>Ga0256830_1003189_pt1 | contig 10357 bp, 7 predicted proteins | sample 128326metaG_FD_190537 | JGI IMG/M metagenome (GOLD analysis project Ga0256830, IMG submission 190537) | Hydrothermal vent microbial communities from Lau Basin, Pacific Ocean - 128-326 | ecosystem: Environmental > Aquatic > Marine > Hydrothermal vents | place: Pacific Ocean: Lau Basin | collected...
CCGGCCTCAACGGCGGGCCGGACGAGGATGATGCGCTCCACTTCTTTTTTTAAAAAAGCGGAGACGGCCATCGCCATCGCCAAGTAGGTTTTGCCCGTGCCCGCAGGGCCGATGCCCACCACGATATCGAATTCACGGATGTGGTGAATGTAGCGTTGTTGGGCCACGGACTTGGGCACAATGGAGCGTTTTTTGCCCGAAACAATGATTTTGTCCGCCTGTGAATCGGAAACGGAAAGCGGCGGCTCGCCTCCATCCCCTGCGGAAAGCGCCGCTTGGATGATGCGGTTGACCTCCTCCGTCGTTAAGTGATGGTTTTCTCCCGAAAGGGCCGTCAACTGCGCAATGACCTGAGCCACCTGCTCCACGTCATCCAATATGCCGACCACACGCATTTCTTCGCCGCGCGCTGTAATCTCGACAGAAAACGCGTCTTCGATCATCTTGATGTGCTGGTCGTAACTGCCAAAAAGTGCGAGTTTGTTGACCCCGCTTTGAATGACGATTTTTTTAAGGAAGGGCCTGTTCAATCGCTTTTTTTCTCCGAATCGGAGACAAGGGCCGCGTTAGCGGACCCATTTACGGCGGGCGGCGCTTCCCCACCCGTTTCGGTAAAAAGCAATGTTTTTTTCGTTCCGGTAATCCAGCCGCGTTTTTCATCGTTAAAATGCACGGCTGTTAAAAATTGCAGTGTGCCCGTCGTCTGTTGTTCCCAGGTTTTTCCCCCGTCCCGTGTGCGCAAGACCATGCCTCCCGCACCCACGACCCAGCCTGTGTTTTCATCCACAAATGAGAGTCCCGTCAAAAGCGAGTTGACCCCGCTTTTTTGGCGAAACCAGGTTTTTCCCCCGTCCACCGTCTTAAGCACGAGGCCTGCGGAACCCACGATCCAACCGATCTCCGGACTGACAAAACCAATTTGATGTAAATCGATCGTCGTCCCGGTTTCGCGCAGTGACCAATTGATACCGCGATTTTCGGTATAAAGCAGCTTGCCTTTCTGGGCGACAATCCAGCCATGATCCTCATCGGTGAAATGGATGAAATTCATCGTCATCCGGCTATCCCCTTTCGACCGCGTCCAGACTAAACCGCCATCTTCGGTTGAAAGCAAAATGCCCTTCACGCCGGTCACCCAACCTTGTTTTTCGTTAACGAAGTAGACATGGGTGAGGTCTTTTTTCTCACCGCTGTGCTGAGGCCCCCATGTCTTTCCCCCGTCGCTTGTATGGGCGATCAGCCCCTTGTCCCCCACGGCCCAGCCCAATTTTTCATTAATAAAGAACGTGGAGACAATGAGCATCTTTGTGCCCGTTTCCTGAACAACCCAATTTTTCCCCCCATCTTCGGTATGGAGAATCACCCCCTTGTTGCCGCTCGCCCAGCCTTTTTGCGCATCTAGAAAAAACAGCCCCCCCAACGAGGTATCGACCGGAACATCCTGCAAATCGTATCCCGTGGATATTTCAGAGCGATCCGGCATCTCCGGCGTTTTAGGGCAACCCGTCACCCAAACACTCAAAAACAAAATGAATACAATATAAAGTCGTGCCGAAGGATTTTTCATGACCGTTTCTTCTCTCATTACGTGCATTATTTAAACTTCACATGGCGCCATTGCGCGCCTGCGTCCGAGCTCTTGTAAAGACCTTTCATCGTCCCGGCAAAAAGCGTTTCGGGCTTGCTGGGATAAACGGCAACGGTCAATACGGAAGTCGGCGAGTTTTCAAGCAGTGTCCACGCACTGCCCCCGTCCGTGCTTTTATACACCCCGTCACCGTTCCCTGCGTAAGCCCGCATTGTATCCTCGGGAACAAAGGTAATTGAAGAAACAAACAGGCTTTTAATCCCATTGTTTCGCGCATCCCAAGTGTGCCCCAAATCTGTTGATTTGAAAATCCCTTTATTGGTTCCAGCATAAATCGTATTGGGATGCATGGGATCAAATTTTACCGTATTCACCTTCCATTCTTTTGATGCCGCAGCGGTGCGACGCCATTGTTTTGTGGCGTTTGTCGTAATAAAAACCCCTTCATTGGTTCCCGCAACCATGATTTCACTGTGCTCCGGATGCAGGGCCAGGGCAATGACAAAACGATTCGCCATGCCGGTATTCGCCGAAGTCCATTCACTGCCGCCATCGGTCGTCACATAAACCCCATGATTTGTCCCGATATAAATCCGCCGGGATTCTTTTGGATCGACAACAACGGCATTGACCGCCTGTGTGCCCACGTTGTCATCCAGTCCCCGGCTCGCAATGTTCCAGGTGAGGCCGCTGTCTACACTGCGATGCACGCTGTCCCCGTAAGAGCCGACGTAAATGACCGAAGAGAGCATCGGGTTTACCCCGATGGCCGCAATATTGTAAGTGGTTCCGGTTTCCGATTTTACAAACTCATTTCCCCCGTCCGTGCTTTTATAAAAACTGCCGCGCTCACCCCCGACGTACACGATGTCCGGATTGTGATAACTAAAGCCGATAGAAAGCACATTGCCTTGCCGCTCGCACGCCGCCAGCAAGACAAAAAAAATAAAAAAAAGCCTTCGAAAATAACGATAAGACCGTAGCATGGCAAACCTAAAATAACGAAGCGAATCGTACCACAATCTTGTCGGATGAGACAAACAAAGCAGGATCGGCGGCCGGCCTTGAAAAAGATGCCCCCGGACATAATTTGGAGATATGCCCAAAATCAACCGCTGATTTTGAGGGGCCTCTTTCATTGACATCATTTTACAGGGCAGATAAAATACTTTCTCAATCCCGGAAGCCCGTTCAATGACCGTATCTGCAAAAACGCATCCTCCCTCAGAAACACCGACGCGGCTCGGAGAATTTTTATCACAGAAAGGGTATATCTCCAAACGGCAGGTCACCTGGGCACTCGAAGAACAAAAAAAAAGCGGAAAGCGGCTCGGAGAAATTTTAAGCAGTCTGAAGCTGATCTCCGAGGATTTGGTCGCACAATCCCTCTCATCAATCAATAAAATCCCCTACGCTACCCCGCATACAATGACGATCGACCCTGAGCTTTTTTTGCTGATCCCGGAATGGCTTGCCCGTCGGCATCTCGCCGTCCCCGTGGGCATTGAAGACAAAGAACTCCAGGTCGCAATGGCCGACCCGCTCAATTATGAAAACCTGAATGACCTGCGGTTTTACGCAGGCATGGCCATCACGCCTGTAATCGCCACACGAAAAAACATCCTTGAAACCATTGAGCAAAGTTACCATTTCGACACCTCGTCCGTTGAAAAAATCGTTCAGGACTCGGCAAAAGATTTTGAAAGCGGCACCTTTCAGGTTATTCCGGATTTGGCCGAAGCAAACCTGCTGCACACAGATAAACAAGCCCTTGAGGAAAAAAGCCGGCTCGGCCCTGTTGTGCAACTCACGAATGTCATTATCGGAAAAGCCATCAAGATGCGGGCCAGCGACATCCACATCGAACCGGGACAAAAGGAGTTTCGCGTCCGCTACCGCATCGACGGACTGCTTCGGGAAGAAATGCGCCTGCCTAAGTGGGTACAAAATCCGCTGGTCTCTCGCATCAAAATCCTGGCCACGCTTGATATTTCCGAACGCCGCCTGCCTCAGGACGGGGCCGTGCGTGTGATGGCCGAAGGCCGGGCGGTGGATTTGCGGGTTTCGACCCTTCCCGCAACACAGGGGGAAAAAGTGGTGCTCCGTATTTTGGATCAATCCAAGGTCTTGATCGATATCGATCAGGTCGGCTTCCAGGAGAAAGACGCCGAACTCATCCGAAAAATGATTCGCAAACAAAAAGGCATGATCCTGGTGACGGGGCCGACCGGGAGCGGGAAAACCACGACACTTTACGCCCTCATCCAGGAATTGAAATCGGTCACTAATAACCTGAGCACCGTCGAAGATCCGGTCGAATATACAATTGACGGCATTAACCAAATCCAAATCAATACGGAAGTCGGCCTGACCTTTTCCAAAACCCTCCGGGCCTTGCTCCGGCAAGATCCCAATATTATTTTTGTGGGAGAGATTCGGGACAAAGAGACCGCCGAAATCGCCTTTCGCGCGGCAATGACCGGACATTTGGTGCTTTCAACCGTACATACCAATGATGCACCGGCAACCATCACCCGATTGGTCGATATCGGTGTGCCGCCTTATCTGATTTCGTCTTGTCTTATCGGGGTCATCGCACAACGCCTTGTAAGAAAACGCTGTGCGCGATGCATGGAGCTTTTGAATGCAGGCGAAATAAACGAAGAAAAACATGAAATGGGATGCACGCTTTGCAACCACACGGGCTTCAGCGGCCGAATCGGCGTCTTTGAAGTCATGGCCATCACCCCTAAAACCCGTGAACTGATTTCATCCGGCGCAACCGACGAAGAAATACGGGCGGCCAGTACCTCGGCAGGCATGACCTCAATGGAATCCGACGGGCTTATCAAGGCAAAAGCAGGGATCACAACAATAGAAGAAGTCTTGCGCGTTGTAGAGAAGGACGATGTTTTTAAAAGCAGTTGCCCAAAATGTCATCAGGCCATTCGCATGGATTTTTTGATCTGTCCTTATTGTGCGGAAGCCTCGCCTTATGTTTGTGCAAGCTGCGGAAAACTCCTTCAACCGGACTGGTCTGTTTGCCCCTATTGTCGCCACGACACTGCCTTAGACCACCACATGCCGAAATCATCACCCTGTTAGCCCACCGCAGAAATTAAAGAAAATCAGTAGGTTTGAAGATTCATGTACACTGTCACACGTGAAATTGATTTTTGTTATGGACACCGGCTCATCAATCATCCGGGTAAGTGCCGTCATTTACACGGGCACAATGGAAAAGCGGAAATCGTCCTTTTCAGTCAAAAACTTAATTCACAAAGCATGGTACGGGATTTTGAGGAAATCAAAAGTCTTGTGGAATCCTGGATTGACACAGAGCTTGACCACAAAATGATTTTATGCAAAACAGACCCCCTGATTCCCGCCCTGAAGGCACTCGGAGAACGCTGTCTCATTATCGACGAACATCCCACTGCGGAAGTGCTCTCAAAAATGATTTACGACTATTGCAAGACACAAAACCTGCCCATTTACGAAGTCGGGCTTTGGGAAAACGAACGCTCCCGCGCAAGCTACCGGGAGCAGTCAAAGCAATAAATACCGAAAACAAGGTAAGGGCCAAAACCACCAAGTCGCCCGTAAGGCAAGACCGGAGTCGGTAAGCAGCGGCCGAGGCGTACTCATCTGTAGGTTGAGGCGCACTTATTGCCGATAAGGCCGTATTACGGGCAAATTCGGCGGTTGGAGAAATTCAGAAGAAGGAGAGGAGTTGCACGAGGGTATCCCGCATGGCTTTTCTTTCGACCACCATGTCGATCATGCCGTGCTCCAAAAGAAACTCAGCACGTTGAAACCCTTTTGGCAATTGGGCTTTAATGGTTTGCTGAATCACACGCGGCCCTGCAAAACCGATCAGAGACTTGGGTTCCGCGATAATAATATCCCCCAACATCGCGAAACTGGCCGTCACTCCGCCAAAGGTGGGATCGGTCAAAACGGAAATAAAAAGCAGGTTTTCCGCCTGAAAACGCGCTATGGCGGCAGAGGTCTTCGCCATTTGCATTAAGGAAAGCACCCCTTCCTGCATGCGGGCACCTCCTGAAGCCGAGAATAAAATAAAAGGCATCGTATCGTCCGTTGCCCGCTCAAGCCCTCGGGTTAATTTTTCCCCAACAACGGAACCCATGCTGCCCGCCATAAAACTAAAGTTGAGAATCGCCAGGGCAACCGGCTGGCAATTGATTTTAGCGCCGCCGATAACCAAGGCATCCGGATAACCCGTTTTTTCAAGATTTTTTTTGAGGCGCTCCGGATATCGCATCGTATCTTTAAATTTAAGCGGATCTTGCGGCGCAAGCGCAGCATCCCACTCTCGAAAACTGCCCTCATCCGCAATCATCGCAATACGTTCATTGACCGATATCGGGAAATGGTAATCGCACTTGGGACACACTTTATCCGAACGCACCAACTCCTTACGATAAATAATGCCGCGACAGTTGTTGCACTTAACCCAAAGCCCCTCAGGAAACTTGACTTTTCTGGGGTCGGGCAGAAGATGTCTTTCTTTTTTAAACCAAGGCATTGGGCCTCTTCGAATCAATCAAAAAGCCTGTGTTTCATCGTAAGTTTACGATGAAACACAGGCTTTTATTAATATCTGTAATGCTCGGCTTTGTAAGGACCGTCCACGGGAACACCAATGTAGTCGGCTTGTTTGGGTGTCAGTTTGCTCAACTTTACCCCGATCTGTTCCAGATGCAAGCGCGCAACCTCCTCATCAAGCACCTTCGGCAAGCGGTAAACATCGACTTCATGCTTTTTTTTCCAAAGCTCGATTTGGGCCAGGGTTTGGTTGGTAAACGAATTGCTCATCACAAAAGAAGGGTGCCCGGTCGCACATCCCAGATTCACCAGTCGGCCCTCCGCCAACAGGATAATAGAATGCCCGTCAGCAAAAACATATTCATCCACTTGATCTTTCACTTTGATTTTTTTAATGCCGGGCAGTTTATTGAGTTCAGCGACCTGGATCTCATTATCAAAATGACCGATATTGCAAACAATGGCCTTATCCTTCATTTGACTCATATGTTCTGCAGTGATGACTCCGAGGTTGCCTGTGGTGGTCACGTAAATATTGCCTTCGGGAAGTGCATCTTCCATTGTTTTAACTTCATAACCTTCCATCGCCGCCTGTAAGGCACAAATCGGATCAATTTCAGTCACAATAACCCGCGCACCATAGCTTTTCATGGAATGCGCGCAGCCCTTGCCCACATCACCATAACCCGCCACGACGACGACCTTGCCCGCGATCATAATGTCCGTCGCCCGTTTAATGCCATCGGCAAGCGATTCACGGCAGCCGTACAAATTATCAAACTTTGACTTGGTCACGGAATCATTCACATTAAATGCCGGAAAACGAAGTTTTCCTTCGGACATCATATGATAAAGGCGATGCACGCCGGTCGTAGTTTCCTCCGAGACCCCTTGAATGCCGTCGGCGATTTTATGCCAACGATTTGTGTCCTCCTTGTAGGATTCCTTCAAAGAACGTAATAATTCGATCTCATCTTCCGCCTCGACTTTTGCATCCAAGCGTGTCGGATCATCTTCAATATCACAGCCTTGATGCACCATCATGGTGGCGTCTCCACCATCATCTACGATCAAATTAGGCCCGTCACCGTCCGGAAACAACAGCGCCTGCTTCGTACACCACCAATATTCTTCAAGGGTTTCCCCTTTCCAAGCAAAAACCGGAACTCCCAAGTCTGCAATTGCAGCAGCGGCATGATCTTGTGTCGAAAAAATATTACAACTCGCCCACCGCACATCCGCACCGAGCGCCACAAGGGTTTTAATCAAGACCGCCGTTTGAATGGTCATGTGCAATGACCCCATAATGCGCGCACCTTGTAAGGGTTTCGTCTCTGCGTATTTCTTTTGCAGGGCCATCAGACCCGGCATTTCAGCTTCACTTAAGGCAATTTCCTTGTGCCCCCATTCCGCCAAAGAGATGTCCTTTACCTTAAAATCTTCTTTTGTGCTTGTCGACTGTCTCATGATTCTCCTTCTACGTAAGGTTACTTCAGTTTTATGGATAATTTAAATCAAGCCCCCTCATTGGAGGCAAGCCAAGCTCATTAGCTTAGTATATCCGACTTCCGAAGTTTTCCTTACAATCCGGCTGCCTTTTTCAGTGCCGTCGCAATGTCCGTATTCTCCCAAGTAAACTCAGGCTCATTTCGTCCGAAGTGTCCATAGGCGGCCGTTTTTTTGTAGATGGCCCGTTTCAGATTAAGGTGGTCGATAATCCCTCTCGGGGACATGGGAAAATGTTCTCGTACAAGCTTGACCAATTTTTCCTGAGGCATCTTTCCCGTGCCCTGGGTGTCAATTAAAATGGAAACGGGATCCATCACACCAATCGCATACGCAAGCTGCACTTCGCATTGATCGGCAAGTTCCGCGGCAACAATGTTTTTTGCAATATGCCGTGCCATGTAGGAGGCCGAACGGTCTACTTTTGAGGGATCTTTTCCGGAAAATGCACCACCGCCGTGACTGCCGACCCCGCCATAGGTATCAACAATAATCTTTCTCCCTGTCAAACCCGCGTCCCCCTGTGGGCCGCCTACGACAAAACGCCCGGTCGGATTAATGTGATAAATGATACTTTCCTGATCAACCATTTGGGCAGGAAGAACAGGAGTAATCACTTTTTCAATAATATCTTCTCGAAGCTCCTTTAAGGTAATATCAGGACTGTGCTGCGTCGAGATGACCACCGTTGAAATACGAAGCGGCTTTCCGTCGCGATACTCAATCGTCACCTGAGACTTCCCATCCGGTCTTAAATAGGGTAATACATCATCTTTACGGGCCTGCGTAAGTTGCTTGGTCAGTTTGTGCGCCAACATAATCGGCATCGGCATCAACTCTTCGGTTTCATTCGTCGCATAACCGAACATCAAACCTTGATCTCCGGCACCTCCCGGATCCACTCCCCGCGCAATATCGGGAGATTGATTATGAATCGAAGTCATCACGCCACAAGTTTCATAATCATAACCGTATTTGGCGCGCGTATAACCAATCCCCTTGATAGTCTCCCGCACGATATCAGGAATTTCGACGTAACAGGAGGTCGTGATTTCTCCGGCAACAAACGCAATTCCGGTTGTCACCAAGGTCTCACATGCGACTCGACAATCGGGATCATCTTTAATAATTGCATCTAAAACGGCATCTGAAATTTGATCGGCAATTTTATCCGGATGCCCTTCAGTCACGGATTCGGATGTAAAAAGAAAATTTTCTCGTGTCATCTTACACTCCTCTAGAAGATCCCGTCAGAATAAAGTTTTGCCCTATTGGTCGCTTCAAAAAAACAAAAAGGGGTGAACGCCTTTTTAAAAACGTTCACCCCAATTCTCGGTTATTTAGGGTCTGTGCTTATCCTTCTTCTCCTTCATGATCCTTTTTGTATTGAATTGCTGCAGCGCGCGCCCAGCATAACAAACCGACAATTACAAAAAAGACCAAGGGAGGCACAATGTACACCGTGGTCGGAATCGGCGGTTCCATCATCAGATAATAAAATGTGGAAAGCGCCATGCGGCCACCAACCTCACCGGCATCCCCATCCCATGCAAAGAAAGTGATGGGGATGTTATTTCCGGCAACAAGCTGTGCGGATTTTTCTTTATCTTCGGTCAACAACGCTCTTTTCATAATGACTTGCCACATTCCATTTTCCCATTTGGCGTAAGTCACTTTGACGTTTTTGTCTTCACGCACCTGCAAAGCGTCAATCCCGTGGCCCTCGATCTCTTCAACGGTCCCGTCAGACTGCCATTTCCAGATATCCACCCCATGCTTTTCGTCTCCGTGAAGAAAGTAGGGTTTCAAAGGCGGCGACAGGGTTTCCCATTTCTGGGCAAATTGAATGGCAATGCCGTCATTATAAACACCCACCGGCTCCGGGTTGACATCCGTCCCCTTCAAAGGACCCTTTTCGCGGTTCAGTTCATGGGTATACTGGGTCGTGTTGATGGCCGGAAAGGCCAAGGAAGCCAGCCGTTTAAAATCATATTTGGCCTCTGCATTTTCATCACGATGGCTTTCGGTTCGGTCATCCCAGGAGAATAAAATCACCACTTCCTTGTCATTAAACAGAGATTGCACCCGAATATCATCAACGGTTCGAATAAAGTGCCGCGGCGGCTGAATAATCTGACTGGCCATCCCCACATACTGTTCGGGGACGACAGCCCACTTCTCATCACTCGGGGTATCAGGAAGCCCCCCTTCTTCCACAAATTTGGATTTGATGACAAATGGAAAGGCGGGCTTATTGGTTTCCGGATCCAGCGGCCTTTTTATTTCAGTCAACGATATCACAAAATTCGCAACATGCCAGCGTTCTTCCTCCGTGAGCTCCTCCGCAAAAGAAGGCATGGGGGTTCCATTCAAACCCGTTGAAATTTCACGAAAAATATTCCTCGGATTGTAAGGATCACGACGATTTCCTCTCAAATTCCAAGGTTTGGTGAGATTGGCCGGAAAGATAGGAAAACCCCAGTCATCACGCTGCGTGAGGTTTCCATCGCCTTTTCCCGTTAAACCATGACACTCAACACATTTTGCCTTGTTCATGTAGAGGTCTTTGCCCATCTCAATGCTCTCCGGTGAAGAGGGAATCTGGGTTCCGTAACTGATAACAGTGATCTCTTCATCCGGATCATCAAACTCACGATCTTTGACGAGCTCTTTTTTGATAAAAGCAACAACATC
>Ga0256830_1003190_pt1 | contig 10354 bp, 3 predicted proteins | sample 128326metaG_FD_190537 | JGI IMG/M metagenome (GOLD analysis project Ga0256830, IMG submission 190537) | Hydrothermal vent microbial communities from Lau Basin, Pacific Ocean - 128-326 | ecosystem: Environmental > Aquatic > Marine > Hydrothermal vents | place: Pacific Ocean: Lau Basin | collected...
GGACGACGACCCCGTCTGCGTCCACCAGCACCACCGCCCAGCCTTCGGCGGTCAGCACCGTCTTCCAGTGCCGAGCCTCCTGGCGGGACTGGATCGCCCGGTGGGCGGCCGCCAGATGGGGGCGGAGGGTGTTCAGCACCAGGCGGTCCCGTTCCGAGAACCCTTCGGGACCTCGACTCAGTCCGAAGCCGGCGACCAGCCCGTCGGGAACGGGCAGGGCCACGGCGAGCTGGGATTCGATCCCCCGCGGCGCGAAGAACGCCCGGTAGGCGGGTGTGTGGCGGAACTCCTCGAACTCGTCGGGGAGGTCCGACCACATCACCGCCCTGGTGTCGCCGGTGCGGAGGAAATGGCCGACCAGCGGGTTGGCGGCGAGCTGGTCCCCCAACGCCGCCAGCACCTCCTCGGTCGCCACTTCGGCGGGTTTGGGGAGGGGCCGGTAGACGATCGCACCCGTCGCCGGGTTCACTTCGGCGTAGGCGACGGTGATGGAAGGCACGAGCCGTTGCAGACCCACCAGGACGGTCTCCAGGAAGCCGTCCACGTCGTCGGCCTGGTGCATCTCTTCTACCAGAGCGTCGACCGCGGCGCGATCATCGGTGCCGAGGGTCGGTTCCCCTACGCTCATCGTCCCCTTCCATCGTCCAATGCTACGCCATATGACGTATTGAATCGGGTACTTGGTTCCCATACGATGGGCCCGCCGGGCCGGTGGGTGCCGGCAAGCCGCGGGGATCTTGGGGTACCGGGGGTGGGACGAGCACACCCCCCGTCGGAGACGGCGGGGGGTTTCGTCTGTTCAGGCGAGGGTCTCGAGGGCCTCTTCGACCGCCGCCTGCAGGAGGGGGACCTTGTAGGCGGTGCCCGTCAACGCCGCCACCCCCTCCGACGCCATGGCGGCGGCCTCCCGGGCGCCTGCACCGGCGGCGACGGCCTCCTCGACCGCCATCAGGCGTCGCGGCGCCGGGGCGACACCGCCGGCGGCGACCCGGAGCACGCCGCCGGTCTCGGCGGCCGCCACCTCGACCAGAGGAGACGCCGACGCCGACCGGGGCTCGACCCGCACGTGGGACGACCGGTCGACGGAGGGGACGAGCACCGCCACGAGGATCTCTCCGGGGCCGAGGAGGTGATCCCGGGACGGGTCCGACCCGTCGCCGTACAGCTCTTCGACGAGGCGGTCGGGTCCGCCGTAGATCTCCGCCACCGCCCCCGCCGCCACCAGGGCGGGAGCGAGGGAAGACGGGTGCGGCCAGACACACGGGCCGGTGTCGAACACGACGCCGTACAGGTGGTCCCCCTCCCGAGCGGGGCAGGCGTCACCGCCACGTTTCAGGCAGAGGGCGTTGGGATGGCGGAAATACCAGCATCGGGTCCGCTGGAGGAGTTCACCGCCGACGGTCCCGACGGCCCTCAGGCCGGGGACGATGCCGCGCACCGCGTCGGCCATCAACCCTCCCAGGGTCTCCAGCTCCGTCAGCCGGGTCATCGCTCCGATCCGAACCCCTCCGTCGTCGGTGACGACCAGACCTCGAAGCTCGTCGATGCCCGACAGGTCGACGACCGGGCCCGTGGAGATCCCCAGGCGGTGCCGTTCTTCGACGTCGGTGCCGCCGGCCCGGTATTCGCCGTCGGCGGCGGCGGCGGAGGCGAGGTCGGCGGGACGGTGCACCGTCATCGGAGGGCCTCCAACACCCGGTCGGGACGGAGCGGCAGTTCGGGGAATCGGCGTCCGACGGCGTTGGCGACGGCGTTCACCGTGGCCGCCGGCGCCGACGTGATCGCCAGTTCGGCGATCCCGGCGCCGCCGCCGGGTGCGTGCTCGAAACCCTCCTCGATGAACTCGACCTCCACCTCGGGGGTGTCCCCCATCGCCGGATACCGGTACGAACCGACGTCGGCGCTGAGGACGAGCCCACTGCGGAGATCGAGGCGACGTTCTTCGTACAGGGCGAGGCCGATCCCTTGGATGACACCGCCTTCGACCTGGCTGCGAGCCAGGTCGGGTGCGTAGATGCGCCCGGCGGCGAGGGCGACGTACACCCGTCGGGGCTGCACCGTCCCGTATCGGGTGTCGACGTCGACTTCGACGAGGTGGGCGACGTCGCTGAGACCCCAGCCGATCTGCACCCCTTCGACGGGGAAGGGGGTGGCGGGAACGTGGCCGTCTTTCGGCCGGCCCGCCTCGACGCGACGGTCCTCCAGACGGTCGAACAGGTCCGGCCACGGGATCATCTCGCCGGCGTGGGTGACGCCGCCGGGGACCGCCTCCACCGGGCCTCCGAGGACCTCGGCCGCCGCTTCGAGGAGTTCGGCGTGGAGTCGGACGGCCGCAGCGGACGCCGCCGGGTAGACGGACGGCGACGTCCGGGAGGCGGACGAGGTGGGCCCGCGTCCGAGACGCGAATCCCCCGCCCTCACCTCCACGTCGTCGACGGCGACACCGAAGGTGTCGGCGACGGCGGTGGCGAGCACCGTGTACGCCCCCTGACCCATGTCCTGGAGGGCGGTCGACACGGACAGGCGACCACCTTCGAGGGCGGCTGCGACCCGGACCGCCGGGTCGTAGCCGTAGTACCAGGTCCCGAAGGCCACGCCGACGCCTCGGCGGTGCCGTCCACGCTCGGCCCCGAATCCCGGGCGGTCCCGCCACATCGGATGGGCCGCGACCCGGTCGTAGAGGAGGTGACGGAGCGGCCGTCGGGACCAGCGGCGGCGGAGCTCCACCGGGTCGTCACCGAGGCGGAGGGCGACCTCGTCGACGGCCTGTTCGAGGGCGACGAGGACCTGGGGGAAGCCGGGCGCCCGGAACGGCTTGCCGGGCGGCGCGTTGGAGACGACGTCGTAGTCGGCCAGGTCCATCGGCGCTCCCGGGTAGGTGATCCGTACGAGGCCGGCGACGGTCTGGCCGGCCGATGCGCCGCCGTCGGCGTAGGAGGTGACCTGTACCGCCCGCAGCTCACCCGTGGCCGACGCCAACAAGGCGAGGTCGATCCGGTCGCCCGGCCGATGTCCGCTGTACGACAGGTCTTCGGGCTGGTCGTAACGGACCCGAACCGGAGCTCCGGCGACCCGGGCCCCTTCGACGGCGGCGACGACCTCGTCGGTGATCGACTGTTTGGCACCGTACGCCCCTCCGACGTGGTGGGAGATGACGGTGACCTCGGTGCCGTACCGTTTCGCCAGTTTCCGCTCGAGCGACGAGATGGACTGGGTGGACACCCATACGGTGAGGGAGTCGTCGTCCCAGCGGGCGATCGCCACGTGGGGTTCGGGGGCGGCGTGGACCTGGTGGGGGATCCGAAACGTCTCTTCGACGAGGAGCGGGTCGCCGACCGCCCGGGCCGCCTTCACCAGCCGCCGGGCGGTGAACCGCCGTTTCGAGAAGGCGAACTGGGGTCCCCGGGCGTTGCCGTGGTACCGGGCGGGTGCCGGCCTCGCCTCGTTGTTGGAGGGGGGCGTCCAGCGCCGAAGGTGGGTGTTGGGGGCGTTGGGGGCGAGGGCGGCCTCCAGGCCGATCGCCGCCGGGTGGGGTGCGTAGACGACCTCGACGACGTCGAGGGCGGCCAGCGCCGTGGCCCGGTCGACGGCGACGAGGACGCCGATGGGCTGACCCGTGTACCGGACCCGACGGCTTCTCTCCAACAGGTCTGCGTATCCCCGCACACCGGGGAGGGCGAGGGCCGCTTCGGCGCGGACGGCCAGCACGTCGGCGTGGGGTTCGGCGGACCGGAGGACGACCCCTTCCAGCAGGCCGTCGAAGGTGAGGTCGTCGGTGTACCGGGCGGATCCGGTCACCTTCGCCAACCCGTCGATCCGGGGCCGCGGGTAGGGCCCGGGCGTGTCGTAGCGCCCTTCGCAGGCGTCCTGGACGGCGGCGATGATGGCGGGCCCGGACCCGCACCGGCAGAGGTTCCCGGCGAGGGCGTCGACGACTTCCTGGCGGCCGGGACGTCCCGTGCCGTGGTCCCGCCGCCACCGGTCGTAGAACGCGGCGGCGGCCATCACCATGCCCGGGGTGCAGAAGCCGCATTGGAGCCCGTCGGCGGCCAGGAGGGCGTGTTGGACCGGGTGGAGCCCGTCTGCCGAGAGGCCTTCGACGGTGACGACGTCCCGACCGTCGAGGGCGTCCGCCGGCATGACGCAGGTGACCGCCGGGACTCCGTCGACCCAGACGGTGCACGCCCCGCAGAGTCCGTTGCCGCACGACAGCTTCGTGCCGGTCAGCCCGAGGTCGACCCGGAGGACGTCGACGGCGGTCCGTCCCGTCGGTGTGATGCGATGCCGTTCGCCGTTGACCGTCACCTCGATGGAACCCATGCACCGATCCTAGGGACCACGGCCCGTGCGTCTACACCGCCAGGGCCATCGTGGGAACCGAGACGACGACTGGACCGTCGTCTACGGCCAGCGCCTCGGCGAAGGTGTCGGCCAGGATCTCCGGCCGGTCGGCCCGAAAGCCCCGACCTCCGCAGATGCGGGCGTACTCGGCGCAATCGGGGTTGACCAGCCCGGTCTCCCAGACGGGATGCAGCGCCCCGACCTGTTCGCGGCTGATCTTGCCCAACTCGCCGTTGTCGAGGACGACAAGACAGATCGGCATCCGGTATTTCACCGCGGTGGTGAACTCGGCGAGATACTGGCCGAATCCACCGTCACCGGAGACGGAGATCACCTTCCGGTCGGTCCCACGGGTGGCCGCCCACAGGCCCATGGCGGCGGGGAAGGCGAATCCGATCGACCCCAGGTATCCGGACATCACCACGTCCTGTCCGGGTTTGCAGCGGAAGTAGTGCCCGAAGGCGTAGGTGTTGTTCCCGACGTCGACCGCCATCGCCGCCTTTGCCGGTGCCGTGTCGGAGAGGGCGGTGAACACCGCCGCCGGATGCATCCGCCCTTCGGTGTCGTGCAGCTCGCTGCGCCGCCGTACCTCCCGCAGCCACCGTTCCGTACGTCTCGCCACCGTCTCGACCAGGTCGGAGCGGTCCGCCGCCTGCAGCTCGGCGGAGAAGATCTCCAAGGTCGCTCCGATGTCGCCCCAGATCGGCACCTCCACCGGCCTGAACTTGCCGAGGGTCATCCGGTCGGTGTCCACCGCGATGGTGGGGATCCATTCGGCGATCCCGGAGTGATGAGAGAAGGACGCACCGAGCACCACCAGGAGGTCGGCCCGCGCCATGAGGGCCGACGCCACCGGCGGCCCCGACCGTCCGACCACACCGCCGGCGAGACGGTGGTCGTCGGGGATGAGACCTTTCGCCTTGAAGGTGGTGATCACCGGGGCGTCGATCCGTTCGGCCAGTTCGACGACTTCGTCCCGAAACGCCCGCGCCCCGTTCCCGGCGACGATCAGGGGACGTTCGGCCCGGTCGAGCATCGCCAGGGCCCGTTCCACCTGTCTGCGTGGAGGTTCGATGCGCGGGTCCGCCACCCTCCCGGTTCGGGGCCGTTGCGGCGGCTCGGCGAGCCCGTCGAAGTTCTGGACTTCGTCGGGGAAGATCAGATGGGCCACGCCCCGGCCGACGACGGCGTGTTTCACCGCCAACGCCATCAGCTCGGTGGCGTTGCGCCGGTCGAGGACGGTCTGGCTCCATCCGGCGACCGCCTCGTATGCCGCCGCCAGGGGGATCTCCTGGAAGGCGCCCGGCCCGAGGACTTGGGTCTGCACCTGCCCGGTCAACGCGACGACCGGCACCCGATCCACTTTGGCGTCCCACAGTCCGGTGAGGAGGTTGGTGGCGCCGGGTCCGGCGATGGAGAGACAGGCGGCGGGACGGCCGGTCAGTTTGGCGTATCCGGAGGCGGCGAAGGCGGCGGCGCCTTCGTGTCGGATCCCGACGTAGGTGAGCCGACCTCCTTCGGCGGCTCGGCGGAACGCATCGGCCAGACCCAGGTTGGAGTGGCCCACCATGCCGAAGACGGTGTCGATCCCCCAGGCCGTCATGACGTCCACCATCTGGTCCATGAGCGATTCGACCGGCTCCGTCACCGCCAGTTCCACGTAGAGGCCGTCTTCTCGTTCCTCGACCCGGAAACAGGTGGCGGCGTCGACGAACCCGGGTGGCGGTTCGCCGGTCCGCGGGTCGTATTCGTATCCGTGCCAGGGACAGAGGAGGTAGCCGGTGTCGTCGATCTCACCGTCCCCCAGCGGGCCTCCCTGGTGGGGGCATCGGTTGTCGAGGATGCCGTAGCCGTCCTCGGTCCGGGTGACGGCCAAGGGTCTGCCGTCGACGACGACGGTGGTGACCTCCCCCGGTTCCAGCGGTCCCGGGTCGACCCGGTGCCAGCGCTTCTCCATCTGGGCCCTCCTTCGGTGCCTTCCGGCGCCCCCGCCCCAGGTGACTAGTCACCTGGAATGTCCAGGAAATACATCTCCAGTTCGTAATGTGCCCGCCGATGCATTCCTAGACACGACGCCGGGTCGAAACGTCGGAGAGCATGGGCACGTCACCCCTCGACAATCGGGGCAGCGCGACGCGACGGAGGCTACACGCCTGGGTCGCCGCCGTCCTGGCGCTGACCACCACCCTGCCCGTCGGTGCCGACGCCGTCGAGGTCCCCGCCCCCGGTTCCCAACTGTTCCTCCAGACGTCGGGACCCAACGCCGGCCTCAACGTGGGCGACTGGTACAGCTCACCTCCCCCCGGAGGCGGCGTCGACCATCTGATCGAGGTGATCGTCCCCGACACGTGGCCGGCCGGGCGGCCGGTCACCGTCGCCCTCTACGACCCCGAATCGGCCCTTCCCAACCCGGCCTCTCCGTCCGCCGCCGACGAGGTGCGGGGAGCCCCCGATGCCACCACGTTCAGCCTCCTCGCCCCGGGAGGGACGACGCTTCGGACCGTCACCTACACGACGAACGCCACCAACGGCCGCTGGACCCAGCTCCTCACCTTCGACCCCGACGTCACCGGACGTGGGGTGTATGAGCTTCGGGTGACGACGTCGGACAACGACGACAACTCGTGGCGCCTCCAAGCCGCCTACGACCCCGACTGTGCGGTCGGAGCGGGGACCTGCACCTCCGCCCAGCTCACCAACGGCAACGAACGCGACGACCTCGACGGGGTGGCGGGCACCGGAGACGAGCTGTTCATCGGGGCGATCCGGACCAGCTACCAGCAGGCGGGATCGGGCCTCGTCTGCCAGAGCTTCTACTTCTTCGTCGGTCCCGACACCCCCCGTCCCCTCCGTGCCCACAACTTCGACATGGACAACAACGGCAGCGTCACCTACTACTCGCCGGACGGATCGGTGATCCCCGGGACGGTCTCCGGCGGCACCGTCTGGAACAACGGGACCGCCTCCACCCGCGGCGGCGACCTCCTCCCCGACCAGAACGGCTGGTGGCGGGCGGAGCTGTGCATCAACGTCCAGAACCAGTACATCTTCGAGGCTCCCGGCAACGCCCCCACCTTCCCCGACGTCCTCCCCGGCTCGGGACGGATGACCCTCGCCAAGGACAACGGCGTCGACGAGGTCGAACCCGGCGACACCGTCACCTACACGTTGACGTTCGCCAACGTCTCCGACACCGAACCCAACCCCGGCCTCGCCACCGACATCGTCATCACCGACACGCTTCCGTCGGGGATGACCTTCCTGGGGTGTTCGATCGTCGCCCCCCTCACCGGCACCTGCTCGGAGACCGCCGGGGTGGTCACGGTCACCATCGACCAGGACATGGCACCGGGGGAGACCGGGCAGGTGACGATCACCGGCAGAGTCGGAGGGTCCGCCTCGTCGATCACCAACATCGCCACCTTGGAGTACGCCGACCTCCTCGGCAACCGCCACGAGCCGGTGGTCGCCTCCGACACCGACGACGTGGAGATCCCCGACGTCGCCGTGGCGAAGACATCCGACGCCGGCGGCACCGTCACCGCCGGACAGACCGTCACCTACACCGTGACCGTCACCAACGGCGGTGACACCACCCAGACGGGCATCGTGGTCACCGACCCCCTCCCCGCAGGGACGACGTACGTTCCGGCTTCGACGTCGGTCACCGGCGGCTCGGTGCGTTACGCCGCCTCCGACGACTTCGGGTCCGGGGATTTCGGCGGCGGTGCCGGATGGTCGGGTCCGTGGACCGATTTCGACGTCCGCGGGTCGGGTCCGGCGACCGGCAACGTCACCGTGGAGGCCGTTCCGGCGTCCATCCCCAACCTGTCGGGGACGGCGCTGCGCCTCGACGACCGTCCCAACAGCCGCACCGACCCCTTCGCGCAACGGACGGTCGACCTGTCGGGCGCCACCTCCGCCACCTTCTCGTTCGACTTCTCCACCACCTCTTCGGTGGAGCGGAGCGACCGTGTCGTGGTGGAGGTGTCGGCGGACGGCTCCACGTTCACCGTGTTGGAGACGTTCCGGGGTTTCGGACAGGGGTCCCGCAGCTACGACATCTCCTCCTTCGCCTCGGCGAACACGACGATCCGTTTCCGGGTCGACCGGAACTATGGGGGCCGGAACGAAGCCTTCTTCGTCGACAACGTCACGGTCGATGCCGTCGGCCCGGCGCCGGACCGGAACAACGACCCCTCCGACACGGTCGCCGACCTGGCGGACGGCACTCCCCCGAACCTGGTGACCGCCGCCGACGGCTACGTCCTGGGGGTCGGCGACTCCCTCACCATCACCTTCCAGGTGACCGTCGACGACCCTCTCGACGGTTCGGTGACCGAGATCGTCAACGTCGCCTCGGTGACGACCGACGACGAACCCGAGCCCGCCTCGGCGTCGGTGGTGGACGTCGTCGATTTCGCACCGGTGATCGCCGTGACGAAGAGCGGACCGTCGTCGGCACTGGTCGGAGAGGCCGTGACCTACACCTTCGCCGTCAGCCACGACGCCGCCTCCGACGGTTCACCGGTCGGTGGCCTCACCGTCACCGACGACGTCGCCGGGTCCGCCACCTACGTCTCCGGCGACGACGGCGACGGCCTGTTGGAGCCCGGCGAGATCTGGACGTTCACGGCCGTCTACACGGTCGTCGCCTCCGACCCCGACCCGCTGGTGAACACCGTCACCGCCACCGGTTCCGCCCTCGACGGCGACCCGGTCGCCGCCACCGACAGTCACAGCCTGGACGTGGTCGCTCCGGCCACCGTGGGTGACCTGGTCTGGGAGGACCTCGACGCCGACGGCACCTGGGATCCGGGCGAGCCGGGCCTCGGTGGGGTGACGGTGAACCTTCGGGATGGTGGAGGCACGGTGGTCGCTTCGGCGGTCACCGCCGCAGACGGCTCCTGGACGGTGACGGTCGCCCCCGGCAGCTACCTGGTCGACGTCGACGAAACCACCCTGCCGATCCCGATGGCGGTCCTCTCCACCGGGAACGAGCCGTTCGCCGTCTCCCTCACCGAAGGGGAGGTTCGTGACGACGCCGATTTCGGCTACTACACACCGGCGGTGGTCGGCGACCGGGTGTGGGACGACCTCGACGGTGACGGGATCCAGGATCCGGGAGAGCCTGGCCTGGGCGGGGCGACGGTGAACGTCTACGACTCGGCCGACCTGACGACGCCGGTGGCGACGACGACGTCGGGATCCGACGGCTCCTGGACCCTGACGGTGGCGCCGGGGAGCTACGTCCTCGAGTTCGTCACGCCCGCCGGGACGGTCCTCGCCCCCGCCGATCGTGGACCCGACGACGCCGTCGACTCGGATCCCGACCCGGTCACCGGGCTGACCGCACCGTTCGTCGTGACGAGCGGAGACACGGTGTTCGATCTCGATGCCGGCGCCTACACGCCGCCGGTGCTGGGCGACCTGGTGTGGAACGACCTCGACGCCGACGGGCTGTTCGACGCCGGGGAGCCGGGCCTGGGCGGAGTGTCCGTGGAGGTGCGGGACGGCGGAGGCGTCCTGGTCGGGTCGACGGTGACGGCGGCCGACGGTTCCTGGTCGATGACGGTGAGTCCCGGCTCCTACACGGTGTCCGTCGACCTCGCCACCCTCCCGGCCGGGTTCGTGCTGTCCACCGCGGGTTCGGTGACGACCCCGGTGCTGTCGTCGGCCGACGTGTTCACCGACGCCGACTTCGGGGCGTTCCTGCCGACGTTCCCGATCTCGGGCATGGTGTGGAACGACACCGACGCCGACCGGACGGTCGGGCCGGGGGAGGATGGACTGTCCGGCGTCACCGTCGAGCTGGTCGACTCGGGCGGGACGGTGCTGGAGAGCGTGCCGACCGCCGCCGACGGCTCCTACTCGTTCTCTCCCGTCCCCGACGGCGACTACACGGTCCGGGTGGACGAGACGACGGTCCCGGCCGGGATGACCCTCACCACTCCCCCGAATCCGCGTCCGGTGACGGTGGCGGGTGGAGCGGTGACGGGGGTCGACTTCGGGT
>Ga0256830_1003191_pt1 | contig 10353 bp, 13 predicted proteins | sample 128326metaG_FD_190537 | JGI IMG/M metagenome (GOLD analysis project Ga0256830, IMG submission 190537) | Hydrothermal vent microbial communities from Lau Basin, Pacific Ocean - 128-326 | ecosystem: Environmental > Aquatic > Marine > Hydrothermal vents | place: Pacific Ocean: Lau Basin | collected...
CGCCAGCATGCTCTTGAGGCTCTGGATGGTGAAGGGCGCCTGCGAGGTCTGGTCGCCCGTCCCGTCCAGGCCCACCACGAGCCCGTAGCCGACGAGCTGGTTGGGGCGCACGCCGGCCACGGACGCGAGGTCCTTCACACGCTCGGCGACGGCGGCGCCGCTGGCGAGGAGCCCCGCGAGTGCGAGGGCCCCCAGCAGCAGACGCGGCCTACCGAAGCGTGCTCCCGTCTCCCGTCTCACGTCACTCGCCTCTTTGCTCAGGCTCAGAACGGCCACACCACGCTCAGGAAGAAGCGCGCCAGCCACCCCATGCGCGAGGCGTCGGCCACCTGGCCGCGCCCGACGTAGCTGATGCGCGCCTCGGCCACCTGGGTCGAGAGCACGGTGTTGTCGGCGGCGATGTCCACCGGCCGCACCACGCCCTCGAGCCGGATGTGCTCGCGCTCGCCGTTGATGCGCAGGAACTTCTCCCCGCGCACCACCAGGTTGCCGTTCGGCAGCACATCGACCACGGTCACCGTGATGCTGCCCGAGAGGCTGTTGCTCTGGCTGGTCTTGCCGTCGCCCGAGAACTTGTGGTCGCCCTTGACCGTGGTGCTGAGCACCTCCGTGCCGCCGCGCGTGACCTTCTCCCCGAGCAGCGTCGGGCCCTGAAGCGAGACGTCGGTGCTGCGCTCGGTCTCGGTGCTCGCCTCCTTGCTCGCGTCGGTGCGCTCGCTGAGCACCACTGTCAGGATGTCGCCCACCCGCCGCGCCTTGGTGTCCTCGAACAGCGCCAGCGCCGTGGACTCGTGGTAGATGGCGCCCGTGGCCGGAGGCGGGGGCGGCGTGGCCGGGCGTACGGGCGGCATGTCCCGCCGGCCGGTGCCGGCGCACCCGCCGGCGGCGAGGGTGGCCGCCGCCAGCACCGCCACGAGGCTAGAGCTTGTTGCTCGCATAGCGCAGCATCTCGTCCATGGCCGAGATCAGGCGCGAGTTCATCTCGTAGGCGCGCTGCGTCTCGATCATGTTGACGAGCTCCTCGACCACGTTGACGTTGGAGGTCTCCAGCGAGCCCTGGATGAGACGCCCGAGCCCGGAGACGCCCGGCGTTCCGGTCTGCGCCGTGCCGCTCGCGGCGGTCTCGATGTAGAGGTTCTCGCCGATGGGCTGCAGGCCGGCCGGGTTGACGAAGTCGGCGAGCTGCAGCGTCCCGACCTGCGTCGGCGTGGGCTGCCCGGCGAGCTGCACGCTCACCGTCCCGTCCGCGCCGATGGTCACCGACTGCGCGTCCGCCGGGATGGTGATCGCCGGCTGCACCGCGTAGCCGCGCGAGGTGACGAGCTGGCCCTGGGCGTCGAGCTTGAGCGCGCCGTCGCGCGTGTAGGCGAGCGTCCCGTCCGGCATCAGCACCTGCAGGAAGCCGCGCCCCTCGATGGCCAGGTCCAGGCTGTTGCCGGTCTGGACCACGTTGCCCTGGCTGAAGATCTTCTCCGTCGCCACCACGCGCACGCCCGTCCCGAGGGCGATGCCCGTGGGGAACTGGCTCGTCTGCGAGGACTGCGCCCCGGGCTGCTCGCGGATCTGGTAGAGCAGGTCCGCGAACACCGCCCGCCCGCGCTTGAAGCCCATGGTGTTGACGTTGGCGAGGTTGTTCGAGATCACCGCCATGCGTGTCTGCTGGGCCTCGAGCCCGGTCTTCGCCACCCACAGTGCCCGGCTCATGCTGCTTGCTCCTTTACCCTTCCCGTGACCGTCCTCAGCCCATGCGCAGGAGCTGGGCCGAGGACTCGTCGTTCTCCTTCGCCGCCTGCATCAGGCGCACCTGCATCTCGTAGTGGCGCGTGAGCTCGATGACGCGCGTCAGCACCTCCACCGTGCTGACGTTGCTCTGCTCCAGCGCGCCGACGCTCAGCCGCACCGAGGCGTCCGGCGGCGCCGCCGTGCCGTCGGCGAGCCGGAACAGCCCGTCCGGCCCCCGCACCAGCCGTTCCGGGTCCGGCCGCACCAGGCGGATGCGGTCGAGCACGGTGAGCGCGTTGGCCCCCTGCCCGAGGGGGCGCACCGTCACCGTGCCGTCGGCGCCGATCTGCACGGTCTCGTGGGGCGGCACCGCGATGGGGCCGCCGTCGCCGAGCACCACGTGGCCGTCGCCCGTGGTGAGCACCCCGCCCGGCCCGAGATGGAGGTCGCCGCGCCGGGTGTAGGCCTCGCCGCCGTCCGGGGCCTGCACGGCGATCCAGCCATCGCCGTCGACCGCGACGTCCAGATTGCGTCCCGTGCGCACGATCGGCCCCGGCGCGAGCAGCGGTCGGCTCGCACCGGGGATCGCGAAGACGCGCGCCGCGTACACGTCGCCTGCGAGCGGCAGCGCCGCCTGCTCCTGCAGCACGGCACGGAAGCCGGTGGTGGCGGCGTTGGCGAGGTTCTGCGCCGCCACGCCCTGCCCCGTGAGGGCCGCGCGCGCCCCCGACATCGCCACGTAGAGCATCCTGTCCATGCCGGCCCGTCCCTCGCGCGTCAGCGGATGTTGATGATGGTCTGGGTCACGGTGTCGGCCGTGGTGATCACCTGCGCGTTGGCCTGGAAATTGCGCTGCGCGGTGATGAGGTTGACGAGCTGCTCGGCGATGTCCACGTTCGAGGCCTCCAGCGCCCCGGACTGGATCACGCCGAAGGTGCCCGTGCCGGCCTCGCCGTAGAGCACGTCGCCCGAGGCGTAGGTCTCGGCCCACACCGTGTCGCCGCGCTGCTCGAGCCCCTGCGGGTTCGGGAAGCGGGCGAGCGCCACCTTGCCGAGCTCCTTGGACTGGCCGTTGGTGTAGCGCGCGAAGACCACTCCCGTGCTGTCGATATCGATGCCGGAGAGGCGTCCCGTGGTGTAGCCGTCCTGGCTCAGGGAGTTGACCGCGTAGTTGGTGCCGTACTGCGTCGCCTTGGCGTAGTCGAAGCTGATGTTCATGGCGGCGGCGCCGTTGGTCGGAGTGTAGCTGCCGTAGGTGATCGGCAGCGTCGTCGCGGTGGTGTCAATGGCACCCGTGCTCGTGAAGGTGAGGTCGTCGCTGCCGTCGCCCACGCGGGAGCCGTCGATGGCGAGCGCCGTCGCCCAGTTGTTGTTGCTGATCTTGCGGAAGTAGATCGTCGCCGTGTGCGCCTGGCCGAGCGAGTCGTAGACCGTGATCGAGGTCGAGTAGTTGTAGGTGGTCGGGTCGGTGATGTCGATGTCGGAGGCCGCACCGCCGAGCGCGGTCTCGCCCGCGTTCAGGTTGAGCGCCGCGGTGACCTTGGTGGTGGCGCTCGGCGCGCCTTCGGAGGTGTCCAGCCTGAGATCGCTGAGGGCGCCGGTGTTGAAGCCCCCGCCCGCGTTGGCCGGGAAGACCTGCAGGCGCTGGCCCACGGCGTTGACCACGTAACCCTCGCGGTCGACGGAGAAGGCGCCGGCGCGGGTGTAGAGCCGCGAGCCGGAGTCGCTCAGCACGAAGAAGCCCTCGCCGTTGATGGCGAGGTCGAGGGCGTTCTGGGTGAAGTCGATGTTGCCCTGCGTGAACTGCTGGGCGACGCGCGCGAGCCGCACGCCGCCGCCGATGGCGGTGTCGCCGAGCCCCTGGAAGGTCACGGCGTAGACGTCCGCGAACTCGGCCCGCGACTGCTTGAAGCCCACGGTGCCGGCGTTGGCGACGTTGTTGCCCGTGACCTTGAGGTCTGCGGAGGCGGCGTTGAGGCCGCTGAGAGCGATCCGGAATGGCATGGTGACGTCCTCCTAGCCGATGCGCCGGACCTCTCCGAGGTCCACGCTGCCCAGACCATGCAGGTTCAGTGCCACGCCGCGGCCGCCGCGGCGCAGGGTGACGCTTTCGACGCGCGCGCCGACGTAGGTCTCGAGCGCGGTGGCGCGCCCGTCGAGAAGCGCCTCGACCGAGACCGTGTAGCGCCCGGCGGGCGCGGGCTCGCCGGCGCCCGTGAGCCCGTCCCAGCGCAGCTCCACCAGGCCCGCGGGGCGGCTCCCGAGATCGAGCTCGCGCACCGTGCGCCCGAGCGCATCGCGCACCACGGCGCGCACCTGCGGGCTCGCCGCCGGCAGCTCCGCCGCCAGCGCGACCTCGCCACCCTCGGGCAGGTAGGCCTCGGAGCCGGCGACCAGGACCTCGCGGCCGACGAGCGAGGCCGCCTGGAGCGCCTGGTTCGAGTAGAGCGACTCCGTGAGCTTCCCGAACGCCGCGTTGAGCTCGCGCACGCCGCTCACGGTGCCGAACTGCGCGATCTGCGTCAGGAATTCGCCGTTCTCCATCGGCTGCAGCGGATTCTGGTTGCGCAGCTGCGCGACCATGAGCCGCAGGAAGTCCTCCTGCCCCAGACGCTCGCGCTTCGGGGCGAGCTCGCGCCGCAGGCCGAGGTCCTCGAGCAGGGCCGCGTTCACCTCGGTGGGCATCGCGGATCCTCCCTCACTGGCCGAGCCGCAGGGTCGCCAGCAGGAGCTGGCGGCCGGTGTTGAGCACCTCGACGTTGGTCTGGTAGGCGCGCGAGGCCGCGATCATCTCGGCCATCTGCTCGACCACGCTCACGTTCGAGCGCCAGACGTAACCGTCGGCGTCGGCGAGGGGATGGCCCGGGCGGTACTCGCGCTCGACCGGCCGCGGGTCCTCGACGATGCCCGCCACCCGCACGCGCGCCACGCCCCGCGCGCGGTCGAGCACGGCACGGAAGACCGGAAGCCGCGCCCGGTAGGCCTCCGCGGGGCTCGCCGCCACGCTGTCGGCGTTGGCGAGGTTGCTCGCCACCGTGTTGAGGCGCACGGACTCGGCCACCATGCCCGAGCCCGCGAGGTCGAAGATGCGCATGAGCTGCATGGCTCACTCCCCCTTGATCGCGCGCAGCAGGCCCTTGATCTTGCCGTCGAGGAAGCGCAGCGAGGCCTGGTAGCGCACCACGGCCTCGGCGAAGGCGGCCTTCTCCAGGTCGGGATCGACCGTGTTGCCGTCGAGCGAGGGCTGCGCCGGGATCCGGTAGCGCAGCACGGGCGCCAGGCCGCCGGCGGGCTGCAGGTGGCGGGGGTCCGTCGCGACGAGCACCGGACGGCCCCGCCGGGCCGCCTCCAGCGCGTCGGAGAAATCGAGGTCACGCGCCCTGTAGCCCGGCGTCTCGGCGTTGGCGAGGTTGGAGGCCAGCACCTCCAGCCGCCGTGCCCGCCACGGCAGCGCCTGCGCGTGTATCCCGAGAGCGGAATCGAGGTCCATCGGCAGCCTCCGCTGCGGCTTGAGCCTTCGCAGGCGAACGCAGGCAAGTGCCGTGCCAGCCTCCGCCGCTCGGGGCCCGGGCGCGGCGGCGGCCGGCGCGCGTGGGTCCGATGGGCTCGCACGGGCCGGTGCCGGCACCCGTCCGTACACGCCGCCTTGCCGCCGGGCGGCAAGGGCTGGCCGCGCGCGGCGCTCAGGGCGGCAGGCGGTAGCAGACCCCGCCGTGCGCGCGCAGCACGCGAAGCCGCGGCTGGAGCTCCGCCGGCAGGGCCTCCGAGGAGCCCAGGATGAGGGCGCCGCCGGGCTCGAGGAGGCGCACCATGCGCTCGAGGATGCCGCGCCGGCGCTCCGGGTCGAAGTAGATCAGCACGTTGCGGCAGAAGATCACGTGGAAGCGCCCGAGCAGGGCATAGCTCTCGAGCAGGTTGAGCGGCCGGAAGCGCACCGGCGCGCGCACGTGCGGCAGCACCTCCCAGCCTTCGGCCACGCGCCGGAAGTGGCGCCGCAGCCGCTCGGGGCTGAGGCCGCGGCGCACCGCGTGGTCGTCGTAGACGCCGCGCCGGGCCACCTCCAGCACCGCGGGCGAGATGTCGGTGCCCACGATCTCGAGCGGGGGCAGCAGGCCGGGCTCGCGCTGGGCGAGCTCGTGGGCGGTGATGCTGATGGAGTAGGGCTCCTGGCCCGTGGAGCAGGCGGCGGACCAGATGCGGATGCGCGGCACGCGGGCGCGCCCGAAGGCCGGCAGCAGCTCGTGCTCGAGGAGCGCGTAGGGGTAGCGGTCGCGGAACCACGAGGTCTCGTTGGTGGTCATGGCCTCGATCACCCGCTCGCGCAGCCCGCGCCGCGCGCCCGCCCGCAGGTCCCGCACGAGCTCGCCGAAGCCGCGGTAGCCGAGCTCGCCCAGCAGCGGCCCGAGGCGGCTGCGCACCAGGTAGCCCTTGTGCGGCCCGAGCACGATCCCGCAGGACTCGTCCAGGAAGGCGCGCAGCGCCTCGAAGTCCTCGGGCGCGATCGCGCCCGAGGCCGCGCCGTGGCCGCCGCCCGTGGCCATCTGTCCCGTCGCTCCCATGGTGCCCATCCGGCTCACGGATATCGGCCCGCGCCACGGGCCCTTGAGCCGGACGCGCCGTGGCACGGGGGTTGCATTGCTAAAGCTGCCCCGGTCGCCCGCCGATGAAAATTGGGCCGAAAGCGCGTCACCGGCGTGCCTTGTGACGGATTTCCGACATCCGTTCAGACCGGGGGGTACAGACACATGAGCAGGCCGATACTTCTCACGAGCCAGATCCTGCCGCTGCTGGAGGCCGCGGTGGCCTTCGACCGGCGCCGCCTCGCCGGGCTGCAGGCGCGCTCGCCGGGCGCCGCACAGGCGCTCGCGCCGGTGCTCGAGCGCCTGGAGCGCACACATGCGCGGCTGATGGAGGTGGCGCGGGCCGGCGTCCAGGGGCTGGCCTCGGCGGTTGAGATCGTCGCCGGCAACGCGCGTTTCACCCGTGAGATCTCCGCCATCATGGATCATGCGACGAGCGTGGCGAGCGCCGTCGAGGAGATGGCGCAGAGCGCGGCAGAGGTGGCGAGCCACGCCCAGGAGGCCGCGGCGCGCGCGGAGGACACCAACCGCAAGTCCTCCGAGGGCAACCAGGCCATCTCGGGGCTGATGGGCGACATCGACCTGCTCGAGCAGGCGGTCCGCGGCATGGCCGACGGCGTGCAGCAGTTCGTCGGCTTCGCGGGCGAGATCAACAAGCTCACCGCGATCGTGCGCGACATCGCCCACCAGACCAACCTCCTCGCCCTGAACGCGGCCATCGAGGCCGCGCGTGCGGGCGAGGCCGGCCGCGGCTTCGCCGTGGTCGCCGACGAGGTCAAGAAGCTCGCCGACAAGACGGCCGACGCCACCGCCGAGATCGAGCGGGTGACGGCGACCATGAACGAGCTCTCCGAGCGCGTGGGCGAATCCGTCTCGCAGAGCATCGAGCGGCTCGGCCAAAGCATGGAGGCGCTCGAGGTGGTGGCGACGACCCTGTCCGAGAACACCGGTGCCGTCGCCGACGTCACCCACCGCGTGGCGCAGATCGCGCAGGCGGCCGACGAGCAGCGCGCCGTCGCCCAGGACATGGCCGCACGGCTCAACGAGATCACGGCCTCGCTCACCTCCGAGACCGAGCAGGTGCGGCGCCTGACGGCCGACTCGCGCGAGCTCGTCAAGCACATGCAGGCGCAGTTCGGCGCCCTCGCCGAGGGCTGCGACGACGAGCTGCTGCTCGAGATCGTCAAGGCCGACCACCTGCTGTGGAAGGTGCGGCTCGCCCTGCTGCTGCACGGGCAGATCGAGATCGCCGAGGACGAGCTCAAGGACCACACCCAGTGCCGGCTCGGGCGCTGGTACTACGGCGAGGGCGGCAGGCGCCACGGCGCCGCCCAGGCATTCCGCGCCATGGAGGCCCCGCACCAGCGGGTGCACGCCCTCGCCCGCGAGATCTGGACCCTGGCGCGCGAAGGGCGCACCGAAGAGGCGCTCGAGCGGCTGCAGCAGATGGACGGGCTCAGCGCCGAGCTCGTCGGCCTGATCGACGAGCTCCGCGGCGAGATGGAGGGAGGCGATGCGGCGGCCTGAGCGCCTCGCGGGCCTCGCCCTCGCGGCGGTGGCGCTCGCCGCAGGGGCGGCGGACACGCAGCCGCTCGCGGAGATCCGCGCCGCCGCACGCGCGCATGTCGCGCGCCTCTACGCCGCCGAGGGCGCCGTGCGCCACGAGATCGCCGTCCAGCGCCTCGACCCGCGCCTGCGGCTCGCGCGCTGCGACCGCCCCCTCGAGACCTTCGACCCGCCCGGGGCGCGCCGCCACGGCAACACCGTGGTCGGGGTGCGCTGCCCCGGCGCGAGCCCGTGGACCGTGTACGTGCCGGTGCGCGTCGCCCTCATCCGCCCCGTCGTGGTCACGCGGCGCCCGGTGCCGCGCGGCGCCGTGCTGACGCGCGCGGACCTCGCGCTGCGCGAGCGTGACACCGCGACGCTGCCGCTCGGCTATCTCACCCGGATCGAGGCAGCCGTCGGCCAGCGCGCGCGCCGCGCCCTGCCGGCCGGCGCCGTGGTCGCCCCCGGGGCCCTCGAGCGCACCCCGGTCGTCCGGCGCGGCCAGCGGGTGATCCTGCTCGCACGCTCGGGGGCGGTCGAGGTGCGCGCGGCGGCGGTGGCGCTCGCCGACGCCGCCGCGGGCGAGCGCGTCAGCGTGCGCAACCTGCGCAGCCGGCGCGTGGTCGAGGGCGTGGCGGTGCGCGAGGGTGTGGTGCGCGTCACGCTTTGAGGCACGGGTGCTAAAGTTCGGGGACGGACGGCCGCTAACGGCGACGACGGACAGCCACTTGCGCAACCGGGAGCCAACGACATGAGCAACGAGATCAAGGGCTTGGGCGCGGGGCAGCCCCCGGTGACGGAAAGCCGGCAGCAGCCGCGCCCCGCAGCCGCGGGCGGGGCCCGCGCACAGGGGCCGCGCGTGCCCCCCGGTGCCGCGGGCGGCGACCGCGTCGAGCTCGGCTCGCAGGCCCTCGTGGCCGAGGCGCGCCGCCGCATCGAGGAGACCCCGGCCGTGGACCGCGCCCGCGTCGAGGCCGTGCGCGCGGCGCTCGCCGAGGGCCGCTACGAGGTGCGCCCCGAGCGCATCGCCGAGCGCCTCCTCGCCATGGAGCGCCTGCTGGGGCGGGGCGGATCGTGAGCGGGCCCGCACCGGAGCCCGGCGCGGCGCTCGCCGAGCTCGACAGGCTGGCCGCGCGCATGGAGACGGCCCTCGACGACGAGCAGGCGGCGCTCGCCGCGCGCGACGCGGAAGCCATTGCCGCGGCCGCGGCGCGCAAGGCGGAGCTCGCCGCCGCCCTCGAGTCGGCACGCGCCGCCCTCGAGCGCGCGACGGGCGCCGCGAGCGGTCCGGCCCTCGCCGCCGCCCTGCGGCGGGCCGACCCGGACGGCGCCCTGGAGCAGCGCTGGGAAGCGCTGCGCGCGCGGCTCGCGGCGCTGCGCCGGCGCAACCGCGCCAACGGCCTCGCCATCGAGCTCCAGCGCTGCGCGGCCGCCCGGGCGCTCGCCGTGCTGCGCGGCGAGGAGGCCGAAGCCCCCACGTACGGCCCGCACGGTGCCGCCCGCGTGCCCGCGACCGGCCGCAGCCTCGGCCGCGGCTGAGGCGGAGGCCCGGGGATGCGTCCCGCCATGCCGCGGGCTTCGGACGCCACCGAGGAGGTGATCCGCGACCCCCTGATGGTCGCCTGCCTGCTGCGGCGCGCGGCCGCCGCCCGCGCCCTGGTCGCCGTGGACCTGCCGGGCCCCCAGGCCGGCGTGACCATGATCCTCGGCGTGGACCTCGAGCGCCGCGAGCTGCACCTCGACCAGCTGGCCCCGCCCGAGGCCGACGACGCGCTGCGCCGCGCGGGGCGCCTGCGCGCGCGCATCCGCGTCAACGGCGCCGAGGCCGAGTTCGAGGCCGAGGTCGCCGGGCACGTGGACGCGCCCGGCGGCGGCACCTACCGCGTGCCGCTGCCCGCCGAGGTCCGCTACCGCCAGCGCCGCAGCCACCACCGCGTGCCGGTGCCGCGCAACCTGGCCGTGGCCGTGCGCTACGTGCTCGCCGGCGCGGAAGCGGCGGGGCGCCTGTGCGACGTCTCGCTCGGGGGCGTCGGCCTCGAGACCACGGCGGCCGATGCGGCCGGCCTCGCCCCCGGCGACGCCATCGAGCGCTGCGCCCTGCTGCTGCCGGACCGCTCCACCGTCGCGGGCCCGCTCGAGGTGTGCTACGTGGCCGAGCCCGCGCCCAACGGCGCCGTGCGCTTCGGGGGACGCTTCACCGCCCTCGACCCGCGCGACCGCCGCCGCCTGCAGCGCTTCGTCGCCGCGCTCGAGCGCGACTACGTGCGCCGCTGCAACCCCGGCGCGCGCTGAGCGCGGCAGGTCGGCACGCCGCGTTTCGCCCCATCCGGGGGCGGTGCTAGAATAGCCCGCCGTCGCGGGGCCGTAGCTCAGTTGGGAGAGCGCAGCAATCGCACTGCTGAGGTCAGGGGTTCGACTCCCCTCGGCTCCACCATCCCGCCTCCGGCGGCGGCCGCCGCATCGCGCCACGGCGCACGCGCCCGCACCACCGCACGCCCGCCCCGGT
>Ga0256830_1003192_pt1 | contig 10352 bp, 7 predicted proteins | sample 128326metaG_FD_190537 | JGI IMG/M metagenome (GOLD analysis project Ga0256830, IMG submission 190537) | Hydrothermal vent microbial communities from Lau Basin, Pacific Ocean - 128-326 | ecosystem: Environmental > Aquatic > Marine > Hydrothermal vents | place: Pacific Ocean: Lau Basin | collected...
GGGTGCCCGGGAACGGCGGCTTTTTCCGGGAGTTGGTGCCATTGGCCATTTTGATGCCGCCGGCGATGGAGCCGTCCGGGTTGTGGATCAGCAGGTCGTCGATGGTCGTGCCATCGCGGAGTTTCAGATAGAGCGTCTGCCCGCTGAGCAGGTGCCCGGAGCCGGGCATGACGTTGACCGTGGTGATGCCGCCGGCCTGGGCCTTCTGGATGCGGGCGTCACGGACGTTGATCGAGTCGAGGATCCGGGCGTCCGGCTGGATGGGGGCGGACTGGTCGGCCCCGTCGATGCCGCCGATATGGCTGTGGCTGTCCACCAGACCCGGCATGATCACCTTCCCCGAGACATCGATGCGCTCGGCCCCGGCGGGGATCCGGACGCTGGAGGCCGGCCCCACGGCCTGGATCTTGCCCTGGTGGATCACCAGGACGCCGTCGGGAATCTCCCCGCCGGCGATGGGGATGATGCGGGCGCCGGTGAACGCCAGCGGCTTTTCCTGGGCCGCGACGGGGAACGCCCAGAGGCAGGCGAGCAGGAAAACGGATGAAACAGAGCGTAGAAGCGGGTTCATGAGCACAATTCTTAAACGTAACAGATCCGGAAAACGCGATGCCTCCGGGTGCGGGCGGCGGGCGCCGCCGGGGCGGTAAGCTGGATCGTATGCGCATCACGAAGTGTCTGCTCACCGGTCTTCTCGCCGCAGCGGGCCTCAGCGCCCAGGAAGGATTCAGCACCGCGTGGATCGACGCGAGCGCCGATCCGTGCGTCGATTTCTACCAGTACGCCTGCGGCGAGTGGGTGAAGAAGAACCCGATTCCCCCGGACCAGGCCCGGTGGACGCGCTTCCAAGAGCTGGCCGAGCGCAACCGCGAGATCCTGAGGAAGATTCTCGAGAAGGCGGCCGCCGCCGGCGCCGAGCGGTCGCAGATCGAGCAGCAGATCGGCGACTACTACGCCGCCTGCATGGACGAAGAAGCGATCGAGGAGAAAGGCCTCGCCCCGCTCGAGCCGGAGTTGGAGCGGATCCGCAGCGTCTCCTCGAAGGCCGGGCTGCCGGAACTGGTGGCCCGCCTGCACCGTGGGGGCGCCAACGTGTTTTTCCGCTTCGGCCCGATGCCGAGCTTCGAGGATTCCGAATGGCACATCGCCGACGTGGACCAGGGCGGGCTGGGGCTGCCGGAACGCGACTACTACTTCCGCGAGGACGCGAAATCGAAGGAGCTGCGGGAGGCCTACGTGAAGCACGTGGCGCGGATGTTCGAACTTCTCGGCGACGAGGCCGACGCCGCCGAGGCGAGGGCCCGGACCGTGATGCGCATCGAGACGGCGCTGGCCAAAGGTTCGCTGGACGTCACCAGCCGCCGGGATCCGAAGAACATCTGGCACAAGAAGACGGTGGCCGAGCTGGCGAAGCTAGGGCCCTCTTTCGACTGGAAGGCTTACTTCCGGGCGGTGGGCGCGCCGCAGTTCGAAGAGGTCAACGTGGACACGACTGAATTCATCGAGGCGATGGACCGTGTGCTCCGCGAAGAGAGCCTGGCGGACATCAAGACGTACCTCACGTGGCAGCTGCTGCGCCGGGCGGCGCCGCTGCTGCCCAAAGCGTTCGTCGAAGAGAACTTCAACTTCTACCGCAAGACGCTGGCCGGGGCGAAACAGATGCGGCCCCGCTGGAAACGCTGTGTCGCGATGGTGGACCGCGATCTGGGCGAGGCGCTGGGACAGGCCTACGTCGCCGAGGCCTTTCCGCCGGAGAGCAAGCAGCGGATGCTGAAGCTGGTGGCGGCGCTCGAGAAGGCGCTCGAAGAAGACATCAAGAGCCTGCCGTGGATGACCGGGAAGACGAAAGAGAAGGCTCTCGAGAAACTGCACGCGATCCGCAACAAGATCGGCTATCCGGACAAGTGGCGGGATTACAGCAAGCTGCGGATCGCCGACAGCGACGCTCTGGGCAACTACTTCAGCGCCCGGGCGCACGAGCTCGCCTATCAGCTCGCCAAGATCGGCAAGCGCGTGGATCCGAACGAGTGGCACATGACGCCGCCCACGGTGAACGCCTACTACCATCCGCTGGAGAACAACATCAACTTCCCGGCCGGCATCCTCCAGCCGCCGTTCTTCGATCCGAAACTGGACGACGCGCCGAACTACGGGGCGATCGGCGGCGTCATCGGCCACGAGCTGACGCACGGCTTCGACGATATGGGCCGGAAGTTCGACGCCGAGGGCAACCTGAAGGACTGGTGGACTCCGGAAGACGCCGCTGCTTTCGAGAAGCGGGCGCAGTGCTTCGTCGAGCAGTACTCCGCTTACACCGCCGTGGACGGCGTCAAAGTGAATGGGAAGCTCACGCTGGGCGAGAACGTGGCCGACAACGGCGGACTCCGCCTGGCGCTGATGGCGCTGCAGGACGTGCTCTCCGCAGACGAGAAGAAACGCAAGATCGACGGCTACACGCCGGAACAGCGGCTGTTCCTGGGCTGGGCGCAGGTTTGGTGCTCGAACGCCACCGACGAGGCGAAGCGGCTGCGGGCGCAAACCGATCCCCATGCGCCGGGGCGCTACCGGGTGAACGGCGTGGTGTCCAATATGCCCGAGTTTTGGGAGGCGTTCCAATGCAAGGCCCCGCAGCCGATGGTCCGCGAGAAGCCCTGCCGGGTCTGGTGAGGACGGGCGCCGCGAACTAATCCGAAGAGCGGCGCTGCTTCCGCCGCTTCTCGAGCGCCGCCACGTATTTCGGGTAGTTCCGAAAGACCATGATGTGGAAGGTGGGCTGCTGGAACTCCTCGACGGCGTAGAGGTAGCCCTTCCGTTTCAAGGAGTGGAGCACCCGGCGCATCCAGGCCAGCTCGGCCGGCCCCATGCCCTTCTTGGAGATATCGAGCGTGGCGCCGGTCAGATGCGACGAGCGGCGGGGCCCATAAGGCGAGGCGGCGTTCTTGTTCCGCCTCCGGATGGCGTTCTGAAGCGCCACCGTGCGCACGAGGCTGGTGACGCGGAGTTTCTTGCGGAAGCGGGCGTAGTATTGCCGGCTCAGGCGGTCCAGGAAAAGCTTGCTCCAGGGGCGCAGGTAGCGGTACTTCGCCGGGATGTAGCGGGTGTAGTAGTACTTCGTCCGGCTGGGCACGGGCACGAGCAGCCCGGCTCTGGCGAAGCGCCGGACCATCGCGACGTCCCTCATCCGTGAGAGGTCGTCGGCGTCGGCGCGGCGATTCTGGACGATCTGGGAGTCCCAACGTGCGCGAAGGAGGTGCTCGCTGGCATCGGCCGGGGAAGGCCGACCCGCCAGCCCTGCCACGAAGACTGCCAAGACAGCGTGGAAGGGGCGCATCGTCAATAGGTTACCAGATGAAAGTTCAATCGAAAAGTGAAATCTTGCTCTGCTCTTTTCCGGCGCTCGAACCTGGCGTCGGAGCCACCGCCGTCCGTCCGGCTTTGGCCGCCGACGCCTGCGCGTAGTATAGTGATTCCGAGCAGTCTAGCAGGACTCAAGCCGGAGTGATCCATGAGCATGAACCGACGATTGCTGTTGATGCCGGCGGCCGCGGCGCTCACGCTGCTGCTGGCCGGCTGCGCCGAGGAGCCGAAACCGGTGGAGAAGCCCGCCGAAGAGGCGGCCAAGCCCCCGGAGAAGGCGCCGGCGGAGGCTGAAGAAGCCAAACCGGCCGAGGAGAAGGCCGAGGCCCCCAAGCCGAAGCCGGCTCCCAAGCCCCCGACGAAGAAGGCGCTTCTGAATCCTTCGGCGCTCAGGGAGCGGGCCCCAGACGTGTACAAAGTAAAGTTCGAAACCAGCAAAGGCGACATCATCATCGAGGTCAACCGCTCCTGGGCTCCGCGGGGAGCGGACCGCTTCTACAACCTGGTCAAGAACGGCTTCTACGACGGGTGCAAGTTCTTCCGCGTCATCAACAACTTTATCGTCCAGTTCGGGCTGAATCCCGACCCGGCGGTCTCCCGCGCGTGGCAGAACGCCACGATCCGCGACGACCCGGTCACCAAGACGAACCGGCGGGGAACGCTCTCGTTCGCCACCGCCGGCCCGAACACGCGGACGACCCAGGTCTTCATCAACACCAAGCAGGGCGGCAACGCCTTCCTCGACAGCCAGGGCTTCGCCCCGTTCGGCCGGGTGATCGAGGGCATGGACGTGGTGGACAGCCTTTACGCGGGCTACGGCGAGGCGCCGGATCAAGGAATGATCCGTACCAAAGGCAACGCCTACCTCGAGGAGCGCTTCCCGAAGCTCGACTACATCAAAAAGGCGACGATCATCGAGGAGTGAGCGCCCGCGGCTCCGCGGCGCGCCTTCAGGCCCCGCCCGCCCAAGTGATGTAGCCGGGCAGGAACGGAGCCGAGAGATCCGGGTGATGGGGCAGCACCCGGACCGTGTAGCCGAGCTGGCCGCTCATCGAGCAGGGGCCGAAGTCGGTCTCGAAGACGTGGCGGCCGTCGGCGGCGCCCGTGTAGTCCATCTTCAGCGAGATCGGATTCTGGAACTCGCCTGCGGCGTCCAGGCGCCCGCAATACAGCTCCACGGCTACCTCCTCCGGCGACAGCTCCCCGAGCTGGACTTCAGCGCGGAAGTGCACCCGCTGGCCCACCTCTACTTCGCCCTCGGCGCTCGAAGTAACCGAGACCACCGCGACGCCGGGCCAGTGGGCGTGGATGCGCTCGCGCCAGGCGGCCAGCGCCCGGGCCCGAGCGGCGCCGTTCTCGGCCAGGCGCCGGGTCTTGCCGTGGGCCGGCAGATAGAACTGCTCGGTGTACTGCCGGACCATACGGTGGGAGTTGTAGGCGTGGCAGAGGCTGGCGATGGCCGACTGCATGCGCTCCACCCAGCGCTGCGGCAGCCCGTCGGCGCGGCGGTCGTAGAAGGCGGGGACGACGTCGCGCTCGAGCAACTCGTATAGGGCCTCGGCCTCGACCTGGTCCTGCAATTCCCGGTCGTCGAGCACTTGGCCGCGTCCGATGGCCCAGCCGATGAAGGAGCCGTTGCGGCGCGCCTCTTGCCAGGCCTCGTCCCACCAGCCGTCCAGCGTGGATAGGTTCAGCACGCCGTTGGCCGCGGCCTTCATGCCGCTGGTACCGCAGGCCTCGTTGGGCCGCAAGGGCGTGTTGAGCCAGACGTCGGCGCCCTGGACGAGGTAGCGGGCGACGGTCATGTCGTAATCCTCGATGAAGACCATGCGGCGGCGGAATTCGGGCCGGCGGATGAGCGCGGCGATCTCGTGGATGAGACGTTTGCCCTCCTCGTCGCGGGGGTGGGCCTTGCCGGCGAAGATGATCTGGACCGGCCGCTCGGGGTCGTTGAGCAGCCGGGCGAGGCGCTCCTTGTCGCGCAGGAACAGAGTGGCCCGCTTGTAGGTAGCGAAGCGGCGGGCGAAGCCGATGGTGAGGGCGCGGGCGTCCAGCACCTCGGCGGCGGCCTCGACCTCGGTCTCCGGGGCGCCGCGGCGGCGTAACTGTTCTTGGAGGCGCCGGCGGGCGAAGGCCACCAGGCGCTCGCGGCGACGCTCGTGGGTGCCCCAAAGCTCGTCGAGCGGAATCGACTCTACTTTCTCCCAGAGCTTCTGGTCGGCCGGCGTGTCCCTCCAGCGGGGGCTGAGGTAGCGGTCGTAGAGCTCGTCCATGTCGTGGGAGATCCAGCTCTGGAAGTGCACGCCGTTGGTGACGTGGCCGATGGGGATCTCGTGTTCCGGGACGCCGGGCCACAGGGATCGCCACATGCGGCGAGAGACCTCGCCGTGGAGCTTGCTGACGCCGTTGGAGGCGAACGACAGGTTCAGCGCCAGGGCCGTCATGCAAAAGTCTTCGTGGACGTGGGCGGGCTTGCTGTGACCGAGCCGGAGGAACTCGCTCCACGGGATGCCCAGCGACCGGGCATAGTCGGAAAAGTAGGTGTGCATCAGCTCCGGCGAGAAGTAGTCGTGGCCGGCGGGCACCGGCGTGTGGGTGGTGAAGACGCAGCCGGCGACGGCGAGTTCGCGCGCTTCATAGAAGTTCAGCCTCATCTCGCGCATCAGCCAGCGCACGTGCTCCAGCGCGAGGAAGGCCGAGTGGCCCTCGTTCATGTGGTAGACGGTGGGCTGGAGGCCGGCCGCCCGCAGGGCCCGATAGCCGCCGATGCCGAGCAGGATCTCCTGCTTGATGCGCATCTCGATGTCGCCGCCGTAAAGCTGGTCGGTGATGTCCCGGTCGGCGGGGTCCGGGTTGGCGTCGAAGTTGGTATCGAGCAGGTAGAGCCGGATACGGCCGACGTTGACGCGCCAGACCTGGGCGTGCACGGCGCGGCCGGGCAGATCCACCGAGACGGTGAGCGGCGAGCCGTCGGGCCCGCGCTCCAGCTCCAGAGGCAAAGTGTGGAAGTCGTTGTCTTCGTAGATCTCTTCTTGCCAGCCGGCGGCGTTGAGCTGCTGGCGGAAATAGCCTTGCTGGTAGAGCAGGCCTACGCCCACCAGGGGAATGCCGAGGTCGCTGGAGGACTTGAGATGATCGCCGGCCAGGATGCCGAGGCCGCCGGCGAAGATCGAGAGCGATTCGGTGAGGCCGAACTCGGCCGAGAAGTAAGCGATCAGCGGCGCGCCCGCCTCGGGGTAGGTGCGCCGGAACCAAGTGGATTCGTTGCCGAGGTAGCTCTCCAACTCGGCGGCGGCGCGGTCCAGGTGGGCCAGGAAGGCCTCGTCCTCGGCCAGCGCCTCGAGGCGCGCCTGGTCGATCTGACCCAGCATCCGCACGGGGTTGTGGCCGGAGGTCTCCCACAGGTCCCCGTCGATGCGCCGGAACAGGTGTATCGTGTCGTGCTTCCACGCCCAGCGGAGGTTGTAGGCGAGCGTGCGCAAGGACTTCAAACGCTCCGGCAGCTTGGGAACGACGGTGAACCGCCCGACAGGTCGCATGGAAAGCACCTTCCCTTCTGCTGTGCTTTTACCACACCGGGGGACGGAAGTCACAGACAATCCGCCGCCGCCCTGGCATGATGAAAGCAGACCATGAGCGCCTATACATATATCGCCGACCTTTGCCAGGAGATTACGATTCCGGAAAACGGCATCTTGAGCCGGACGCTGCAGGACGATCCCCGCAGCAAGATCGTCGCTTTCGGCTTCGCCGCGGGTCAGGAGCTCTCGGCGCACACGGCGCCGATGCCCGCCGTGCTGTATTTCGTCCAGGGCGAGGCGGAACTGCGGCTGGGCGAGGATCAGCTCGAGGCCAAAGCCGGTACCGTCGTCCACATGCCGCCGCAACTGGAGCACGGAATCCGGGCGAAATCGCCCCTCATCATGCTTCTGGTGCTGATCAAATAGCCGCCGGCGCGGTCTGGGGGACCCCGGCGGTTCCTACAATGGAGGTGTGGGGTTCCGTCTAGAGGTCGATTACACGCCTCGGGGCGACCAGCAGCAGGCGATCGACCAGCTCGTCCGGGGGGTGCTGGAGGGCGAGAAGCACCAGGTGCTGCTCGGCGTCACCGGCTCGGGCAAGACCTTCACGATGGCCAAGGTGATCGAGAAGGTCGGCCGGCCGGCGCTGATCCTGGCCCACAACAAGACGCTGGCGGCGCAGCTCTACCACGAGTTCAAGTCCTTCTTCCCGCACAACGCGGTCGAGTATTTCGTCAGCTACTACGACTACTATCAGCCCGAAGCTTACATACCGGCCAGCGACGTCTACATCGAGAAAGAGGCGACGATCAACGAGGAGCTGGACAAGCTGCGGATGTCGGCGACCAAGTCGCTGTTCGAGCGCCGCGATTGCATCATCGTCGCCAGCGTGAGCTGCATCTACGGGCTGGGCTCGCCGGAGGCCTACTACGGCATGTTGCTCATGCTGGAGAAGGGCAAGCACTTCTCCCGCGAGCAGATCATCCAGCGGCTGGTCGAGATCCTCTACGAGCGCAACGAGGGGGAGCTGACACGGGGCACGTTCCGCGTGCGGGGCGACGTGATCGAGGTCTTCCCGCCCTACGACGACTACGCTTACCGCATCGAGCTGTGGGGCGACGAGATCGACACGCTGGCTCAGATCGATCCGCTCACCGGCCAGGTGCGCCAGACCTACCTGCGGCTGCCCATCTACCCGAAGAGCCACTACGTGATGAGTCAGAAGACGCGCGAGGAGGCGATCGAGTCGATCCGGCGGGAACTGGAGTGGTGGCGCGGGGAGCTCGAGAAGCAGGGCAAGCTGGTGGAGGCGCAGCGGATCTGGCAGCGGACGATGTTCGACCTGGAGATGATCCAGCAGATCGGGTACTGCCACGGCATCGAGAACTATTCGCGCCACTTCTCGGGCCGGCTGCCGGGGGAGGCTCCGCCCACACTGCTCGACTACCTGCCGCACGACGCGCTGATCTTCATCGACGAGTCCCACCAGACGATCCCGCAACTGCAGGGCATGTACCACGGCGACCGCTCGCGCAAGGAAACGCTGGTGGCTCACGGGTTCCGGCTGCCCAGCGCCCTCGACAACCGCCCGCTGACCTTCGAAGAATTCGAGAACCGCGTCACGCAGGTGATCTACGTCTCGGCGACGCCGGGCCCCTACGAGCTGACCAAGAGCGGCGGCGTGGTGGTAGAGCAGATCATCCGGCCGACCGGGCTGGTGGACCCGAAGGTGGAAGTGCGGCCGGTGAAGGGGCAGGTGGACGACCTGTTGAACGAGATCCGGCTCCGCGCCGAGCGCAACGAGCGGGTGCTGGTGACGACGCTGACCAAGCGCATGGCCGAGGATCTGGCCGAGTACTTCACCGAGGCGGGCGTCCGCTGCCGCTACCTGCATTCGGAGATCGACACGCTGGAGCGGGTGAAGATCCTGCGCGACCTGCGCCGCGGCGAGTTCGACGTGCTGATCGGCGTCAACCTCTTGCGCGAGGGGCTGGACCTGCCGGAAGTCTCGCTGGTCGCCATCCTGGATGCGGACAAGGAAGGGTTCCTGCGCTCCACCGGCTCGCTGATCCAGACGATCGGCCGGGCGGCGCGGAACTTGCACGGTATGGCCATCCTGTACGCGGACAGGATTACGGAGAGCATGAAGGCGGCCATCGAAGAGACCGAGCGGCGGCGGCGCATCCAAATGGCGTATAACGAGGAGCACGGGATCACGCCGCAGACGATCGTCAAGCCGATCGACATGAGCCTGGTGGCGGTGGCCGAGGGAGACTACGTGACGGTGCCTCTGGAGGAGGAGGAAGAAGAGGTCGAGGCGCTCACGCCGGAGCAGCTCCGGCGCTACGTGGCGGAACTGGAGGAGAAGATGCGGGAAGCGGCCCGGAAGTTCGAGTTCGAGAAGGCGGCCGAGTACCGGGACCGCATCAAGAAGCTGCGGCAGCGGGAGGTTTTCGATGAAGTCGCGCCGGTTGGCGCTGGTCATCACGAGAAAAGCGAATGACTGCCTGTTGAGCAGGTTGCCGAACCTGCGGAGCCGGCTGACGGAGGTGGTTGCGCCGACGTTGCGGCAGGCGAGCCGAGTGGTGAACACGTTCCGGGCGGGAACGCCGGCATCCGGCGCCGCGTCTGTGGAAGAGGCCGACGTCGTCTGGGTGACGGTGCGGAAGGGGGATCCGTTCCTCGACGCGTTGCTCGGGGAGGGCGTCCGCTGGGAGAACAAGCTGGTGATCTGGCAAGGCATCGACGAGCCTCCGCCGGCGGCCCTGGCGCAGCGGGGAGCCGAGATCGCCTCGGTGGTCCCGATCGAGGATCCCGACGAGGTTCGCTGCTTCGCCATCGGCGCGCGCCGCCCGGTGCGCGAGACGCGGCGGATGATCGAGGGCGCCGGCGGCCGGGTCGTGGAACTGCGTTCGGGGGCCGAGATCGAAGCGGCGGCGGCGATCGCGGCGGGCACCTGGCTGCTGATCCCCCACCTGGAGACGGTACAGCTGTGTCTGCGCCGGGCGGGGTTGACGCCCGGGGCGGCGGCGCCGGTGATCGAGCACTTGATCGAGCGATCGCTGCGGGCCTTTCTCAAGGCGGGGCGGCGGGCGTGGCGGAGCCCGGAGGAGTCCGAAGAACAGGAGGCCTTCCGGAACTTGCTGGCGCGCCTCGAAGAGCGGGATCCTGCCCTGCACCGCCGCATCCGCGACGGCGCCCGGCTGGTGCTGGCTGCGATGGGGCGCTCCGCCGAGTGGCTCGAGGCCGGCGCCGGGGTTCGGCAGGCCGCTGCAGGCCGGTGACGCGGCCATGAAGCGCTGGACGGCAGCACTCTTGTTCGCCGCGACTCTTTCCCTGGGGGGACAGCCGGTTTCCAAAACCGGCCTGAAGCCGGAAGTGTTGCTGCTGGCGCGGATCAAACTCAAGATGGAGGAAACGCTGCGCCGGCAGCCGAACTACACCTGCATGGAGACCATCCAGCGCTCCACCCGC
>Ga0256830_1003193_pt1 | contig 10352 bp, 5 predicted proteins | sample 128326metaG_FD_190537 | JGI IMG/M metagenome (GOLD analysis project Ga0256830, IMG submission 190537) | Hydrothermal vent microbial communities from Lau Basin, Pacific Ocean - 128-326 | ecosystem: Environmental > Aquatic > Marine > Hydrothermal vents | place: Pacific Ocean: Lau Basin | collected...
TATCACAAGAGAGGATTTGCCTGCAGTAGCTCTCCTATTCGGCCCGCCAAGAAATATTGGAGATGCACCCGTGTTATATCATAAATATGATGCAGGATGGATTCCTAAAGTAGAGATACAGTATCAGCTATCTGAAAAGCTAAAACTAGGAATACAAGCCAAATCCTATCAATCCTTCGTTCGACTCAATGATACCTTCGTAGATCCTTTTAATACGCTATATTGGAACATGAGTTGGGTATCTTTTGCAGGAGGAGTGAGTGTGCAGTATACCTTTGGCAAGAAATAAACCCCTATTTTAAGACTTATTATGAACCTTTCTAATCCCCCAACAAATAATAAGGCACTAGCTGCTTTTTTAAGCTACTTTTCAAGTTCGTTACCTTATGTCCAAATTTGACAAAATTAAACTGCAAAACAGGATAGGATTGTCAAAACGCCTAGGGCGAGATTCATACACCAAAGATACAAAAAATGAATAGACTTAGCGCAGGGTTAAAAATAGGGATCATTTTGTTTTACTATCTTTGTGAGATGAGACATACTTTTGGATGATGTATTAAAAATGAGAAAAAAATTTAACATAACGGGCTGGTGTGATGCTAATAGGCATTTTGTGGCGGATACGTCCATGAAATTTAAGCAAACCATGCAGATGATTGAAGACGGGGAGTATTTCACCATCAATCGTCCTCATCAATATGGCAAAACGACCATGCTTAGGCTATTGACTCAACAACTAAATGCCTCAGAAGAATGGATGGCTATCAGGGTAAGTTTTGAGGGGATGGATGATGAAATGTTTAGCAGCGGAAAACTATTTAGTGCTGCTTTTTTAGCGCAATTAGAACTTCAAATGCTTGAGTTAAACAGGGATGATTTGGTCATGTTTTTAAAAAAAGAAATCCAAAGAGTAGAAATTCTTGGAGATTTATCAAGAAGCATTACTGCCTTAGCCCACACAGTCGACCGTAAGATGGTATTGTTGATTGACGAGGTGGATAGTAGTAGTAGCCATGAGTTATTTTTGAAATTTCTGGGTGTATTGCGGCACAAATACCTAAATAGAGATTTAAAAACAGAACGCACCTTTCACAGTGTAGTACTGACAGGCGTACATGACATTAAAACGCTCAAACTGAAAATTCGACCCCTTAGGATTGCTGCCCCTTATAACAGTCCTTGGAATATCGCTGCTAATTTTAAGGTCGATATGAACTTCCATGTGGATGAAATAACGCCTATGTTGGAAGAATACGCTAGAGAAAGAAAAGTCACACTAGATGCTTCAAGCTTGGCCAAACAGCTTTTTGGATTAACTTCGGGCTATCCATTCCTGCTAAGTGGTATTTGTAAAATATTTGATGAGGAGATTTTACCTCAAAAAAAAGACCAAAACTGGACAGCAGATGACCTCAATCGAGCTGCTCAGTTATTTGTCACTAATCCCTATGGCAATACCAATTTCGACCATTTAATCAAAAACTTAGAAAACTATCCAGAATTATATCAATTGGTTTTTGAGATTCTAGTAGAAAAACAACATTACAATTTCAATATTCAGGATCCGGTGATCCACCTAGGCGTATTATATGGAATATTTGACTATGAAGTGGGAAATGGATTGAAAATCCACAATCGAATCTATTCAGAGCTGATTTTTAACTACATGACCAGCAAAATAAAAAGGCAGGTCAGTATGGAGGGTTTGGAAAGCAAAAGTGAGTATGTATTACCCGATAATCAGCTCAATTTATCAAAAGTTTTGGATAGATTTCAACGATTTATGCAAGAGCAGGAAAGCAATAAAGATCAAAAGTTTTTGGAGAAAAATGGTCGTTTACTATTCCTGGGATTCCTTCAGCCTATCATTAATGGAGGTGGGTATGTGTTTAAAGAATCTCAAATATCAGACGAGAAACGCCTTGATCTGGTTATCACCTATTATCAACACAAATATATTATCGAATTAAAAATATGGCGGGGCGCAGCTACGCATAACAAAGGCTTAGATCAATTGGCTGACTACCTAGACCGTCAACAAATAGATGAAGGTTATTTATTGATTTTCGATTTACGGAAAGTACACAAATCAACGAATAAGCAATGCTTGGAGGTGAATGGAAAACGAGTGTATGCCGTTTGGGTTTGAAGTGCTGAAAACTTTATGTACATAATATTACTGTCAGGTAAATAATATAAACCACATAGCATACAAAGATAACCATTAACTCATATTGCTGTACTATTTGCGCTACAAATACGTATGTTAGCTGACTAATTCAGGAATTACACTCTTTTATGATGGCAAGCGCATTATCCGCCCCTAGCTTTCTCCTTGCCTGTATTGATAGTTACCAAGAAGGAACGCGAATACCTTCCCTTTTGACTGAACGTAGAGCTGTTGCCAAACAATTGGAATCGGCAGAAACCGCTGGAGTCTGTCAAATTATTCAGGAAGATGTAAGCCCTAAAACGAATTTTATTCATCTACTTGAAAAGCATAGCTTCAAGGAGCCCATCACAGTCTTGCATCTTTGTGGGATGTACAAAGGTGGGGATGAATGGGACATCCCCACGCTTTCGGCTACGATGGGAAAGTTTCCCGAACTGCAATTGGTATTTCTCAATGGCTGTGCAAACCTGCCACTCATTGAGATGCTACTCCTTAAAGATATCCCTGCGGTCATAGCAACCCAATCTCGCGTATCGGAGGAGATGTATCTGCATCTTGCTAAGATATTTTATGAAGCCCTAGCTAAGGGCTTGAGCATTAGAGATGCTTTCTGGGCAACACAAAATCAGTTTCCCGGCCAACTAGCTCGAATGCAGGCAAGCTATAGCTTAGAGGAGGATTGCCTGCTGTGGGAAAACTCCCCCGAAGATGGGAAAGCATTTAAGGCAGGTATATATGTATTGGAAGAAAATCTTTCACGCCTTTTGTGGAAGCTTGATATTCGGCAGGAGGAAATGACGGTTGAGAAAGAAGCTATTCCTGAAAACGAGTTTGTGGAGATAGAAGTAGCTAAGTTGGACGAGCAAACAGCAGATGAAGGGAAAGCTGATGCTAAAATACCTGTTAAACCTAAACCTTCTAAACGATTGCTGACCATTACGATCGTCTTTTTTCTATGCCTGCTGACCTCTGGTGCTATACTGATGTCTCTTCATAGAAATGTTAGTCAACAGGATCAATGGATCAACGAACAGCTTCCCCCTATTAAAGATGATCTTTTCAAGTTAGTGGTACTTCCTTTCAATCATTATAGAGACTGTGAAAAACCTGTTGGGAAATTCACAGATGCCATTTTTTCTCAATTAAAAAACATCGAATCAGAAATAGACCATTTCGCTGTGAATTATGGGAAATATGTTGACTGTGATGCACATAACTTAGCAGAACGATTATTAAAAGAGAAACGTGCCCAAATGGTGATCTGGGGAAATTTTCATACAGACGAAGCGGGAGATAGTCTTATCAGCTTGTACTATGGATACCTTCACATAAATCAAGAAGTACATTTCACACAATTAGCTGCTCATCAATTAGCAGGGCTCATCGAGCCACAGCCTGATGGAAGGCATTCATACATACAAGCAATTTCCATGCAAGCGATGGGGATTGCCGCTTATCGCCAAAAAAATTATGAAGCTTCCATCAGTCTTTTAGAGACTTCTGCCCAAGCCGGAATAGATGATAAATCTATAGACAGTATGCTAGCCATTGCGCACAATCGTAGAGGAACCCGTTTTGTTCAGGACAAGCAAGAAGACAAAGCATGGTTTCATTTTTCGCAGGCACTGCATTATGATTCAAGTTTAGCTGAGGCCTATTACAATCGAGGGCTGATTAATTTGAAGTTTGAGCGTATGGATGATGCCATTTCAGATATGAAAGAGGTTCTCAGGCTGAGTCCATCCGGTGGAAAGCCTTATGGGGCACTTGCAGCTATATATGCCTCACGAGGAGAAGAAGAAGAATTTTACAATTATCTGGAGCGTTCACTCGAAGCAGGAATTAACATTCAACAATATATTCAGTATACTGCGATTAAGAACTACGAAAGTAAAGATAGATTTCAGAAATTGTTGATGAAATATGATGTTCAATCTGTTCGGTGAGTTTTTGGTATTTCCTCATAAGCCTCAAGTGGAGGACATACACATACCACATTTCGGTCTCCGTAAGTATTATTGACACGAGCCACTGCTGGCCAAAACTTATTAGCGCGTAAAGAAGCTAAAGGGAAGGCCGCTTTTTGTCGAGAGTAAGCATGTTCCCACTCATCACTGCTAACTTCATCGAGGGTGTGTGGGGCATGTTTAAGGACATTATCTTGCATATCAGCTAGCCCCATTTCAATTTCTTTTACCTCTGCGCTAATGGCGATCATCGTATCACAAAAACGATCTAGTTCCTCCTTGGGTTCACTTTCTGTAGGCTCTATCATGATAGTTCCCGGCACAGGCCAGGAAACAGTAGGCGCATGAAATCCATAGTCGATCAGGCGTTTGGTGATATCGTCTACTCCTAAGCCCCATTTTTGTTTAAATTCTCTTAAATCAATGATAAATTCATGCGCTACCCGCCCATTTTTTCCTTCAAAGAGTATTTGATAATGCTTCTCAAGTCTTGCTTTGAGATAGTTGGCATTAAGAATGGCATATTTAGTTGCTTCTGTAGCCCCTTCACTCCCCAGTAATTTCAAATAAGCATAGGAAATAAGTAGAATACTGGAGCTTCCATAAGGGGTAGCTGCAATGGCTGTCATGGCTTGTTTTCCGCCCGTTTCTACCAGCGAATGTCCGGGTAAAAATGGCACTAAATGCTCTGCTACACCAATAGGTCCCATCCCTGGGCCACCACCGCCATGAGGAATGCTAAAGGTTTTGTGTAAATTTAAGTGGCATACATCGGCCCCGATAAATGCAGGGCTTGTCAAGCCTACTTGTGCATTCATATTTGCCCCATCCATATATACCTGACCACCATGATGATGTATCAGTTCACAAATTTTTTTTACCTCCTCCTCAAATACTCCATGGGTAGAAGGGTAAGTAATCATCAAGGCGGCCAGGTTTTCTTGATGCCGGGCAGCTTTGGTTTTTAGGTCTTCCAAATCAATATTGCCCATCTCATCTGTTTTTACTACCACCACTTTCATCCCAGCCATCACTGCACTTGCAGGATTGGTGCCGTGAGCAGAAGCAGGTACGATGGCCACATTGCGATGCAAGTCTCCTCTGCTGTGATGATATGCTCTGATGACCATCAAGCCCGCATATTCACCCTGCGCACCGGAGTTAGGTTGAAAAGAAAAATCTGCAAAGCCTGTGATTTTACATAGAAAATCGCCCAACTCACTGATTATTTGCTGATAGCCTTGTATCTGATTTTGAGGAACAAAGGGATGTATACTTGAAAACTCAGGCCAGCTTACAGGGATCAATTCTGAGGCAGCATTGAGTTTCATGGTGCAAGATCCCAATGGAATCATGGCCGTATTGAGGGAAAGATCCTTATTTTCCAACTGTTTTATATAACGCATAAGCGCTGTCTCAGAATGGTAAGTATTGAAAACAGGATGGGCCAAATATTCTGTGGTTCTTATTAATTCCGGGGAAATACATTCTCTCAATGTTATTTCTTCCGGCTTCCAGCTTCCGAGCTGCTTCCCTAATGCTGTTTCAAAGACTTTTACAATTGCTTGCACCTCTTTGAGTCCTGTGCATTCGTCAATGGATATCTGTATATGAGTTTCGTCTGGATAGTAAAAGTTAAGCTTGTTTTGCAAGGCTACTTCTTTGACCTTAGCCTGTGCTTCTGCATTTACGCACTGGAGACTCAGGGTATCAAAAAAATGCTCATTGAGTAAGTTTATCCCCAATTGTCTGAGGGTTTGTTCTAGCAATCGTGTGAGGGTATGAATTCGACTGGCAATTGCCTTTAAGCCTTTGGGACCGTGATAGACCGCATACATGCCTGAGATAATCGCCAATAAGGCCTGAGCAGTACAGATATTAGAAGTAGCTTTGTCTCGTTTAATGTGCTGTTCGCGTGTTTGGAGGGTCATTCGCATGGCAGGCTTCCCATTTGTATCAATGGACACACCAATAATTCGGCCGGGAATGAGTCGCAAAAACTCATTTTTTGTCGCATAATAAGCGGCATGTGGGCCTCCATAGCCCAGGGGCACTCCTAGGCGTTGAGAGGATCCTATGGCTACATCAGCTCCAAAGTTTCCAGGTGCTTTTAATATACTCAGACTCATCAAATCAGCCGCAACGATGAGGTAACTCTTCTGCGCATGCAACTGATCTGCAAGTGCTTGATAGGTATGAATCTCTCCTGTAGCCTCGGGATATTGAACGATGGCTGCAAAGATTTCATCTGTGATTTCAAATTCTGATAATTTCTTGACAACTACCTTAATCCCCAAGCCACTCGCACGAGTTTTGACGACTTCAATGGTCTGAGGAAAGCATGTTTCTGAGATCAAAATGGTATCTGCTTGAGATTTTCGATCTTTTCTTCGTTTCTGATTCAGGCACATGCCCATCGCTTCAGCCGCCGCCGTGGCTTCATCCAGCAAAGAGGCATTGGCGATAGGAAGGGCTGTGAGATCGCTTACCACAGTTTGAAAATTCAACAATGCCTCAAGACGTCCTTGAGAAATCTCTGCTTGATAAGGGGTATACTGAGTATACCAGCCGGGATTTTCAAAAATATTTCTCAAAATGGGCGCAGGTGTAATACAATCGTAATAGCCTAAGCCAATATATGATTTAAAGCATTTATTCTGAGCGGCAATAGTTTTTAATTCCTGCAAATACTCATACTCACTTTGGGCTTCCCATTTTTTTAGGGGCTGAGTAAGCCGTATTTGTTCAGGCAAGGTCTGATTAATTAACTCTTCCAAGGAAGACACGCCAATCGTAGCGAGCATGTTTTCCAAATCAGCTTCATCAGGCCCTAAGTGCCGGCGAAGGAAAATATCAGGATGTTTAAACATTGGTAGTAGCCTATTGATAGTTTCTTAAAGATTTGGCAAAATAAACGCTTTTAAATGAAATCTAAAACCCCTATTTTTTTTGTTTAAAAGCTGAACAAATGTGTATGTTTGCATAGCTTGCAGCCACATCCTAGACCACTAACTACTTGAAGGACACATACAAGCATAAAGGGCAGCGCCAACGACTAGTCTCCCTGCTCATTAAAGCAGGTATTACAGACACGCGGGTTTTGAAAGCGATTGGCAAAGTCCCAAGGCATTTATTTGTAGAAGGCGTGTTTGCAGATGCTGCCTATGAAAATAAAGCATTACCAATAAAAGAAGGCCAGACGATCAGTCAGCCATTTACCGTAGCATTTCAGTCTCAGCTTTTAGGGGCTAAACCAAACATGAAGGTACTTGAAATCGGTACAGGCTCTGCTTATCAAGCCGCTATATTATGTGAGATGGGACTACGGGTTTTTTCGATAGAAATAAATGAGCAACTACACCAGGAAGCAAAACTGAGGCTGGAAAATCTTAGCTATGAGGTTCAGTTGCATCTGGCAGATGGCTCTATTGGCTGGCAACGATACCAACCTTATGATGCTATACTGGTAACAGCAGCCAGCCCTAACATTCCCCTTTCGCTCAAACGACAATTGGGCATTGGAGGAAAGATGGTGATACCAGTAGGGAATAAAGAACTACAGTATATGACAGTCGTCACACGATTAGCAAAAAACGAGTATAAAAGCCAAACTCATCAAGCCTTTAAGTTCGTTCCTTTGAGAGGGAAGCATGGATTTAAGACATAAAAAAATTGTGATTGGGGAGCTGCAAATCCCTAATCACAATCATTACCTACCACAGAGAGAATGTAAAATAGATCGGGTGTAGGACAAAAGTGTATTCTTTTCCTTTGCGGCTTTGCGTGACACTTTACTGCTCGCAAAGTCGCTAAGACGCAAAGAAACCTTCGATAAATGACAAAAGTGTCCTACACCCAATGGATCAGTTAGCTCCATTTATACATTGGTGTTATCCTGCTTCTACCTTCGTCGCCTGTAGGATGCTTTGCATCCATGCTTCCAGTTCTTTTACCAATAAAACATTGGAAAATCTTTCCTCAGCACGTAGCCTTCCTTTTTGACGCATATCAGCCGCTTTTTCATCATCGAGTAAAATGCCCCGAATCGCCTGGCCAAGGCTTTGGGCGTTTCTTTCTGTTAGTATGCCTGTGTCTTCAGAAATGACAGAACCCACTCCTCCACCTTCATAAGCCACAGGTACAGTACCGGCTGCTAATGCTTCGGCATAGATAATCCCAAAGTGCTCCTTTTTCTCAGGTGCAGCTGTCAGCACATTGGCTGCATTGATGAGTTGCGCTTTATCCTCCGCAGACACATATCCAAGGAAACGGCCACGGTCGCCAAGTGCAGTTTCCAACTCTTCCCGCATTTCTCCATCGCCTATGAAAATAGTAGGTGCCAAGTCTGCATATTCTTTAGAGGCTTCTACCACATTCTGTGGGCCTTTGACAGCCATAAGTGCTCCTGGACAAATAACATATTTTTCAGGTAAGCTGTATTTTTCTTTGATATCGCCCACATTATCTGGATGCAACTCTTGAAGATTGACCCCACATGGCAAAATCAGAAATTTGTCTAAAGGAAGCTCCACTTGAGGTAATATGAGGGTATCACGTACATATTCAGTTGTAACCAGAATGCCATTGGCATCGAGGATCGCCTGATGGATGAGTGCCCATACTTGATCGTCATAATGTCCTTCATGTCGAGGTTCAATACCTGTACCATGTAGAAACAAAATGTAGGGTTTTTGGTGCTTGCGAGCTACATTAGCTGTGGCTATTGCACTCAAGTTGGCATGATGTCCAATGATGATGTCTACTTTTCCAATGATGTCTTCGAGTGCCTGCTCATAACTAGGTAGGTAAGCCATTGCTTCGTCATAGTCCATTCTCGACACAGGTTTCTGCCCTGTTTTGGCAGACGGTAGGTATTCATGCACAGGCATCAGATCTGTATGTAGCTGGATATCAATATTTTCAGCACCTTCTACTCCCTTATTCTTAGGATGCATGAAATAGACTTTATTGCCAGTTTTAAGGAGGTTTCTGGCATGTGCGCGGGCAACTTCACCGCTACCGCGACCCTGATTGAGCAAGAGAATAGCAACTTTTAGCATATTTGTGATTAAATTTTTTGTGTGACAACTTAAAAAAGTAGTAGGAACTGCGAATAATGTGCCACATTGCTTATATAGCGTGTACTAAACAAGCGGCGCATTATTTTTGAAATATAAAAAATTTCACCTTAATGTAAAAACCTAATTGTGCAATAATCTTCAAACTACTCCTTCAATCCTGCCTTCAACACTTGATTTAATGTCCCTGGCTCTCATTCCACACTTTCTTTTGATGTACAAACGGGCTGAATTCGCTTTTGCTTGAGATATTGTTATCTTCATGCCTGAAATGTAAATGAAAAAACTCCATGAAACAATTACCACTCTACGTAAAAATCATTATTGCCCTGGTGTTAGGGATCATCTATGCCTTTGTTGCCAGCTATTTAGGCTGGAATGAATTCACCATCAAATGGATAGATCCCTTTGGGGTCATCTTTATTCGCCTGTTGAAGTTTATTGCCGTTCCGCTGGTACTTTTTTCCATTATTGGTGGAATCTCCAGCCTAACCGATGTGTCAAAACTCGGTAGAATGGGAGCCAAAACCCTTGCAGCTTATTTGGTCACTACGGTGGCTGCGGTGGGTGTAGGCTTGTTGGTTGTAAATGTTTTCAAACCAGGTAATCAACTCTCAGATGAGCAAAGAGTAAAAAATCGAATCAAATACGAGCTCTGGGTTCAGCAAACCAATGGGGTCGAAATATTAGATGGGAAAAATTTACTCTCTGATCCCAAATATGCTACCTTAACAAGTGAGGCTGATCAAGCACTTAATGAAGAACTAAATGATGAAATGTATCAACAAAAAAGTGCATCAGCAAAGGGAATGAAAGAGAGTGGGCCTCTACAATTTTTAGTTGACTTTGTTCCTGAAAATATTTTCAATGCCTTGACAGATCCCGAAAAGATGCTTCAAGTGATTTTCTTCGCCCTCTTTTTTGGACTGGTCTTATTACAATTACCAGATGAGGTTGGCCAACCTGTCAAGATATTTATCAATAGCATCAATGAAGTCTTTTTGAAAATGGTGGAAATCGTGATGAATGTAGCCCCATTTTTCGTCTTTGCCCTCATGGCCGGTGTCATTGCAAAAATGGCAGATAGCCCGGAAGGGGTATTGGAAATCTTCAAAGGCCTGTTTTGGTATT
>Ga0256830_1003194_pt1 | contig 10349 bp, 8 predicted proteins | sample 128326metaG_FD_190537 | JGI IMG/M metagenome (GOLD analysis project Ga0256830, IMG submission 190537) | Hydrothermal vent microbial communities from Lau Basin, Pacific Ocean - 128-326 | ecosystem: Environmental > Aquatic > Marine > Hydrothermal vents | place: Pacific Ocean: Lau Basin | collected...
TCCGTCGAAGACTACGACGTTGATAGGCTGGGTGTGGAAGCGCAGTAATGCGTGAAGCTAACCAGTACTAATTGACCGTGAGGCTTGACCATATAACACCCAAGTGGTTTGTACTTGAGTGCTTATAAGTTAAGTTGACGGATATAACATAACCAACCTTAGCTATTATTATTCAACTTCCCTAATTCGCGGAGCAAGCACATTGCTTGATCTGCAAACAGTTTTCCTGGCGGCCATAGCGAAGTGGCACCACCCGATCCCATCTCGAACTCGGAAGTGAAACGCTTTAGCGCCGATGGTAGTGTGGGGTTTCCCCATGTGAGAGTAGGTCACCGCCAGGTTTTATTTCAAAAACCCCATACTCAGACGAGTATGGGGTTTTCTTTTGTCTAATAATAACTATTATTCCTCCTCATCCCTCCTCATTATTTCAGCATCTGTTGTTACTGTAAGTGCGATTCACAGTTAAGAAGTAACCGTGTATGTCATTTTATGGTGAATCACAGGTCTATTGTCTGGTTAATGCGCGGGTAAATTTTTCGGGACGATTTTATTTATTTCGCTACACTGCATTTTATAACGTCAATATGCTACTGACAAAATTGGGTACTATTGGGTGTTAACGCAACCGAAGTGCAGAGTTATTTTTTATGCAAGAAGCAACAATCGATTTGATCGAATTTTCTTCACTGGTGCCCATCAAGGCGTTGGGCATGGCGCATTGCCGCGAGTTGCTGGATCAATCGGAAGTGAGGGTGGTTGCCAAGGGTGGGGTGGTCTTTGAGCAGGGAGCTGAAGTAAAAAAAATATTGTATGTCATGGCCGGTGAGGTGGAATTGCATATTGATGGCAAAATGGAAAAGCGCGTCAAGGGTGGCACTCGTCTAGCCAAGTTGCCGTTGGAGCAGGGCAGGCATTATCAATACGCAGCACGCGCACTGACAGATGTGATATGTGTCAGTGTAGATACTGCCGCACTGGATGTTATGCTTTCCTGGGGACAAGCTGGTGGTTATGAAGTACAGGAGCTGGATGGCGCTCATGAGGATAGTGCTGATGATTGGATGGCTAAACTGCTACAGGCAAAGGTTTTTCATCGTATTCCACCGGCTAATATTCAGTCTGTTTTTATGAGTATGGCAACACACCATTTCATGGTGGGTGAAAGCGTTGTTCGACAGGGCGAAGAAGGCAAGCATTTTTATATTATCCGGGAAGGTAAATGTCAGGTGAGTCGCAAGACGCGCAAAACCCCTGAGGGCATGGTGCTGGCAATTTTGCAGGAAGGTGACAGTTTCGGTGAGGAAGCACTGATCTCCGGTGGTAAACGAAATGCTTCTGTTATTATGGAGACAGCGGGTGTGTTGATGAGTCTGTCCAGAGCAGATTTCCTGGAGTTGCTCAAGGAGCCTTTACTGAAGTGGATCAGTTATGCTGAGGGCCGTGAGTTGGCGGCTGATGGTGCGACCTGGATTGATGTTCGCTTACCGGGTGAATATCAAGCACGACATATTCAACACAGTGTGAACATTCCCTTGCCGTTGTTGCGGGCTAAGTTGGAAAAACTGGATCGTAAGATGAAATACCTTCTCTATTGTGACTCCGGTCGCTGTGCTTCCATTGCTGCTTATTTGTTGGTTCAACGAGGCTTTGACAGCTTCGCACTGCAAGGTTCGCTGGACAACGTGCCTGCATCGGAACTGGCGTAGCCCCTGGGGTATTTACCTTGCGTGCTGCTTTAGTGAATACATTTTTGTAACCTTGGATAATGACTCTCGCTCAAACGATTTTGACACTACTGGCTGATGGTGAATTTCAGTCCGGTCCAGCCTTGGGGCAGGCTACCGGCTGTAGTCGTACAGCTGTGTGGAAAGCGGTGCAGTCATTGCAAAATACTGGTTTGGAAATTTATTGTGTGCGCGGTAAAGGTTATCGTCTGGCGCAGCCGGTAGAGCTATTGAATCGTGACAGCATACTTGCAGCATTGGATACTGGTACGCGGCAGGCTGTGCAACAGCTCGATGTGTATTATGAAATTGATTCCACCAATGCTCGGTTGCTGGAAGTGGCCAGACAGGAAAATACTTCTGGCTATGTTTGCATTGCTGAATGCCAACATATGGGGCGTGGGCGTCGAGGTCGCCAGTGGGTATCACCCCTTGGTGGTAATCTCTATCTCTCATTGTTGTGGCGGTTTCATGCTGGCGCGACTTCTTTGGGTGGCTTAAGTCTGGCTATTGCTGTGGCGGTGGTGCGTGCTTTGCGTGATAACGGGTTGGTGTCAGCACAACTGAAATGGCCTAACGATATTTTGCTGGACGGCCATAAACTGGCAGGTATTTTATTGGAGCTGGCGGGTGAATCCGCCGGACCTTGCGCTGTAGTTGTGGGTGTGGGGCTGAATATCCGTACTCCTGCGACGGAGATGTCGTCGGTGGATCAGCCGTGGACTGATCTTGAGTCTGCCCTGAGTAAAACAGTGTCGCGCAATGAACTGACGGCGTCTTTGTTACGCTATTTGGTGCATGCTGTTACCGATTTTGAACAGCAGGGTTTGATACCCTTTATGGACGAATGGAGACAATGGGATGCTCTGGCAGGTAATGAGATTATCCTGGATTTACCCACGGGTGCGGTACGTGGCGTGGCACGCGGTGTGGACGAAAGCGGTGCATTGTTGCTGGCACGTAATGGTGAATTACAGCGTCATCATAGTGGAGAGGTGTCGGTGAGGCTTTCGGCAAAAATGGAGAGTCCGGGTACATATGGAGCAGGACAATGAGTGTGTTGTTGCTGGATGCGGGAAATACCCGCCTGAAATGGGCGCTTTGTGAGCGGGGGCAGTTTTTACAAAGTGGAGTATTTACCTACGAGTGGCCAACATTGCTCGCACAATTTCAAACGCAGTGGGGGGATCTGGCAAAAAAAGGCATGATCAAGAAACTGGTGCTGAGCAATGTAGCGGGTGAGCAGTTTGAATCACTGTTGCGTCAGTGGTGGCTTGGTAATTGTTTGCAGGAAAAGGCATTACAGGAAACAGCCCTCTTGACGATAGACATTGTGCAGGCGCAGGCACAAGCTTTCGGTGTGCAGTGTGCCTACCGGCAACCGAGACAACTGGGTGCCGACCGCTGGGCCGCACTGGTGGCGGCCCGGCATCATATTACCGGTGCCTGTTGTGTGATTGCCTGTGGTACTGCACTGACTATCGATGTGCTTAGTGCAGAAGGGGTGCATGTTGGTGGTCTGATCGCTCCAGGCATGGCGATAATGCGGCAAAACCTGCTGGCGAACACGACACAAATTACGGCACAAATTGAGGTTGATGACGCAACGAACACCTCAATATTCTGTGTGCAGGATACAGCCAGCGCAGTGCAGGCGGGTATAATGGCCGCTACTACAGGTGCAGTGCAGCAGGTGTTACAACAATGTCGCAAGCACGGGCAGTTAACCCCCGTTTGCGTGGTAACCGGTGGCGATGCTCAATTGCTTCTACCGGTTTTACCCAAAGGCAGCTTACATGGAGCAGAATGGGTGTTAAAAGGTCTGGCGATTATTGCCGGGTGTAATGAATAGATGATCCTAGGATAATCAACAATGGAGTTTGTCGTGTGGGCTGGTGGAATGTGTTGTAAATGCTAAAAATTCTTTTCCTGTTTTTTTTACTGCTCAATGCTGTTTATTTTTATACACAGTTTGATGATACTACTGAGCTGGCATCGTCCACGGTTCTGACGCAGCCCCCATTGCCACAGGGCGTTGATAAGCTCATTTTGCTGCGTGAGCGTGGTTTGGGTGGGGAAAATGCACCACTCCCGGAATCTCCCGCAGACAAACCATCGGCAAAACCAATTGATATGCTGGCCAAACCTCTTGAGCTGCAAGATGAGCCTTCCTGTTTCACTCTTGGCCCTTTTACCAGTGCTGATGTTGCCAAGCGTAGCTCTGGAACACTTGCTGCGTTGGGTGTCGATGTTAAATATCGCGAAATATCCCAGCGCACCCCCAGGGGGTATTGGGTGTATCTACCGTCCTCAAAAAGTTATCAGGCTGCTAAACGCAAAGTTACAGAGCTACAGAAAAAGGGCTTGAATGATCTGTATATTATGGGCAAGGGTAGCCACCAGAATGCGATCTCGCTGGGTTTGTTCACCCGCGAAAGTGCTGCAAACAGCCGATTCCAGCAAGTCAAAAAACTGGGCTTGAAAGCGGTGCTGGAAACCCAGTATCGTGCCAACAAGCAGATTTGGCTGGATTTGACGGTGTCCGGTGATCAGGTTGCCACCGTAGCAAATATCACCGAAATGGTAGATGGTTTACAGCGGGCCAAGTTGGGGCAGGCTGGGTGTCAATGAGGGAGAGCTGATATTGTTGTTCGGTTTCCGTTGCGAAAGCGAGGGCAAATGCCTACAATAGCGCCCCTGATCAACAGGCCGACGTAGCACAATTGGTAGTGCAACGCACTTGTAATGCGTAGGTTCGCGGTTCGAGTCCGTGCGTCGGCACCATTTTTTGTACCACAACCCCATTATTTAGTGATTGAACTTAATCCATTTGTGAATGAAGGGACTTTCAGTAATGCAAAGTAATATGCTCAGGCGAAAAGGTGTCTGCATCGGACAGGTGTTGCTGGTCTTGGCTCTGTTTAGCGGACAATCGTTTGCGGATATTTCAAGTGGCCAGGCGGCTATTATCAAGGGGGACTTTCCCCGCGCCTTCAAAGAATTTAAAGTAGATGCGGACAAAGGTGTTGCTTATGCGCAGGCGGCGGTAGGCGTGATGTTGCATCTTGGCCAGGGAGTGAAGCGTAATCTCCCGCAGGCTTTTTTCTGGTATAAAAAGGCGGCGGATCAAGGCTATGATGCTGGTGTGGCGAATGTTGGTATCATGTATTACAAAGGGGCAGGCACTGAGCAAGATGACGTGAAGGCCTACGCATGGCTGGATCTTGCAAGCTATATTCGAGGTGGCCGGGAACACAATGCCAAGGCCAGAGCAGCCAGTTTTTTGTCGCCAGCGCAATTGAAAAAGGCCCAGCAACTGGCTGTAACATTGCGTAAAAAATTCGAAAAAAAATAACCTGAAAATACGTCTGCCTGGATTTTGTTTGTTCCTCTTGTTTGTCTGAATCGATAGCAGTTTGCGTCGATTATCTCCCTCGTTGGTTTGTTTTGAAAAATATGGGTTTGTTTGCAGGCCAGTTGTCTGCCAGGGCGTTTTTCTGTACTGGCGTTTGCTCAAAAAGCTCGTTAGGATGTTGGCCTCTGTTGCAATGTGCGGATGGGATTTGTGGGGATGGACGGCGATAACAAAACGCAAGACACAAAGACAGCAGGCCGACCGGAGGCAGAAGACAAACGCCTGGCGCATCGGCACACGCTGGAACTGGATACGGAAGTGCATTTTCACGAGCAATATGTGAAAGGGATGTTCCGCTGCCGTACGGGCAATATCGGTCTGAACGGTGTTTTTTTACCGTCAGAAAAAATGCCCATCATCAGCAAAACGGACATTGAGCTGGTGTTTCATGCGCACACCGGGGCTGATTCAACACAGCACCGTATTTCTGCCAAAGTGGTGCGCACCGCAGCAGATGGTGCCGCACTGGTTTTTTGTCCCACAGATGAGCAACAAATACAGGAATTGCGGCATTTTTTGCTCAAGGCCAAGGTGGCCAACCGACAATAATTACTCGTCTTTTCCTTTCCTTAGTCCCTAGTGATTCTGCCGGGCCTTTCTCGTTGTAAAACAACGAGGCATAATACGCCTCATAAATTTCTGTGATTGACACAAACAAAATAGTGCAAGGAGTAAAAACGATGGTGGTTAAAGCGCATAAAGAAACCCTGGGATTTCAGACTGAGGTGAAGCAACTGCTGCATCTCATGATTCACTCACTCTATAGCAATAAAGAGATTTTTCTGCGTGAGTTGATTTCCAATGCTTCGGATGCCGCCGACAAACTGCGGTTTGAAGGCCTGTCCGACGATGCTTTGTTTGAAGGTGATGCGGATTTCAAGATTCACGTTGCGTTTGATAAAGAAGCACGCACCATCACCATCAGTGACAACGGCATTGGCATGTCACGCCAGGAAGTGATTGAACATATTGGTACCATTGCCAAATCCGGTACGGCCAAATTTTTTGAATCCCTGACGGGCGATCAGGCAAAAGATGCCAATTTGATTGGTCAGTTCGGCGTGGGTTTTTATTCTTCGTTCATCGTCGCAGACAAAGTGACCCTGACTACCCGCCGCGCCGGGTTGGGTGCGGAGCATGGTGTGCGCTGGGAGTCGGCAGGTGAAGGCGAATACAGCCTGGAAACCGTGGAAATGGATACCCATGGTACCGTGGTGCAATTACACCTGCGCGAAAATGAAGATGAATTTCTGGATGGCATGCGCCTGCGCAATATCATCGGCAAATACTCTGACCACATTACGTTGCCCATTATGATGGAAAAGCAGCAGTTTGATGTGAAGGAAGACGATGAGGAAAAAGACAAAGCTGCGGAGCCGGAGCTCGAAGTGGTTAATCGTGCATCCGCGTTATGGGCACGCCCCAAGAGCGATATCACCGACGATGAATACAATGAATTTTATAAACACGTTGCCCATGACTTTGAAGACCCGCTGGCCCGCACACATAATCGGGTGGAAGGAAACTATGAATATACTTCGTTGCTGTATATTCCGGCACGGGCACCGTTTGATTTGTGGGACCGGGAGCAACGTCATGGCATAAAGCTCTATGTGCGTCGCGTATTTATAATGGATGATGCTGATCAACTGATGCCAAATTATCTGCGTTTTGTGCGCGGTGTTATTGATTCTGCGGATTTGCCATTAAACGTATCCCGGGAAATCCTTCAGCACAACAAGGCCATTGATACCATTCGTGCCGGTTCAGTGAAAAAAGTGCTTAGTCTGCTTGAAAACATGGCCAAAAATGACGCCGAAAAATATGCCACGTTCTGGAAAGAGTTTGGACGGGTAATCAAGGAAGGACCAGGCGAAGACTTTGCAAACAAAGAACGCATTGCCAAGTTGTTGCGTTTTTCCAGCACTCACACCGACAGCGAAACCCAGGATGTGTCGTTGCAGGATTATGTGAGCCGCATGAAAGAGGGACAGAAAGATATTTATTATGTAACCGCAGAAAGTTTTTCGGCAGCGAAAAACAGCCCGCATCTGGAGATTTTCCGTAACAAAGGCATAGAAGTGTTGTTGTTAGCGGATCGTGTTGACGAATGGATGATCAGCTCATTGACCGAGTTTGATGATAAACCCATAAAATCGGTGGCTCAGGGTGAACTGGACCTGGGCGAGTTGGAAGACGAAAAGGAAAAGGCCGAGAAGGAAGAGACCAGCAAAGCCTTCACCGAAATTGTCGAGCGTATTAAAACAGCGCTGGGTGATGATGTGAGCGAAGTGCGAGTCACCCATCGCCTGACATCTTCGCCAGCCTGCTTGGTAACCGGTGAAAATGATATGAGTGCCAATCTGGAGCGCATTCTTAAATCAGCAGGCCAGAATATGCCGGGTAGCAAACCGGTTTTTGAAATCAATCCTGGGCATCCCCTGGTATTGAAGCTAAAAGATGAAGCTGACGAGAGCCGTTTCACGGAATTAACAAAAGTGCTGTTTGATCAGGCGATGCTGGCCGAAGGTGGTCAATTGGATGACCCGGCGACGTTTGTGCGCCGCATGAATGAGTTGCTGCTGGCTATGGCAAAATAGTTTTTGCCAGCCGCTTGGAATTTCCTCAGCCTTTGATCGAAGGACGTTTGATCAAACGTTATAAACGTTTCCTGGCAGATGTTGAATTAAAAAATGGTGAAGTGATTACGGCGCACACTGCAAATACCGGCGCGATGACCGGTTGCAGTGAGTCCGGTAGTCGCGTGTGGCTCAGCGTTTCTGATAACCCCAAACGTAAATATCCCCATAGTTGGGAAATTGTGGAAGTCGCTCCGGGGGTGCTATGTGGTATTAACACCTTGCTGGGCAATCATCTGGTGAACGAAGCCATTGTTGCAGATCGGATACCTGAGTTAAAAGGTTATGCCCATATTCGCCGTGAAGTACCGTACGGCGAAGAACGCAGCCGTATCGATTTGTTGCTGGAACCTTCCGGGTCTGCGCCTCCCTGTTATGTTGAAGTGAAAAACGTCACTCTGGCGGACAACGGTGTGGCGTTATTTCCTGATGCTGTAACGGTACGCGGCACAAAACACTTGCGTGAATTAACCCATGTTGTTGAGCAGGGTGCGCGAGCGGTAATTTTTTATTGTGTACAACGAAATGATTGTCGTGAATTTCGTCCAGCAGAGACAATTGATGCGGTTTATGCCCAAACGTTGCACGAGGCGATGAAAAAAGGTGTTGAAGCTATTGCCTATCAGGCAGACGTTAGTGTGACCGGTATTCGTTTGACAAAAGTCATGCCGGTCTGTGTGTAAGCGCGGTTAAAGTGTGAATTAAGCGTTAAAAATCCCTACTTTAAAAAATTACCGGGTATTTAACACAGAGGCCGCAGAGATGCAGAGGACACAAAGTTTTCCGTGTTTTTCTCTGAGTCCTTTGCGCCTCTGCGACCTCTGCGTTAATAACACGTTCCTTGCCAGTGCCATGACACGATGTGTTGGAACATTTGTCTGTAGGGGCATCTCTGGGTTCCGGCTAAAACAATGCCGGAATGGCGGTGTTTTCAGTAAAAAGCACTAACCGAGTGATTGAGTTCTTAATTTAGGTTAAAGATGGTTTGCTTGTACACCAACAAGAATTTCATCGGCTTGAGTGTTATTTTTTACCTTGGTTGATATCAGCATTGCGGTAAGCTCATCGTGCGGCATAGGTCGGGCAATATGGTATCCCTGAATGTATTCACATCCCATGCGACTTAATTCATCCTGTGAAACCTGGTCTTCGACCCCTTCAGCAACAACTTCCAGACCCAGGTCATGTGCAAGGCTGACCGTGGCACGCACAATGGATGCATCGCTTTCATCTTTTGCCATATTCAGCACAAATGATTTATCGATTTTCAATTCATCAACAGGCAATTGTTTCAAGTAACCTAATGAAGAATAACCTGTTCCAAAATCATCAATGGAGAGACGTACACCAAGATCGTCCAGCTCCTTAAGCAGTTTTTTAGCGTGTGCCGGGTTAGTCATCATTGCTGTTTCGGTGATCTCCAGACAAAGTTTGCCAGGGGAAACATCCCAATAATGGAGTAAATTGGAAATCTGGCTGCTCAGTGTTTCATCGTGCAAATTCCGTGCAGACAGATTGACTGACACGGTGAGATATTTTCCCATGTCGCGCCATTCGGCACATTGTTTGATGGCGGTGCGTAATACCCAGTCTGTTAGTGATTGAATCAGGCCGGTGTGTTCGGCAATTTCAATAAACGTATCGGGCGGGATGAACCCCTGTTGCGGGTGTATCCAGCGGGCCAGTGCTTCAACGCTGCCAATTTCATTACGACGTACATCAAACTGAGGTTGATAATATAATTGCAGTTCCTCGTTGTGTATGGCATTGCGCAAATCGTGTGTCAGCCGCAGGCGTTCGGCACTGTTGTTGTCCTGGCTGACATCATAGACGCTGGAATCGATAACCAATTTTTTTGCGGTGTGCAAGGCGGTTTCTGTTTTTTGAATCAGTTCTTGCGCGCTATTTGCATGTTCCGGAAAAATAGCGATGCCCAGAGTGGCGTGTACATAAAGGCTGTGGCCATTAATTTCATAGATGGGTTCAAAGCTTTCCAGTAATTTACGGCAAATACTTTCTGCATTGTCAGTTTCGCTGCGTTTTATCATGACCGAAAACTTGTTCCCACCAAATCGGCCGATGTGTCCTGAATCCTGTAGCGTGCGTTTCAGGCGTTGGGTAACCTGGTCTAATAAAATGTCACCACTTTTGTGTCCGAGGCTATCATTGACTTCCTTGAGTGCATCGATATCAACCAGACAAAAAACCAACTCTTCGTTGCGGGCTCTGGCCGTTTCCATTTCCTGTTGGACACTGCGCCCAATAGCCCCCCGATTGGGTAACCTGGTAAGCAGATCATGGCTGGCCTGGTATTCCAGTAGTGTATTCTTTTCACTGATTTGCCGGAATAATCTGGCGAGTAAAAGTGCGGCCCAGACAGAAATCCAGATGCTGATAAACAATGTTGTACTGAGCGGAGTGCCGACATAACTGAAAAAAGTTGATATATCGCTGCTGTCTCGGAGATAAGTGTTGGCGATAATGTACTGGCTGTCAGGTACCGGGTCTGCGGACCACAAATATTCCTGTTCGCCAATAGTAAAATTGCCTTGTTGTATTTTGTTGCTG
>Ga0256830_1003195_pt1 | contig 10347 bp, 9 predicted proteins | sample 128326metaG_FD_190537 | JGI IMG/M metagenome (GOLD analysis project Ga0256830, IMG submission 190537) | Hydrothermal vent microbial communities from Lau Basin, Pacific Ocean - 128-326 | ecosystem: Environmental > Aquatic > Marine > Hydrothermal vents | place: Pacific Ocean: Lau Basin | collected...
TAATGACCGGATTGCGCTGTGTCGCGTCCGGGGCTTGGTGGCGAACGCGCACAAAGAACCCGCGCGGCAGCAGGAGAGCATGTAAATCGTGGCAAGTAGCCCATCAGAATAAACGTCCGCCGGTCCTGTAAAATGCCCTGGATCGTAACGTGCGCGGTCATAAATAATGTTTCTTTGTTGCGGGCATCCGCTGAGCCGCTTGGGTAATCTACAAGGGCGTGGAGAAACTGTTATACAAGTGGTTAAACCGCAGGAGCAAATGGTAACGTCGGACGCGGGCGCTGGAGCGCTTTGGGTTTCCGATCTTTTCGTTGCCGATGGGGACAGCGGTGGTTCCGGAAGGTAAGTCGGCGGCTTGCGTGAGGGGTTGTCTTTCTGGGCGAGTGACTACGTAAGAATATGAGGTGCTCCGAATTCATATCCGCCCTCCGATGTCCGGTTGCGTTAAGAGCCGTCATTTCAACCACTGCCGGAATTACGCAAGAAGACCAGTGATACTCATGACGCCAACACCGCATGGCTCGGTGTTTTTCCGTTGTATCAACAGCCGCACCACAGCAGCGGAAAGGTAACGAGGCGGCGGTGATGAAAAACATTGTTGCAAACCCTTGAGCATAAGAATGAAGTGTGGTCCAGTATTTGGTGCGCGATACGTGTGTCATTGAGGCAAGCCTGCGGCCTGGCAACGGGTTCATGGTAAACGTTTTCTGCTATCCGCCGGTCAATGATTGTCGCCGCCTCTAGGTGTTGTAAAACGCGACCGTTTGGCACGGTAATACTCGGACAACCGTCGCGCTGTGGTAATCCATGGCTAACGATATTGGTGGCGAGCGGTATGTGCCCGCACCTGCGGCGAACGAGTTCGCCGGCTTCCTCGCCCGAGATGTGAATGTATGAGTTGCTGGCCGGCTGTGGTGTTCGGTGCCGCCGCTTGGCGACGAGGGGCATCTTTCTCAATGCAGGCAGTCAACGCGAGTCTGTTGTCTTTACCGGCAATCTTTACCGGTGTTGGCCAGTAGCCGGTAGGGCCACTAAAATACGTTCATCTGCTGAACGGAGATCGGCATGGACATATACAGGATGGTGTTTGCGCAGGCTCGACCGCAAAGGATTAAGGACTTGCCGCGTGCGGTCAGGCACCGGCCGTTCGTAGAACCTGGCCGTTTTCCCCAAAACGTCTCCCGCTCCGGCGTAGTGGCGTACGTTGACTTCCCAACGATGGTTTTTCGGGGGCCCCGCTGTGTAACGGTAAGCACAAGGTCGCCGGTTTCGCACGCGGCGGCCCGTACCAGTATGCGAGGCTTTCCGCGCGATAGCATAGTCACGGTTGGCCACGTTTCATTGTTGGGCCATCTCTTTTTCTCATTGTTAACCCTCTATTTGGGAGTATACGCTGATGAAAATGACCCACGCTGATATTGTTGCCTATCCCAGGTTTGCGCGATATGTGCGCAAGAGTATTCCTGAAATTATCCACGTCAGACCAATTGTGAGAGCGATGCAGGAGATCGGCCAGATCAATCGTGCAACCCTGCAGCGGGCGGTGAAGTGGGGGCAGGGCCCGGATATCAATATTACGCCGCTTGCCGGCGCTTACGGTCAGTTCACGCCGAATGTTGGGTCCAACGAAATCAGAATAGACAAGGGAGTGGTCGAGGATTTCGAGGCGGGGCGAGGCGTAAGGCGAACCAGCAGGGGGCGAAAAGTGTTTCTAGTGGGTGTGACGTTGCTCCATGAGCTGATTCACTGGGGCGACGACAAGGACGGAATCGACCGGCCCGGTGAAGAGGGTAATGAGTTCGAGATCCGGATATATGGCAAGATTATTGGTTGAGCGGCGTTTTTAGGATGGGATGATGCGAATATCGATATTGATACTAACGATGCTTGGAGTGTTGTTCAATACAGTGAGCGAGGCGGCGAGGCCGGTGAGCGAGCAGCGTGACTTGAAGGAGATTCTGCAAACGGTGATAGATGCGGAGCAGCTGTCATCTTATTATCACGCCGATGTTCTGCCCGATAGAATACCTCTCCGCTTGATCAAGAATGCCTGGGTTGATGAAGACTTGCAGTTGATTCAGTTCGGCAGGCCGGTTGTCATACTCCCGGGCACCGACACATCCGCGCCCTACTTGAACATATCGCGTGTACGGATCAACGGCGATTCGGCCACGGTATCGTTCGAATATCCGCCGGAGGGGTTGGTGGGTACCGCCACGTTGTCGCGCCAGCAGGATGTTTGGGTCCTCGACGCGATGGTCGTTCACGAAAGATGACGGGCTCGGTCTTCGCTCGCCCGGTGTACACGATTCGAGCAGAGAAAATCGCGCTGGGAGTTGTGCTCTGAACGGTGATGGAATTCACCGCACAAGCGGGCTCCAAGTGATACAGTCGTCGCGCCGCCCCTGCGAGGGGGGCGGATTGTCACGGGAGGTCATGGTTATTCACCTGCGTGATCGCTGTCCGCGATATACGGGTGGAGCTGTTTGGACCTGCCCGTGTCTCGCGGGCCTGCATTGGCTTTGCGCAAAACGTGGCGCGTTCCCGTGCGGCACCTTTGCCTCGGCAGGCTGATTTGCTGGCCGAATGGGGTCAATCATTGCCGGGTGTGGTGCCTTCGGGTATTCACTTGTTCCAAGCTGCTGTGTAGGGGTTTTAGTCGATGTGCCGACGTGTACGTCTATGTTTGTTGGCCGTGTTTGTGTCGGTCGCGATGTTGTCGGGCTGCACGACCGGCCCGGTGGTCGGGGACGGGGATTTCGCCGCTATGCCGGGCCCCGGCGGGAGCGCCGGTACGGGCACGTTGAAGGCTCGCTTGCAGAGCTACTTTTCGGCCTGGAAGGGAACTCCTTACAAGTACGGCGGGCTGGACAAGGCCGGGGTCGATTGTTCCGGGTTCATCCATGTCGTTTATCGCGATGTATTTGGCCGCAAGATACCGCGATCGACCGAGTTGCAGGCGAACCTCGGTCGGCGTGTTTCACAGAATGACCTCAGGATTGGAGACCTGGTGTTTTTCAAGACCGGCTTCAGGCAGCGGCATGCCGGCATCTATATCGGGCAGGGCAGGTTCATCCATGCGTCGTCTTCCCGAGGGGTTATCGCGTCGCCGCTGGATTCGCCCTACTGGAAGAAGCACTACTGGAAAAGTATCCGTGTAGATTAGCCCGTCACGCGGTTTTCCGCGCTTTTCAATCCACCCTGAAAATATACCCATGAGACCCTGGAAGCTGGTTCACACCACCCGCGTACCCGACGACGGCAGCGAGCTGCATCTTTTTCAGCGCGGGGACGAGTATTCGATCAAGGCCGGCTACAGCGAACTGATGAACAGCCGTGTGCATGGCTCGGAGGACGCGCTGGCGGAGCTGGGCTGTGCGCGGCTCGCGGGGCGGTCTCGGCCGCGGGTGTTGATCGGCGGGCTGGGCATGGGGTTTACCCTCGCCGCCGCGCTGGAGCAGCTCGACGCCGATGCCGACGTGGTGGTCGCGGAACTGGTGCCGGCGGTGGTGCAGTGGAACCGCGAGCTGCTGGCGGAGTTGGCCGGGCGGCCGCTGGCGGACCCGCGGGTCACCGTGTTCGTGGGCGACGTGGGTGGGCTTGTTCGCGCCGGGCGGGAGGAGTACGACGCCATCTTGCTGGACGTGGACAATGGCCCCGAGGGCCTGACCCGAAAGGCCAACGACAGCCTGTACAGCGCCGCAGGTCTGCAGGCCGCGCTGGCCGCGCTACGCCCGAAAGGGGTGCTGGGCATCTGGTCCGTCAGTCCGGATCCGGCCTTCAGCAAGCGCCTGCGGCGCTGCGGTTTCGCGGTGGAGGAGATCCGCGCCCGGGCGCGGGGTCGCCACGGCGGCGGCCGCCACATGATTTGGCTGGCGGAAAAGCGCTGAGCGGAAAATCCTCCGATTCCCGCCAACAGGGGCGCCACCGGCTATAGTTTGAATATGGCCACGCTCTGCGAAAACGCACTTGCCGGCTCGACGGGATACCCGGCGCCAACGGGGGCGGTGGTGCCTGCGCCGGCCGAGCCGTGGCAAGGGCGCCCGCTGCTCGCACGGCCGGGCCGGTTCGGGCGAGGTTGCCACAGTTTCACTGACAGCCGTGGTGAGCGACGATGAAAGTCGTGTTCTTCAGCAGCAAGCCTTACGATCGCCGATACTTCGATGAGGCCAACGTAGCCCACGGTCACCAGTTGGTCTATTTTTCTCACCCGCTGACCACACACACGGACCTGCAGTCACTGTCCGCCGATGCGGTGTGCGTGTTCGTCAACGACGACCTCGGTCGCGAGGTGCTGACCGCGCTGCAACGACGCGGCGTGTCGCTGATCGTGCTGCGTTGCGCCGGTTTCAACAACGTGGACCTGAACGCCGCGGAGGAGCTGGGCCTGACGGTAGTGCGGGTGCCTGCCTATTCCCCCCACGCGGTGGCCGAGCACACGCTGGGGCTGATGCTGTCACTGAACCGGAAGATCCACCGCGCCTACAACCGCGTGCGCGAGGGCAATTTTTCGTTAGACGGGCTGCTGGGGTTCGACATGCACGGCCGCACCGTGGGCATCATCGGCACCGGGCGTATCGGCGCCCTGGTGGTGCGTATCGTGCGCGGCATGGGCTGCGAGGTGCTGGCCCATGATCCGTCGCCTAACGCGGAATGTGAGTCCCTGGGCGCGCGTTACGTGGCGCTGGGTGAACTCTATGCGCAATCCGACATCATCAGCCTGCACTGCCCTTTGAGCTGCGATACCCATCACCTGATCGACGCCGCCGCGCTGGCGCAGATGAAGGACGGCGTGATGCTGATCAATACCAGCCGCGGCGCGGTGATCGATGCCAGCATCCTAGTGTCCGGGCTGAAGTCGGGCAAGATCGGCTACCTGGGACTGGATGTCTACGAACAGGAGGGCGACCTGTTCTTCGAGGATCTGTCCAACGAGGTCATCCAGGACGACGTGTTCGAGCGCCTGGTGACCTTTCCCAATGTGCTGATCACCGGCCACCAGGGCTACTTCACCGAGGATGCGCTGCGCAATATCGCGCACACCAGCCTGCAGAATGTCTCCACCGTGGAGCGCGGGCAGGCTTGCGACAATGCGTTGACCAGCGGTGTTCTGCGTGGTGCCTGTAAAGAATAAGCGCGTTACATAACGCCGAGTAGTCGGTCTGCTTTGCAAGCAAGTGGAGTCGTGACGTGAACGGTTTCGCGGAATCCGAACAAATCATCCTGCTGGGCACGGCACTGGCCATCGGCCTGCTGATCGGCGTGGAGCGCGGCTGGAAGACCCGTGAGGCCAAGGAGGGTGAACGCATCGCGGGCCTGCGCACCTATGGCCTGACCGGCTTGCTCGGCGGTGTCGCCGGCCTGCTTGCGGAGTACCTCGGCGTACTGGTGCTGGGCCTGGTGTTTCTCGGCTTTGCCGGCGCGGTGGCCACGGCCTACGTGATACGCCGCGAGAGCAGTGACGACGTCAGCATCACCGGGCTGGTCTCGCTGCTGCTGACCTTCATGCTGGGCACGCTGGCGACCCTGGACCACGTCAGCCTGGCCGCCTCTGCCGCGGTGGTCGCCGCCCTGCTGTTGCGCTTCAAGAACGTGTTGCACGGCTGGTTGCGGCAGTTGGAACAGCACGAGCTGCACGCCGCGCTGCGCCTGTTGCTGATCTCCGTGGTGCTGCTGCCGGTACTGCCCGACCAGGGCTACGGCCCCTGGGGGGTACTGAACCCGTTCGAGATCTGGTGGATGGTGGTGCTGATCGCCAGCATCTCCTTTGTCGGCTATTTCACGATGAAGATCGCCGGCCCGAAGAAGGGCGCGCTGATGACCGCGCTGGCCGCCGGCATGGCCTCGTCCACCGCACTCACGCTGCACTTTTCCCGGCTGTCGAAAAAGCGGCCGGCGATGCGAAACCTGCTGGCCGCGGGCATCCTGGTGGCCAGCGGCACCATGTTCCCACGGGTGGTGTTCATCGCCACGCTGATCAATCCGGCGCTGTTCGCGCCGCTGCTCGTGCCGATGACGGTAATGACCCTGGCCACCCTGTGCGGCGCCTGGCTGGTGTGGCACGGCGGCGGCCGGCAGGCACCGGACGAAATGGCCCCGATGAGCAACCCGCTGGAACTGAAACCCGCGCTGTTTTTCGGCGGCCTGCTGGTGCTGGTGATGCTGCTGGGCGAGGCGACCACGAATTACTTCGGCGAGTCCGGCATCTACTGGCTGGCCGGCCTGTCGGGCGTCGCCGACGTGGATGCCATCAACCTGACCCTGTCACGCATGAGCGTCAGCGAGCTGTCGCCGCAGGTGGTGGTGCTGGGCATCGTCATCGCCTCGTTTTCCAATACCCTGCTCAAGGGCCTGCTGGCGGTGTTCGTCGGCGGTAGCGGCCTGGCGCCGCGGGTGTTGTTGCCGCTGTTCGTCACCGCCGGGGCGGGGCTGGTGGCGGTGTGGCTGACATGAGGCCGCGCGTCCCCGTTGCCGACTGGCATGCCCGGGACGTCGATGCGGTATTCGCGCTGCTGCACGGTTCCGCTGCCGGCCTGAGTCACCGGCAGGCCGAGCAGCGCCTGGCCGAGTTCGGCGCCAACCGCCTGCCCGCGGCGAGGTCGCGCGGTCCGCTGCAGCGCTTCCTGGTACAATTCAACAATGTGCTGATCTACGTGCTGATCGCCGCCGGCGTGGTCACCGCGCTGCTGGAATACTGGGTGGACGCGGCGGTGATCCTCGGCGTGGTGCTGCTCAATGCGCTGATCGGCTTCGTCCAGGAGGGCAAGGCCGAGCACGCGCTGCAGGCCATTCGCCACATGCTGTCGCCCAGCGCGATGGTACTGCGCGACGGCCGGCAGATCGTGATCCGTGCGGCGGACCTGGTGCCCGGTGACGTGGTGCTGTTGCAGCCCGGCGACAAGGTTCCGGCGGACCTGCGCCTGTTTCGCGCCAGGGGCCTGCAGGTCCAGGAAGCGGTGCTGACCGGCGAATCCCTGGCGGTGGAAAAGGCCACCACCGCCGTCGCGCCGCAGGCGGAGATCGGTGACCGCCGCTGCATGGCCTATTCCGGCACCCTGGTGATCCACGGCCAGGGCAGTGGCGTGGTGGTGGCCACCGGCGCGCAGACCGAGATCGGCCGTATCAGCGAACTGGTATCGCAGACGGAACCGGTGGACACCCCGCTGCTGCGGCAGATGGCCCAGTTCGGCCGCTGGCTGACCGCCGCGATCCTCGCGCTGGCCGCGCTGACCTTCGCCTTCGGCGTGCTGCTGCGTGACTACACGGTGGCCGAGATGTTCCTCGCCGCGGTGAGCCTGGCGGTGGCGGCCATCCCCGAGGGCCTGCCGGCGATCATGACCATCACCCTGGCCATCGGCGTGCAACGCATGGCGCGGCGCAATGCCATCATCCGCCGCCTGCCGGCGGTGGAGACCCTTGGTGCGGTGACGGTGATCTGCACCGACAAGACCGGCACCCTGACCCGCAACGAGATGACCGTGTGCAGCATCGTCGTCGCAGACCGGCTATTTACCGTTAGTGGCACCGGCTATGACCCGCACGGGGCGATCTCGGTGCAGGGCCGGGATATCGCTCCCGAGCGGCATCCGCTACTGCTGGACGCCGTGCGCGCGGCAATGCTGTGCAACGACGCCTCACTGGAAATAGCGGACAACCAGTGGCGCGTGCACGGCGACCCGATGGAGGGCGCACTGCTGGTGGCCGGCCTGAAGGCGGGGCTGGATGTCGAGGTAGAGAGCAAGCGCTATCCGCGCACCGACCTGATCCCGTTCGAGTCCGAACACCGTTTCATGGCCACCCTGCACCACGGTCATGCCGGCGAGGCCTTCGTATTTTTGAAGGGGGCGCCGGAGCAGGTGCTGGAGATGTGTGCCCGGCAGGAGTCTGCCAGCGGCGAACAGCCGCTGGACCGGCGCTACTGGCTGGAACGCATCGAACACCTGGCGCGGCAGGGGCAGCGGGTGCTGGCCATCGCCGTCAAGTCCGTGGCCCGTGAACAACTGGAGCTGACCTACGACGATGTGCGCAACGGCCTGACCCTGCTGGGTCTGTTCGGCTTTATCGACCCGCCACGTGACGAGGCCGTCGCCGCGGTGCAGGCCTGCGCGGCAGCGGGTATTCGCGTGAAGATGATCACCGGCGATCACGCCGCCACCGCGCTGGCCATCGCCGGACAACTGAGCCTGGTCAATACCGACGAGGCGATCACCGGCCGGCAACTCGATGTTATGGACGAGGCCGTGCTGCGCCGGCGTGTGCAGACGGTGGATGTGTACGCACGGGTCAGTCCCGGCCACAAGCTGCGCCTGGTGAAACTGCTGCAGGAGCAGGGCGGGGTGGTGGCGATGACCGGCGACGGTGTCAACGACGCGCCGGCGCTGAAGCGCGCCGACGTCGGCGTGGCCATGGGGCAGAACGGCACCGAGGCCGCCAAGGAGGCCGCCGAGATGGTGCTGGCCGACGACAACTTCGCGTCCATCGCCCATGCGGTGGAGGAGGGGCGCACGGTCTACGACAACCTGCGAAAGGCCATCCTGTTCATCCTGCCCACCAATGGCGGCGAGGCACTGATCATTCTCGCGGCGATATTGCTCGGGTTTCAGCAGCTGCCGCTGACCCCGGTGCAGATACTGTGGGTGAACATGGTCACCGCGGTGACGCTCGCCCTGTCGCTGGCCTTCGAACCGTCGGAACCCAAGGTGATGCACCGCCGCCCCCGCGACCCGCGCGCGCCGATGCTGGACGCGCATCTGCTGTGGCGCATCGTGTTCGTGTCACTGATCCTGATGGGCGGCACCTTCGGCCTGTTCCTGTGGGAGATGCGGCAGGGTGCCAGTATCGAGCACGCACGTACCGTGGCGGTGAATACGCTGGTGATGTTCGAGATATTCTATTTGTTCAATGCCCGTTACATCACCGCGCCGGTATTCAACCGGGCCGGCCTGACCGGCAACCCCACTGTGCTGCTGGCCATCGCGGTGCTGATCATCCTGCAGCTGGGCTTCACCTACCTGGAATCCCTGCAGTCCCTGTTCGGCACCGCGGCCATCGGTATCGATGTATGGCTGCACATCGTTGCAGTGGCCTCATCGGTACTGTTCCTGGTGGAACTGGAGAAGGCCTTCCTGCGACGTCGCTAGCGGGTTACGCGGCGATCAGTTGACGTACAGGTCGCTGGGGCATTCATCGGGACGCATGTCGCTCTTGTCGTCCAGGCAGTCGGGAAGCCGGGCGATGTCGTTGGAAAACGTCTCGTAGAACATGCCTCCGTAATAGAACAGGAACAGGTTGCGCAGGTGGTCCGGGTGGCTCGCCTTCGGCACGAAGATCACGGTTCGGAGCTTGTCGAAGGTGTCCAGGCCCATTATTTTTCCGGCCACCGCGCCCTGGAACAGTTTCGTCTCGGTGCCGCTGCCGTCGGATACCACGAGTTGCCCGCCGCCTGGGTACTGGTGCCACACGGTCTCACCGTTCACCTTGCGTTTTTCGATCGAGCCCCTCCACCAGCGGGTGGATTTGGTTTCGTATTTGCGCTTGTAGATGGTGCCGAGGCCGGGCTTGCGAATCCAGCCCACGCGCGTGGCGTCCTTCAGTTGGATGGAAACCCGGGTGCCGGCGCCATCATAAAGGCCGGAGATCACGTACTCTTTGCCGTCGAACGGGTTGCGCAGGTTGGCGCGCTGGGTTACCCGGGTAATGGGCCTCTCATCCATGATCAGGTCGAGAATCAGGTTGATACCGGTCTTTACGTTCATCCTTCCGCGCTGGTACAGGTAGGGCTTCTTTGCGCCATCTTCCAGCACGTAACCTTCTTCATTGCCAATGATCTCCACCTGCCTGCAGTCGCATGTTTCCTGTTCTATCAGGGAGGCGACCTCCCTGGGAAAGGGGTGCATCTCCTGTTTCAGCGAGCAGCCGGACAGCACCGCCAGGCCCAGCGCGGGCGCGACCAGCCAGCGTATTCCGCAGGACGGATACCTGGTGCGTGAAACGGTGGGTGCAGGTGGCAGGGTGGGCCTCGTGGTTTCCATGGCTGGGCAATGCTCCTGAACGAACGTGATGGCGCGTTGTGAATGGTTGGGCGACGCCGCGCCGTTCGCCGCTACGGCACGGCGGCCGTGGACAGGTAAGCTTAGCCCGCATAGAGTGGATCTGGCAAAGCGCCTTCCGAAAAGCGGATTCGTCCCGGGGGCCGGCATTCCCGCCTTGCCAGTGCGGCCCGGCATGCGTAAGCTCGGCGCCGGAAGTCGGCTGGACAGTCGCGGCATCCCCTCTCGTTTCATCGCGGGAAGGAATGCGGAGGAAAGTCCGGGCTCCACAGGGCAGGGTGCCAGGTAACGCCTGGGG
>Ga0256830_1003196_pt1 | contig 10337 bp, 7 predicted proteins | sample 128326metaG_FD_190537 | JGI IMG/M metagenome (GOLD analysis project Ga0256830, IMG submission 190537) | Hydrothermal vent microbial communities from Lau Basin, Pacific Ocean - 128-326 | ecosystem: Environmental > Aquatic > Marine > Hydrothermal vents | place: Pacific Ocean: Lau Basin | collected...
AGTGGCTTTGGAGCGCGACAGGGCGGCGCCTTCGGGCAACTGCATGTCGATCATGAAAGCCCCCTTGTCTTCGATGGGCACGAAGCCGGTGGGCAGTTTGCCGAACAGCGTCAGCGTGAGTCCGGTGAAGACGCCAAACAGCACCATCACCATGATGCTGCGGCGTAACAGGGCCCGGACCCATTTGAGATAACCCTGGGTCATGTTGTCGAAATGACGATTGAACCAGCCGAAAAAACCGCGCTGTACAAGCTCGCCACTGCCGGGTTTCAGTAGCGTCACACACAGGGCGGGGCTCAGGGTCAGGGCATTGAGTGAGGAAATCGAAACGGCGATCGACAGGGTGATGGCAAACTGGCGATAGAGTTCACCGGTGAGGCCGGGGATGAACGCCAGTGGTACGAACACCGCCAGCAGCACCAGGGTGGTGGCGATCACCGCGCCGGAGATTTCCCGCATGGCCTTGCGCGTGGCCTCCCGTGGCGCCAGCCCTTCGGCCATGTGGCGTTGCACATTTTCCACCACGATGATCGCATCATCGACCACGATGCCAATGGCGAGAATCAGCCCGAACAGGGTGAGCAGATTGAGAGAATAGCCCAGCGCCATGAGACCGGCGAAGGTGCCAATCAGGGAAACCGGGATCGCCAGCGACGGGATCAGGGTGGAACGCCAGTCCTGAATGAACACGAACACCACCAGAATCACCAGGGCGATGGCAATGAACAGGGTTTCGACCACTTCATCGATGGAGGCTTCGATGGCGCGCGTGGTGTCATAGACGATGACATGTTTCACATCATCGGGAAAACGCCGACTCAAATTGTCCATGGTGTCCTGCACGGCTTCGGCAACCTCCAGCGCATTGGCGCCGGGCAGCTGATAGATGGCCAGCGCCACGGCGGGGTTGCCATTGAGCAGGCCGTAGGCATCATAGGATTGTGAGCCCATTTCAATGCGCGCAACGTCACGCAGGCGCACGATCGCGCTGTCCTTGCCGACGCGGACGACGATATTGCCGAAGGCTTCCGGCGTATTCAGGCGACCGGTGACTTTCAGGTTGTACTGGAATTGCACTTCCTCGGTGGCCGGTTCCGAACCCAGTTGACCGGCGGCCACCTGAATGTTCTGTTCCCGGATGGCGGCGATGATTTCATCGGTGGTCAGCTCAAGACTGGCGAGGCGATCCGGGCGCAGCCAGATGCGCATACTGTAATCCTGCACACCGAGGATGACGGCCTTGCCAACGCCATTGATGCGCGCCAGGGAATCGGTGATGTTGATGTTGGCGTAGTTATTCAGAAACAGGGTGTCGTAGGTCCCTTTGGGGGAATAAAGGTTCACCACCATCAGCATGTTGGTGGACTGCTTGGTGGTGACCACTCCCTGACGGCGGACTTCCTCGGGCAGTTGCGAGGTCGCCTGGGAGACCCGGTTCTGCACATTGACGGTGGCAATGTCCGGATCGGTGCCCACCCGGAAGCTGACCGTGAGCGTATAGCTGCCATCGTTGGCGCTGTTGGAGGACATGTAGATCATGTCATCGACGCCATTGATTTTTGATTCGAGCGGGCCGGCGACGGTATTGGAAATCGTCTCCGCATCGGCACCGGGATAACTGGCCGAGACCTGTACCTGGGGCGGGGTGATCTCCGGGTACTCGGCAATCGGCAATGCCCGTAGTGCGACTAGCCCGGCGATACTGATAACAATGGATATGACAAAGGCAAACTTCGGGCGATCAATAAAAAACAGACTAAACATGGTTTAAAGTCCCGGTTGTGCCGTACTGCTCTCCGGGCTACTGGCCATCGTCGGCTTGACGGTCATACCCGGACGGACTTTCTGAATGCCTTCGACAATGATGATATCCCCGGCCTTCAGGCCTTCCTCAACAATGAGCTGGCCCTTATAGTGATGATTGGCGCTAATACGACGCTGTTCCACCTTGTTATCCGCCGTTACCCGCATGACAAACTGGCCAGCCTGATCTTCCTGTACCGAGGCCTGAGGTATTAACAGCTTTGCCACCGGTTTGTCGCGTGACAAAATGGTGGTGACAAAAAAGCCCGGCAGGAGAAGTTTGTCCGGATTGTCGAAGCGCACCCGAACGGTGACCGAGCCGGTTTTATGATCGACGACGTTATCGATAAAATCGATTTCTCCAGGGTGCGTGTAAGCTGTGCCATCGGCCAGACGCAGGGAGATGGCAAACTTTTGTGGTTCACTGCCATCCTGGCGACGATGTTGTTCACGATTTTTCAGGGCGATAATGGTTTTTTCATCAACACTGAAGTTGACATAGATAGGGTCCAGTTCCACGATTCTCGCCAGCTCACCCGACAGGGGGCCAACCAGATTGCCGACGCTAAGCAATGCCCGTCCAATCCGGCCATTGATGGGGGCATTGATCTGTGTGTAGGAGAGGTTGATCTTTGCCTGTAGCCGTGCCGCTTCGGCAGATTTCAGCTGGGCTTCGGCCTGCAATTTGTCGCTCTCCATTTTATCGCGTTCCTGTCTGCTGATGCTGCCCTTTTTGACCAGGGTCAGCGCCCGTTTGAGATCTTTTCGGGTACGCGATACCGCGGCTTTTGCTTCGGCGACCCGGCCTTCGGCAGCGGCGACTTCAGCCTCATAGGGGGCGGGATCGATCAGGAACAGGGGCGTGCCGATTTCCACATCGCTACCTTCCTCGAAATTGCGCTGTTTCAGATAACCCGAAACCTGCGCCTGTAAGGAAACATCATTGACGGCAAAGGTGCGGCCAATGAACTCGGATGTGGGCTGGATGTCCTGCGGCTCAAGCTTGATGACGAGCACACCAGGCGGGGGTACCGTGTTCGCGCCTGCTTGCGGCTGGCGGTTACAGGCGCTCAAGCCGGAGAGCAGAAAAAAAATAAGCAGCAGAAAAGCCGGCAGGGGGCGTGATGAGACAGCGGAGATCATTTGTTCAATCCATTTGAGTGGCAAAAACGCAGGCACTGAAATTATTTTTTTAGTGTCGACAACACTGCTGTCCCGTTAACACCCTCTCCCTTCGGGAGAGGGTTGGGGTGAGGGGATCTGAATGGATAACACATTGTTTTATTTACCCCCTCATCCTGGCCTTCTCCCTGAGGGAGAAGGGATGGCTCCGATTAGCCGCTAAGCTAAATCATGTCATGGATGTCATCAATTACCCTGCCCATCTTGATAATCAAACGCTTACTGTATATCAAGCTTAGCTTAACGGGACAGCAGTGTGCCGACAAGTATATTGTTTTCCAGCTCGCATGGACAGGGTATTTGCACTCTCCGGTGTCGGCGTCAGGTTTGACGCCGACACCGGAAGAGGGGGTCAGTCGTCGATATATTTTTCGAAGGGTTCCTGATCTTTGGCACGCGCATAGGCGGCTTCCGCTTCCTGACGAGCCTTGAGAATTTCAGCGCGTTCGGCCATGCGCTTTTCATAGGCATCCTTGACCAGAGGAATGCTGTTTTCGCCAAACAGGACCTGTTTCAGCAGGCGGTAACCGAATTTCAGGCGTTCCACATCGTCCTTGTTGAGCTGCTCAAATTCTTCATCCGTCAGATCATAAACATTGCGGAAATTGGGCGCATTCAGAAATTCACGGAAACGGTCGCTGTCATAGCAGACCATGAAAAATAACTGAAAGCTGGTGGGTGAGGGTTTGCCCACGGCCGGACCGGAAGACTTCTTTTTCAGAATAAGCTGATAGAAGCTACGATTGAGTTCGTCGAACTCTTCGACCTTTTGTTCCTTGCGGTATTCCGCGACGGTCAGTTCACGATCTTCCTTGTGACCCATGCAGTGATCTTCCTGCACATGGGCATAATGCTGTTCATCGTGGTATTCATCGGCCTTGCGTGAGGCGAGCAGGGCGATGGGGTAATAGCGGCAGGCGGAGGGGCGATCTTCATAAACCGTACAGCCCTTTTCTTCATCCATGAACAGGCATACGGGATCATCGTCGGTGGTGCGCATTTTCACGCCCGGCATGCCGTGGGCGTCCATTTCGAAAGGCACGGTGTGTTTTTTCAGAAACTCGCTGGAACTCATGCCCAGACGGTTTTTCAGGCGAATGATGTCATAGGGGGCGAGGGTGATGTCGGCCTGTTTGCAGCAGGCATTGAAACAGGAGATGCCGGGATAGCAGTTGAAACAGAATTTGGTGTCGAGTTCGAGCTGATTAGGCTGAACCGGACTGCTAAAGGGGATCTCATCAAATTGATTGTCACTCATGACCTTACTCCGAGAATGGGAATTCTCTTTAAATTGCTAACTAACGGGAACCCGGCATTATACCTCAATTTGCGGGCGGGGAGGACTGTTTGTTTGCCGGGCGACTTGCAGATACGACCTGTAGGGACGACTTCAGCTGGACATAAAAAAACCGGAGCCTCTCGACTCCGGTTTTTTTGTTGAGACAGGCTTCAAGCCTGTCTCAGTCCATCAACTGTTCTTATTTGAACAGTTTAGACTTGTCGACCAAATCAACGTGGGCGCGCTTGAAGCAGGTCCACTGTTTGGTGTTCTTGTCATAGATGGAGTTCACGAAACAATGCCAGTTTTCTTCATCGACAAAGTTCTTGTCAGTACGATAGTAGAAACCGGGGTAACGTGATTCCTGACGGAACTCGATGTGCTTCAGGTGAGCTTCCGCTGTCAGGATGCGGTGATAGTTTTCCCATGCACGAAGCAGTTCGTGAAGGTCTTTAGCACGCATCTTCTCAGCATCTTCTTTCAGCATGTCGAGTTTTTCGCCGGCGATTTTCATCATTTCGGCGTTGGTCTGGTAGTAAGTAGCAACACCGGCTACATACTCATCCATAATTTTCTGCAGACGGAACTGCAGCATTTTGGGTGTGATGTAGTTCGGGTTAACATCGATAGCTGTGGTGTAATCCTTGAATTCAAGGAAGGTTTTCACAGGTTTCATGACCTCATCAACCAGAGTCTGAACATCAGTGTCCAGTTCAGGGGTGAAGTCCTTGTTATCGATGCAGTACTTAACCATGGCTTTAGCCGCCAGGCGACCTTCGGCATGTGAACCGGAAGAGAACTTGTGACCGGAAGCGCCCACGCCGTCACCGGCAGTGAACAGACCGCTAACGGTAGTCATGCCACGGTAGCCCCAGTTCCAGCCCTTGGGCAGATGCTCAGGAACACCGGCTTCGGTTTCATCAGTTGGTGCACCAACATCGGTAGGACCGGAAGTCCAGATACCACAGCAACCGGAGTGAGAGCCCAGCAGGTAGGGTTCGGTCGGCATCAGTTCAGAGTTTTTCTTCTCGGGTTCGATGTTTTCACCGACCCAGATACCACACTGGCCAACACACATGTCCAGGAAATCTTCCCAGGCTTCGGCTTCCAGATGCTTCACTTCGCGAGGAGACAGGGTTTCGCGCAGGTTAGCCAGGGCAGTCACGGTATCCATATAGATAGGACCACGACCTTCCTTCATTTCCTTCAGCATCAGGTGGTTACGCAGGCAGGAAGCAGGAACGGCAGCCTGTCCATAAGGAGGATAGTCGTCCAGCATTTCCTTGTTGCGATCCATGTACACTTCACCGAAGGCGTTAGTGGCCTTGGCCTTGAAGAGCAGGAACCATGCGCCAACCGGACCGTAACCGTCTTTGAAACGGGTCGGTACGAAGCGGTTTTCCATCAGGGTCAGTTCGGCGCCGGCTTCAGCCGCCATCGAATAGGTAGAACCGGCATTCCATACGGGATACCACGCACGACCTGTACCTTCACCCACTGAGCGAGGACGGAAGATGTTTACACAACCACCGGCCGCCAGCAGGATAGCCTTGGCTTTGATAACAACCACTTTGTGATCACGTGTAGAGAAACCGACGGCGCCAGCAATGCGGCTTGGGTCGTTCTTGTCGTTGATCAGTTTAACAATGAAGATACGCTCTTCGATGTTTTCTGTGCCCAGGGCTTTCTTGGCAGCTTCAGCCACGATCCACTTGTAGGATTCGCCGTTGATCATGATCTGCCATTTACCGGAGCGTACAGGTTTGCCACCTTCAGCCAAAGGTGTCATACCTTTTGAACCATCGTAGCGTTCGCCGTTTTCGTCTGTCTTCCAGATGGGCAGACCCCATTCTTCGAACAGATGTACGGATTCGTCAACGTGACGGCCAAGATCGTAGGCCAGATCGTCACGGGTGATACCCATCAGATCGTTAGAGACCATACGAGCGTAATCGGCTGGATCCTGTTCGCTACCAATGTAAGTGTTAATAGCGGACAGACCCTGTGCAACCGCACCGGAACGATCCATCGCAGCCTTGTCAACCAGTTTGACGCTAAAGTCGTGACCGTCTTTTTTAGCAGCATCCAACCAGCGCATGATTTCGTAGCCGGCACCACAACATGCCATGCCACCGCCGATAAGGAGAATGTCTACACTCTCTTCGACGACTTCAGGATTACCAAATTCTCCTGCCATGTTTATATCCTCTTAAAATTATGAATTCGAAAACTTACTTACAGATCAGCTCGCTGGGGTCGCCAGCACGGTAGCCATTGTTCTGTACAAAGAAACCGGGTTCTTCGATTTTGCCCATATCAGCATCCGGCTTACCGGCATAAGGATCGATAGAACCTTCTGGTGTCGTACGGATTGGGAATTTGAAACGCTTCATGGTGCCATTACGGAACTTGATGGTCCACATGATGGAGTCAGTACCACGCAGAGGCTGTACAGAGCCACCCAGAGGTACGACGTCAGCATAGTGACGAGCTTCGATAGCTTGTTGAGGGCAGATTTTGACGCAGCTGTAACATTCCCAGCACTGCTCAGGTTCCTGGTTGTATGCCTTCATGGCATGACCCGTATCAGAACCGTCTTTATCCAGTTTCATAAGATCGTGCGGGCAGATGTACATGCACGCGGTTTTGTCCTGGCCTTTACAGCCATCGCACTTTTCAGTACGCACAAATGTAGGCATTGTAGACTCCTTGGTTGAGGTTTTAGTTAACTAAAAGTGCTCCATAAAAACACCCGCTGTTACCAGCCAGTGCGATGAAGTTGTTGTGATCCTGCGCAGCAAGCCATTTGAATCTCATACCCGGGTTGGGGAGCATTTCAAACGATTAACCCTGTTGCCGATCGTCCCCGGGACACACTCATTCCGGGGGACGATAACTTATCGACTTTTGCCGGCAAAATAAAGGCATTTATCCCTTTAAAACCATAGTATTACATTGATTGGCATAAGTTGATTTTATCTGATTAAAATGCTCGGGAATTGCAATGGTGTAAGTTGCTAAATTTGCAGGAGATCCTGCTGTGGTGGCTTTTTGTTCAATCACAAAATGTTTAGTGCCTATCGAAATATTCGATAGGCACTTTTGGCCTGTGATGTCTTTTACCTGTGCTCGGCTATTGCAGATACAGAAATAGTGCGGTATTACCCCGCACAATATTTAGCAACAGGGTGCGACTGGTGGGGGAAAACGGTTTTAGCCCCTGTAATGAACGTACGGGTTTGCGGTTGATGGAGGTGATCACATCGCCCTTGCGCAGACCGGCACGCGCCGCAGGGCTGCCCATTTCGATGTCGGCCACCAGTATCCCCTGAATGCGACCATAGAGGCGACTGTTTTCCTCGATGTCGGCCAGCAAGGCGCCTGCCAGACGGGGATGCATTTTCTCGCCCAGCATCGTCCGATGCGGGGGCTCTTCGACAATGGCGTGCAAGGTCAGGGTTTTGCCGTCGCGCAGGATTTGCATGCTCACCTTTTCGCCGACCTGCAACAGGCCGATGGTATTGCGCAGGGTATCGGCATTACGCACCTGACGATCGTTGATCTTTAACACAATATCACCGGGGCGCAGCCCCGCGCGGTCGGCGGCAGAATCATTTTCCACCTGGGTGATGACCGCGCCACGGCGAAACTTGATATTGAAGGCCTGAGCCAGTTGTGGACTCAGATCCTGCGCCTGGGCACCAAGACGTCCACGTTTGACCTCACCGTGGGCCAGCAACTGTTGCATGATGTCGCGCGCCATATTGATGGGAATGGCAAAGCCGATACCGACGTTGCCGCCACTTTTGGAAAGAATCGCGGTGTTGATGCCGATGAGTTCACCGCGCAGATTGATGAGCGCACCGCCGGAATTACCGGGATTGATGGAGGCATCGGTCTGAATAAAATCTTCAAAGCCTTCGATGCCCAGCCCGCTGCGGCCGATCGCACTGATAATGCCGGAGGTCACCGTCTGGCCAATGCCAAAGGGATTGCCGATGGCGAGGCTGAAATCGCCCACACGCACGGTACTGGAATCGGCCATGGGAATGGCGGTGATGTTGTCAGCCTCAATCTGGATCACCGCGATGTCGGTATCGGGATCGGTGCCCAGCAGTTTGGCCTTGTGGGTGTCACCATTTTGCAGCGTGACGGTGATTTCATCGGCACGATCGATGACGTGATTATTAGTGAGAATGTAACCTTTTTCAGCGTCAATAATCACCCCGGAACCCAGGCTGCGGGTAATGCGCTCGCGGGGCTGGTTGGGCATTTCGAAAAAACGGCGAAAAAAGGGATCATTAAACAGCGGATTTTGCTGCACCCTGATGCGCCCGGTCGAGGCGATGTTGACCACCGCCGGGGTGACCTTTTCCAGCATCGGCGCCAGGGTCGGCAACGCCTGCCCCTGACTGTCGGTTCGCGGCAGTGCTGCCTGAGTCATGGCGCTCACCAGCCACAGGCTGATGAATAAAAATACAGAAGGCAAACGTAAAAAAGCCGAATTATTCAAAATGAAATCTCCAGATTGATTTTTGCGGGAAAGCCGGGCAGCTCGATTGACTGCCAGAAGCGGGAAGAAGTTCCACCAGCCAGGACGGCGTTTGCTGAAGACAGGCCCTGCAGCTAGCCACGGGCAGGCATACTAGCCCATTCGGTGTTGGAGTCAAATCCGGATGTGCTTTTCTATAATCAACAGCCTGGCGGGATTTGACTCCGACACCTCCGGGATCAATGCATCAGCCGGACTGGATTTCGATACGGCGACGTTTGCTGCTGGCGCTCTTGGGCAGAGTGACGGTCAATACGCCGCGTTTGTAACGGGCACGCGCCTTGCCTTCTTCTACCTCGACCGGCAGGGGAATGGCGCGCTCGAAACTGCCATAGGCGCATTCCAGCACGTGATAACTGCCTTCCCTGTGTTCCCGTTTTGAGTGCTTGACGCCGCGCACCAGCAGGTAATTGTCCACCACCGAGAGGTCGAAATCTTCCGCTTCCATGCCCGGCGCTTCGAGATGGACGATGATGTTGTCGTTATTTTCCTCGACATCGCTGGCGAGCACGCCCCAGCGGGAACCCAGACGCATGATGCGATCATCCCAGGTTTCGACGTCATCTTTTCTGGCCAGGGGGGTGAAATGGGTTATAGCCTGTGAAGCGCGTTCACGTAATTGCTTCCAGCCCTCACTCAGTCCCTGCCAGACCCGGTTTAAACTGTTACTCACGGTGCTCAGCGTATTCATGTTCAACTCCTTAGGGCAGGTTGTTTCATACCATCATCGATAAAAAAACATCCTTGTCCCCCCGGCACAGCCTGTTTGAAAAATCGCCGGGGGAACAGGGTGGAACGAAGATTAGCCTTCAACGCTAATCTTACGGGGCTGCACTTTCTCCTGTTTGGGAATGGTAATTTCCAGCACGCCGTGATTGGACTTTGCACTGATCTTGTCAGCATCGGCACTATCCGGCAGGCTAAAGCGGCGATAGAAGGAGCCACGACTGCGTTCGATGCGTTTGTAGCCTTCGTGTTCTTCCTTCTTCTCTGCCGTGCGCTCACCTTTGATAGTCAGGATGCCGTTTTCCATATGCACATCGATGTCCTTGGGATCGACGCCGGGAATATCCGCATGAATTTCAAATGCGGTGTCCGTTTCCTTGATATCGACGGCCGGAATCCAGTCACTGGTAGCGATACTGCTGGTTTCATCACCTTCAGTGCTCGGATCATAAATGCGATCCATTTCACGGCGGAACTGGTTTAACAGGTTCCAGGGTTCATAGCGTACTAAGGTCATGATCGTTCTCCTTTGGTTGATTCAATGGTTCAAAAACATAAGTTTTGTGAATCAGTCTGTGCACAGCGATTCATTCGCTTGATCACGATATAGGTATGCCCTGATCAGGGATCAAGGGGTAAAGGGCGTAATTTTGACTAAATTTTGGACTCAGAAAATCAGGGCAAAAAAACCTTTACGTAAGTAAATCCTAACCGTCTGGCTTGGGTATTTTTTGCAGTATTAGAAACACAATATATAGTAGATTGATGTTTAAAAAATTATGCGTCAAAAAAAGC
>Ga0256830_1003197_pt1 | contig 10335 bp, 9 predicted proteins | sample 128326metaG_FD_190537 | JGI IMG/M metagenome (GOLD analysis project Ga0256830, IMG submission 190537) | Hydrothermal vent microbial communities from Lau Basin, Pacific Ocean - 128-326 | ecosystem: Environmental > Aquatic > Marine > Hydrothermal vents | place: Pacific Ocean: Lau Basin | collected...
GCGCGGGACCCAGGCGGTCCCGACGATCGTGCGCTTCATCCCCACCCACTCGCCCATCGCCGTCCACTTCGGTTCGCTGGACACCCGGGTCCTGCAGCTGAGGCGTGATTCCGCCGGCATGCGGGTAGTGGCCGCGATCGAAGTCCCCGCCCAGGGCGACTCCCGTCAGACCCGGGCGGCGGAGGAGCTCCTCGGAACCGGGCGGATGGCTCCGTTCCGTGGGCGCGACTGCAGCATCGGCCTGGCTGCGGCGGATGCCGCCGTCGGCCTGGTGCCGGTGGACTCCCGGGAGCCGGCGAAGGTGGTCCAAGCGCTGCAGAGCGCGGCCCTGCGGGCCGTCAAGGACCCGGAGGGGATCCAGTACCGCTACCTGCCCCTCTCCGAGGACGAGGACGAGACGACCGCGATGCGCGAGGAGTACCTCCTGCTGACCCTGGGCAAGAGCGTGGAACGCCGTTGCCTGGCCGCGGCGGAGACGCTGAAACTGCGGCCGGTCTCGATGGAGCCGGGCCCCTGCGCCGTGGCGCGCTGCCTGCACGCGACGCGGCCGGAGCGCCTCGATCCCTGGGGCTTCCTGCACCTGGGCTTCGGCCAGACCGCCTTCGGCATCGTCCACCGCGGCGAGCTGCGCTTCCTCAAGCCGATGCAGCTCTCCGGGGCCCGTCTGCTCGAACTCCTGCACGACGCACTCCCCGAGGACGGAGAGGTCGCAGCCGCGGACCTGGCCCAGACCCTGATGGGCGGAGGGGCGGACGAAACCGGGGAGGAGGCAGCAGCGACCGACGCCGCCAGCGTCGCCGCCCTGCGCCAACGTTCCCTCGGGCAGACCGAACGCATCCTCCGTGCGCTCCGAGTCGAGGCCGAGACCCTGGCGCAGGAGGTCCGCGCCTGTCTGCGCCACTTCACCAACCGCTTCCACGACCAGCGCGTCGAGGAGATCCGCCTCACCGGATTCGGCGCGGGGCTGCCGGAGATCGGCAACGCCTTGACGGCTTCGCTCCGACTCGAGACCGAGGTCGCCCGGCCCTTCACCCGTCTCGGCATCGAGGCGCCACCCCACGTCCTCGCCGAGGAGCACCAATGGTGCGCCCCCCTCGGCCTGGCTTTGAGGGGACTGCGATGAAGACCATCGACTTCCTCCCCGGCGACCGTTTCGCCGCCCATCTGGAGCGGCGCAGGGTTCCGTTTCGCATTCTCGTCCTGCTGGTCCTGACGGTGTTCCTGGAGACCGGAGTGCTCGCGCTGTCCCTGGAGGTGAAGCACGAGGAGGCCAAGGCCGAGCTCCTGGAGGCCCCCAACCCGCAGGAGGTGGCGGCCGGTGAAGAACTCGAGCGGATCTACGCCGAGATGAGCGAGTACGCGACGCGCCTGGACCCGCTCACCCAGCACCTGCGCCTGCCCACCGCAGGCGCCTTCCTGGCCGACCTGGCCTCCGTCCTGGGCCGGTTCGTCCAACTGGAGGAGCTCGACTGGGACCTCCAGGTCGGCCGCAAGGGACAGAAGGTGGACTTCGCCGAACTCCACGTCGAGGTCACGGCTCTGGTGCGCGGCGACGAGACCCTGCTCGAACTGCCCCACGAGCTCCAGGAGCACGGCGGGTTCGTGTGGGCCGAGACGGTGAAGAGCGAGCTGGTCCCCGACCAGCCGGACACCATGCGGACCGTCGTCCAGTTGGTCGGCGAGGTCCTGATGCCGGGGATGAAGGAACCCAAGGTGCGGGAGGAATACCGACCGTGAAGACGCACCTCCACAAGCTGTGGTTCTTCGCCGGGCTGGTCGTCCTGCCCGTCGCGGTGGGCGTCTTCCAGGTGCGGCCGGCGCTGGAGCGGCGCCAGGCGGCCCTCGAGCGCCAGCAGAAAGCCGGCGCCATCCAAGCGCGCAATCATCGTCTGCCCGCGCAACGCGATGAACTCCGTGCGGCTTGGGAGTCGTTCCGTCCGCAGGCCGAACGCACGCTCGCCGGCCTGGAGAACGACCTCAACCCGAACCTGGTGCTGAAGCGGATCCACTCCCTCGCGGAGGAGCACGGCTGCGAGGCCCGGGTCACGCTGATGCCCCAGCGCGACGACGGCCCGTTCGTACGGGTCGCGCTCAACGGCGAGGGGCGCTGGGCGGATGCGGTGGCGCTGATCGATGCCCTCGAACAGGGCGCCCACTACTGCCGATTCGAGAAGCTCCGTCTGACCTTCCCGCGCAACGAAGCGCGGAGCAGGGAGAGGCGGCTGACGTTCAACGGCGTGATCCTGATCCCCCTCGACCCGGAGCACGTGGAGGACAAGTCGTGAGCGCGACCCCTCCGAGCACCGCCACCGAGCGCCAGGCCCAGAAACGCAAGCGCATCCTGATGGTCCTGGTCGCAGCGACCGCACTCACCTGGGGCCGCGCCCTGCTCGGAGGAGAGGACGAGGCACCGGCGGCAGCGACGACGGCCGCGGCGGGCTCGTCCACTCCGAACCGTGCGGCAGCGGCGGCCGCCCGTCCCGCACCGGGATCCAGGCCGGCGCCCCGCGGCGGGAAGGCCTCCGGCATCCGCATCGGCGGGTTCGACGAGGCCATGGAGAGGATGGAGATCTGGCCCCAGGTGCTGGAACGGAAGACCCACGAGGGCCCGATCGAGGACTTGGTCCCTTTCGACGACGATTGGGAGGGCGCGGCGTCCGAAGAGGTGGCGATGGAGGCATCCCTCGTCGAGGCCGCCGTCCCCGTTCCCGCCGTCGAGCCGGAACCGGAGCCGGACCCCTTGAGCGAGCTGCGCGCCTACGAGATCGGGCTCGAGCTCACTAGCACCGCCCTGTTCGGCGACTCGCCGATGGCGGTGCTGTCCGGCCAGGTGGTCCGCCCGGGAGACTCCGTCTCCGTCTCGAGTGGAGCGGGCGCCGGCGACTACCTGGTGGTCGCCATCCGTCCCCGCGAGGTGGACCTGGAGCGCGCCGACCATCGCTGGACGCTGACCCTGGACACCCGAGGCCCGGACGCTTGACCCCCATGAAACTCGCCTTCCTACCGTCCCTCCTGCTGCTGACGGCTTCGGCCGTCGCCGCCCAAGAGGACCCCACCGCTGCGGCCTCCTCCCAGGAGCCGGCAGCGGAGACACCGCTGCCGTTCCGGCACCTCGGAGACCAGGCCATCACCGTCAACTTCCAGGACGAGGACCTGGCGCGGGTGCTGGAGATGTTCAGCACCAACTACAAGCTGAACCTGGTCTACGGCCCCGACGTCGTCGGGAGCGTCACGATGAACCTCTTCGACGTTCCGGTCGCGGCGGCCCTGGAGAAGATCCTGGCGACCAACGGGTACCAGTACGAAGTGGACGGCAACTTCATCGTCGTCGAACCGATGCCGAAGGTGGCGACGGCCGGGGCGAATCGCAGCCCCTACCCACCCACGCCGATCTACCTGAACCACCTGCGGGCCCAGGACGTGGCGCCGATGATCGCCCCGATGCTGGCCGGAGGCGAAAAGGTGGTCGAGGGGTTCAAGAGCCAAAAGGGGATCGACAACGTCACCGATGCCGGCGGCAACGAACTCGCCGATCGCGAGATCCTGATCCTGTACGCCAGCGAACAGACCCTGAAACGGGTGCGGACGCTGCTGGACGAGATCGACCGCAAGCCTCCCCAGGTACTGGTCGAGGCCACGATCCTGTCGGTCAATCTGTCCAGTGCCTATCAGATGGGCGTGGACTTCACCGCCTTCGGCGGGATCGACTTCCAGGCGCTGGGGGCCAACGGCGACATCTCGAGCGGAGTGGATGCCGGTGATCTTTCGACCGACACCAACCCCATCACCGGCTGGCTCGGCTCCATCTCGCAGCGCGGCTTCACCGACCCGTCTTCGGACGGCCTCCACTTCGGCATCCTGCGCAACCAGGTCGGCGTCTTCGTCCAGGCCCTGGAGGACGTGGGCAATGCGACGGTGCTCTCGAACCCGCAGATCCTCACCCTGAACCGACACGCCGCGCAGTTGTTGGTCGGCCGCAAGCTGCCGTACTTCACCACGACCACGACGGAGACCGGCACCCAGCAGAGCGTCAACTTCCTGGAAGTCGGCACCTCGTTGGTGTTCCGCCCCTTCGTCACCGAAGACGGTTACGTGCGCATGGAGATCCATCCGAAGAAGTCGGACGGTTTCATCAACAACCAAGGGCTGCCCGAAGAAACGACCTCGGAGGTGACCACCAACATCATGGTCCAGGAAGGCAACACCGTGGTCATCGGCGGTCTGATGGAGGAGATCCAGAACTCCAGCGTCAGTCAGATCCCCCTGCTCGGATCGCTGCCCTGGATCGGGGGGTTGTTCCGACGCACCAACGACAGCAGCACGCGCGCGGAGATCATCATCCTGCTGACGCCGCACATCGTCGGGCAGGACGAATTGAGCGACCACGCCGAAGAGATGCAGCGCCGCCTCGATGCAGCCCGCGCCAGTCTGGCGGCTTCTCACTACGGATACCTGCGCCCTTCCTATGCGCGTCGGATGTACGCCGAGGCTGCACGGGCGCTGGCCCAGGGCGATCCCGAGACCGCGCTGGCCAAGGCCGAATGGGGTCTGCGCGCCATGCCCGCCGACCCCGACCTCGCTCGACTCGCCGAACACTGCCGCGAGGAGATCGAGTACGCCAGCCTGGAAGCCCTGGAGCTCCAGGCCACCATCGAGATGATCCAGGAGGATTCCTGATGTCCCCCCACGCCACCACCATCGTCGTCCTGGCGGGCTGCGCCTTCTTCGGCGCCTGCTCGACGACCACCATCGAAACCGAGTCCCCCGTGCACAGCACGGTGACCGGGGCCACGGTGACCAACGACCCGAAAGCCGCGGATGCCGAGGAATGGGGCGAGACCAGGGCCAGTCTGCTGCGCACCTTCGCCTTCCGCGCCCTGGAGAGCAACCTCCTCGACGAGGGACGCGAGTACCTGACCCAGGCCTGCGAGGCCGATCCCGAGGACGTGGCCAGCCACGCCGCCCTGGCCCGACTGCTGCTCTCCGAAGGCGATGCCGAGACTGCGCTCGTGTACGCGTCGCGGGCGGCCCGTGTCGCCGCCGACGACCCCGAGGTGAGCATGGTCTATGCCGCAGCGCTGGCCGAGAACCAGCGCCCCGAGGAAGCCAGCGCGGCGCTCGAAACGGCATGGGAAGCCATCGAGACCGACCCCGAGTTCGCGCGCTCGCTGCTGGTCCACTACGCGGCGCTGGGGCAGACCGAGCAGGCCAAGGACTTCGTCACCGAGATGCTCACCGAGTCACCCGAGCATGCCGTCAGCTGGGCTGCGGCGGGAGACCTGCTGCTGGCCGAGGGTGACCTCGAAGCGGCGGCTGAGAGCTATCGCAGGGCCCTGGAATTGGACCCGACCACCCCCACCCCCAACCTCCAGGGGGTGGTCGAGCCCAAGGCCGGTGACCCCGCCCTGGTCGCGGCCCAGGCTGCTGAGCGGGCGGGCAACCTGGAGGAGGCCGGGCGTCTCTATCGCTTCCTGACCGCGCGCGAGGATGCACCCAGCGAGGCCAGGCTCGGCCTGGCCCGCTGTCTGTGGGCCGAAGGCCGCTACGAGGAGGCAGAGATGGTCCTGGACGAAGTGCCGTTCGGCGCCCGCGGCTGGCGCGGCCACCTGCTGCAGGCGCGGCTCGACGTCGTCGCCGACCGCTACGGCGCAGCGCGGACCTCGCTGCTGCTCGCCTTGCGCGAGCGTCCCGACCTGCGCGCGGCGCGACTGCTGCTCGAACACGTGGACCAGCGACTGGAACGCCACCGCGCCGAAGCCGACGCCGAAACGACCACCGACACCTGATCCGCCCCCATCGCTCGTGACCACCTCCACTCTCCCGGCACTGCCGAGGATCCTCAACGCCTCCCATGCGGAGGCGTTGAAGCGGACGTGGGAGGAACTCGAGCGGCTCGACCTGGACCGGGTCGACGCCGCCGGCGTGCAGGGGTTGGACTCGGCGGGACTGCAGCTACTCCTCGATGCGCTCGACGAACGAGCCAACGCAGGGCGGCCTGTCACCCTGGTAGAGGCGGCCCCCTGCCTGCGGGCGGCCCGCAAAGCGTTCCGGCTCGGCGACAGGATGCCGTTCGACGAGGAGCTCCCGGAAGACGAGGTGCCGCCGACCCCGCTCGGCATTCGACTCGGTGAACTCCTGGTCGGCCTCGGGCACGTGGCGCCGGAACAACTGGAGCGTGCGCTCGGCATCCACAGGAATCGCCCCGACACCTACCTCGGGCAGATCCTGATCGAAGAGGGATTCCTCACCGAGGAGACCCTGGCCCGCACCCTGGGGGTCCAACACGGACTCCCCTATCTCGATCCGGTGGCCGAGGGCCTGCTCGACGTGACCATCTGCGATGCGGTCCCGTTCACCGACCTCCGCGTCTACGGGGTGCTGCCCTTCCTGCGGCTGGACGGGATCCTCGCCGTGGCGCTGCAGGATCCGGCGGACGTCTATGCGACCGACGTGGTGCGCAGCCACACCGGGCTGGCGGTGATTCCTTCGGTAGCCACGCCGAGCGCGATCCAGGCCGGACTCGACCAGATCCAGCGCGCACTCGCCGGCAAAGGGGCGGCCAAGGTGGAAGCGCCGCTGAACGAGGAGGTCTCGGCGGCGGAGCGCTTCGAGAGCCTGCTGGTCAACGCCATCATCGAAGGCGCCAGCGACATCCACCTCGAGCCCTTCGAGGGCTACTACCTGCTGCGCTATCGGGTGGACGGCCGTCTCCACGAGGTGGAACGGATGGAGGCCGAGACCGGCCACTCCCTGACGGCACGCATCAAGGTGATGGCGGGCTGCGACATCTCGGAGAAGCGGTTGCCGCAGGACGGCCGCATCCATTACGAGGACCAGCAGCGCGACGTGGACCTTCGGGTCAACACCTTGCCCACGGTCTTCGGAGAGAAGACCGTGATGCGGATCCTGGACCGCTCGAGCAAGGCGCTGACGCTCGAGCAGCTCGGCCTCCGCGCACAGGCCCTCGCCTGGCTGCGCGAAGGGGTCACTGCCCCCCACGGCATGGTCCTGGTCACCGGGCCGACGGGGTCGGGCAAGACCACCACCCTGTATTCGGTGCTCGACGAGATCGTTTCGCCGGAGATCAACGTGTGCACGGTCGAGAACCCGGTGGAGCGCACCGTGCCAGGCGTCATCCAGACCCAGGTCAACCCCAAAGCGGGCCTGAGCTTCGCCGCATCCCTGCGTTCCCTCCTGCGCCAGGATCCGGACGTGGTGATGATCGGCGAGATCCGCGACCGGGAGACGGCGCAGATCGCGATCGAGGCGGCGCAGACCGGGCACCTCGTCCTCGCCACCCTGCACACCAACGACGCCCCGGGCGCAGCCACCCGCCTCATCCAGATGGGAGTCGAGCCGTTCCTGGTGGCCGCCACCCTGCGCACGGTGATGGCGCAGCGGCTGGTGCGGAAGCTGTGCGACGCATGCAAGCAGCCGGCCACCCTTCCACCGGAGGTGGTACGCCGCTACGTGGACGACGGCCTGGCCCCGGAGGGGACGGTCCACCGCGCCGTGGGCTGCCCGAGCTGCCGCGACACCGGTTACGACGGGCGCCGCGGCGTGTTCGAGGTGATGCGCGTCGATACGGACCTCCAGGACCTGATCGGCGCCAACCCGTCCTCCGTGGAGGTCCGTCGCCGCGCCCTGGAGTCCGGCATGGTCCCCCTCCTCTCCGACGCTCTCGACCGCGTCAACCGCGGCATCACCACCCTGGAAGAAGCCCTGCGTGCTGCAGGGAACGGATCATGAGCCTCGGCATCCTCAAGAAGAAGTCATCCGGCGAGTCGGCACTCGGCGGCTACGTGGAACCCGAACGGAACGCCGACGGAGGCGACCGCAGCGCATCGGGGCCGGCCCACCTCGACCCCAAGCTCAAGCTCAAGCCCAAGGAGGCCCGCAACCTCCTCATCCAGCTGCGCTCCATGCTGGTCGCAGGCGTCCCCATGCTGGCCGCCCTGCGCTGCCTCATCGAGCACGCCGGCTCGCCGGCTTCGGAGAAGGTGCTGCGCAAGATCACGACCGTGGTCGAATCCGGCCACGACCTGTCCTACGCCCTCGACTGCCTGCCGAGGTGCTTCGAGAAGTACATCGTCCACCTCGTCCATGCCGGGGAACAGGCTGGCGCCCTGGACGAATCGCTGGAGCGGGCGATCCAGTTGCTCGACAACCAGATCCGCCTCGGCGGCAAGATCAAAGGAGCCCTGGCGTATCCGGGGTTCCTCCTGTTCATGACCACCGTGATGACCACGGGCATCCTCGTCTTCCTCGTCCCCAAGTTCGAGAACCTGTTGATGAAGAAGCCGGAGATGCTGCCGTGGAGCACGCGGCTGGTCCTCGGGACCAGCCAGGTCCTGCGGGAGTCGCCGCAGACCGTGGGTCTCGCGGCAGTCGGGCTCGTGATCGCAGTCTTCCTCGCGCTGCGTTCCAAGAAGGTCCGCGGCGCGCTGTTCGACTTCATCAGCAAGACCCCGGTCGTCGGCACCTTCATCTACAAGGCCTATCTCTCGCGGTCGGTGGGCACCCTGGCGCTGACCCTGGAGTCGGGGGTCCCCATCCTGACCGGCCTGAGCCACGCCCGTCAGGTGGCCCACCTGCCCCGCCTGCAGGAGATCTGGAGCAATGCCGCGGCGGTGGTGCGCGAGGGCCACCCCCTCCACACTGCCTTCGACGGAGCCGACCTGCCGCCCGCCTTCGTCCAGATGGTGATCGCCGGCGAGAACTCCGGTTCGCTGGACGACAGCCTCCGCCGCGCCGCGGTGTTCCTGGACCGTGAGACCCAGGCCGCCCTCGAGACCTTCACCGGCCTCCTCGGCCCGGCGACGGTGGTCATCGCAGGCGCTGCGGTCGGCTTCATCGTGGTCTCGCTGATGACCCCGATCCTGACCATGGCGAAGTACGTGGCATGAGGACGCCCCGCATCGTTCGGAAAGGCTCGGGCGGCTTCACCATCCTGGAGGTCGCCATCGCAGCGATCATCCTGATCCTGGTCGTGGCCGCTTCCGCCTCGGCGCTGCGGCTGGGGCTTCGCGTCCTCGACGGCAGTGAGGTCTCCTCGATCTCGTCGCAGGCGCTGCGCCAGTTCCGAGAATACACCTTCAAAGACACCGTCGCCGAACTCGACGCCCGAGACGGCCAGACCTTCGACCCGGTGAGCAGCGACGGCCAGCCGCTGCCCGGCGCCGACGGCTTCACCATCCAGGTCTCCGTCGTCCCCGTCAGCGACCTCGACCCGAATACCGTCGTCGGCCCCGGCGATTCCCTGACGCGCAAGGTCACCGCGAGCGTCTGGTACGACGGAGCCAAGACCCTGGAAGCTGTATGGATCGCCACCGACGCTTGAGGCAGCGCGGTATCTCGCTGATCGAGATCCTGGTCGTGATGGTGGTGGCCGCCATCCTGTTCGCTTCGACCATGCCGAGCTGGGACGACCGCCAGATCATCGGGGCCAACGCCAGGACCCTGGTGAGTGACGCCGTCCGAGCCCGCAGCTACGCCCAGCGCATCTGGGACACCGTCACGATGGACATCGAAGTCGAAAACGACCGCTGGCGCCTGGTGGAACAGGACAGCGGAGCATGGGTGGACGGCCCCGGCGCGGACGACCAGGGCTGGCGCCACCTCGACAAGTACACCCACTTCCAAGCCGTACCCGGAGTCTCCGAGGACTTCGTGTTCCTTCCGAACGGCCGCTGTGCGGCCGAGGGCGAGGTCTGGATCACGTCCGGCGACCAGGTCTGGAGGATCCGCGTCAATCCCTTGAGCGGCACCATCGAGGCCGAACCCGTGAACCAACCATGAGACGCCCTGCTGCGCGATCCGGTTTCACCCTGGTCGAGGTCATGATCGCCACGGCCATGGCGATGGTCCTCCTGTTCGCAGCCCTGCAGTACACCAGCGAGAGCATTGCCGTGGTCAGGGAAGGCGACGTCCACGTCCACACGCGGGTCGCCTCTCGACACGTGCTGGACAAGTTCTTGAGCGACGTGCGCTATTGCGACGACCTCGCCGTGTCCGGAGACCAGGCCACGGGATGGGAGGTCCAGGTGTTGGTCACCGACACCCTCTCCTCCGGCTGGCTCACCTATGCCTGGGACCCGGTGAGCAAGCGGCTGACGGTGAGCGACGGCTCCTCCACCGAAGTCCTGCTGGAAGACCTGCGGACCTTCGAGCTCTCCACCCAGACCGCGGACATCGGGGGGGTCACGGAGATCACCCATCTCGCCGTGAACTGGGAGATGGGCCTGGACAGCGGACGGGAAGCCGGGGCCGACGGGGTCTCTCCGGAGCTGGTCTTCCGGCTCTCGGGGGGAACCTGGGTGCGCAGGAACGACGTCT
>Ga0256830_1003198_pt1 | contig 10334 bp, 6 predicted proteins | sample 128326metaG_FD_190537 | JGI IMG/M metagenome (GOLD analysis project Ga0256830, IMG submission 190537) | Hydrothermal vent microbial communities from Lau Basin, Pacific Ocean - 128-326 | ecosystem: Environmental > Aquatic > Marine > Hydrothermal vents | place: Pacific Ocean: Lau Basin | collected...
GTACAGCGTAAATGTTGCTGAAGTGATCTGGTGATTCCACAAAGGCGCATTCGTGGCGGCTGTCTTCGCGTTATGCGGCGTATGACAGGGTTCGCAGATTTCACCACCGCTGTTCCAACCCGCACTGGAAAAATCGTGGTCAGTACCTGAAATTTGCGCATACCCGACACCGGCAAAGACCAGCATCACTGCGACGATAAGTGTGAAAACGAGTGAGGTCTTCATGAGACTCCTCCTGTTTGTTTTTGGTGAATTGATCCTCGAAAAAAAGGGATCATGAAATGAGTTTGAACTGAATCTATGTGAAAAGGTGTTGATACATAAGAAAGACATGGCGTTTCTCCGTCCTTTGCTATTCTGTTAATAGCGCTTGGGATTATGCCGTTTCCCGTGACACCTGAGATAGCATCTGCCCTTGAACTTGCCGTCATCCTGGAATTTCAAGGTCCCCATCATCACGGATTGAACGACCGATACATCAAAGTTTATGAGATGCGTGTTGTTGGTCGAGTTTCCCTGCGAACTGCTGATCCCATGTGGATCGTGGCAAACGTTACAGGGAGTATCTTCATTCTGAATGTGTCTTTTATGATACCTGAAACTTTGATCTCCCAGGATACTGCTCCTGTTGTGGCACTGGTAGCATAATTCGTAATTCTGATATGATTCCTGCGTGTAATCCGCGGTCTCATATCGGTATTTCAGGATATGCGGATAGATGGAACCGTGCGGACCATCCGGAGAACCATTGCCGTTGCTGGCGTGGCAATCCGTACAATACACTTTGCTGGACGTCGTCCACGGTGAGATCAAGCTCGGAACGTCGTTGTTTTTCCCCGCGCCTTCAACCGGGTGGTACGAAGGATTGCTGAGATCGAACTCCAGCCTAACGTTATTCTGGGCGATCTGCCGAGTCGTGGGACTTCCGGGTTTGTCGTTCGAATCGGCATGGCAACGATAGCACACCTCGTATTCGTTCTGCACCGGATCGATTGCATTACCGTTCGTATCCACACCTTTCACGCCCAAGAGAAGACTATTTGCGGCAGGCGGATTTGCGCTGCCGCTCTTCGCCTGGTGAGGGTCGTGGCAATCAACGCATTCCACGTGCTTCGTCTGCACGAGCGCATTTTCATCCGGCACGTGCAACCCGGTGTAACCAGCCACGTTGTGCCGATACGCTTTGTTCAACTGCGTTTGAATGTCGGTCGAGGCGACATTTCCGTTGTGGCAGCTCAGGCAGTTGCTCTCTTCTGCCGAGTAGTTCAGCAGTCGTGGATGCCCGCCTGCGTTATGCGGGTTGTGGCAGTTCTCGCAGGCATTGTCGGCAACGTTCGTGTATGAGGTGTGCGGCCACGGGTCCGTTCCGCTGCCATTCCACGTCGCTGTTGACGTCTTATGGCTTGCCTGGCTCCAGTTTGTCTTGTCGTGGCACTCGAGGCACAACTCGGAGGACTTTGTATTCACGACGAGAAAATCGGAATACACGTTCTTATGGGGATCGTGGCAGCTTACACATTGAACTTTCCCGTTTTCAAGCTGCACCTGTCCCGTCAGTGAAGAGGGGTTTTTCAGTTCACCATCAGCGGTAGCCAGGGCGGCGTCGTACGTAAAGGAAATCGGATGATCATCCGAAAGATCGGTCGTCAGGTTCGTGTTCCCGCTAGGCATTGTCGTGATACCGCCAACCATCTGGATATCCGACGCCCGGCTCAGCACATGACCGAGAGCAATCGTTCCGTCGTGACAGGAGAGGCACAAAATCGAGGAGCCGCTGGGCTGTCCAATTGTGGCATCGACCGTGGAACTGTTGTACAGCGTGTACGTGGTGCCTGGATCTGATCGATTCCACAAAGGAGCCCGGGGACTGCTGCTGTGCGGCGTATGACAGAAAACACAAATCTCGCTCTCGGAGCTCGCCCTGATCGATCCCGGCCCGCTGGCGGACAGGTTATGCACCGTCGTTGATATCGATTGTGACAGTAACGATGCGGGTACTATTGCGAGAATTGCCACCATGATCAAACCGCTATTTTTCATCAGCGCCCTCATGGACAAGCTGAAAAATCTGGACCCGGGCATTATAACTGTCCGCGACGTAAATCCGGTCATCCCGATCGACAAATATGCCCGAAGGGAGCCAGAACTCGCCCTTTCCATGTCCTTGTTTTCCGAAGTTGTATAAAAACCGTCCTTCGCGGTCGAAGATTTGTACCGTGTGGAACAAACCGTCCACAACGTAGATGTTGCCATGCGTATCGGTTGCAATGCCTTTACACGATGCGAAGTATCCGCTTGCATCGCCAGGTTCGCCAAATGAAGAGAGGTACTTGCCGTTGTTGTTAAAGACCTGGATACGGAAATTCATCGCATCGACGATATACACCAGGCCGGAACCGTTTATCGAGATAAACGTGGGGAAATTGAATTCCCCCGGACCGGTTCCACGTGTACCAATTCTTTTCACAAGATCACCGTCTTCGTTTAAAATTGATACACGATGCGCGCCGGTTTCAACAACCCAAATACGCTTCATCTCTTCATCGAAGGCTATTCCCGTCGGCCGCTCTAACTCAACCGACCGATTAAAAACGTGGGGGTACTTGGTGTAGAACTTGTACTCATAAATCTTGTTTTTTCGCGAGTCGGTAAATAAAATCCCTTCCTGCTCCTTACCACAGATACCAACGAGAGAAGGAAACGAGCCGCCATCTTCCAACTCAAGAAACCGGCCTTCACCGTTTTCCTTGTTCACGAACAGCGGGGAGTAACTGCCCTGATCCAATACCCAAAAATGCGTAGAATCTTGCGAAAACACCGATATCGGGTGAACCAATGTCTGCCGGTCTTCGCCAAGAATCCAGTTGAGCAGCTTCTCGCCGAATCCCGGCTCCCCTTTGAAATCCTGGGGAGAAGAGAATTGTCCAATCCACCGAATCGTATGGCCGGGGCATTGGCCTTGCCCTCGAGCGTTCGAAGCCAACACCCCATCCAAGAAGAGAAGAAGGATAATCAGACCAACGAGCGCACCAATTCCCCGAAGTACCTGAAGCCTTCTCATTTTGTCTTTGCGCTTTATTTCTCCACGTGTTGTCATTACTTTGTCGTCACATCCTAATTATCCTCTAATTTTATCCACACAAGCTGTGTGCCACATACAAACGCGTCTCAAAAACACGTCTCTCATCCACCTTGGAAAGACTTGTTAAAACCAGCCGAAAAACAGCTATTTATAATTCTCCATTAAAATATTATTACCACTACTAAATATTGCTGGGTGACACTGGTTCATTTCACCCAGCGAGTTGGGGCATTTCACACAGGCGGGCGGTTCAGGCTACAGACGCCGAAGAACAAATACGGGCAAGGAGAGGAAGGAGAGAAGTATTTATCACATCGCTATTCATCGTCGGAATTCAAATGAATCATTCCCGACTGCCGAAGGGCTTTTGTTGCCGCCCAGAGCAGATTCCCCATATCCACGGGTTTATCGAAAAAGTATTTCACCCCAATTTCCCTGGCTTTTTTCCGCGCCACGTCGTCGCCAAAAGCGGAAATCATGAAAACGATACAGTGCGAAAAATGCTTTTTTACCTGTTCCGCCAGGTGAAAACCGTTTTCACCCGGCAGCTTGATGTCCGTAACAACAAGATCAAAATGCTCCTCCAACATCTTTTCCATGGCCTCTTCCGCCGTCGCAGCCGTCACAACGTTGTACCCGACCTTTTTGAATACCTGGAACAACGACCATCGAACAAGAGATTCATCATCTACAACGAGGATGTTGTACGGCAGCCGCGTTTCATCCTCCGAAAGGGAATGTAACTCATCAGGTTTAGCGTTATAAACATCGGATGCAAACATAATCAGATTCGACACGTCAAGATTTATGCCAATATCCTTCGTGTAATGCGAGAAGAAGACGCTATTATCATAATATTACAGAAAAAAATTATTTCTTACGCGATATGCCGTGTTTTTTCATTCGATAACGAAGAGTATCCCTGCTGATACCAAGAAGTCTGGCCGCCTGGGATTGATTGTGGCCCGATTTCTCAAGCGCATCCAATAAGGCTCTTTTTTCCAATTCATTCAGCGACATGTTATTGGTCTTCGACACCTTTTGAGCGCTATCATTATCGCCGGATGTTCGCAAATGTCCGAGTTCGATATATTTCGCCTCCAGATATTCACCATCATCAAGAAGAACGGCGCGCTCTATTACATTGCGAATTTCACGCACGTTACCCGGCCAATCATATTGCAGGAAAAGCTGTTTCGTCTCCTCGGAAAGCCCCTTGAAAGAACGATGAAATTTTGCATTGAACTGATTGAGGAAAAATTCCGCGAGAAGCAACACGTCTTCACCTCTTTCACGAACAGGCGGGAGATTAATTGCTGCAACATTTAAACGGTAATACAGATCCTTTCTGAATTTTCCGTCAGCAATGAGCTGCTCCAGAGACTGGTTCGTAGCAGCGATGATACGAATATCCACGTTTATGTCAACAGAGCCACCAATTCTTCGAAAAGATCGTTCTTCAAGGATGCGCAGTAATTTTGCCTGGGCCGCCAGCGAAATGTCTCCAATCTCGTCCAAAAAAACCGTCCCGCCGTTAGCCAACTCGAATATCCCTTTGCGTTGATGCCGCGCATCGGTAAACGCGCCCTTCTCGTGGCCAAACAATTCACTCTCAACCAACGTGTCGGTCAGTGCCGAGCAATTCACCGCCACAAAGGTTTCCTGACCTCGCAAACTCAGCTCATGAATCGAGCGTGCGACCAGTTCTTTTCCCGTTCCACTCTCACCCGTGATGAGAACTGTCGTCGTCTCGCTTTTTGCAACCTTCACTATCGTATCCATCACATTTCGCATTGCTCGCGAAGAGCCGATAATATGCTGAAACCCCATCCGATCCGTTTGCTCTTTCAACAAGCGGTTGACTCTTCGCTTCAGCATTGTTGTTTCCAATGCCTTTTCAACAAGGACGAGCAGCTCTTCCGTGTTCACAGGTTTCGTTAAGTAATCAAAGGCGCCAAGCTTCATGGCTTGAACCGCGGTATCGGATGTATCAATGACGGTAAGCATGATAACTGGTATACCGAGATTATTTTCCCTGATCATTTCCAGCACTTCCATCCCAAATCCATCCGGGAGATGCTGGTCGAGGAGAATCACATCCGGTTCCTTCTCCTTGATGATATCCAGCGCACTTTTCACGGTATCCGCTTCGAAAACACTGAAACCCGCACTGGTCATCTCGTTCGACAAGGACCACCGTATGAGTTTTTCGTCATCAACAATAAGAATCGATTCGCCTCTCATTGTTCACCCACGTTTTGCTCCAGCGGCAGGATAATGCGCACTTTTGTCCCCTTGTCCATTTCGCTCTCATACGTTATAGAACCGTGATGCTGCTCCACGATGCGTTTTGAGATAGCAAGCCCGAGTCCGGTACCCTTATGCTTCGTCGTAAAAAACGGCTCGAACAGCTTTTCTAACGCGTCAGGTGGTATCCCTCCACCTGAATCCTCGATTTCAATGCTCACGTTGTCCTGATCTCTGCCGACAGTAACACGAAGCGATCCCTCACCCTTCATCGCCTGGACGGCATTCAACATGATATTCCATAACAATTGCTGCATCTGTTTTTTATCAGCAGTGATTGTGATCGCCTCGTCCGCGCACCTCAACTCAGCGTTGACATTCTTGCCGATGTCCTGCTTGGAAAGGAGGAAGAGCGTTCGCTCGATTATCTCACGGAGATCTATCTCTTCGAATGAAGGCGATGAGGGGCGTGCGTAGCTGAGGAGGTCGTTCACGGTCGTATTCACACGTTCCATCTGTCTCATCATTTCCGAGATAATCTCTTTCTGGGGGTCGTTTTCCTCGGCCTCCGCGTCGAAGACCTGGAGGGCGCCAAGGACCCCGGCAATGGGATTCTTTATCTCGTGGGCCAGGCTGGCGGCCATCTCACCCACCGTCGCAATCCGGTCCGCTTTTTCCAATTGTTGCTGCGTAAGATTAATCAGCTTCGAGTTCGTTTTGTTCAACTGAGAGATTAAATCGTTGACTGCACGCGTCAGATCGGCTATCTCATCTTCCGCGCCGGGCTCGGGAATCAACGGCAATTCGACGTTGCGGCCTTCCTCGATTGGTTTCAACTGATACTTGACATGCTCAATGTGCGAGTGAAGTCGCGTGATGGGCCTGACGACGAGCAATACCAGCGCGATGAACGCGACAATGGTCAAACCGCCAAACGCGACAACGATCAACAGGACATTCGTCTTTCCGTGTTCCTTGGATATTGTCCGCAACTGGTCCGAGTGCACTTTTGCCACGAAATATCCAAGCCTGTTTCCACTGTCCTCATGGCAGCTCCTGCACTCTGCCTTGGCGAAGATCGGGCTCAAGATATATTCGTACGAATGATTGTCCATGACCACCGACAAAAAGCGGTTTCCCCTCGCATCCTCTTTTCCGGAAAATTGATTCATGTCGAATCGCTGCTTTTGCGGGTGCACGCCGGCGCCTATAAAAATCGAACCATCAGGTTTCAGGATCAGTATCTCGCGGATCTGTGTATTTTCGAGCATCGCGTTCATTACATTGGCAAGCTTATCTTTCCGGCCTTCCAGCATGAGGTGCTCCAGGAGGTTCTTGCCAAACATTGCAACCATCCTGGCCTTGGAGCGATATTCCGTCTGAATCAACTTGTAACCGGTACGATACGCCGCATAGATGTAAATCGATGCCGACAGGAAAGAAATCGCGATAAGAGCAATCGCGGTTTTAGCTCCTATCGTCGAAATGACCCCCCGCTTTCTTTTCTGGTTTTCAACCATTCCCTACGCCTTTCTCAAATATTCCGGGTTCTGATATCCGGTGTCGTCATCCGGCATTTACTTCAAGGTCGCGCCCTTTCCTCTCCACGAGTTTCCACATGGTGATTCTCGCATTATCCGAACGACCGATTCACGCGTATAGGAAGAAAAAACAACCGCACCTAAGACTGGTTTTTTCTGCGAATAAGATTTAACGCGCTTCCGGCTTTAAACCATTCAATCTGCTGCTCATTCAACGTATGCTTTAATGGAATTTTCTCTTCGCTTCCATCGCCGTGCTTCACCTCCAGTGTTATCGTTTTTCCGGGAGCCAGCTCTGACAAGTCCAACGTGAAACGATCGTCCTCCTGGATTTTCTCGTAATCCTCCGGATGCACAAACGTGAGAGGCAACAGTCCTTGCTTCTTCAGATTCGTCTCGTGAATTCGAGCAAACGATTTCGTGATGATCGCCTTTGCGCCGAGATGACGCGGCTCCATTGCGGCATGCTCCCGGCTGGAGCCTTCACCGTAGTTTTCATCACCCACGACAATCCACCCTATTCCCGCGCGCTTATATGCCCGGGCCACCTTGGGGACCTCGTCATATTCACCGGTCAGCTGGTTCTTGATCTTGTTGACACTGTCGTTGAAATAATTCGTCGCACCGATGAACATGTTGTTCGAGATATTGTCGAGATGACCCCGGTAACGTAACCAGGGACCGGCCATCGAAATGTGGTCGGTCGTGCATTTGCCTTTCGTCTTGATAAGGAGCACCATGTCCCTGTAGTCCTCGTCATTCGGAGGTGGAAACGGGGTCAACAACTGGAGACGCTCACTCGTGTCCGCGACAGAAACAGCAACCTTGTTTCCATCCTCGGCAGGCGGGACGTATCCTTCAGGATCGGGAACGAACCCCCGGGCGGGAAGCTCTTCGCCTTGCGGCGGATCGAGCACGACCTGCTCCCCCTGCTCATTCGTCAGGGCGTCTTTCGTGAAATCAAATGTCAGGCGGCCCGCGAGCGCCAACGCGACAACCGTTTCAGGACTGGCCACGAACGCATGTGTATCAGGATTCCCGTCGTTACGTCCCGTAAAATTCCGATTGAATGACGTGACGATGGAATTCCTGTCTCCCTTCTGCACATCGCTCCGTTTCCATTGGCCGATGCATGGTCCGCAAGCGTTTGCCAGCACGTTGCCCCCGATAGCTTCCAGATCCCTAAGCTGCCCATCGCGTTCGATCGTCGCGCGAATCTGCTCCGATCCGGGTGTGATGGTGAACGCGCTTTTCGCTTTCAGGCCTTTCTGCTTCGCCGTGCGGGCAATCGACGCGACACGGTCAAGGTCCTCGTAGCTGGAATTCGTACACGAGCCAATTAACGCGACGCGTACCTCCTCCGGCCAGTTGTTTTCCCTCACTGCTTTTGCGAACTCAGAGATGGAATGAGCCCGGTCCGGCGAAAACGGGCCGTTGATGTGCGGCTCGAGCTCCGAAAGGTCAATGTGAATAACCTGATCGTAATAGAGCTCTGGCTGAGAAACGACGTCCTCGTCAGGATGAAGGTGGTCTCGGAACCGGTCGGCAAGTTCAGCCACGTCGGCACGTTCAGTAGCGTGGAGATACGCGGCGGTTTTCTCGTCATAAGAAAAGACGGATGTCGTCGCACCGATCTCTGCGCCCATGTTGCAGATCGTTGCTTTTCCCGTGGCGGATATGCTCGCGCATCCATCTCCGAAATATTCGACGATAGCGCCGGTTCCCCCTTTTACGGTCAGAATTCCCGCCAACTTGAGGATGACATCTTTTGGGGAGGTCCAACCGCTCATCTTTCCGGTGAGCTCGACGCCGATCAGGCGGGGGAATTTCAACTCCCATGGCATTCCGGCCATCACGTCAACCGCGTCCGCACCTCCCACTCCGATAGCAATCATACCCAGGCCGCCGGCATTCGGCGTGTGCGAATCCGTCCCGATCATCATCCCGCCGGGAAACGCGTAGTTCTCGAGGACAACCTGGTGAATGATCCCGGCACCAGGTTTCCAAAAACCGATGCCGTATTTCTTCGAAACGGAAGCAAGGAAATCGTACACTTCGCTGTTCAAACTCAAGGCATTCCGGAGGTCCGCCGCGGCGCCCGTTTCCGCCAGGATAAGATGGTCGCAATGAACAGTCGTTGGTACTGCGACTCGCGGAATTCCCGCCGTCATGAATTGCAGCAACGCCATCTGCGCCGTGGCATCCTGCATGGCAACACGATCCGGCGCGAATTCAACGTAACTGCTTCCCCGCTCATAGGGCTTTACTGTAGGACTCCACAAGTGGGAGTAAAGTACTTTTTCCGTGAACGTGAGGGGGCGATTCAGAAGCTGTCGCGCGGCATTGATTTTAACGGGAAGTTCTTCGTAAAACTTTTGAATTACATCGAAATTCATCGTCATTGGAAAATCCTCATAGCACTTTGATATGATACGAATCTTGAAGTGTGGGCGGGCGGAAGTGTTGACGCTGGCGTCAAGGCCTCGAATGCATGCCGCCTGCACGGGATTGGTCGTTGATCACGTTGCGGGTAATAAAAACGCTAACGGATCACGATCTTCTCAACCCAGAAATATACGCTTTTCCAGAAGATAAATGAATCCATTTGGTGAGTTTGCCGGTAGGTGCTGGATCATTCACGAGAACATCGAGCAGCGAAGGACGCGTGAGAATATGTCCTGGAAAAAGCTATTCCCCAAAGGGACTATAGAGGCATTACAACTCTTCACCATCGAGCAGGCGTCCTTCCACATCTTCCGACATCCGGTCGGAAGACGCGCTCATGTACTCCTTTTGCTCTCGTTCCGCATCCAGGCGCCGTTCAGCCACGATGACACGAACCGTCATGTAAACATTGGTCAACACGATGGCGACAAACGCATACATCGGCAGGGACTCCACGCCCGGTATTCCCGCCTGGAGGGGTAAAAAGGCCATAACCGCGGTTGCCAGGCCCCGAGGCATCATGGCCATGATTACTTCCAACTCGGCGGGAGTCATCGCGCGGTTTCGCATCTTGAACAAGAAAATACCAATCCAACGACTGCCCAGAAGAAGGAAGACAATAAGAACTCCGGAAAGACCGGTCAGCAACGTGACGGAATCGAAGTTCAACAGCAAACCCAGGTACACGAAAAAGAAGGTCCTGACAAAGAACGAGATTTCGGCCGTGATGGTCCTGATGAACTCATCCAGAACAAATTTCTCCGCTATGATATCAATGCCGAAAAGCGCGCGTGTTTTCTTGCCGACGCGCCGCACCATTACTTCCATGTTGGCCAGGATGAGTCCAAACAGCAGCACCGCTATCGCTGCGCTTCCGTGCAATTCTTCGACAACAAAATACAGGAGAAACATGAACCCGAGCGTCAACATGTAAGAGAGGTTATCCCTTCCCATCCAACTTATCAACCGCGACCAGAGCACACCTGTAATTGTCGCAATGAAAAAAGCTACCCCGAACG
>Ga0256830_1003199_pt1 | contig 10331 bp, 11 predicted proteins | sample 128326metaG_FD_190537 | JGI IMG/M metagenome (GOLD analysis project Ga0256830, IMG submission 190537) | Hydrothermal vent microbial communities from Lau Basin, Pacific Ocean - 128-326 | ecosystem: Environmental > Aquatic > Marine > Hydrothermal vents | place: Pacific Ocean: Lau Basin | collected...
GATTTTCATAACCCCATTTTAGCATTGTTTTAGCCCGCGAAGTTCACACTTGGTTGTTCAAGGTGCGATCTGGCAGAATGTGGATGTGCCGCCCAACGTGGGCGTAAGCCGCCCGCCGATGTTTGCAGTTGCACCACGGTTTCAGCATAGCCTGAGTTTGCAATTTCCGCGCCGCTTACCCTCCGCCGAAGGCGGGTCGGCTTAACGCGGGGTTCGGCGGCTATTCTTTAATCTATGCGTCCGGTTATTTCGTTTGGGATTCCGTATCAAGCCGAAAAGAAATGCGAGGAGAAGCGAGAATACTGATAGCCCATATCCTACACCGGTTCCCAGTTGTGTTGTGTAACAACCTGCAAGACACACCTCATTAAGAAGTACTGGCCAGGAACAAACCATTGAGAGCGTTATAAAGGCGAGCAGTGACGATATTAAAGAATTTGGTTTTCCTGGCCTTGTCTGCTGGAACATAGAGATAAAGATAATTGCCAGTCCAATAATGGCCGTTATAACGCCGGGAGCCTGAGTCAGGCCAGAGTATCTTTCAATTTCAGTAGGTGGTTCAAGTGAAAACGCACCAGGGCTATAAATTTGAGCCGCCCAAGGGAAAGCTGTTCCTATCAATACTAATGCTCCCGCACAAGCAGTTAGATATTTGGGTTGAAAATACGACCGATTTCTCTCTGTATTATGATCTATTGGCCGTTTTTCCACTTTCGTCTGAGACAGAACAGAATGTCTTAGAATTTCTTGCTCCGTTGGCTGGTTTAGATGTTGCAACTTTGATAGGGCAGAAAGGGCTACACTATGGTTGGAATCGATTTCTAGCACCTTTTTTAAGCAATAGATTTTTTGTTCGTTGGAGCTCACACAACTTGAAAGCCATAGCCAAGCATTCACATTGCGAGGATCTTTTTTTAGTATTTCCGTAAGTAATCGCCCGCCACGTTGTTTATCCCCGGATTTTACCAGCGAAATTGCACGTTGCATGTCATCCATTTCCATTCCTCCCGATTATGTATTTGTAATGTCTTCCAAAGGATGGTGTTTTATAAGTCCCCAGCTGTCGCTCTCTGTCTCTGATCCTCTTGCGCCGATTTCAATTAACAATCTTTTGGTGGTTTCTTCATCAGTACCAATTACTCGAGAGAGCGTCTTAAGTTTTCGCCATTTATTAGGAAACCGCTCACTGTCAAGCATTTTGATGAGCAATTTTTTTCGTTTCTTATCCAGTTTTTTCCGCTGTTGAGTTTCCAGAAAATATTTTAGTATAACGCTCGCAGAAGTAATGAGCGCGCCAATAATTACCCCCCCTGCTCCTACACCCGCTACTAACAATGTATTCTCCATTTCGTAATCTCCTTTTACATAATCTAGCCGCCTAACGATGGCGTCAGCGGCACGGCGTGTTTGTCCAGAAGCATTGTTAGCGACGCTACACCTCCTCAAAACCGCCAACGTTGCCCCACGGCGAAGCCGTGTCCGCTGCACGCGGGGTTAGCCCACACTCTTGGTTTTCAAAACACTTTATCAAGCCAAAGGGTATCGCCAAAAACACATAGTGAACCCGTTTCATTTTCATGAAGTTAGCAGAAACTAAAACAAGCATTGTGTAGACCGTTCGTAACGCAAGGCGTTATGTTCTTTTTGAAAAGTGGCGAGAAATTGCTGTTCGGCCAGTAAGGTGTAATCGGTGTAATATTAGCTGAAACAGGATAAATACCGTTGCCCCAACAATTATGCTGATTACTATAGTGGTTTGTTTAAAAACAAACAACAAAATAACAGCAACAACGACTAATCCGATGAGAAAAAGACAGCAACCTCCAGACTTCATTGCATGCCTATTACCACCACCATCCCAATCATTCCGCTCATCGCTATATATTTTAATCGACGCCTCCGGACCCGCATCCCAATCATTCCACTCATCGCTATATCTTTCAATGTCTTGAATACTAGCAACCTGAATTTGTGCCAATGCCTGCTGTTTTTCACGCTTATGCCTGTAATTGTCCTCATGTCTATTTAGCCACGCCTGAAATAGTGAAGTCAACAAGCTGCTGATCAACCCTATACCCGCCCCTATAAGAATTAGCAAGATATCATGGTCCATTTGCGCTGTTTTCCCAGTTTGTTCGTGATTCTACTGAACAAGTCTCAAGTTCACCGATACGGCTAACGTGAGCGTCAGCCGCCCGCCGTCTTTTGCAATTTCAACACATTTTCAGTATAGCCCAATTTAGCCAAAACCGCCCGCGATTTCCACCGCCAACAGGCGGGTCGGCTGCACGCGGGGTTGGGCGTCTGACTTGCTCCATCGCCAAACGAAAAAACCTTCGGCCTGAAGGCAATGTGCTCTCCCATTGGGCGAAGACTTCCCTGTCAGAAAACACTCGCCTGATTAGATACGGCAACGGCCAGCCCCAGGCGACCGCCAAAACCCCGCCCGCTGACGGAGAAACCCCGGCTTGGCAACCACCGCAGAAGCGCACTCCATCACAGGGAACACGCCCCGCTTTGCCAGGCGCGCTACTTGATGCGTTCCTGAACACGCCGCGCCGCCCCATCTTTCGCACCGGCGCATGGGACAGGCCGCAACACAGCCAAAGCGCCGCCGCCCAAAACACCCCACGGCCAGGAGCCCCCACGGCTGGCGCCGCCCATGGCAGGAAAAGGCAGCCCTTCGCCGCTGAAATGCGCCTTCAGGCCGCGCAAGCGCCGCTGAATTGTAAATGTTCCACCTAAAAACGCACCCCGCTACGCCCAACGGGGGCGTCAGCCGCCCGCCATCTTTGCAACTCCAATACACTTTCAGTATAGCCCAACTTCCAAAACCGCGTCCGCTTTCCCACCGCCGACAGGCGGGTCGGCTGCACGCGGGGTTGGGCAGTATCAGTTAAAAGTTAAGATATCGGAATAACTTCAATGGCATGTCTCCGTTATTGAAATAGATGTCTGCTGACAAATTGAATTGCCCCCAAGCGTACGTTGTTAGCTCAAAATTATTGTCCGGTGTATTTATTTCGCGAACGGGTTTTGGGAAAGTTGGATGCAAATGATATACAACTTTCGACACTTGATTTATCAATTCTGGCTTATCGGATTCAAGCCATACTTTAATCTCGTAATAAGGGCGTCCTTTCCGTTTGCTCCATTCTTGACTATACGTGGCCGAATGCACCAAATAGAAATATCTTGCTAATTCCAACGCAGATTGATGAGAAGGCGATTCTTCTTTTGTCCGTTCAGCATATTTTTCTATTGCTTGTTGCATACTTTCTTCTGTTGGGGATGTTTCCGATTCTTCCAACTTTGGTGCCGCCCCCAATGCAAAACCACTTGGCCCTATGCTCATTTCACTACCACTTTCAATTCTCCTCTTTATCACTCCAAGCAGCTCTTGCAACCAATTTCTTGAAAAGAACAGAAATAAACCAATAAAAATTGGCCATATCAACGATTGAAAGAACGGAACCCAAGCTTCCATCCGCGTTTCTCCCTACTCATACAAACGCAACTTAAAATTTAATCTCGTCCTGATCCGCATTATACTGCCCAACGATAGCATCAGCGGCAGCGGCGGCGACTGCAAAACCACCACCGCCAACCCGCTACTCACTTTGCAAATCGCGCCCGCTTTCGCGAGCGGCGAAGCCGCTGTCCGCTGCATGCCGTGTTAGGCGCCCCCCTCACCGGCAGCGAGCCATCCCAACCCTACCGCCGGGCAGACTCCACCACCCGACGAGCACCGCCGCCCCCGGCCATCTCCCTCCCCTGTCAACGTACCATCCAACCGGCCCCTGTGCCGCCTAACGGGAGCATCACCCGCCCGCCGTCTCTGGCAGTCCGAGAAACTTTCACCAGAGCCACAGCAGGCAATTTTCGCGCCGCTTACCTACCGCCGAAGGCGGGTCGGGTGAATGCATGGTTGGGCGCGTGCGCAGGCAATTCTCTTTGACCATAGGTTATTCAGGTTTTTCGTGACGGTATTTTATTGTGCCGATTAGCCATTGTCTTGCTTCGTCCGTTTGCAACTCATCAAATACTCTAAAGTTGTCCGAATTGAATTTGCTCAATTCAAAGTATCTTTCATCTTCGCTGCTTACCACAAGGGCATATCGCTTTCCGAAATGCTCATTGAGTTCTCTAACCACATACTTTTCCATCTTCCTAACCCTATCCGTAGTGAGACTCATATCTTGGAATCGTATCAGTACCAAGTCCTGACGAGTGTTTTCAACAGCGTGTAGTAGCGGTTCCCAACTCGCCATTAGGTATTGCCATTCCTGCCTATCAGTCACAGTTACCACAAGGATTTCTTGTCCCTTGTACTTCTCTACTGCTGGAACAATATCCATACTATCTTGGCTTGCCAAGAACGCGGTTACTACATTTCCTCTCTTGTTGGTGCGGAGTGCGTATGTCAAGTTGTTGACAAGCGTCAATCCATGTTGAACTTTCTCGCCCGTGTCTGCCTCTAATTGTTTTTGTAGAGTTTCCGAAAGATTGAAGCCTCTGCCCGGGTCTGCGATTTCCAATCGAATGAACCAGCGAGAATATGTACACCGAATTCTTATCTTTCCGCCATGTGAATTCTTGCAACCATGTTGGAAAGCATTGCCTATTAATTCCGTGAATACAATCCGAAACTTGGTTATCTTTTCTGGCGATACACCAGAATTTTTCATTTCATCAAGAAGGTGATTAACAAACGCCCCGACTTTATAGGACTCCTCACACGCAAACTTGGCTTTCCTTGTTTGAATTTCCTTTTCCCAATCTCGGTTACTCGCAGAGACGACTTGAGATATTGTTGAAATCGTCTCGCGTGTTTTTGGATCGGTAGCAAACCGCAGAAAACTTAAAATCTCATCGATCATAATGCATCATGCTCAATTTGAGAACCGGGGCGCATACTGTCGATGGTAATATGCGACGAGCGCCCAACGTTGGCGTCAGCCGCCCGCCGGATTTGCAGTCCGAGACAATTTGATTATAGCCACAATTTGCAAATTCCGCGCCGCTTTCCCGCCGCCGAAGGCGGGTCGGCTGCACGCATGGTTAGCCCGTTTTTTTCATGGCAAGTTTATTCGAATAATGTCTTTTGCTTCTTCTCAACGATTTTTAGGCCAGGAGTGTAAAACCGTCCTTTCTCGTCAGGAAAACATGATAAAGAAAATCGCCTATGCAATTCTTTCGATTGCAACCAAGGCGGTTTCCGCGTATCCATAATCCAATCTGCTACAATTTCTCCCAGCATAACTTTTGCCCTTCTCCCTGACGTTGCAGAGAGTGCTTGAGCAATACTTGATGTTAGCAAATCTACAAGCTGAATAAGCTCACTATCTTCTATGAATGCTGGCGGATTCTTCGTTGGATCAGAATCAATCAAAGTGACAGTGGGATGTAACAAGCGCAGTTCTGGGTAAGATGAAGGTTTTTTTCTTCGTTTATCGGTTACGCTTCTGAGTAACTCTTTCGGGACATAATCAGAAAAATTGTTCCCTTTTTGGCGGGATTTTTTGTCAGAGTAAATGTGGATAGCAACTTTGTTGTAGTCTTTCAATGACCAAGCAATCCCTCCAAGAACAGCAGTTTTGGCAAAATAATTATAAACATAATACGCTTTTCCAAAACGCTGGTGGTCAAAACCATTAGAATGCGTATCAACTGCTAGACAATGATAGAAAACCTTGTCGGAAAAGCGACTTACGTAGGCTTGTAACCATCTTTTTGCACACTGGGCTTTGGAACCCTTCGTAGACTTTCCCAGCTTCACATAATGTACTTCGCCGTAATATCTCGTATCGTCCCGTATTTGTTTCAAGTCATTCACCACATCTGATTTCTTACGAGACGGCACAAAAAGAACACCATGTAGAAGCCAACGATCTCCGCTGGATACGTGGTATGTGCCACTTTCGTCGTGGTAAATATCAAACTCGTATTCAGGGGTCGGATCAACCCCAAACATCGTTATTTGCTTTAGATTTGACATAGCACTAAACGGGCTAACGATTGCATCAGCGGCAGCGGCGGCGATTGTAAAACCACCACCGCCAACCCGCTACTCACTTTGCAAATCGCGCCCGCTTTCGCGAGCGGCGAAGCCGCTGTCCGCTGCATGCCGTGTTAGGCGCACCCCTCACCGGCCGCGAGCCACCTCAACCCTACCGCCGGGCAGACTCCACCATCCGACGAGCACCGCCGCCCCCGGCCATCTCCCTCCCCTGTCAACCTACCATCCAACCGACCCCTGTGCCGCCTAACGTTGGCGTCAGCCGCCCGCCGTCTTTGCAATCCGAGACAAGCTGATTATAGCCACAATTTGCAAATTCCGCGCCGCTTACCAGCCGCCGAAGGCGGGTCGGGTGCATGCATGGTTGGGTGCCTGATCCTTGCTCATTTTTGGGCCCTCTTACGTTTCCGTTGAGATGGAGCAGGAAGAATTTCTCTAAAAAGCGCAGGATGCGCTTTCCCCAACTTACGTAAACGCTTTTGAATGGTTTTTGACAAAGATTTATTTTTCTTTTCTATGGTGTCTAGCAACAACAGAACAATACTTTCGTCCCTAGGAGACAATGAAACTTGAGACATTACATCTAGTACAGAATCAATCCGCGTATGAATTTCATCATCCTCGAGAAACCGCCGCGACGCCCAAAGCAATGCAACCATTTTGTAGACATTATCACGAGATGGTGCCTCTGCAAAGCGGTCAGTAATCTGTTTTACTACATCTTCCAGAAGACCACTTCCAAAGGAATATTCCGCCAACGTCATAATAAACCAATCTGCCAGTATGTCAGGAAAACTTACCTCTGCTGAATGAGCCATCGACAAGAATTTTTCTTTAGTGGGAACAATATAATCTGATGCTTTTGAAATTCCATCAATTTTGTTCTTATAAGTGGTGTGCCAAGCTGCCTGCAACAACCTGCCGACAAGCAATTTGTTGATACTCGTAACAATATTTTCACCATCATACGAAAAAAGTTTATCGAGCACACTACTCCTAATATCACGCTTCAGGCCAACATAAAACAAAGCCACGTCAGACCAAACGTCATCAAAATAAATACTCACAATCTTTGTGTCTATATCGTCGAATATTTCCCGGTTTTCCAACAAATAGTACGCTGTAAAATAATCCAGGAAGGAACGGTGTCGGAAGGCTATGGATTGAGAATCTTGCAGGTCTAACGTTCCTGATCGTTCTATATCGTGAGAAAAGTCCCTAAACCGTTCAGAGGACCATCCATAAGTAGTAGCATACTCATTCAAAAATTTATCAAAATCATCTCGCCCAATGGTCAATCGTCCCTTTTTAAAAAATTCGTGATATGACAGCGAAGCCAGAAAACGCTTTTTGATCAAATAATCAAATAATACTTCAATGCCTTTATCTTTATCGTAACGCCCTAATACTAAATCGCAATACCTATCATACAGTTCTACAATTGAGGCTGGGAGTTCTTTGTGCGCTTCGGCTATTTCCAGCAGCAAATACAGTGATAAAGGGGTCAAAGCTATATGAAATTTGATCGTATTTAATCCATCCTTTAAAACATCCAGAACCTGGGAATCAGAAATAAGCTTGTTAAGAAACGTTATTGCTTGTCCAAACTCAAAAGGCAAAAGTTCATATTTTTCAAAGCCAGACGGTGCCGATTTAATCAGATCAATTTTCCGAGATGTAATGATCAGAGCACTATTTACCTGAGACGCAAACTCCGATGCTTTCATAAGCACGTTTGAACGAACATTGGGATGCGCCTCATCCAAACCATCTACAAATAAGGCTCCAACCCTAAACCGATTAGCAATTTCTGGTGAGTGGAAATACTCCTCAATCAGGTCATCAGCAGTTTTGTACTTCACGATTTCAGAGGCAGTAATCAATATAGGCACTTCTATTTTATTGTTCGCTCTTTTTCCTCGAAGTGTTTGACTAGATGCTTTTCTAAGCATGTCAATTGCCAGTTTCCTTAAGGCTACTGACTTTCCTACACCCGGATCTCCTGAAAGAATGATGCGTCTATGGGCTTTCGTTAACGATGTTAAAAAAGAGAAAGGAACTTTCTTTTCCTGAACAACAAGGGCAAATTGCTCCTCGTCAAATGAGACTGGAACATCCACTGCCGCTACGACTGGATCAACAAAATATTCTGATAGAGTTATGTCTTTAGCACCAAATAGATGAGCGGTTTCCAAGTTTTGTATCGCCTTTTGCAGAAAATCAGTAACCCGCCCTTCAAAGAAAATTTGAGGATAGTATCGTGAAAAATTATTAATCAGCCAAGCAATATCATAGACACGAACCGAGACTTGAACTTCAGATTGGAGCCTATCTTGAGCATTATTGCTTATTTCACCATCTAATACTACCCATATATCAGAAACGCGCAGAGAACCACTCACGCTTTTGAGCTTTACAGGGTGTTTCACCGCTTGATCAATCTGGCTCTTTATTTCGTCTACCTTCCCTAGAGTCTTTGCGCGAATGTCCCCAACTTTGACCACAACAGCCGTAACCGTTTGTCCGAAATTGTCGTTACGAACTAATACCAAGTCTTTACCATACTCATTCGCCCCATGAGTAACTTCAACAATACAATTGGGATCCATATTCTGGAACAGATATTTCAGGTTTTCATGTAGCTCTGTTTCCCTAAAAGATGTCAATATGTTTTTTCTTACATCTGTTGGTAGAGACTGGGCTTTTTTCACTAGCTCTTGCTGCATGTTCATTGTGTCCATCATACCCTCTTTACTATATTGATACTTTTATGGCACCCAACGTGTGGCTCACCTGCCCGCCGACTTCGCAATCTCACGATTATTTTACCAGCACCCAACTTTGCCCGATTCGCACCGCTTACCCACCGCCGAAGGCGGGTCAGGTGAATGCATGGTTAGCCCGCACAACATCTTTGCATCAAACATATATCGCAATTGGAACGACTTCCAAAGCGGGGCCAGCAATTTCCGTTTCTATTTCAGGCAGATTCATTCCTGGCATCTGGGCAAATGCCCCAAACAGTTCTTGAAGGGTGCTTTTTCCAATTCCGCCCAATCCTGTACCAAGTAACAAATCTACAGTATCAGACGAGTCTTCTTCGATTTTCCGCACCACTTTGCCCAACAAATGATATTCCTTATAACTTATTTCAGTCATAGTTGGGTCTCGAAGATAATTCAGGTAAAGCAGTACCACAGACCTAAATTCTAGTGTTGAAGAGTTGCTTTCCACAACAAACACTCTGATATTTTCGGATTGAATATCGGATGATATACCCTTCAAAAATTTCCTAATCTCTTCCATCTGCTTAAATTGCGCTTGTGCCTTGCGCTTTGCTTCCTGTGCTCTTTTTTTCTCCTCTGGAGTTCGCTTTCGTGCCGTGCCCGTATTGGATGTGAATGTATCTGTGTCAACAAGCTGAATTATTCCTATCAGCTTATCAATAATCTCCAACGAATTAGCCAAAGGGTTCGGTCGAAAAACACCGCTAATTTCAACAAAATCTGTTGGGCGAACATTACTCCAACTTTCGCTGTCATCTACGCGCTTAATCAATTCGTTAGCGTCCAAAAATTCGCGTAACCGAAAAAACAATGAACCGTAAGTGTGATATTTTTCTGTCTCCGCAACTTGACCGTCTTCCCGCCCTTTTTTCCAATCTGAAGAATATCCAAGATTCACTTTCAGCATACTCAGAACATTGGGGATCCCAAATTCTGTTCCTGCGTCTGCTCTCACTCCCCGATTGGTACTCCGCGTTTCAGAACTTTGAGTGGTAATTTTCTCAACAACACTAAATCCCCCTTCAATTGATGCCAACAAATCAAGAAGTGCATTTGTGTCAATGTATATGGGAAGAATGAAGTCTGCTTTCATATCTTGTTTTGCTCCACAAATGTATGCGGGCTAACGTGAGCATCACCCGCCCGCCGTCTCTGGCAGTCCGAGACCATTTTACCAAAGCCACGGCTGGCTCAAATCGCACCGCTTACCTACCGCCGCAGGCGGGTCGGGTGAATGCAGGGTTGTGCCGCTCTACTCTTCCATCATCAAGTCAATCAGAAATGTCGGGGTTTCTTTCACCAATCTCTCTCCTGCTTCTTCAGAGTTGGTCAGAATGACAAATCCCATACCGAGTTCGGGAACAAAACCTGTGACACCCAGGTAATTATCATACGAACCTTCGTGTGAAATAACCGTTACTCCTTCGTATTCTCTGACTTCCCACCCCATCGCATAGTTTTCTAAACCCGGTTCCCACATCTCTACCAAATTGCTCTCCGAAACAACTCGCTTTCCATTCGGCGCT
>Ga0256830_1003200_pt1 | contig 10329 bp, 5 predicted proteins | sample 128326metaG_FD_190537 | JGI IMG/M metagenome (GOLD analysis project Ga0256830, IMG submission 190537) | Hydrothermal vent microbial communities from Lau Basin, Pacific Ocean - 128-326 | ecosystem: Environmental > Aquatic > Marine > Hydrothermal vents | place: Pacific Ocean: Lau Basin | collected...
CAGAATGGCCGGGTCAACCTCAGGAGGAACCGCGCGCCGGTTTCCGTCCCGTTCAGCGGCCACGCCAGTCCTATTCGCCATTCTCCATCGGAATCGCCGACAGCGAATCCCGCGTCGTAGTACCAGGAGCCGAACGAGGAGCCGTTTGCTGTCGAAAGAGCGCCGTTCCTGTACGACCGCGAAACAATCCTCTCGGGCTGGTCCACAACGCCTGCATCGAAGAAAAGAATGGGGTTGAAAATGCTCACGAGCTTTTTCACCCAACCGGTGGAGCGCGAGGACAGGCGGCTGTTGACCATGAGCTCCGCGTTGATGAGCAGCGCGCTGGTTCCCTCGAACGCCTTGTACCGGAAGCCGGGCAGAGTGCTGACACCGCCGAGCTGGAAAGATTTCTGGAGCGGGACGGTCCCGTCTGCAAAGCCCGCGTAAGCGCGAATATTGAAGTTGGCCAATCGGCCGAGAGGCTGGTAACGCCGAATATCGAGAATGAACTGGGTGTAGTCGAAATCGCCTTTCACGGGACCTCCCGCCAGTTCCACCGATCCCGCCAGCGACCATCCCTCGAGCTGATCGTCGATTTCCAGGACGTTGGTCAGGGCGGCGGAGATGAACAGGCTGATGATGTTGGCGTCGTTGATCCGCGGGTTGGGTCGGAATATCTTGTCGCCTCCGAAGACCGACCACTCGGTGTTCTTGGATAAGCTGTTGTACGTGTCGTGGCGGTAACCGACATGCAACCGTGTGCCAAGACCCTCCTCCGACCGGGTGTACCAGCTCGCCGTGATGGAAAAGCCTTCCCTGCCGAAGTAATCCATGAAGTCCTCGCGGGCGATGATCGCGGTGAACGTATTCTCGTCCCGTCCCACGATCCACTGGTCCTTGGAATCGGTAAAGCTGTACCCCTCACCGCCCAGCTCGAACACCTGGTTTTCGAAATACAGCGGGAAATAGAGTCCCACGCTGTACCGCCAGCGGTGGGAGGCGAACCCGTACCCGACGGTGAACGTGCCGTTCAGAAGGGGTTTTGAATCCCACTTGATTTCGTGGGGATTCGATACTCCAATGTACACGCCTTCCACGCGGTTATAGCGAAAGAATGCCTTTTGAAGGGGAGCGGTGAGGCTGTAGAAATCCACGTCGGGGTTGGGGAATTTCCATGATAAGTCAAAATCCGAAATATCGAGCACGTCCTTGTCTTCGTCGAGCGAATCGACTTCGGTTCGGGTCTCCTTTCCCTTGTTGTGCAAGTCGATACCGCCGGGTATCATGGATGAATCCATCTTGACGACTTCGCCGTTGATGGTGACAGAGCCGTTACGTTCCAGCGAGCCGCCCATGATGACGACGTCTCCGTTGATGGTCGCTCCGTTCCGCAATTCAATGTCCCCGCCCATGACCACCAGGTCGCCGTCCAGCGTTCCGGCGATAGTAACGTCCCCGGCCATGACCACGACGTCGGAGTGGATGGAATCGCCTTCGGCCAGGTCGAAGTCCTCTGAAATCCGGATTACCGCGTCTTCGTCGGAAATGTAGCGCTTCTCGAACGACTGTCGGATTTCTTCCGATTGCTCCCTGAGCGCTTCCGCTTCCTCCTGCAGGTCCTTGATGCTTTCTTTGAGTCGCTGAACCTCCTGTTTGAGGTCATCCCCGTCCGGCCGGGATTCCTGGTCGAGCCGCTCCTCCAGGTGATGCAGCTTTTCCTCGAGTTCCGACAACTTCTTCTCCATTTTTTCCTGGAGTTGCTTTAATTTTGTCGCTTTTTTCAGACTGTCGGCGATGCCGGAACGGGTGACGGGGGGGAAGGCGAATGCAGGTGTACGTTCGAGGTCGTTGGAAGACGGAGCGGCATCAAGGCAAGGATGCGCTCCCAGAAGAATCGTGACAACAATAGCAAGGAAAATGTTCATAGTCCGCTCCTTTTGTTGTGAAATCCAATCTCTAGAACGTACGAGAGAAGCGGTTGGGAGTTGCAAGGAGGGATCGACGAATTCACGAAGCTGGCGGGTGTCGTTTATCCGCAATTTTTGGAAAAGAAAAGGGCGAATGCTTTTTCAAACCCGAATACCGCGAACAGGGACCGGGCACCCAAACCTCCTTTACCTGATACCCTTTTCTCGTCCCGCCGGCAGGTTTCCAATGCCCTCCTGGGCCATGATGGCTTCGATGGCATCGATTTCCACCGGCAGCTCCCTGGTCAGGATTTCGTACCCGTCTTTCGTCACCAGCACGTCGTCTTCGATGCGGATGCCGATGTTCCAGTACTTCCGGTCCACGTTCGCGCCTTCCGGGATGTAGATGCCCGGCTCGATAGTGATGACGTTGCCTTCCCGCAAAGGGCCGTAACCGACGGGGTCGTGCGTATCGAGACCCAGGTGGTGGCTCACGCTGTGATTAAAATACTTCCCGAATCCCGCCGCGGAGATCACCTCCATGGCGGCGTTTGTGAGTTCGGAAAATCGAACACCGGGCTTCACCGCGGCAAGGGCGGCTTCCCGTGCCCTGAGGACGATTTCGTACAATTCCCGTTGCTCGGGTCTGAAAACGCCGCTCACGGGAATCGTGCGCGTGACGTCGGCGGAATAGCCCTCGTACTCCGCCCCGATATCCATCACGACCATGTCGCCTTTGCGCATGCGCCGCGTGTTCTTCTCGTAATGCAGCGTGGTAGAGTTCGGTCCCGATCCCACGATGCTGGGAAAGGCGGGGCCGTCGCAACCTTTCCGGCGGAAGCAATACTCGATGACGGCTTCCAGTTCGTATTCGAACATCCCCGGTTCGGCGCTGCGGAATGCTTCCAGGTGTGCGTCCACCGTGGCGTTGATGGCTTTCTGCATGAGTCGGAGCTCGGCGGGAGACTTCCGGGCTCGCAAACCCGCGACAAGGCGGAGAGCGGACTTCATGGTCAGGCCGGGGTGTCGCGTCGAAACCGCTTTTCTGAATTCACGTCCCGTGCGCAGCCGTACGTCGAGGACCTTGTCCGTTGTCAAGATGCTGATGCGTGGGTCATAGTACAGCCGGCTATGCGTCTTGAGAACGGAATCGATGAACGCGCGAAAACCGTTTGTGGTCGAGGTGCTTGTAAAGCCCAGCCTGGTTCGCGCTTCCAGCTCCGACATGTGCTTCCCGACCCATTGTTCCGTGAGCGGGTTGGAAGGAGGAACGAAAAGAATCGCGTGCGTCGGTTGTCCATCGCGCTTGAATTCCTCTTTGCTCAGGAACAATATTGCGCCCGGGTCCGGGTAGCCTGTGAGATACAGGAAGTTCTTGTCCTGCACGAACTCGAAGTCAACGTCGTTGCTGCGGTTTTTCGATGTGCCGGCCAGGAACACCGCCACCGAACCGCTGTCCATTCGGCCGATGACAGCGGATCTGCGTTTGGCATACTCTTCGGCGGATATGCTTTGGGCTTCAAGCGCCTGGCCGAAGACGAGGAAGGCCGCCAGGGGAAACAAAAGCCGGAACCCGAACCACCGGGCAAGCCTTTTACCGGACGTGATCAAGATAGCGCGGCTTAAAGGAAGAGCCGCGGGTTGCTTCCCGCGGATAGATGAACGGGACCCTTTGATAAGGCGAATCACGGTTTGGCTAATCGGAAGCCAGTTCCATTTTAACGGTAGTGTTGGTCAGCATGGGGATCCTCATCTGGGGGTTTGAAGGGCTCTGGATGAGCTGATCCATGACCGTTTCCGAATCGATGGCAGAGATAATGTGGTTCTCGTAATCGTAGTACATTTTGCCCGACACTTCACCGTCTCCATCGATGGACAAGTCCATGCCGCCCTGTGTCATCTCACCTTCGATACTCACCTCACCTTTGAACGTGATTTCCAGGCACTTGCGTCCATTGTTTTCCTTGACACCGGTAACGGAGTACTCGATTTTTCTGGTCGTGGTCAGACCTTTCGCCGTGGTGTCGTTTTTTTCCTCTTTCCACTCGTACCCTTCCGAAATTTTTTCGGTGGGCATCTCCGGGAACACTTGCTCGAGCCCTCGTACGATTTGTCCCATGAACGGATTCTCCGACGTCTTGACACTGTCTCGCTCGATAATGACGCCGTTCGGCTGCATGACAAAGCCCATTTTCAACCCGGCCAGATCCTTGCCGAGATTCTGCGTTCCCTGGGGAGTCTCGACGGTTACGATGGCGTTCTCAACCGTGATATTCATTCGAAAGTTGTTATCTGGCAGTACTTCGTCAAGTTTTACCACGTACGCCACCGTGCCTTCCGATGTGATGTTCATGGTTTGTCCCTGCATCTCCTGGTTGATGTCGCTTTTGAAGTCCGTGATGTAGCGGTACTCCTTGTCTTTTTCAAAATGATAAACAGGGACGAGTTCCTGCGCGGACGCCAGCGCGGTGAGGAGGAGGATGGTGATAAGAGTTGTGGCGTATTTCATGGGATGACTCCTGTTAAGGTATAAATGTTAATGTTGTTTTCTGTTCAGTGGACGTGGGTACGACCATCTCCTGCTGGCCCGTCACCGATGTCGTCTGCGTGCTTGACTGGGTTTCTTCCATGTGTACCATGAGGCCCTTTTCGTAGGCGAACAGCATGGAACCTTCGTATCGTGTTTCCACTTCAATGAACATTTCCATGTTGTTCGCTTCCATCTCCGATTCGGTGTCCTGGGTAATGTCCCAGCTCAGACGAACGCATTTCATGCCCTTGAATTCCTCGAATCCGTTCACGACGTATTCGCCGGTTTCCTGAGTGATCATGGTCGAGTTTTTGAACGAGGCGTTCTTGGTCGCCGCTTGAGGTGAAATCGTATCGCTCTGGTTGACCGACCAGCGCAAGCCCTCTTTTAACGCGCGGTCGGGCAGAGTACGAAACGGCATGACCCAGGCGGCAATTGCGGAGTCTGTGAATGCCGCGTACATCATGGGTTTGCCGGAAGATGGCAATGAGTCGAGGAGTCTGGTGCTCCGAACAATACCCCTCGGTGTCATGATGAACGCAATGCGCACGTGGTTCACGAGCGAGGCGATGCTGGGAAAATCCACCGCCGAAGGCAGGGAAGAGCTTGATTCAACGAACGCGGTATCTTGCAAGTACTGGAAACCCACCATGTCTTCGGGTGCGGCGATGCCGGTCAGGGTGACAGGTGTTTCCACCTTTTGCTCATAGGAAATCTCGCCCTGGCCCGGGAGCGTACTGGTTACGTTCGAAGAAATGACGCGCTTGTAGCTGTACGTCTTTCCGGGTTCGAAACGGTACTGGAGGTGAATCTCCTGCGCTGTCGAGGCGGTAAAAGCGATCAGCATGAAAGCCGGTACGAACGCGTGGCAAACGTACTTACACATGGATGAATGCTTCCTCTTTCTGCTTAACGATAGTGTTCACCGGGCAAATCGACGATCCGGTTCCGTGTATCGCAGCCTGTGATCAAGGTCCGCCACCCGCCAACTTGTGCGGAAGGCAAGCCTTGCCACCCTGGCGAGCTTGTCGTAATCGAGCAGGTCGGCTTCATCGCTTGCGCGATGATAGTCCTTGTGCTCGCCCGTAAAGTAAAAAATTACCGGGATCTTTTTTCGCGCGAAACTGGCCTGGTCCGACCGGTAGAAGAAACGTTCCACGTTGTAGGCCAGGGTAAAACCGATGTCTGTGTTTTCTTCTTCGTTGATCTGTTTCAATTCAGGGCAGCGGTTGACACCCCCGATAGAAAGTGAATCCGGGTTGTTGCGTCCGACCATGTCCAGGTTGAGCATGGCGACGTGGTCCTCGATGGGAAAGGAAGGATCGGCGACGTATGCCCGCGAACCGACCAGTCCCAATTCCTCGGCGGCGAAAAGGATGAAGAGGATGCTGCGCCGGGGACGAGCTGAGGTCTTCGTGTATGCTCGCGCGATTTCCATGACAGCGGCCGTACCCGAAGCGTTGTCGTCCGCTCCGTTGAGAATGCTGTCGCCCTTGACAGCCGTTTGACTGATTCCCACGTGATCGTAGTGGGCGCCGATAACTACAAATTCGCGCTTCAGGTTTTCATCACTGCCCGGCCATACGCCGATGATGTTGCGGTAGGTCAGCGTGTCGAACCTGAGGGCGGTGGAAACGTGCAGTTTCCCGCGCAGGCGGAAAACCGGCGGCGTGCGCAGGCTGTCCGCGATCTTGAACATGGAACGTATCGTGTCCAGGCTTCCGAACAGCGTGTTGGCAACCACCCGGTTCACCCCGACGACCGGCACTTCGTTGAGACCCTTACGGGCGCTGATCGTGGGCGCAATACGCGACCGCCTTGTGTGCATAAGGGACGACCAGAGGTATCCTTCGGGCGTCATGCCGCTGCGCCGCTTCAGGTCCGGGATGATGACCACGGCGGTGGCGCCGCGCTCCACCGCCCGGCGGATGCGCAACGACGTGGCCAGTTCCCGGAGGACCCCGCGATCCTTTTTCGACAGGAACTCCGGTTTCCCGGAGAAAATCACCACGATCTTGCCTTTCAAGGACTTTCCCGCGTAATCGTCCCATTCATACTCGGGGAGAACGAGGCCATATCCCGCGAAGACCGCCTCTGCCGTGACGTCGCCGTTGCCGGAGGTTAAAAAGGGCAGGAAGTGCTGCTTGATCTTGAACGCCGTTTGCATGCCCGCGGGCGCTGTGTACTCCAGCCGCTGCGACTCGACACCGGCAAGGGAAAGCCTGTAGCGGTGGAAATGGTGCTCGTACGAGCCGTCGACGGGTTGTATGCCGATGGATTTGAAATGCCGGATGATGTAGTCCCCGGCTTTTCGGAAGCCTTCTGTTCCCGTTCCACGGCCGCCCAGTTCGTCGGAGGCAAGGTATATCACGTGGGCTCGCACGTTCTCCGCGGTGATGGCCTTGTCCGCGCCTTCGGGCGCAGAGCCGTTGCCGCCTGCGGCGAGAAACAGGAGCAGCAGGGTAGCGAAAAAGCCGGGAAATGATAATGAGCTCAAAAACATAATTTTATAAATTAACGGTTTTTTCTCGAATAATCAGGCTCATGATGCAAGAGATCGGATTTTCTGCCTACGTCGGGGACGGGATTTTGTTTCGATCAACGACCGTTGGCGATATACGCCCGTTGTCCGTCGATCCACGTTTCCATAACGCGGATTCGCGGGATCGATTGTGCGGGGACCGCCACGATATCGTCGGACAACACTACGAAATCCGCCGCTTTACCCGGCTCCAGCGATCCTTTTTTGTTGTCCCGTCCGGCGGCGCGGGCCGCCCAGATGGTGAAAGCGCGGACGGCTTCTTCACGCGTCATCCGCTGGGAAGCGTACCAGCCGTTGCTCCAGCGGGCGGGATCAGGAACGGAGCCTGGAGGAAGCTGAAAATGCTCGTCGATGTCTTCCTGCGACGATGGTATCCCGCTGGTGTCCCGCCGCGTGCAGGCGGCGTAGATGCCGAGGATGGGATTCGGGCTCTCCACCGGGAAATCGCTTCCGCCGGGTATGATGACGCCCGTGTCGAGGAGCGACCTCCAGGCGTAAGCGCCGCGTACGCGCTGCGGTCCAAGCCGGGCTTCCGCCCAGTACATATCGCTGGTGCAGTGGGTGGGCTGCATGGACGGAATCACTCCCAGGGCGGCGAACCGTGGAATATCCTCGGGGCGAAGAACCTGCGCGTGCTCGATCCGAAGAAGACAACCGTCGGTCTGACCGCAGCCCTGAGCGGAGTCGAAGGGCGAACGATCCTCAGTCCGAGCGGAATCAGAAACCGCCCTTCGCAGCGCTTCCTCGAACGCGTCGAGAACGACGCGGTTCGCCTCGTCCCCGATGGCATGCACACAGACCTGCAATCCCCTCCGCAAAGCCCGTTCAGTGACGGCGGCAAGTTCCTCGCGGCCGGTGATGAGCAAGCCCCTCGTGCCGGGATCGTCCTGGTACGGTGCAGAGAGGTACGCGCCCCGCGAACCCAGGGCGCCGTCGGCGTACAGCTTGATGCCGGCGACGAGCAGGCCAATATTGTCATTGCGAACCGGACCGGATTCCATCAGTCGCTGCCGAAGAGCGTCACGCCGGTCGGAATAGGCCACGATTTTCAACGGGAAATCTTTTCCTGATTTCAGGGCGGCGAGAACCTCGTATTCGCGGGCGCCGATTCCCATGTCGTGCACCTGTGTGAGCCCGAGGGAAAGGCACTCGCGGGCGGCGGAACGGTACATGTCCCGCAGTTCCCGCTCCGAGGGCTCCGGGATGATCGAGGTGACGAGATCGACGGCGTTGTCGATGAGGATGCCGGTGGGAATGCCGTCGTTTCCACGCAGGATTATTCCTCCGTCGGGATCGGGCGTGCTCGCGTCGATTCCAGCCAGCGCCAGCGCCCTGGAGTTGACCCAGGCGGCGTGACCGTCCACGCGCTTGAGGATTACCGGGCGGTGGGGACAGGCGGAATCGAGCATGGCCGCGGTGGGATAGGACGTGTTCTCCCAGTCGTTCTGGTCCCATCCACGCCCCTGGAGCCAGCTATCGGTCGTTTTACGGGCGGCCTCGGCCACCCGCTCCAGGATCTCCTCCGGCGAGCGCGTGCCGACGAGGTCGATCTCACGACGGAGCCTGCCCAGGCCGAGGAGATGGCAGTGGGCGTCGATGAGGCCAGGGAGAACGCAGGCGCCGTCCAGGTCAATTTCTTTGCTGAAAGAATACCTGTCCCGCAAATCAGCGGTGGTTCCCGTAGCCAGGATCTTTCCATCTCCTATGGCTATTGCCTCCACCTTGGAGAACGCGGAATCGACCGTGTAGATGGTTCCGTTGAACACGAGCACGTCGGCTTCGGGCTTGGGGCTACAGGAAGAAAGGGACATGAGTGTGAAGGTTACGGCAAGCAGACATGCGTTTGTTAGAGTGATCATACGAGGTGTAACATAATGAGATCGACCCGGGGACGCAATGGAAGGTTGAGCGGTTAGGAATTTTGCGGGACACGGTTCTTCTTGTACCGAGGCATAGATAGCTGAGACGGAATGTGAAGAGTGCAAGAAAGTATTGAAGAAAGTGGAGTTTTTTATTCCTCCGTTTTTCTGTTGTCGCCATGTATTTCCGTGATCTTCCTCCCGCCACAGCCCGAAAAACCCACTACGTGCGTCAATTACCTTGATTCTCTGATCCCGTGTTCGTAGGTTGTCAGCGAGAACGATAAGGCGGAAACCACGATTTGAAGATAAAACGAAAGAAATGCATAGAGCTTTCCTGAGACTCCCGGCCCTGAGGATCGCGGTGCTGGCGCTGGCGTTCGCGGCTATCGGGCATCCGGCCACCGCCCAGTACTTCGGCAAGAACAAGGTCCAGTACAAGGATTTCAGGTGGTCGTACATCCAGTCTTCGCATTTTGACGTGTATTTTTCCCAGGACGGCTACACGGTGGCGGAGTTCACCGCCATGACCGCGGAGTCCGCCCTCGTCCACATCCAGAAGACGTTCAGGTTCCGCATCACCACCCGCATTCCTATCATCGTGTACAACTCGCACAACGATTTCCAGCAGACGAACGTGGTCCAACCCTACTTGGAAGAAGGCATCGGTGGAGTTACGGAGCTGCTCAAGAACCGGGTCATCATTCCCTTCGAAGGAGATTACAAGAAGTTCCGGCACGTGATCCGTCACGAGCTGGTTCACGCCGTGATCAACGAGATGTTCTACGGAGGGTCCATACAGAACATCGTCAGCAACAACATCCAATTGCGGTTGCCGCTGTGGTTCAACGAGGGACTGGCCGAGTACACGGCCATGGACGGCTGGGACATCAGCTCGGACATGTTTCTCCGCGACGCTACCGTCAACAATTATCTTCCCCCGATAAACTACCTCAACGGGTACTTTGCCTACCGCGGGGGGCAGGCCCTGTGGAACTACATTGCCGAGAAGTACGGCAAACCCAAGGTCGGAGAAATCCTGAACCGGGTGCGCACGACGCGGAGCGTGGAGCAGGGGTTCAAGTCCACGATCGGCCTCGACATGAAGGAGTTGAACAAGCGGTGGCAGAAGGCCATGAAAACGGAGTACTGGCCCGACATCGCCGACAAGAAGTTCCCGGTGGATTACGCCAAGAAGCTGACCGACCACCAGGAGATCGGCAACTTCTACAATACCAGCCCGGCCATCAGCCCGGACGGGGACCGTGTCGCGTTCATATCGGACCGCGAGGCATACTACAGCCTGTACGTCATGGAGTCGAACGGCAAGAATGTGGAGCAGCTCATCGAGGGCCAGCAGACGTCGGATTTCGAGGAGCTGAACCTGCTTACGCCGGGCCTGACCTGGTCGCCGGACGGCAAGCGGGTAGCGCTGTCCTCCAAGACCGGTGAATACGACGCCATCAGCATCATCGACGTGAAAACCGGACATTACGAGTTCTTGCCGAT
>Ga0256830_1003201_pt1 | contig 10323 bp, 7 predicted proteins | sample 128326metaG_FD_190537 | JGI IMG/M metagenome (GOLD analysis project Ga0256830, IMG submission 190537) | Hydrothermal vent microbial communities from Lau Basin, Pacific Ocean - 128-326 | ecosystem: Environmental > Aquatic > Marine > Hydrothermal vents | place: Pacific Ocean: Lau Basin | collected...
CCGGAAAATGAAAACGTCACATAGTTTTCATATTCGGTCAGGCATTTTCGCGCATACGGGTGGTGATGGAAGCGCAGGATGCAATCCTTGAGATAGATATCAGACAAGGAAAAATAGCTCGACAGCTCGATGGACCGGTCGCAGATGGCAAGCCAATACAGAATCTTGGGGATTTCCTCCGACTTTGGCTGACCGTTCAGATAATGAAACAACCGGCCACGCAGCCAGATCCGCCAGACCGTTTCCTCGTTATCGATCGCGAAGCGCTCCGGAATCGCCTCTTCGGGGCCGAGATAACGCTGCACGTACTGCTCGAGCGTGGCGAAATCCAACGCGGCATCAGCGTCGTCCCGCAATGACACCGGAAGCTGGCGCAAACCGGCCAGCCATGCCTCGGCCACCCGACGGCTGTAGCGGCTGTGAGCCGGCAACGGGAGATATTTCCGGAGATGGCGCATGGCCGCTTCAGGATCGTTGAGAATCTGCAGATCGATCACCATCAGACTTTGCAGCACAAACAACAACTGGTGTCCGTTCTGCGGCGCACTTTCTGACAGAAAACGATCGAAGTACGTCACTGCAAGCGCATAGTTGCGGGTCGAGAAGTTGAATTCCGCGTAGCGCAAATCACTGTCGAAACGCTCGCGCGGCACACCGGCAAACAACGTCCTGAGCTGCGTATCCTGCGTGTGACAAGAACGGCAGATCACGGTCAACCCCCGCAACCGGTCCTGCACATAGTCGAGGTGGTCCCGGCCGAGCCAGCGCTCCGTCTCTGAGAGATAGTCCAGAATCAGGTCGTAGGAAAGCTGATAGGTCACCGACCTGCTCGCAATCAGTGGCGCGGCTTCGTCGAACAAACGTTTCAGACGCCGTACCGCCCGTCCGATCCGGCCACTCCGATACGCTTTTTCAAATGCCGCGTCATTGAAAGTCTGCGGATAGAAATCCACGGTCGTCCGGGCGATTTCGGCCATAATGACATGAAGGGCACGGGAATCCGGATCGGCCTGAGCGGCCGGCCAGTTTCCCCCTGCCGCCATCAGCATCAGGATTCCTGCGGCGCCGGCCCTTCGCGGCCATCCCCGATTTCTCTTTCGTACTCGATCCGTCACGGCCAGTATCCCCGTATTTTCGATTATCGCGGAACCTGCAAAGAATCCTGATGGGCACGTCGCTGCGCTCCTTTGCCCATCCTACATGCTACATGCTTCTGGACCTCACCTCAGGTGAAATCCAGGAATACCCCTGCAAGACCCTCTTCAGCCCTTTATTCGGGCCATTTCCCAACACAGCAGGCTCCGATTCATGCAACTGTCAGGTTTACTCCCCCAAAGGGGGTGGGGGAGAGGGTTACAAAACCCGTTCACGAATCCGCTTCAACAGCGGTTTGATTGAATGCAGGGTTCTGGCGGATTTGAGAAGCTGAGCTTTTCGCTCCCTCTCCCCAACCCCTCTCTCCCGAGGGAGAGGCTTTGAATTTTCCTCGCCGACTTCAGGCTGTCCTTTGCCGCTCTCCTGCTGGTGACCATTGGTTCTGTGCCTAGCCCGCCTCGTAAGTCAGCGCGGTTTTCATTTTCTTCAATGCACTGGCCTCGATCTGCCGGATCCGCTCCGCCGACACCCCATATTCGTCGGCCAGTTCATGCAGTGTGGCTTTCTCGTCCTGCAACCAGCGCTTGGTAATGATTTCCTGCGAGCGGTCGTCCAATGCCGCCAGCGCCCCGTTGAGCCGGGCATGAGTGTGAGTGGTCCAGTCGTTGGCCTCGATCACCTCGGCCGGATCAGCACGCCGGTCAGACAGATACGTTGCCGGCAGCGGCCGTTGTCCGCGGTCGTCATCCTCTTCCGCCACCGGTGCATCGAAAGAGACGTCGTGACTGTTCAGCCGCATTTCCATTTCTCTCACTGTTGCCGGCGTCACTCCCAGATCTCTGGCCACGTGCTCCACCTCATCACGACTGAACCAGCCCAGACGCTTTTTACTGCGGCGAAGATTGAAAAACAGCTTACGCTGCGCTTTGGTGGTCGCGACTTTGACAATCCGCCAGTTGCGCAGGATAAATTCGTGAATCTCGGCACGAATCCAATGTACGGCAAAAGAGATCAGGCGTACGCCCTGATTCGGATCAAAGCGTTTGACCGCCTTCATCAGGCCGATATTCCCTTCTTGAATCAGATCGGCCAGCGACAGGCCATAACCGGTATATCCCTTTGCGATATAGACGACGAACCGCAGCTGCGACAGCACCAGTTGCCTGGCGGCTTCCAGATCGCGCTTCTGCCGCCATTTTACGGCCAGGCAGCGCTCCTGCTCGGCGCTTAAAACCGGCAACTGAAACACAGTATTGAGATAATGATCCAGGCTCCCCGCGCTCACAGCCAACTGCAAATCACTCGTCTTGCTCATGGTCCCTTTCTCCCGCGTAGTTGTGTCGTCCCGCCCGGACTGGTCACCACCGTTCGGCGGCAACCGCCTCCGCGCTTGAATCTCCAGGGGGAAGGCCACGCCCTCCTTCTTGATATGCAGTTTGCCGGCAGCGGTCTTCGCGCCATTCCTCCTGAATCTTCAAGCGCTTGCTCACCCTCATGACGATCGCCGGTGAGCCATCCGGGCTGGCATTACCTCGTGGTACCGGTTGAAGATCCGTCCGCTTGTTATTGTCATCGTCCGGGCGAGTGTAAATTTTAGCACTCTCCCCATGAGAGCGCCAAAAACAGCAAAAGTTCATCCCGAAACAGAAGATAAATCTATGATTTATTTATGGTAAACAACCCGCTCAACCCCGGCCGGACGGGCTGTTGACCACGGGCGCCCCCAGCCCGTTCCCCTTCCTAAGCCGGGTTAACGGGGAGCCAAAAACCGCAAATGCCGGCCAACGGTTAACCACGCCCCCAACACCCCAAGAAATATCGAGAATAATATCGATGCGAAGATGTATCCCAGACTCACATCGGGCACTTGAAAAACACCGCCGTAAAGCTGCACCAATTGCGCCAACGGCGTGTTCATCCAGTAAATAATGAGCCCGATCAGAATCCAGGCAAAAAATGCCCCCAGAAAGCCATACCACAACCCACCGTACAGAAACGGACGACGCACAAAGGCATCACTGGCCCCGATCAGCTTGACCAGCTCGATTTCATCACGCCTGCTGTGGATCGTCAGGCGAATGGTATTGCCGATGGTAAACAGCACCGCACCAGCCAGCAGCAGTGCCAGAACAAACAGGGCATACTGGAGGGCCCGGACCAGCGCATGAATGCGCTGAACCCACTGAAGATCAAACTCCACTTTGTCGACCCCCGGGATGGCCGCCACCTTGTCGACCAGCGCCTGGGCCTGTTGCGGGTCGGTGACCCGTTTCGCCGGACTGATAATCAACACATTCGGAAAGGGGTTGTCATCGAGCAAGGCCAGCGCATCATCCAGACCGGTAAAGGACTTGAACTCTTCCAGTGCCGCCGCCGGCGTCATATGCACCACCTGTTCGACCTCTTCCCATTGTCCGATCTGCCGGGTCAGTTCATCAATCGTGGCGGAACGGGTCTCCGGCGGCAGGAAAATCGATACCTGAGTGGGATGCTGCCACTGCTCGGTAGCCGACTGGATGCCCGACAAGACCAGGATCATGCTCAAGGGCAAAGCCAGCGTCACGCCGATGGTCGCGACAGTCAACAGCGTCGCCACCGGTGACTTGAGAATCTGCAGCAAGCTGAACGATGCGGCATTGAGATGATGGCGAAAGTAATTTTTCAACCGCAACAGCGGCCGTTTCTTCAAGACTCGCGCAGCGCGCTGAGGTTGTTTAGGCTGCATCGATACGGTTGCCTGATATCACGCCTCAGTGAGGCCCCGAACGATCATGGAAACTGTCTCCGACCAGGCGGCCGCCGCGTAACACCAGCACGCGGTGACGCTGGTCATCAATCAGCGTCAGATCGTGGGAAGCAATAACCACCGTCACACCGAGCTGGTTGAACTTCTCGAACAAGCGAAAAATCTCGCCGGACAGCTCCGGATCCAGATTACCGGTGGGCTCATCAGCAAGCAGAACCAGCGGACGGTTCACCACCGCGCGGGCAATCCCCACCCGTTGCTGTTCACCGCTGGACAACGTCTCCGGGATCGCTTTTTCCTTGTGCAGCAAACCCACTTTGTCCAATGCCGCCCGGACCCGGCGCGAGATTTCCGGCGGCTCGTAGGTGCCGCTGAGTATCAGCGGCAATGCCACATTGTCGAAGACGGTCCGGTCGTTGAGCAGGCGGTGGTTCTGAAAAATCATACCGAACTGCCGGCGCAGCAAGGGTATACGCCGCCGGCTCAGGCGGCCGATGGACTGGCCGTTCACCACGATCCGCCCGCCGGAAGGCTGCTCGAGCAAGGGAACGAGTTTCAGCAGGGTCGATTTGCCGGCCCCCGAACGACCGGTGACAAAAACCATCTCTCCCTGCTCGATCTGGAACGAGATGTCATGCAAAGCATGACTGTCCGGTCCATACCGTTTACTGACGTGGTCGAACAGGATCATCCTTGAACCACCCGTCGCTGATATCGAATGCCCGCACCGCCGCCTGCGTGGCCGCAATCCATTTTGAAGAACCTCAGATTCTACCCAGAAGGTTCCCTGCGGCACAGCGAAATGGCCGCTCAGGATTGATGCCGGCAGGCCATCGATCCCGTGAGCAAAGCGAACCATGCATGTGTCGCTTTGCGGGCTCTGAGCATCCAGGGACTGGAGGATTCAGAGCTTTTTTCATTTTACCCTCTTACCGGCCCGGGTGCGCAATTGGAACCTGTCTCAAATCCGATGGCGGCCTCTCATGCTGCGCTGCCCGCCACGCCCCGGCACTCATCGGGCCCATCTGAACGGCGCTCCTCACCCGCCCCGCGCCCGACTTGAGCCCCCCGGACCGATTCGCCAATGCTCCCCACCGGGAACCGCCGCCGGCGACAGAACCGGTCTCAAGGCGGGTTGCCGTCCAACCCCAGCAGTGCATCGACAAACTCTGCCGCGTCAAAGGTTCGCAGGTCATCGACACTCTCCCCCACCCCGATAAACCTGATGGGTATTCCCATTTTTTTCGCCATCGCAAAAACAATCCCCCCTTTGGCTGTTCCATCCAGCTTGGTCACCGTGATTCCGGTCAACCCAACCGCCTCATTGAACTGCGCCGCCTGATTCAGGGCATTCTGCCCGATCCCGGCATCGACCACCAGCATGACCTCATGGGGCGCGGAAGGATCCGACTTCGCCGCCACCCGCTTGATCTTGCGCAATTCATCCATGAGATTCTTCTGTGTATGCAGGCGTCCGGCGGTATCGACGATCACCACATCGATCTGGCGGGCACGCGCCGCCTCGATCGCATCATAGACCACCGACGCCGGATCGGCATGCCGCCCCTGAGCGACCACGTCGACACCATTGCGTTCACCCCAGGCCTGCAGTTGCTCCACAGCCGCAGCACGAAAGGTATCGGCCGCCGCCAGCAATACCGTCTGGCCCTGCTGGCGCAGCTTGTTCGCCAGTTTGCCGATCGTCGTGGTTTTTCCCGCACCATTGACACCGACCATCATGATCACGAAGGGCCGTTGCCCGGAGTCGCCCAGCGGTTGCTCGCAGGGCCGTAAAAGACCGATCAGCTCTTCCCGCAACGCCTTCATCAAATCGTCCACATTGCCGAGTTGCTGACGGGCGACCCGTCTGGTCAGATCGTCGATGATTTCCTGAGTCGCCTCCACCCCGACATCCGCGGTCAGCAACGCCGTCTCCAGCACGTCCAGCACTTCATCATCGATTTTCTTTCTGGCGCCGACCCACTCCGCCAGCCCGCTGGTCAGACTCGCGCGGGTCCGCGACAATCCGGATTTCAGTCGCTGCCACCAACCCGGCTTCGACGGCACCGGTGCCCCTTCTCCGGAACGCTTGCGAAACGTAAACATTACACCTCTTACCCGTAATGGCTGGATCTCAAATGCCTCTGCCGCACTTCAGGGCTCCCCTTTGGCCGGCCTTCCGCACAGTGAGGCCGCAATCATGCTATCATTCGTACCCCGAATTCGTCACCCGGACCGCCACGGAAAGGTTTCAACGATGCTGAAAAAAATGATTTTATGGGTTCTTCTCATTTTTGTCGGACACGGCGCAGGCGCCACCGAAGTCGTTGAATACCAACTCGATAATGGCCTGAAAATTTTGGTGAAAACAGACCATCGCGCACCGGTTGTCGTTTCTCAAATCTGGTACAAAGTCGGCAGCAGCTACGAATACAGTGGCATCACCGGTATCTCCCACATCCTCGAGCATATGATGTTCAAAGGCACGGAACGTTTTCCGCCCGGTGAGTTCTCACGCATTATCGCCGCCAATGGCGGACGGGAAAACGCGTTCACCGGCCGGGACTACACCGCCTATTACCAGCAACTGGAAAAAAGCCGCCTGAAGGTCAGCTTTGAAATGGAAGCCGACCGCATGCGCAACCTCGCCCTGACGGAAAAAGAGGCGCGCAAAGAAATCCAGGTGGTCGCCGAGGAACGCCGCCTGCGGGTCGAAGACCGCCCCCAGCAGCTGGCCGTCGAGCATTTTACCGCCACGGCGTTTATCAACGGCCCGTACCAGCACCCGGTGATCGGCTGGATGGACGACATCCTCAACACCACCCTCGATGACCTGAAAAACTGGTACCAGACCTGGTACGCCCCCAACAACGCGACCCTGGTCGTTGTCGGCGACGTCGATCCCCCGGCCGTCCTCGAACTGGCCAGGCAGTACTACGGACCGGTCCAGCCCGGCGAAATCCCGAAGGTCAAACCCCGCCGGGAAGTCGAACAGAAAGGCATGCGGCGCCTGATTGTCAAAGCCAAAGCGGAATTACCACTGCTGGTCATGGGGTGGAAAGTCCCGGTCGTCCGCACGGCATCCGAACCATGGGAGCCGTATGCGCTGGATGTTCTCGGGGAAATCCTCGATGGCAGCCAGGGTGCACGCTTCAGCCAGCGGCTCGTTCGCGGACAGGAAATCGCGGCGAGCACCGATGTGAGCTACAACCTTTTCAGCCGTCACGACGGTCTGTTCACGATCGATGCCGTACCGGCGGCCCAACACAGCGTCACCGAACTGGAAGCGGCGATCCGGGAACAAATCGAGCAACTGCGCAAGACGCCGCCCACCGATGACGAACTGGCACGTGTCAAGGCCCAGACCATCGCCGCCAAAGTCTACGAGCAGGACTCGGTGTTTTACCAGGCGATGATTCTCGGCACTCTGGCAACGGTCGGGCTCGACTGGCGCCTCAGCGATCAGTACGCCGAGAACATCAGCAAAGTCACCGCCCAACAGGTTCAAGAGGTGGTAAAAAAATACTTTATCGATGATGCGCTGACCGTCGGTATTCTTGAACCTCAGACGATGATCACCGCCAGCGCCGCCCGAAACGACGAGGAATCCGCCCCATGAGCCCTTGGTGTCCACGCGAATCGACCTGGAGTTTCCAACTGGTTTGTGTCTGTCTGGCACTCATCCTGGCCGGGCCGGCCACAACCGTCCTCGCCGGTGACAGCAGCCCGGCCGGCACGGTCTTCGGCTGGCGCGAAAACCCTCTCGCCAAAGCGGAAGAAACCCGCTCGCCGGAACCCGCTGCCCCATCGGCGGATGCCGGCAAGAAACACACCGAACCCTCCTTCGCTCCGGAAATTCTCGCATGGCAGACCACCAATGGCGCACGCGTGCTGTTCGTTCAGGCGATGGAACTGCCAATGATCGACATCAAAGTCGTGTTCGATGGCGGAGCCGCCCGTGATGGCGACAAAAAAGGGGTCGCGGCACTGACCAACGGCCTGCTGATCGAAGGAGCCGGCGACTGGGACGCCAAGCAACTGGCCGACCGCTTCGACAGCGTCGGAGCGCGCTATGGCAACAGCTCTCACCACGATATGACGATCGTCTCGCTGCGCAGCCTGGTCGACCCCAAGCTGCTGGAAACCGCACTCAGTACCTTTGCGACCGTACTGAGCCAGCCCACCTTCCCCGCTGACGCCTTCGAACGCGACCGCCGGAATACTTTGCTCACCCTGCAACAGGAACAGGAGTCCCCCGGCGACATCGCCAACCGTCAGTTTGACAAAGCGGTTTTCGGCGCTCACCCCTACGCTTCGCAGGCGATCGGCAACATCGAATCGGTCAAGAGCCTCACGCTCGACGACGTCAAGGCTCACTACCGGCGGTATTACGTTGCCAGAAACGCCGTCATCGCCATGGTAGGCGCCGTCGATGAGACCCAGGCCCGAAACATCGCCGAACGCCTGACCGCGGGCCTGGACGCCGGCGAAGCGGCACCGGACCTGCCACCGGTCAAGGATCTCGAGGAAGCGGTGGAAATCCGGACGCCCCACCCTTCGGCCCAGACACACATCCTGGTCGGCCAGCCGGGAATACGCCGCGGCGATCCGGACTACTTCCCCTTGTATGTCGGCAACCACATCCTCGGGGGCAATGGTCTGGTGTCGCGCCTGGCTGAAACAATCCGCGAGCAGCGGGGGCTGTCCTACAGTACGTACAGCTATTTTTCACCGATGCGCCGCCGCGGTCCGTTCATCATGGGCCTGCAGACCCGCAACGACCAGGCCGGTGAAGCCCTGAACCTGCTGCGGAAAGAACTGCGTCGTTTCATCGACCAAGGCCCTTCTGAGAAGGAACTGGACGACGCCGTCAAAAACATCACCGGCGGCTTCCCCCTGCGCCTGGCCAGTAATAAAAAAATCGCCGATCACCTCGCTGTCATCGGTTTTTACCGACTGCCCCTGGACTATCTGGCCACCTTCAACCGCAAAGTTCGCGCGGTCACCGTGGCACAGATCAAGGACGCGTTCCAGCGCCGGATCCACCCGGACAAAATGGTCACGGTCATCGTCGGAGGAACCACGGCGGCGCAGCAAACCCGACGCCGGCACTCGCTTGACGCATCGAGCTAAACCGCGTAACCGCCTCCGCATTATCGGCGGCAGGTGGCGCCGGCGGACGATTGTTTTCCCGGCCCACCGGAACCTGCGACCCACCCCCGACCGGGTCCGGGAAACGCTTTTCAACTGGTTGCAGAATCACATTCCCGGCTCATGCTGCCTCGATCTGTTCGCCGGCAGCGGGGCTCTGGGATTGGAAGCGCTGTCGCGCGGGGCCCGACACGTGGATTTCGTGGAACAAAGCCGCCCAGTCGCAGAGGCGCTGGCGGCCAATCTCAAGCAGCTCAGCCCCTCCCACGCGAGGGTCTGGCCCATTGCGGCCGGACAGTTTCTCCGCCAGGCGAACCAGTCCTATGATATTGTTTTTCTGGACCCGCCCTATGACTCTCCGGCCCTGACAGAAACACTCCAATTCCTTGCGTCCCGGCCTCTTCTGGCCTCACCGGCCTGGCTGTACGTGGAATCGCGCCGCGGGCGGACTCTCCCGCCAATCCCCCGGACCTGGCACCGCCACCGCCACTGCATTGCCGGCGACGTTCGCGCAGAACTGTACCGCGTGTCACCCGAAACACCGGAAACCGACCTCGACCCCATCTGACCCGCAGCGTCGCGAGGGAGCATCAGCGGTTGAAGATTCCGGGTGCACGGGGCGCAGACCGACGCCGTCATACCCGGTGGTATATTGAGAGACGTCAGCGGATACCCTGGAGATTCGACCGCTTGAGGCCGCCGCAGCGGATCGCTGGAGAGAAATCCGGGCTGAACGGTTGCACTGCTCCCGGAATATGGGCTATTTACATAGAGAGAGGCTCATGCTCCGGACACAGCGCAGATCGACAATAAAACGGCTGGCTTCAGGAATACAACCCGGGTCAACCATCCCGATACGCAGTCCGGATTGAACACCCATCACGACCAAAGGACCACACATGGCTGATACGCGGGCGATCTATCCCGGCACCTTCGACCCGATCACCTGCGGCCACGTGGATCTGGTGACGCGTGCCGCCGCCATTTTCGACCACGTGATCGTGGCGATTGCCGCCAACCCCCGCAAGAACACGCTTTTTTCTGTGGCCGAAAGGGTCGATCTGGCCCGGCAATCGCTGCTCGACCTGACCAATGTTCAGGTTTGTTTTTTTGAGAACCTCCTGGTCGATTTCGCCCGCCAGCAGCAATGTACGGTGATTATTCGCGGACTGCGGGCGGTTTCGGACTTTGAGTACGAATTCCAGCTCGCCAGCATGAACCGCAAGCTTGCCGAGGAGCTGGAAACCTTGTTCCTCATGCCCGCCGAACAGTTCGCTTTCGTCTCCTCGTCACTGGTCAAAGAGATTGCCAGCCTGGGCGGCAATATCTCC
>Ga0256830_1003202_pt1 | contig 10320 bp, 8 predicted proteins | sample 128326metaG_FD_190537 | JGI IMG/M metagenome (GOLD analysis project Ga0256830, IMG submission 190537) | Hydrothermal vent microbial communities from Lau Basin, Pacific Ocean - 128-326 | ecosystem: Environmental > Aquatic > Marine > Hydrothermal vents | place: Pacific Ocean: Lau Basin | collected...
AATTTTTTGGAGGTAATTTACCGCCGCTGCTAAGCCAACGGCGCCGGCAACATTGGGCGTGCCGGCTTCAAAACGAGTAGGCAGCTCAGAGAGAAACTTTGCTTTTTTGGCTTTAACTTCGGCCACCATTCCTCCTCCGACGAGGAGAGGAGGTAGTTCTTCTAAGAGACCCTTTTTTACTAAGAGGCCGCCAATACCCATGGGTCCCAACATTTTGTGACCGGAAAAGGCGAGAAAGTCGGCGCCTAGCTGGCTAAAGTCAATGGCCAGGTGGGGAGCAGATTGGGCGGCATCGACCAAAACTAGAGCGCCCGCACGATGAGCCGCCCGAACCATGGCCCTAATCGGATTGATAGTTCCCAAGACATTGGAAACATGATTAAGGGCTACCAGTTTGGGCTTGAGATTAAGTTTCTCAAGAAACTGCTGGTAATCAAGGCGGTAGTCTTGGTCAAGGCCGATTAACTCAAGGCGGATGCCTAGGCGCTCCTGGAGTTGTTGCCAAGGGAGAAGATTGGAATGATGTTCGATAATACTGGTGAGGATCAAGTCACCCTTTTTGAGCCAGAGTGGTGCCCAATGATGGGCGACTAAATTGATTGCTTCAGTGGTATTGCGGACGAAAATTAATTCTTCGGGTTGGGCCCCAAAAAAGGCGGCGATTTGGCTGCGAGCCTCCTCATAAAGTTGAGTGGCTTCATCCGCTAATTGATGGACTCCGCGATGGATGTTAGCATTATGACGACGATAATAGCGGGTTATCGCCTCAATTACTGGGCGAGGCTTTTGGCTGGTAGCGGCGTTGTCGAAATAAATTAGGGGTCGGCCGCCGATTTGGCGTTTAAGAATGGGAAAATCAGCTCGAATCTGATCAATTAATTGGCTCATAGGGATGAGAGATAATTGGTTAATTGTTTTTGGATTGATTGATTTTTAAACCAGGTTCCTTGGTGGAAAAAGGCCCGGATTAGTTGTCGGCGCGCTTGCTGGGGTTTCAAGCCCCGTTGCTGGAGGTAAAAAAGTTGATTGGGATCAAGGGAGCCAATGCTAGCGGCGTGGCTGGCCCGAACTTGGTTGGTTTTGATTTCTAGCTCGGGTTGAACTTGGGCTTGGGCCTGGTCAAGGAGAAGGGTTTTTGATTGGAGTTCAGCCTGAGCCTCTTGGGCTTGGGGTTCGATGATAATTCGGGTCTGAACCTTGATTCGAGCTTGGTCTTGGCCGCCAACTCGGATTAGAATTTGAGAATGACTTTGGGCTGCCTGATGGCGAATAGTGAGCTCCACCTGGGTTTGGTCTTGGTTTTGGAACCAACCTAGGACTAAGATAGTTTGCTCCTCTTTGGTTGCAAGACGGGTTTCAATTTGGTGCTGACCTGGTTTTAGCCAAATAAGCTGAGTTTTCATCCGACGGCCCCTTCCATTTCTAATTCTATCAGGCGATTAAGCTCAACGGCATATTCTAAGGGCAGTTGTTTGACCAAAGGCTGAATAAATCCGGCCACAATCAAAGCCCGAGCCCGCATTTCGTCAAAACCGCGGCTGGTGAGATAGAAGAGCTGGTCCTGACTAATTTGAGAAACGGTGGCTTCGTGCTCGACGATGGCTTTGGCAGTTTCGATTTGATTAAGAGGATAAGTATCGCTTCGGCTTTGGGGATCGAGGATGAGGGCGTCACAGCTGATTTGACTTCGGGCTCCCTCGGCTCGGGGGGCAATTTTAACTAAGCCGCGATAGCTGGTGCGGCCGCCATCTTTGGCAATGGATTTGGCCACGATCTGACTTGAAGTTTGAGGGGCAAGATGGATCATTTTGGCGCCAGTATCTTGATGTTGTTGGTGACTGGCCAGGGCCAGAGAGAGCATTTCCCCATGAGCCTTGGGGCCGGCCAAAATGCAACAAGGATATTTCATGGTCACTTTGCTGCCTAGATTACCGTCAACCCACTCCATGACCGCCTCTTCTTCCACCCAGGCGCGTTTAGTGACTAAATTATAGACATTGGTCGACCAGTTCTGAATCGTGGTGTAGCGGACTCGGGCTCGGGGCTTAACGAAGATTTCGACTACGGCGGCATGGAGCGAAGCGCTAGAGTAAGTAGGAGCAGTACAGCCTTCAATATAGTGAAGAAAACTACCTTCATCAGCAATAATCAAAGTTCGTTCAAACTGGCCAAAATGAGGGGAGTTGATTCGGAAATAAGCTTGAAGAGGGATGGCCACTTTTACTTTGGGAGGAACATAGATGAAGCTGCCACCAGACCAGACGGCGGTATTAAGGGCGGCAAATTTGTTGTCTTGAGGAGGAACGAGTCGACCGAAATATTGTCGCACTAGTTGGGGGTATTGTTGAACCCCCTCCTCCATGCTGACAAAAACCACTCCCTTTCGGGCCAATCTTTGCTTGAGGGAGCTGTAAATGATTTCTGAGTCATATTGGGCTTTAATCCCTGCTAGGGCTTCTTGTTCTGCTTGGGGGAGGCCGAGTTTTTCGAAGGTGGTTCTGATTTTGGGTGGTAGATCTTGCCAGCGGGTTTGAGGTTTGGTGGGGGCAGGGCGATAATAACGGAATTGGCTAAAGTCTAGCTGGCTTAAATCGGCTCCCCAAGTAGGTAAGGCTCGGGCTTGAAAGAGTTTTAGGGCTTGAAGTCGCCGCTGAAGCATCCATTTAGGCTCGCTTTTATGGCGGGAGATGCTGACGACTGTTTGGTGGGTTAAACCCGTAGTTTTGATCGTCTTATTCATGGCGAGAGGTCTTGGTAGCCTTGAGCTTCAATTTGATCGATTAGTTCTTGTTGACCCTGGGCTACAATTCGGCCAGCTCGGATGATAAAGACTTGGTTGGGTTGGAGTTGTCGCGCCATTCGGGGATAGTGGGTGACGACCAGACAGCCCGTACCTTGACGACTAAGTCGTTTAATCGCTTGAGCCACTAATTGGAGGGATTCTATATCAAGGCCGGAATCAGGCTCGTCAAGAAGGGCATATTTGGGTTTGAGAATGAGCGCTTGAAGGAGTTCTAGTTTTTTGCGTTCACCTCCAGAAAGGCCTTGGTTTAAGCCATGATCAAGGACTGTTTCTTTGAGGGCTAATTGTTTTAATTGATGTTGCATTTGGTTTCGAATAGCCTCTAAAGTTGCTGATTGACCCTGTTGTTGAAGTGCCTCCCAAAGAAAGGCCACCGGATCGAGGCCAGGAATGGCGATGGGAGTTTGGAAGCCAAGAAAAAGGCCTTGGCGAGCTCTTTTTTCAGGAGCTAATTGGTCAATTCGTTGACCATCAAGAGTTACCCGGCCTTTGAGTTGATAGTGAGGGTGGCCTGCTAGGGCTAAGAGAAGCGAGGTCTTGCCGCTGCCGTTAGGCCCCATTAAGACCGTAATTTGGCCGGGTTGAACTGTAAGGCTCAATTGGTTAACTACTGTTTGGCCTTCAACCTGAACAGTGATCTGATCGAGTTTAAGCATAAATCTTTGGACTGCTCCGATTTTATCATTCTTTTGTTTTAGAACCAAAGAATTAATTAGCTAGACAGGACTGGACTTTACCAGTATAATATAGAAGTAGTAATAATTTAGCACCTTGACAAGGAGTAAGTGAAGTCAGGATTGTTCGTGGCAGGAGGTGGTTGATGCTCTCGAACTGTCGAGGGCGTTCCACTGAGAATTTGATCGTGGTTCAGGATGAACGCTGGCGGCGTGCCTAAGGCATGCAAGTCGAGCGATCCCGACTTGTCGGGATAGCGGCGAACGGGTGAGTAACACGTACGAACCTACCCCGAAGTGGGGGATAGCCTCGAGAAATCGGGGGTAATCCCGCATACCCTCGTCCTTCGGACAAGGAAATCCTGGGGGAATTTCTAATATCTAATTTCTAATTTCTAATATCTAATATCTAAACAAATTCAAATTTTCTAAATTCAAAATTCAAAACAAAATAATTTTATTGTTTTGATATTTGAATTTTGTGCTTTGATATTGTTTCGGATTTAGGATTTCGAATTTAGGATTTATGACTTAGCCCCTGAGGATTTTCTCGCCCGGAGGGCGAGGAAAGGGCGTAACGGCCCGCTTCGGGAGGGGCGTGCGGCCCATCAGCTAGTTGGTGGGGTAATGGCCCACCAAGGCGATGACGGGTAGCCGGACTGAGAGGTCGGCCGGCCACAAGGGCACTGAGACACGGGCCCTACTCCTACGGGAGGCAGCAGCTAGGAATATTGCGCAATGGGCGAAAGCCTGACGCAGCGACGCCGCGTGCGGGATGAAGGCCTTCGGGTCGTAAACCGCTAAAGGCCGAAATTCCAGTCGGCCGATAAGCGCCTGCTAACTACGTGCCAGCAGCCGCGGTAATACGTAGGGCGCAAGCGTTATCCGGATTCACTGGGCGTAAAGGGTCCGCAGGCGGTCGGCTAAGTCCTTTGTCAAAGCCCCCGGCTCAACCGGGGAAAGGCAGAGGATACTGGTCGACTAGACCCACTTCGGAGCCAGTGGAACTTCCCATGTAGGGGTGAAATCCGTGGATATGGGAAGGAACACCGAGGGCGAAGGCGGCTGGCCAGGAGTGTGGTGACGCTCAGGGACGAAAGCTAGGGGAGCGAACCGGATTAGAGACCCGGGTAGTCCTAGCCGTAAACGATGCTCGCTAGCTATTCTGGCCTTCGGGCTGGAGTGGCGCAGCTAACGCGTTAAGCGAGCCGCCTGGGGAGTACGGCCGCAAGGCTGAAACTCAAACGAATTGGCGGGGAGGCGCACAACCAGTGGAGCATGTGGTTTAATTCGAGACGAAGCGATGAACCTTACCTGGGCTTGACATCCCACTTAATGTCGACCCGAAAGGGCGCGGCTAAACGGTGGGACAGCTGGTGCATGGCTGTCGTCAGCTCGTGCCGTGAGGCGTTCCCTTCAGTGGGGTAACGAGCGCAACCCCTGCCCCGTGTTACACGTGTCACGGGGGACAGGTCCGACATTTTCGGACAGGAAGGCGGGGACGACGTCAAGTCAGCATGTCGCTTATGTCCAGGGCGACACACATCCTACAATGGCCGGGACAATGGGTTGCCAAGCCGTGAGGCGGAGCTAATCCCATCAAACCCGGTCTCAGTTGGGATTGCAGTCTGCAACTCGACTGCATGAACGCGGAATTGGTAGTAATCGGGGATCAGCAGGCCCCGGTGAATACGTTCTCGCCTCTTGCACACACTGCCCGTCAACTGAGCCGAGTTGGCAACACCCGAAGGCCCCGACTCGTCGGGGACGAAGGTGGGGCCAGCGAGGAGCGGTAAGTCGTAACAAGGTATCCGTTCTGGAAGGAGCGGATGGATCACCTCCTTTCTAAGAGGAACTTTTTCCCAATTATTTGGGAAAAGTTAACCAATGCTTCCTGCCACGGACAATCCTGATTTGTCTTCGTCAAGAAGTTGAAAGGGCCGGTTTTTGCTAGCTTTAATTATAGAATGAAGGTTGTAGGTGATTATTACCGACTTGACCCCAAGCGGATGCCTCAGCACATTGCTATCATTATGGATGGTAACCGGCGTTGGGCTCGAGCTCGAGGGAAAACTACTACTGAGGGCCATCGGGCCGGGGCTCAAAATCTGGTTAAAATTGTTGAACACTGTGAGCATTTGGGGGTTAAATATTTAACCGTCTATGCCCTGTCAACAGAAAATTGGCGCAAGCGCGCCCGAGCGGAAGTTAGGGGCATCTTTGATCTTCTAGTGAGGATTGCCAAGGAAAAAAAAGAAGAGTATAAGCGGAAAGGAATCAAGTTTTTTGTTTTAGGCAATTTTCAGGCCTTCCCCCTTCGAGTTAGGCGGGCAATTGAGGAGATGCTAAAGATTGTTAAGCGCCACGAGCGGTTAAAATTTAATGTCGCTCTAAATTATGGCGGTCGAGATGAAATCGTTAGGGCGATCAGAAAAATTATTGCCGATGGGATTAAGCCCTCAGAAGTGGACGAACAATTAATTGCCCGTTATCTTGATACCAATGGTCAGCCTGACCCCGATCTCATCATTCGGACTGGCGGCGAAATTCGTCTTTCCAATTTTCTTTTGTGGCAATTGTCTTATTCAGAGCTTTATTTTACTGACACTCTGTGGCCAGATTTTGGACCAAAAGAATTGGAAAAGGCAATTTATGACTATCAACATCGGGAGCGCCGCTTTGGAGGAGGGAAATAAGATTAGAGGATTGAAAGGTGAAAAATAGTCTCGATAATTTGGATAATCCAGTAGGTAGCAAAAACGACCAAAAAGCCAATGATGCCGTAAATGATCTTGTTAGTTCCCTCTTTAATTCCTTCAGGGTTGCCTCTGGAGATGATTAGGTGAACGCCGCCCCAAAGAATCATGCCAAACATTGAGAGGCCAGCAATGATGAGTAAATACTCAAAGGCCCGGGAAATGATATCTCCCAGGGTATTAAGATTAGGATCAAGACCGATGCTGCTAGAGTCAGGAAGAGTGACTTGAGCTAAAACTGGTCGAATCATTGTTATTGAAGTCCAGGAATATGTAATATTTCAACACCAATTAGCCGCAGTAAGAAAAGGGAGAAGATGGTAAAGATTAAACCAATAATGGCACTGGTGATTGTTTCTTGACCGCCTTTAATTTTTTGAGGATCACCAGCAGAGGTAATGATCTGAATGGCGCCATAGACCATTAAAAGAAAGGCAATGCCACCGACTAGGCCTACTAGTGCTGGCAAAAACCAACGGATAAAGGACTCGGGCGAATCAATGGGAATACAACCAATGGCAGTATTAATACCTGAACCACTACCAGATCCCGCATCACAAAAAATCGCTAAGGCCATATCTGGATTATATAAAAGTTGCAAGGTGAAAACAAGGAAGGGATCTAATATAATGAAAATGACCCAATGACCAAAGATATTCAACTGCAGTTCGAACAAATTCTGGGTACTCCAGTTGGCCAATTTTGGAGTCAAGCTCGTCACTTTCGACCGGAAGATGAAGCTAAATATCGGCAACGAGGCGAGCTTTTAGTACTAGTTAGCTTAAAGGCGGAACCCACCAAAGTTAATTTGGCCAGTTTGGGAACCGAGATTATTACTCGGATTGGAGAGGAGTATTTTGGTAATCTTGAGGCCAAACCAATGGAGCGATTGAAGCAAGCGCTTTCAAAAGTAGCCCAAGAGAAGTCAATTTATTTTCCCGGTCCTAGTGAGTTAACTTTAATGGCCCTGGTTCTTTGGCATCAGGTGGTTTATCTGGCGGTTTGGGGTTCAGGAGAGATTTGGTTGCGGCGCCAAGGCAAAACAGGAGCTGTTATCAAGGGCGGCCGAGGTCTGAAAATTGCTTCTGGAGTCGCCCAAGAAGATGATCTTTTTTTGCTGGCGACTGAAGACTTTTTTACTCATCTTCCTCAAGGCATGATTACTGCGGCCTTGAGTACCGAGGATTTAGAAACGATTGGTGAAGTATTGATCCCAGTAGTTCATGCGCGAGAGCATCAGGGGAATTTGGCAGCAATAGCAGTTAAATTGGGAACCAAGATTGTTGCTAAAGAAATTAACCAGCAGCAACCACACTTTAAAATTAGAGTTAGGAAACCCAAATTAACTCGACTGATAATTCCAATGAAGAAAATTGGAGCCCGTTTTGGCAGGAAATGGGGGCCGAAAGCTTCTAATTTAACTTTGGCTTTAGGCTTTCTCCTCCTTCTCTCTCTTTCGGTTTTCTTTGGTTGGAGAAAACAGACCCAAGAGCGGCGTTTGCGGGAAATTAGTCAACTTTCTAAATCAATTGAAGAAAATCTAGCCGCCGCCAATTCAATTCGAGGCCTCGATCCAGAAAGCAGCTTAAAGTTGATTAAACAAGCGGAGGAGAAAATTGATCAATTGATTCAGTTAGATCAGATTAAAGGTGGGCATTACCGAGCTCAAGCAGAATCGCTTATGGCCGGGTTGGGCGAAAAAGCAGTTAAGCCGCAATTATATTATGATCTTAATCTGGTAGCTGAATCGGTTGAGGTAAGCCGCTATTTTAGTGATGGGCAAGCTTTGTTTGTTCTAGATCGGGCTAATCGCCGAGTTTTGAAAATTGATTTGGAAAATAAGAGGGGGGAAATTATTGCCGGTGGTGAGCGCTTGGCACAAGCTGATTGGTTGGTTGCTAGTCCCAAACGGATTTATCTGATCGCTGCTCAAACAATTTATTGGTGGCATCAAGGTCAATGGCAATCTTTGGTGGATCTGAGGGAGGAGATGAAAATTCAAGCTGCAGGCATTTGGCTGGGTAACCTTTATCTCTTAGATGCCAATCAGAAGCAGATTTGGAAGTATCCGGCGATTAGTCAAGGTTTGGGACGAGAGCGAGCTTGGTTAAAATCAACCCCTGAATTCGACTTTGATCAGGTAGTTGATTTGGCTATTGACGGGCGAATTTGGTTATTGTTGGCTAATGGTCGGGTCTATAAATTCTTCTCTGGTCGCGAAGACCGTTTTGTTCAGCAGTTGCCCCCTGATCTTGGGCGAGCGCAATTCTTGACGGTAGCTCAAGAGGGTGAAGTGATTGCTTTTTGGGATCAGGAAAAAAATACAATTTGGACTTTTGACAAAGAAGGGCAATTTTTAGCCCGGGTTTTGGTTAAATTAGATGATGTTCGCGGTTTGGTTTTAAGTCCTAAAGGCGAGGCGATTTACCTATTAACGCGAGACAAGGTCTATCGGCTTGAGTTTTCTGGTCTCGATTAGTTCAAAATGAGGCTTACTCTATCAACTTTATTGTCTTTAAAACCCGGTGTGTCGTACCTAGACAACACCCGGTGTGTCCGTTTTTTGTTTGTTGCTGCTTTGATTTTGTTGTCTTGGCAACCAGCGAAGGCGGCTGAGTGTCGGCGGGATTGCGGCACAATTGAGGAGTGCCAACGATTTATTAACGAATGCTCCCAGGTGTTGGATCTTTATCAATCGGCCAATTTAAAAAATAAAAAAAGCCTGCAAGGATTTGAAACACAAGTTAAGCGTTTTGAGCAAATGATTACTTCCGCAGGAAGTCAACTTAAGTCTTTACAAGAGAATATTATCGATCGAGAGGCTGAACTTGAGGTTCAGCGAATTTTGCTTCAACAGCGGATCCGCCGTTTTTATATTTATCAGCGAGGTTATTCCTTACTAACCCTGTTTTTTGCCAGCAAAAATAGTGCCCATTTTTTGCGTCAGTTGTTTTACCAGCAACTAGTGGCTAATGAGGATAAGAAAGTGATTGAAAACCTAAGCCAGCAATTAGCCCAGCTAAAGAATGACAAAGAGAAGTTGGAAGAACATCAGGCCTGGTTGGCGCGGAAAAAGAAGGAGATGGAAAGACAAGTGGCCTTTTTGCGCCAAGAAGTGAAAAAAGCTCAGGCCTATATTAATGTTCTTTCTTCAACTATTGCTAGTTTGACAGCCAAGCAAAAGCAGTTAATCGAGATGAAGACTGGCCTTTTTTCTACCAGTGTAGGAGAAACGCCGGCTGTTGACGATCCTTGTTCTGGAGCACCAGGATCAAGCAATTTCTGTGACCCCGGATTCAGACCCGCTTTTGCTGCTTTTTCCTTTGGCGCTCCTCATCGCAAAGGGATGAGTCAATATGGTGCTTTTGGTCGGGCTAAGGCAGGACAAAATTATGAAACCATTCTTAAGGCTTATTATGGTGATATTCGGATTGAAACGATTGATTCGCCAGGAACAATTGCCACCAGCTTAGGCAGCCTGCCCTTTGAGGATAATTATCTCCTAGGCATTGCCGAAATGCCTTCTTCTTGGGGAGAACAAGGGGGTATGGAAGCTCTGAAAGCTCAGGCTATTGCGGCGCGCACCTACGCCCTGGCTTATGTTGGTTGGCGGATGGGAAATCGATCAGTTAAGGGGTCAATTTGTACCGGTGAGTCTTGCCAGGTTTATCGGTCATCAAAGGCGGCTAATCCACCCGAAACTTGGCGGCGAGCGGTTCAAGAAACCAGAGGTAAAATTATCGTCAGTAATTCGACTGGCGAAATTATTTCGGCCTGGTATGCTTCGACTGCTGGTGGTTATTTCTACTCCTACTCGACTTTAAATCACCACACTCCCGGCCATTGGGACACTACTTGTGGCAATCAGGGTTGTTGGCCGAGCGAGGCCTGGGAGAAAAAAGCGAATTCTCCTTGGTTTTATAAGGCTTGGTATAAAACCCGCTCTGGCCAAAGTTGTGGCCGGTCTCATCCTTGGCTCACTCAAGAGGAATTAGCCGACATTATTAATGCTTTAATCGTTTACAGCCGTGATAATGGGGCGATTACCCATCTTTCCCAAACTGACGCGGGGAGTTGCTGGGGTAAG
>Ga0256830_1003203_pt1 | contig 10320 bp, 11 predicted proteins | sample 128326metaG_FD_190537 | JGI IMG/M metagenome (GOLD analysis project Ga0256830, IMG submission 190537) | Hydrothermal vent microbial communities from Lau Basin, Pacific Ocean - 128-326 | ecosystem: Environmental > Aquatic > Marine > Hydrothermal vents | place: Pacific Ocean: Lau Basin | collected...
TAGGAGATAATTCCGTGTATCGAGAGGCCAGCTCTCCGGTACCCCATGGCGAGACACGCTGTGAATACATCCCTGTAAGCTTCACGGCAGCTTCCCTGCTGCCGAGAGTCTTGCCATGGAGTACCGGAGAGCTGGCTTGTCAAATAACAAACTGGACACCTTTTTCGCATACTCATTTAGAGAAAACGACACGAAATCCTGCGGAATTGGCACACTCGTTCTGCCGGCAACAGCCTCGACTATCGGAGGTACTGCAATAATTGGTATGCTTACGCCGGCAAACCGATTTGAATTGTGAGTGTGTATGACCACAGAAGAAAATAACGCCTCTTTCCAGGGACTGGAGATCCGCAACCTGAGCTGCACGCGGGAGGATCGCAGCCTTTTTTCCGGACTGAATTTCAAACTCGCCCCGGGGCAGGCGCTGCAGATCGAAGGTCCCAACGGCAGTGGCAAAACCACCCTGCTGCGGATCCTTTGTGGCCTGCGGCTGCCCGATGACGGCGCCATCTACTGGAACGACACCGACATTCAGGAACAACGCAGCAACTACCTCGGGAACCTGGCCTATATCGGCCACAACCACGGGGTCAAGGGGGAGCTTACTCCGCTGGAAAATCTGCGTGTCGCCCGCGCCATGAGCCTCTTCAGCAATGACATCACTGAGGACGAGGCGCTCGCCCGGGTGGGTCTGTTCGGCTTTGAGGACGTCCCGGCCCGAACCCTATCAGCCGGCCAATGCCGCCGGGTGGCACTGGCGCGGCTGTTGATCACCCCCGCACCGCTGTGGATCCTCGACGAACCCTTCACTGCCATCGATATCCAGGGACAGCAGCAGATCGAGGAAATGATCACGCATCACGTCCTGCAGGGAGGGATGGCCATCCTCACCTCCCATCACCCTCTGGACCTGTCTGAAGACCATCTATCGAGTTTGAACCTGGCTGCATGAAAACCTCTTTGTTGTCTGCTTTTTTCACTATTCTGAAACGTGATCTCACCCTGGCGTTACGCACCCGTTCCGAGATCACCAACCCTTTGCTGTTTTTCATCATCGTTACCAGCCTGTTTCCGCTGGCAGTCAGCCCGGAGGAAAAAGTGCTGCAAACCCTGGCGCCGGGGGTTATCTGGGTCGCGGCCTTGCTGGCCACGATGCTGTCACTCGACAGTATTTTCCGTTCTGATTTTGAGGACGGCGCCCTGGAACAACTGCTGTTGAGCCCGCACCCCATTTCCCTGCTGGTATTGGGAAAAGTCATCGCCCACTGGCTGGTCACCGGGGTGCCGCTGATCATTCTGGCGCCGCTGCTGGGGATATTGCTCTATTTGCCAAGCGACGCCATGCCTGCCCTGCTCGCCACCCTGGCGCTGGGCACACCGGTACTCAGCCTGGTTGGCGCGATTGGTGTCGCCCTGACCGTCGGTCTGCGCCGGGGCGGAGTGCTGCTCTCCCTGCTGGTGTTGCCGCTCTATATTCCGGTACTGATTTTTGCCAGTAACGCCATCGCCACCGCGGCGGCCGATCTGAGCATCAGGGGTCAGCTGTTTTTCCTTGCCGCCCTGCTGGCGCTGGCGCTGACGCTGGCCCCGTTCGCCATTGCGGCAGCGCTGCGGATCAGCCTGCGCTGAGTGATCCGCATCAATAGGAGAAATAATCCGCCCATGCTAGAATCGCGAACTTGTTCAAATCCAGACACATCTGAATTTATCGTGCCGCCGGAAATTAATTGATTATGTGGTCGTTTTTACACAAACTCGCCTCACCAAAACATTTTTACCATTTTGCCGGCCGACTGATCCCCTGGCTGGGATGGTCCACCCTGCTGCTGATGCTGGCAGGTCTCTATACCGGCCTGGTGGTCGCCCCCACGGATTATCAGCAGGGGGAAAGTTACCGCATTATCTATATCCATGTCCCCGCTGCCTGGATGTCGATGTTTGTCTACATGGTGATGGCAGGCGCAGGCGCCATCGGCCTGATCTGGAAAATAAAAATGGCCGACATCGTCGCCTCCAGCGCTGCACCGCTCGGTGCCGCTTTCACCTTCCTGGCGCTGGTGACCGGCTCTTTGTGGGGAAAGCCCATGTGGGGCACCTGGTGGATCTGGGACGCACGCCTGACCTCGGAACTGATCCTGCTGTTTCTCTATCTCGGTTTTATCGCCCTGCAATCGGCAATCGAAGACAAACGCACTGCCGCCAATGCCTGCGCCGTGCTGGCGCTGGTGGGCGTGGTCAACATCCCCATCATTCACTACTCGGTGGAATGGTGGAACACCCTGCACCAGGGTCCGACCGTCACCCGCTTTGACAAACCGGCGATGGACACCAGCATGCTGATCCCGCTTATGATCATGTTTTTCGCCTTCAAGCTCTATTTCGGCCTCACCGTGCTGATGCGGGCGCGCGGCGAAATTCTGGAACGGGAACGCAACAGCACCTGGGTCAAGCAGATGGTCACGGAGTCATCCTGATGAATGAATTTTTCCACATGGGCGGCTACGCCTTTTATGTCTGGACCTCCTACGGTCTGGCGCTGATCATTTTGCTATGGAACGTGATCCTTCCGCGGCAACGCCAGAAACAGCTGCTGGCCCGGCTGAAACGTAAATTCAGGCAATCACCACCACAGGGGAACAACCAGTGAGTTGTTGCTGTCCCACGCATAAGCCGTGACAACCAAAAGAGATTGAAAACTGATGCGACTCCTACCCAAACACCCGCAACGCCGGAAACGCCTGGCCCTGATCAGTCTGTTGATCACCGGCATCGGTGCCGCCGTAGCGCTGGCCACCGTGGCCCTGAAAGAAAACATCAACCTGTTCTACAGCCCCACCCAGATCCTCTCGGGTGAAGCACCGAAGAACCACGTCTTTCGCCTCGGCGGGCTGGTTGCGGAAGGCTCGGTCAAACGCAACAAGGACAACCTGGATGTCTATTTTGAAGTCACCGATACCGACAAAAAGGTTGCGGTGATCTACAACGGCATTCTGCCGGACCTGTTCCGCGAAGGGCAGGGGATCGTCGCCCTCGGCAAATTACGTGACGACGGAGTCTTCATCGCAGACGAGGTGCTCGCCAAGCATGATGAGAACTACATGCCGCCCGAAGCCGCCAAGGCCATCGAGGACGCCCAGGCGAAACAGACCCGCTCCACCACCACCCCGCAAGGAAGTCAGCAGCCATGATTGCCGAGATAGGTCATTTTGCCCTCATCCTTGCCCTGTGTCTGGCACTGGTGCAAAGCACCCTCCCGCTGCTCGGCGCCGCCTGGGGGAAACCCGGCTGGATGGCTGTTGCCCGCCGTGCCGCCTGGGGCCAGTTCTTCTTTATTGCCATCGCTTTCGGCGCACTGACGAACGCCTTCATCAGCAATGATTTCAGCCTGGTTTACGTGGCGACCAACTCCAACTCGGCCCTGCCCCTCGCCTACCGCATCTCGGCGGTCTGGGGGGCGCACGAAGGATCATTACTGCTCTGGACCCTGCTGCTCTCCATGTGGACCGTCGCTGTCGCAGCCTTCAGCCGCAGTCTCCCCCAGGACACCGTCGCGCGGGTGATCGCCGTCATGGGCATGATCAGCATCGGCTTCCTGCTGTTCATGCTGCTGACTTCCAACCCCTTCGAGCGCATCCCGCTCGCCATGATCCCGGCCAACGGCCGCGACCTGAACCCGCTGCTGCAGGATCCCGGCCTGGTGTTGCATCCGCCCATGCTCTACATGGGGTATGTCGGTTTTTCTGTTGCGTTCGCCTTTGCCGTCGCCGCCCTCATCGGCGGTCATCTGGATGCCGCCTGGGCACGCTGGTCCCGGCCCTGGACAGCCGTGGCCTGGCTGTTTCTCACCATCGGCATCGCCCTCGGCAGCTGGTGGGCCTATTACGAACTGGGCTGGGGCGGCTGGTGGTTCTGGGATCCGGTGGAAAACGCCTCCTTCATGCCCTGGCTGGTCGGCACCGCGCTGATGCATTCCCTGGCGGTGGCCGAAAAGCGCAACAGTTTCAAAAGCTGGACCGTGTTGCTGGCCATTTTCGCCTTTTCCCTCAGCCTGCTGGGAACGTTCCTGGTGCGTTCAGGCGTACTCACCTCTGTCCACGCCTTCGCCACCGATCCGGCCCGCGGCGTCTTTATTCTCCTCTTCCTGGCGGTGGTGATCGGCGGTTCCCTGAGCCTGTATGCCTGGCGGGCGCCGGCGGTGAAAAGCGTGGGCGGGTTCCAGTTGCTCTCGCGTGAAACCCTGCTGCTGGCAAACAATGTCCTGCTGGTGGTGGTCACCGCCACCATCCTGCTCGGCACCGTCTATCCGCTGATCCTGGATGCGCTCGGACTCGGCAAGATTTCTGTCGGCCCGCCCTATTTCAACAGCGTGTTCGTACCCATCATGCTGGTGCTCCTGGCACTGCTGGGTGTCGGCCCCCACGCCCGCTGGAAAAAGGACGATCCCGCCCGTCTGGGCAAACGCCTCGGACCGGTAGTGGCTGCCAGCGTGTTGCTCAGCCTGCTGTTCCTGTACGCCCTCTACCGGGAAATCACTTTTGGCGTCACCCTCAGCATCTCCCTGGCATTCTGGGTGGTGTTGACCGTGGCAGCCGATGTGCGCGCCCGGCTGAAAAACAAGCCAGGCGGTATCTGGCAGGGATTGAGCAGCCTGCCGCGGGAATTCTACAGCATGAGCGTTGCCCATCTCGGCATTGCGGTTTTCACTATTGGCGTCACTCTCACCAGCGCCTACAGCGTGGAACATGATGTGCGGCTGGCGCCGGGGGAAACCGTTGAACTGGCCGGTTACAGTTTCCGATTCGAAAGCATCAACAACAGTGAAGGGCCGAATTACCAGTCCAATGTCGGACGAATCCACGTCAGCCGCGAAGGAAAAGCCATTGCCCTGCTGACACCCGAGAAACGCTTTTATTATGTGCAAAGCCGGCCGATGACCGAAGCCTCGATCGATGCCGGATTGTTCCGGGATCTGTATGTCTCTCTCGGGGAACCCCTGCCCGACAGCAATGCCTGGGCGGTGCGGATCTATTACAAACCTTTCATCCGCTGGATCTGGCTCGGCTCCCTCATCATGGCGTTTGGCGGACTGCTCGCGGCAACCGACAAACGCTACCGTCTGCCGGTAAAAGAGCTCAAAACCCGGGCCGTGACCCGATTGAAACAGGCAGCTGTCAGTGGTCAGGCGTAAATCAACTTCACTCCACGGTGGGCGGCAGGGAATGCAGGGTATTCCCCTGCGAGCCCCCGTGCCCCCCGCGATTTCAACGTTACCCGAATCAGGTTAAAGCATGGCGCGTTATCTTGTTCCCCTTGGAATTTTTATTGTCCTGGCGATATTTCTCGGTATCGGTCTCACCCGCGACCCCAAGCTGGTCCCTTCGCCACTGATCGGCAAACCGGCACCGGCCTTCACCCTGCCGCGGCTCTATGAACCCGAAAAGAACTTCAGCAACGAGGACCTTGCCGGCAAGGTCTCGTTGTTGAACGTGTGGGCAAGCTGGTGTGCCGCCTGCCGTTCCGAGCACCCGTTTCTCATGCAGCTGGCGGGCAAAAACATCATCACCATCTACGGCCTGAACTACAAGGATGAGCGCGATGACGCCATACGCTGGCTGGCGCAGTATGGCGGAAACCCCTACACCGTCATTGGGCATGATCTCAACGGCCGCACCGGCATGGACTGGGGGGTTTACGGCGTGCCGGAAACCTTCGTCATCGACAAAAAAGGAGTGATCCGCTACAAACACGTCGGTCCGCTTCAACCGGAAGTCTGGAACTCCACCCTGTTACCCATTATCCAGAAACTGCAGGCGGAATAATCATGCGTCTACCACACTTTCTCAGTTGCGCTCTTTTACTGGTTTTGATGCTGCCGGCCCAGGCAGCTATCGTCGCCTTCGAGTTTGACGATCCCGCCAAGGAGGCGCGTTTCAAACACTTTGGAGAGGAGCTGCGTTGCCTCGTCTGCCAGAACCAGTCAATCGCGGATTCCAACGCAGAACTGGCGCTGGATTTACGCCGCGAGCTTTACAAGATGATCCAGAACGACGCCACTGACGAGGAAATCATCGATTTCATGACCAACCGCTATGGCGACTTCGTGCTCTACCGCCCGCCGGTCAAGACCACCACCTATCTCCTGTGGTTCGGCCCTTTCGTGCTGGTGCTCATCGGTCTGATCATCCTCTTCCGCGTGATCCGTTCAGGGAACAAACAGGGCAACACGGAACTCTCCACGGAAGAACAACAACGCCTGCAACAACTGCTGAAAAATGAGAAAGGGGAAGGCTGACCATGACGTTATTTATTACCCTTGCCGTTCTCATGGTGCTGGCCGGATTGTATTTCATTCTGCCACCGCTGCTTGGCCGCTATAAGGTTTCCGAAACCCTGCACAACGAACTCAATCTGGCAATCTACCAACAGCGCCTGGCGGAACTGGAGGAAGACAGTGATACCGATCTTTCTCCGGAGCAAAAAGAGCAGGCCCGCAAGGAACTGGAAAAAAGCCTGTTGCAGGATATCGACACTGCGGAAACCAGCCGCAGCGAAACCGTCCCGCAAAAGCAGAAATCACCCACCCTCGCGGTTGCCATCGGCTTCATGGTGCCACTGCTCGCCCTTGGCTTTTACGGCCTGCTCGGGCCGGCCGAACTGCCGGAAATACTTGCCGGCAAAACCGGCAATGGCGCCAGACATGTCAGCACCCGCAATCAGGGAGATGCTGTTGACGTCAATGAAATGGTGCGCAAGCTGGAGGCGCGCCTGCAGCAAAACCCCGACGATGCGGAAGGCTGGCCGCTGCTTGCCCGTTCTTACATGTATATGCAGCGTTTTGGCGAGGCGGCAGAGGCCTATGAGCGGGCAATAAAACTCAATGGCGACGATCCCCGCCTGCTCACCGATTACGCCGAAGCACTGGCGATGAAGCGGGGCGGCAACATGCAGGGCAAACCGGAAGAACTGGTACTCAAGGCTCTCCGCCTGCAGCCCATGCATCCCAAATCACTCTGGCTGGCCGGTGCCGCCAAGTTCCAGTCGGGCCAGTATCAGGCCGCCATCGATTACTGGCAACGTCTGCTGAAAATGCATGAAGATGGCAGTGAGGGCGCACGTGAACTGCAAAAACGCATCGACATGGCCAGGCAGGCGCTGGAGGAAAACGGCGGAGCGGTCAGTGTAAGCGGCAGTGAAAAAGCCAAACCGAAAAATACCACCGCCACCGAACTCACGGTAAAAGTGGCCCTGGATCCCCGCTTCATCGACCACGCCAGGCCGGAAGACACCGTATTCATCTTCGCCCGTGCCGCCAACGGCCCGCCAATGCCGCTGGCCGTCGTGCGCAAACAGGTCAGGGATCTGCCCGTTGAAGTCACGCTGGATGACAGCATGGCGATGACCCCCAAGGCCCGCCTCTCCAGCTTTAAAAAGGTTTACGTCAGTGCCCGCATCTCGAAAAGCGGCACCGCCGAACCCCAGGCCGGGGATCTGCAAGGCCGCAGCCAGGTGGTTGCCACCGGCGGGAAACTGAATCTCAACCTCATGATTGACCAGCAGGTTCACTGAAGCCGGAATCACCGTTCCGGCGATTCCTCCCTTCCCGGCAAATCACGATAGATCCCGTGCCCTGGCTGCAACTTGAACTGGAAACAACACCGGAAGATGCCGAACGGCTGTCCGATCTCCTGCACGAAAGCGGCGCAGCCGCGGTGACCCTGCAGGATGCCGCCGATCAGCCGCTGTATGAACCCCCGCCGGGCGCAACCCCCCTTTGGCGCAGCACCCGCGTCATCGGGCTGTTTGATAGCGATGCCGACATCCCGGCCGTTCTCGGCCACCTGCAACGACAGCTTGGCGATACGCCCCTGCCCGACTGGCACCTCAATCCGCTCGAGGATCGCGACTGGATCCGCGCCTGGATGGACGATTTCAAACCCATGCGCTTTGGGAAACAGCTGTGGATCTGCCCGAGCGGTTACACCCCGCCGCAACCGGATGCCGTCAATATCCTGCTGGATCCCGGACTGGCCTTTGGTAGCGGGACTCACCCCACCACCGCGATGTGCCTGCGCTGGCTCGACGCCCATCCACCGCGGGAGAAGGAGGTTGTCGACTATGGTTGTGGCTCAGGCATTCTGGCCATTGCCGCCTGCCTCCTGGGTGCCCGGCATGTTTATGCGGTGGATACTGATCCCCAGGCACTCATCGCCACCTGCGACAACACTGAAAAAAACCGGGTGCAAAACCGTCTCGACGCCTGCCTGCCAGGCGACCTCGACACCCCGCCGGTTGCACTGTTGCTGGCCAACATTCTCGCCGAGCCCCTGACGGAGCTGGCCCCGGCTTTTGCCCGCCTGCTCGAGCCCGGCGGTCGTATCGTGCTCTCCGGCATTCTCCATACCCAGGCCGACGCCGTTATGCAACACTATGCTGACGATTTCACTCTTCAGATCCACTGCCGGGAGGAAGAGTGGGTCTGCCTGGCGGGGAAACGGAAAAGCGGCAACTGATCTCAGGGAAGAAAGGGCATAAAAACCCACTTTTTGTTTGATTGTCTAAACCCGGTCAAGTTTTTATACTGCCCTATTGTCCCCTGGAATTTAATGTTGTCATAACGGATGTTCACCTGCTGCCCTCATTGCCAAACCTGTTTTCGCATCACCAAACCGCAACTCGACGTCGCGCAGGGGAAGGTGCGCTGCGGCCAGTGCAAACAGGTTTTCGATGCCAGAAAGTACCTGCACGAAAAAAAACCGCAACCCGCGGCGGCAAAAACAGCCGTTAAACGAAAAACCGACCCTGCGGTTAAAACCGCTGCCAGCAAACCGCCGCCAGCCCCTGTCGCCACAACCCCCGCTGCCAGGGTGAAAACAGACAACCCGCCTGAACCCCCGAAAAAAGCACCGCTGCCGGATAACGATGAAATAGATATTGAGTTGTTCGCCTATACGCGTGATACGGAAGATTTCGACAAGGACGATTCCTGGCTTGATAAGCTGGATGAAAACGACCTGCCTGAAGAACCAAATGAAGAAGATGAGGAAAATGATCTTCACGCGCAGGAGGAGGAAACGGAAATCATCAAGATGGATGATTTCCCTGCTGATCTTTTCAGCATGATCAGTGAAGAACATGATCAGGAGAGTGACAAGGGAAATACACCGCTTGACCATGCCCCCCAGGAAGACGTACAGGAGGACAAAGAAGAAGCGGAATCCGGCATGCTCCAGCAGAATACGCAGCCAGCGGCCGATTCTGCTTCACGCTACGAATATGTCGATCCGGATGAATTGCTCCATGAAGAAAAGGATATCGATGACATCCTTGCGGAGATGAACTCCCAGCTCAGCCAGGTGACCGAAACGAATGACGAAAAACCGGCCACCACGCCCCCTGCTGCAAGTGCGCGCTCCGTTGACGCAGAGGATGATCGCGGAAAAACAGCTGCTGTCACTGAGGCAGACACGGATCAATCCCTCGATGATTTTTTCAGTCACATTCCTGTCTCCAGCGAGACGACGTTGGCAAAAGACAATTTTGAGTCGGAATTTCTGGCCTCGCTCGACTCCACCATAGAAAAGGCCAGACACCCCTCCACGCCGCCACCGGCCGAACCCGCCCCTCCGCCCAAAGCCCCTCCCCCACCCGTCAGCAAGGAGGAACCGGAGGATGACGGGGATATGTTCGATTTCGGGGATGAAACCCACGGCGCACAAAAGAACTCACAGCAGGCGAGTGGAACCGCGGAAAGGGAAAAAGACGAATTGCCCTATCCGCTGCGGCAAGTCTTCGGGGAAGAAGAGGAAAGGCGTTTTCGTCCCGGCAGACTGTTGCTTGGCCTGGTGGGCATTCTGCTCTTACTCGCCCTGCTGGCCATTCAGCTCACTGTTTTTCGTGGCACCGATCTGGCGGACCGCCTGCCGGTGCTGGAACCGCTGTTGGCCAAAGCCTGTCAGACACTGCCCTGCCGCTACACCGGGCCATCGGATATCTCGCAGATCAAATTATTGAGCCGCGATATCCGCGTCCACCCCAATGCGAAAAAGGCCCTGCTGATCACCGCCACCATCATTAACCGCGCCCCTTACAAACAACCCTACCCCGACATCCAGATCACACTTTCCGACTTGAGTGGTGAGGTGGTGGCCGAGCGCCGTTTCAGCCCCGAGGAATATCTTGGCCGCATGAACAGCCCCTTCCTTCGCATGCCCGCGGGAACACCTGTCAAGATCGCCCTGGAGGTGCTCGACCCGGGCAAGGACGCGGTGAATTTCGAATTCAGTTTTCGCTGATCCCGCCGGTTTTCAACCAGGATTGCAA
>Ga0256830_1003204_pt1 | contig 10318 bp, 8 predicted proteins | sample 128326metaG_FD_190537 | JGI IMG/M metagenome (GOLD analysis project Ga0256830, IMG submission 190537) | Hydrothermal vent microbial communities from Lau Basin, Pacific Ocean - 128-326 | ecosystem: Environmental > Aquatic > Marine > Hydrothermal vents | place: Pacific Ocean: Lau Basin | collected...
AATCGAAATGAGCTCGACAGACGTCAGATAGTGTAAAAAGGCTCGTGCGCTCGCAAGCCGGCAGGGCGCCGGTCCGGCTACAGCGAGTCGGGACACGGGCGCGAAACGCGCTCGCCGAGCGAGCTCGTTCGGTCGACCCCGGCGAACGGCGGCGCATGTCCCGAGGCGCGCATCGGAGGGCGCCTCGGTGCGGGAGCGTGAGAGGTGGGATGCGGCCCGTCAAGCGAGCGCGGGCCGGCCTTTCGCCGCATCCGCGACCGCCGTCAGACGTCGAGATTGACCACCCGCAGCGCGTTCTCCTGGATGAACTCGCGCCGGGGTTCGACGAGATCGCCCATCAGGGTCGAGAAGATCTCGTCGGCCTCGTCGGCGTGCTCGATCTGCACCTGCAGCAGCACCCGGCGGGCAGGATCGAGGGTGGTCTCCCAGAGCTGTTCGGGGTTCATCTCGCCGAGCCCCTTGTAGCGCTGGATGGCGAGCCCCTTGCGCCCCCAGGCGAGCAGCGTCTCGACGAGCTGCACCGGCCCGGCAATGGGTACGGCCTCCTCCCTGCGCAGGAGCCGCGCCCCCTCGAAGAGCGCCGCCACCGGCTGCAGCTTGTCGCCGAGACGGCGGCCGTCGGCGCTGCGCAGGAAGACGGCATCCACCACCCAGCGCTCGCGCCGCTCGCCACGCTGGCGGTGGAAGACGAGGGCGCCCGCCTCGCCCCGCACCACCTGCCAGGGATGGCCGTCGGTGCGTGCGAGCCGGGCCGCCACCTTCTGGCCGAGGGCCAGCGCCCGGTCCATGTCGGCCAGCGCCTGCTCGCCGAAGGCACCGGCCAGGGCCAGGCTCTCGACGAGCTCGCCGGGCAGGCGGCGGGCGAGCTGGCCGATGAGATCGCGGGCGCGGCGTGCCCGCTCGACGAGCTCGCCCAGCGCCGCCCCCTCGATGCGGCGGCCCTCGCCGCTCTCCAGCGCCGCCCCCTCGAGCCCCGCCTCGATCAGGAACTCCTCGAGCGCCGCATCGTCCTTGAGATAGCTTTCGCGGTTGCCGCGCTTGACCCGGTAGAGGGGCGGCTGGGCGATGTAGAGATGCCCGCGCTCCACGATCTCCGGCAGGTGCCTGTAGAAGAAGGTCAGCAGCAGGGTGCGGATGTGCGAGCCGTCGACATCGGCGTCGGTCATGATGACGATGCGATGGTAGCGCAGTTTCTCGATGTCGAAATCGTCGCGGATGCCGGTCCCGAGCGCGGTGATCAGGGTGCCGATCTCCTGGCTGTTCAGGATGCGGTCGAGCCGCGCCCGCTCGACGTTGAGGATCTTGCCGCGGAGCGGCAGGATGGCCTGGAAGCTGCGGTCCCTGCCCTGCTTGGCCGAGCCGCCGGCGGAATCGCCCTCGACGATGAACAGCTCGGCCTTCCTGGGATCGCGCTCCTGGCAGTCGGCGAGCTTGCCGGGCAGATTGGCGACGTCCATCGGCCCCTTGCGGCGGGTGAGCTCGCGCGCCTTGCGGGCCGCCTCGCGGGCGGTCGCCGCCTCGACGATCTTGGAGAGGATCTGGCGGGCCTCCTGGGGATGCTCCTCGAACCAGCGCGAGAGCTGCTCGCCCACCACCGCCGAGACCACCGGCGTCACCTCCGAGCTCACCAGCTTGTCCTTGGTCTGGGAGGAGAACTTGGGATCGGGGATCTTGACGGCGAGCACGCAGGTGAGCCCCTCGCGCATGTCCTCGCCGGTGAGCTGGACCTTCTCGCGCTTGAGCAGCCCGCTCTCCTCCACGTAGCGGTTGATGGTCCGCGTGAGCGCCATCCGCAGCCCCTGGAGATGGGAGCCGCCATCCCGCTGGGGGATGTTGTTGGTGAAGCAGAGGCAGGTCTCGTGGTAGCTCTCGGTCCACTGGAGGGCGCATTCGACGCGCATCCCCTCGCGCTCGCCGCGGATCAGGATGGGTGGCCGGAAGAGCGGCGTCTTGGTGCGGTCGAGCCAGTCGACGAAAGCCTCGAGGCCGCCCTCGTAATGGAACAGCTCCTCCACCGGCGGATCCTCGCGCCGGTCGACGAGGCGGATGCGGACGCCGGCGTTGAGGAAGGCCAGCTCGCGCAGGCGGTGAGCGAGGATCTCGCGCTTGAAGTCGGTGCTGGCGAACACCGCGATCGAGGGCTGGAAACTCACCCGCGTGCCGCGGCGGCCATCGGCGGGGCCGACCACGCGCAGCGGCGCCACCGGCTCGCCGCCGTTCTCGAAGCGGATCACGTGCTCCTTGCCGTCGCGCCAGACGGTGAGCTCGAGCCAGTCGGAGAGGGCGTTGACCACCGACACGCCGACGCCGTGCAGGCCGCCCGAGACCTTGTAGGCGTTGTGGTCGAACTTGCCGCCGGCGTGCAGCCTCGTCATGATGATCTCGGCCGCCGAGACGCCGAACTCCTCGTGCACGTCCACCGGAATGCCGCGCCCGTCGTCGGTCACCGTCACCGAGCCGTCGGCCTCGAGCACCACCTCGACCCGCGTCGCGTGGCCGGCGAGCGCCTCGTCGATGGCATTGTCCACCACCTCGAACACCATGTGGTGGAGGCCCGAACCGTCGTCGGTGTCGCCGATGTACATGCCGGGACGCATGCGCACCGCCTCCAGCCCCTCCAGCACCTGGATGGAGCTGGAATCGTAGGTCTGGGACGTTGCGGTGGTCTGCTTGTCAGCCATGTTCACTCAATGTCGCCTCGTTGACGTGGAAGACGGCGGCGCGTCCGAACAGCGGCCGGAACAGCCCGGCGTCGGTGCCGGTGAGCCAGCTCTGGGCGCCGAGCCCGAGCAGGGCCCGGAACAGGGCCTCGCGCCGCGCCGCGTCGAGATGGGCCGCCACCTCGTCCAGGAGCAGCAGCGGCCAGTCGCCGGCGCGCGCCCGCCGCAGGCGGGTCTCGGCCAGCAGGATGGCCAGCAGCAGGGCCTTCTGCTGGCCGGTGGAGCAGGCGGCGGCGGGCACCTCCTCCTCGCGCGCGAACACCAGAAGGTCGCTGCGGTGGGTGCCGTGGGCGGCCCCGCCGCTCTCGGCGTCCGCCGCCCGCGACGCCGCGAGCCGCGCGGCGAGCCATTCCTCCGCCTCGAGGGCGGTGGCGCGCGCGAGGCGCTCCTCGACCTCGCCCACCACCTCCAGCCGGGCGCCCGGGAACCCTTCGACCCCGCGGGCCAGCTCCGTCTCGAGCCCGGCCAGGAGATCGCGCCGGGCGGCGGCGACGGCCACCGCCGCTTCCGCCATCCGCCGCTCGAGGGCGGCGAGCCACACCGGATCGGGCCGCCGCGTCCGCAGCAGATGGGCGCGCTCGCGCATGGCCCGCTCGAAGGCGCTCACCCGGGCGGCGTGGTCGGGATAGAGCGCCAGGGTGAGCCGGTCCAGAAAACGCCGCCGCCCCGCGGGTCCCTCCACCAGGATCCGGTCCATGGCCGGCGTCAGCCAGACCAGGGCGCAGATCCGCGCGAGCTCCGCCGAGGAACGGCTCGCCGTCCCGTCCACCGCCACCAGCCGGCGGCCGGTCGCCACATCGTGCCAGGTCTCGACCTCGCGCGGGCCGTCGGCCGTCTCCACCCGCGCCCGGATGCGGAAGCGGCCGCCGGCCCGGTTGTCGAGCTCGGCGAGGCGCGCCCGCCGCAGGCCGCGGCCGGGACCGAGCAGCGACAGCGCCTCCAGGAGATTGGTCTTGCCCGCGCCGTTGGGGCCGAACAGCACCACCGGCCGCGTCCCCACGGTGAGATCGAGGCGGCCGTAGTTGCGGAAGGCCCGCAGTTCGAGCCGCGAGACGGCGCCGGCGGTCTGCCCGGCCACCGCGGTGGCCGGCTCCGGTGCCAGTGGCGCCGTCATCACACCCGCATGGGCATCAGGACATAGAGCGTGCTGCCGTCGGCCGGATCGCGCAAGACCGTCGGTGCCGCCGGCGAAGTCATCTCCATGCGGACCTGCTCGCCCTCTATTTCTCCAAGGATGTCCAATATATAGCGCGCATTGAAGCCGATTTCGAGGGGCTCGCCGGAATATTCCACATCGAGTTCCTCGACCGCCCGTCCGGCTTCCGCGCTGACCGCGGAGATGGTCACCTGGCCGGGGGCGAAGCCGAGCTTCACCGCCCGCGTGCGCTCGGTGGAGATGGTGCTCACCCGGTCCACCGCATCCTTGAAGGCGCGCACCTCCATGACCGCCACCCGGTCGGTGTCCTCGGGCTTGGGGATCACCCGCTCGTAGTCGGGAAACGGCCCGTCGATCAGCCGCGAGACCAGCACCGCGCGGTCGATGATGCAGCGCATGCGGTTGGGGGAGACGTTGAGCTCGATCTCCGCCTCGCTCTCGCCGAGCAGCTTTCTGAGCTCGTTGACCGTCTTGCGGGGGACGATGATGGGCGGCAGGGATTGGGCGCCTTCCGGCAGCGCCACCTCGACCCGCGCCAGCCGGTGGCCGTCGGTGGCCACCCCGCGCAGCACGCTGGCGGCCCCCGCGACCAGGGGGTGCATGTGGATGCCGTTCAGATAGTAGCGCGTCTCCTCGGTGGAGATGGCGAAGCGGGTCTTGTCGATCAGCCGCGCGAGATCGGAGGCCGGCATGGTGAAGCCGATGTCGAGCCCGTCCTCGCCGAGGGGCGGAAATTCCTCGGCCGGCAGCGTGGGGAGCTGGAACACCGAGCGCGCCGCCCTGAGCTCGAGCTCCTTGCCGTCGGGCGGCTGGGCGAGCTCCACCTCGCAGCCCTCCGGCAGCTTGCGCACGATCTCGAACAGTAGATGGGCGGCCACCGTGGTGGCGCCGGATTCGCGGATCTCCGCCGTCTCGCGGGTGGCCAGCGCGAGATCGAGATCGGTGGCGGCCAGGCTGAGCTCGCCATCCCCGGTCTCCAGCTTGACGTTGGCGAGGATCGGGATGGTGGTCCGCCGCTCGACCACGTTCTGGACATGGGACAGGGATCGGAGGAGGGCGCTGCGCTCGATGGAAAGCTTCATGGGTCGTCCGGTTCCTCTGACGTCCGGGACCGGCGGTGGCCGCCGGTCGCCCCCGACGCGACCGCCGGGGCGCGAACGCTAGCAGAAAACATCTCCCCCGTTGAGCCGGATTCTGCCGCGGGCGGCGGCAATCCTCAGCTCTGCAGACGCCGCCTGAGGACCTCGACGTCCTCGGCCAGGCTCCGGTCCTCCTCGCACAGCCGCTCGATCTGGCGGATGGCGTGCATGACGGTGGTGTGGTCCCGGTTGCCGAAGCGCTTGCCGATCTCCGGCAGCGAGCGGGTGGTGAGCTGCTTGGCCAGATACATCGCCACCTGCCGCGGCCGCGCCACCGCCCGCGCCCGGCGGCTGGAGCTCATGTCGGCCATGCGGATGCCGTAATGCTCCACCACCGCCCGCTGGATCTCCTCGATCGTCACCCGCCGGTCGTGGGCGCGCAGCAGATCCTTGAGCACCTCGCGCGCGGTGTCGATGGAAATCGGCCGGCCGCTGAAGGAGGCGTGATGGACGATGCGGTTGAGGGCCCCCTCGAGCTCGCGGACGTTGCTCGTGATGCGGGCGGCGAGGAACTCCATCACCCGCACCGGCACCTCGACCCCGAGCTTCTCGGCCTTGGTCTGGAGGATGCCGAGGCGCAGCTCGTAGGTGGTGGGATGGATGTCGGCGACGAGCCCCCAGCCGAGGCGCGAGCGGATGCGCTCCTCGAGGCCGGAGAGATCGGCCGGGCTGCGGTCGGCGGAAATGACGATCTGGCGGCCGCGGTCGACGAGGGCGTTGAAGGTGTGGAAGAACTCCTCCTGGGTGCTCTCCTTGCCGCTGATGAACTGCACGTCGTCGACCATCAGGACGTCGACCGAGCGGAACAGCTCCTTGAAGGACATGGTGTCCTTGCGGCGCAGCGCCCGCACGAACTGGTACATGAACTTCTCGGCCGAGAGGTAGACCACCCGCCGGCCGGGCGTCACCTCGCGGATGCGCCAGCCGATGGCGTGCATGAGATGGGTCTTGCCGAGGCCGACCCCGCCGTAGAGGAACAGCGGGTTGAAGGGCGGGCTCGGCGAGGCGGCCACCTTCTCGGCGGCGGCGACGGCGAATTCGTTGGGCTTGCCGACCACGAAGCTGTCGAAGGTGAAGCGGGGATCGAGGCGGGCGCCCATGTCCTCGAACTCGGGCGCCACCTCGCCCGGCTCGCAGCCGGCGGGCGCCACCGCCGAAACCGCCGGCCCGGCCGCGTCCGCCGCCGGGGGCGGCGGCGTGCGCGCCTCGGGCGGCCGCACGCTGAGGGCGATCGAACGCACCGCCGGATTGACCCCCGCCCACATGGAGCGGATGCGGTCGCCGTAGTGGGCGACGATCCAGTCGCGCATGAACTGGGTGGGCACCGTCATCACCACCCGGTCACCCTCGAGCCGGCTCACCTCGAGGGGCTTGAGCCAGGTGCCGAAGGCGGTGTCGCCGAACTCGGCGCGCAGCATTTCGCGAACCCGGGCCCACTGCGCCTGCAGATCGCTCGACGGCGAAATCATTCCAACCTCGGATGGCACGCCCAATCGACCTCCCGTCGCATCCGCGCTGCATCCCCGAACCGGACCGGCGCCCGTTCGCCACCCGCCGACCGCCCCCGCCGGAGCCCCTCATTCCCGCCTCGGCCATCCTCCGCGGGGATGCGCTCCCCGTCTGGTGAATACTTGCGGTTACCGCCCTTCCCGGATCATTTCAGCAATGAAACGATACGAGAACTTGGCGCACCATTGGGACGTCGATGCCGAAAAGAGAGCCGAGTTCCGAACCTGGCAGGCGGGCTCGAAAGCCATCGCGAAGGGTAAACGGGGCCTCGAACCCTGACAAGGGGATCGAACCGCGAACGAGGTTTTTCGCTCTACGGTTGAAATCTCCGATGTGACGAATCAACGAACGACGGCGTCCGTCCACGCGCCCGGCGGCGCCTGGGGGCGGCCCGTTCCGTCCCTCCCGGCGCCCCTTTCAGGCGCCGGCGCCCTCCGGGCGGGTCAGCATCTTCACCCGCCGCGCCAGACGGGAGATCTTGCGCGCCGCCGTGTTCATGTGCAGCACGCCCTTGCCGACCCCCTTGCGCAGCTCCGATTCCGCCTTGACGAAGGCGGCGCGGGCGGCCTCCGGATCGCCGGCGGCGATCGCCTCCTCGGCCCGGCGCACGAAGGTCCGGATGCGGGTCTTGCGACTGCGGTTGCGCAGCGTCCGCTTGATGGTCTGGCGGACGCGCTTCTTGGCGGAGCGGCTGTGTGCCACGGATGTCCTCTCGTTCCGTTGCCGGCGCGGACCTATAGTCCCCGGCCGCGACCGCGTCAATCGCGCGGTGACGGGGGGTCAGCGGTCCTTGAAACTCGGATTGCGCTTTTCGGCGAACGCCACCATGCCCTCGCTGCGGTCCTCGGTGGCGAAGGTGGAATAGAACACCCGCCGCTCGAAAAGCAAGCCCTCGGCGAGGGTGGTCTCGAACGCCCGGTTCACGGCCTCCTTGGCGATCTGCACCATGGGCTGCGACTTGGCGGCGATGGTCTCGGCGAGCTTCATCGCCTCCTCGAGCAGCTCGGCCACCGGCACCACCCGGCTCACGAGATTGGCGCGCTCCGCCTCCTCCGCCGACATCATGCGCCCCGTGAGCACCATCTCCATCGCCTTGGACTTGCCCACCGCCCGGGTCAGACGCTGGGTGCCGCCGGCGCCCGGAATGGTGCCGAGATTGATCTCCGGCTGGCCGAACTTGGCGTTGTCGGCGGCGATGATGATGTCGCACATCATGGCGAGCTCGCACCCTCCTCCGAGGGCGTAGCCGGCCACCGCGGCGATGATGGGCTTCTTGCGCTGGGCGACGCGCTGCCAGGGAGCGATGAAGTCGCTCCGCAAGGCATCCATGAAGTCCATCGCCATCATTTCCTTGATGTCGGCGCCGGCGGCGAAGGCCTTGTCGGAACCGGTGAGCACCATCACCGCGACCGCCGGGTCGGCCTCGAAGGCGTCGAGGGCGGCGTTGAGCTCGGCAACGAGCTGGCTGTTGAGGGCATTCAGGGCCTTGGGCCGGTTGAGCGTCACCAGGCCGACGCGGCCGCGCTGCTCGACCAGAATCGTCTCGTACGCCATGGCGTATCCTCCTCGTGGTCCGCGCTCGGGCTGGGTGTCCCCGCGGACCCCTTGATCATGGCTCGCATGTCTCGACGGCCGCCGGAGCCGGCGGCGCGAAGGCGGCGCGGTTTAACACCAGGCGACCGTCGGCCGTCCAGTCCCCGGCGCCTCAGCGCTGACAGCGGGTACAGAAAAAGGTGGAACGGCCCGCTTGGACAATCCGTCGCACCGGCCTCCCGCAGCCGGGGCAGGGTTCCCCCTCGCGTCCGTAGACCCGGAAATCGTTCTGGAAATTGCCCAGCCGGCCGTCGGCGCCGACATAGTCGCGGAGCGAGGAGCCGCCGGCGGCGATCGCCTCCTCGAGCACCGTCACGATCGCACGCGCGAGGCGGGCGCAGCGCCGGGGGCCGAGATCGCCGGCCCGCCGCCGCGGCGAGATCCCCGCCCGGAACAGCGCCTCGCAGGCATAGATGTTGCCGATGCCGGCCACCAGCCGCTGATCGAGGAGCGCCGCCTTGACGTCGCAGCGGCGACCGGCGAGCCGCCTCCAGAGCGCCCCGCCGTCGAAGGCCGGCGACAGCGGCTCGATGCCCAGCCCGGCGAGCCTCGGATGCCGGTCGAGCTCCTCCCGCCGGGCCAGGAGCAGCAGACCGAAACGTCGCGGATCGACGAAGCGCAGGACGGTACCGCCCTCGCAGTGGAAGGTGAGATGCTCGTGGCGGCCGCCGGACGGACCGTCGAAGAGAAGCCGGCCCGACATCCCGAGATGGAGAAGCAGGCTCTCCGGTTGGTCCAGGTGGATGATGATGTATTTCGCGCGTCGCGCGAAATCGACCATGCGTCGGCCGTTCACCTTCCGTTCCAGATCGGCCGGCAGCGGCTCCCGCAGGCGGTCGACACGGCGCTCGGATCGCAGGATGCGGCGTCCGCGCAGCCGGGCCGCGAGGGCGCGCACGGTGGTCTCGACTTCGGGCAGTTCGGGCACGGGCTACGGGTCTCCTCCGGACGGCGGGTTGCCGGAGCCCCGGCCCTCGCCTACAAGGCGTGGCGGCGCTCCGCCTGCAACACTGGTACTGGCATGGACGAGGGATCACGCACAAGCCGGCGGACGGCCGCCGTCTCCGCCGTCGAGGAACTCGCCCGGTCCTTCGGCGAGACGCCCGTCGAGCCGGCCGAGAAGGCGCGGCGGGTGCGCGAGGTCTTCGCCCGCGTGGCGCAGCGCTACGACCTCATGAACGATCTCATGAGCGCCGGCATCCACCGGCTGTGGAAGGAGGCGCTGATCGACTGGCTCTATCCGCGACCGGGCATCCATCTCCTCGATCTCGCCGGCGGCACCGGCGACGTCGCCTTCCGGCTGTTGCAGCGGCTCGGCGGTGCCGCCCGCGTCACCCTCTGCGACATCAATCCGGACATGCTGGGCGTGGGCCGCGACCGCGCCCTCGACGGCGGCTGGTTCGCGGAGATCGACTGGGTGACCGGCGACGCCGAGGCGCTGCCCTTCCCCGACCGCCGCTTTGACGCCGTCACCATCGCCTTCGGCATCCGCAACGTCAGCCGCATCGACCGGGCGCTCGCCGAGATCCGGCGGGTGCTGAGACCGGGCGGACGCTTCCTGTGTCTCGAATTCTCGCGCGTCGTGGTGCCCCTCCTCGACCGCCTCTACGACGCCTATTCCTTCTCCGTGGTGCCGTTCCTCGGGCGGGTGGTGGCCGGGGACGAGGAGAGCTACCGCTATCTCGTCGAGAGCATCCGCCGTTTCCCCGACCAGCCCACCTTCGCCGAGCTCGTTTCCGCGGCGGGCTTCGCCAACGTCTCCTGGCGCAACCTCTCGACCGGCATCGCCGCCATCCATTCGGGCTGGCGGATCTGAGCGCCGGCGATGCTGCGCTCCGCCCGCAATCTCTGGCGCGCCCTCCGCATCGCCCGCACCCTCGCCCGCCACAACGCCCTCTTCCCCCTCGACCTGCTGCCCCAGACGCGGCCCCTGCTGCGCCTCGTCGACCGCTTTCAGGACAAGCGCGCGAAGGGCCGTCCCGGCCAGCGGCTGGCGGCCGCGCTGCAGGAGCTCGGACCCAGCTTCATCAAGTTCGGGCAGAGCCTGTCGACCCGGGCCGATCTCCTCGGCGAGCAGGTGGCGCGCGACCTCTCGGCGCTCCAGGACCGGCTGCCGCCCTTCCCCTCCGCGATCGCCCGGCGCACCGTGGAGGAGGAGCTCGAGCGACCGATCGCCGAGCTGTTCCGCAGTTTCGACGACC
>Ga0256830_1003205_pt1 | contig 10318 bp, 10 predicted proteins | sample 128326metaG_FD_190537 | JGI IMG/M metagenome (GOLD analysis project Ga0256830, IMG submission 190537) | Hydrothermal vent microbial communities from Lau Basin, Pacific Ocean - 128-326 | ecosystem: Environmental > Aquatic > Marine > Hydrothermal vents | place: Pacific Ocean: Lau Basin | collected...
CAGCGACGGCACGCTGATCGGCGAATTCAGGAGCAGCACGGTCCGGCCGCACTTCATCAAGCGGGCGGCGTACTACGGTCTCGATCGGGCACTCATGGCGGCGATGAACGGAGCGGCGCGATGAACGGGCTGCTCGCGTCACCCCAGGCGCCGCTGGTGCTGGCGCTGCTTTCGGGAACGCTGCTGCTGTTCGCCTTCGCCTTCGCAGGCGGCGGCGAACGGGAACGGCGGACGCGCAAACGGCTCGAAGCCGTGCGCGAGCGCGCGGCCAGCCGCGCACCGGTCGTCGCCTCGCAGACCACGGCGCTGCGGCGCCGCGACCAGGTCTCGCGTCTGGGCAGGCTTTCCGGGCATATCCTGCGCTTCGTCCCGCGGCCGGATCGGTTGCGAGCCGAGCTCACCAAGGCCGGCATCGGCCTGGCACTCCCGGACTTCCTGCTGCTCTGCGCGGGTTTCGGAGCGGGGGTGCTGCTCCTCGCCTTGCTCGGTGGCCTGCCGCTGGCGGCGGCCGTACCCTTCGCCCTCGCGGCGGCGACCGGCGTTCCCTACGTCTTCCTCCGCATGCGCCGGGAGCGTCGGGCGGCGAGGTTCCTCGCGCTCATGCCGGAAGCCATCGACCTCATCGTGCGGGCGCTCAAATCGGGCCTGCCGATCTCGGAGGCCATTTCCATCATCGGCAACGAGGTGCAGGATCCGGTGGGCGAGGTGTTCCGGGAGATCTCGAGCAACGTGCGCATCGGCATGACCATCGAGGAGGCGCTCTGGGCAGCTACTGCCAAGGTCGATATTCCCGAGTTCCGCTTCTTCGTCGTCACCATCGCCATCCAGCAGGAGACCGGCGGCAATCTCGGGGCCATCCTGCAGAATCTCTCCACCATGATCCGCCGCCGCCAGCAGATGAAACTCAAGATCAAGGCGATGTCCTCGGAGGCGCGGGCCTCGGCGACGATCATCGGTTCGCTGCCCTTCATCATGGCGTTCGTGATCTATCTCATGAACCCGGACTACATGCTGGTGCTGCTGTTCGATCCGCGCGGACAGATGCTGGCGGGGATGGGGCTCGCCAGCATGGGCCTCGGTGTGGCGGTGATCGCCAAGATGGTCCGGTTCGAGGTCTGAGATGCGGTTCCTGCAGGACCTGTCGGTACTCGTGCTGGAGGGCGAAAGCGCCATCGTCGCCGTCGCCGCGGTGCTGGGGTTCGTTTCCGTGGTCGCCGTCTGGTTCGCGCTGATCGAGCGGGATCCGGCGGCCCGTCGGGCACGTCTCGTCGCCCGCCGCCAGGCCGAGCTCGCCTCCGCCGGCGCGACCTCCCGCCGTCGCCGGGCGCGCGAGAGCACCCAGGATCTGGCGACCCGCATCGCCAAGCGCCTCAAGCTCGCACGCCACGAAGGGGCGGAGCGTATCCGCGACAGGCTGCTGGCGGCGGGCTACCGTAATCGGGAAGCACTCTTCGTCTATCTCGCCGCCAAGCTCGTGCTGCCGTTCGTCGCCGGGGCGGGCAGCGTTTTCCTGCTGATCGTCCTCGATCTCGGCCACCTCGAGGCGGGCCCGCGCCTGCTGGCGCTTCTGGGGAGTGCGCTCGGGGGGTTCTACCTGCCCGAGATCTGGCTCTCCAACGTGACCAGCCGGCGCCTTGCGGCACTTCAGAAAAGCCTGCCCGATGCCCTCGATCTGCTCGTCATCTGCGCCGAGGCGGGCCTCGCCCTGGACGCGGCGCTCAAAAGGGTGGCCGAGGAGATGGGGAAGTCGGCACCCGAGCTCTCCGAGGAGCTGGCGCTGACCGCCGTCGAACTCACCTTCCTGCCCGACCGTCGCCAAGCCCTCGGCAATCTCGCCAAGCGCGTGCCGCTGCCGATGATCCAGGGGGTGGTCAGTACCCTCGTTCAGACCGAGCGCTACGGCACGCCCCTCGCCCCGTCGCTCCGGGTACTGGCGGCGGAATTCCGCGAACAGCGGATCATCAAGGCGGAGGAGAAGGCAGCCCGCCTGCCGGCGGTCCTCACCGTCCCTCTGATCGCCTTCATCCTGCCGGCCCTGTTCATCGTCCTCGCCGGCCCGGCGGTGATCGGCGTCTACGACAACTTCATCAACCGCTGAGCCGGCCGGTCGGCATTCCGGGGGAGCGGATGCCGCCGGGATCGGATGGTGGCGAAGGGCGCCGGCGCGGCGAGGCGCCGGGCGGAGCGGAGGCGGCACGAGGCGAGCGTCCCGCCCTGGCCCGCGATCCGGGCGGGTGATGTCCACCCCGGCGGCAGGACCAGCGGGGCGAATACAGGCGCCTGAACACGGCAGGGTCGTGCATGCCCCGCGTGGTACCGCCCGGACCTCCACCGGATGCCCCCCGATGGGCGGGGCGATCGCCGACACAGCGGCCATACGGAAACATCCGGTGCCCGATCGCTCGGTTGCCGGGCGACCGCTGCTCGTTCGCCCGCGGCCGGACGCGACGAGGGCGGGGCGGGATGCCCGCGCGGCTCCGCCTCGGCGGCGGGGCGGGACGGGCGCCCGTTGCCTTCGGCCGCCCGCTGCGCCACATGGGCGCCGGAGCCGCGGAACGGAAGGGAGCCGTGACACTCGTCGTCTTCGACATCGACGGTACGCTGGTGGACAGCCAGGCCACGATCGTCGCCTGCGCCCGCGAGGCCTTCGCCGCGGCCGGCCTGCCGCCGCCCGAACCCGAAGCGGTACGGCGGATCGTCGGCCTGTCGCTTCCCGAGGCCATGCGGGTGCTGCTGGGGCGCGACGACCCGGAGACGGCGAGCCGCGTTGCCGGTTTCTACAGGGAGGCGTTCCTCGCCCGCCGCCGGCGACCCGACCATGAGGAGCCGCTGTTCCCGGGTGCGCGGGAGATCCTCGATCTGCTGGAGGCACGCGGGGTGCTGCTCGGGGTGGCCACCGGCAAGGCCATGCGCGGGCTGATGGCGGTCCTCGAGCGCCACGGTCTCGAACGCCGTTTCGTCACCCTCCAGACGGCCGACCGTCATCCTTCCAAGCCGCACCCCTCGATGCTGCTCGCGGCGATGGCGGAGACCGGGGTGGAGCCCGAGGAAACCCTGTTCGTCGGCGATACCGTGTTCGACATCGAGATGGCGCGGGCCGCCGGGGTGCTGCCGGTGGGCGTCCGCTGGGGCAACCATCCGCCGCAGGAACTGGCGGGCGCCGGCGCCGCCCATCTCCTCGACCGCTTCGCCGATCTCGCGCGGCTGGTGCCCGCATGAAACGCTTCTATCGCCGGGCCGAGCCCGCGGCGGGGGAAGGGGGGCATCGCGTGCTCCTGGACGGCCGCCCGCTCCGCACGCCCGCCGGCCGCACCTTCCTGCTGCCGGAAGCCGGTCTCGCGGCGGCGATCGCCGAGGAATGGCAGGCCCAGGGGGAGCACATCGAACCCTCGCTCATGCCGCTCACCCGCCTCGCCACCACCGCGGTCGATCTGATGCCGGAGCGGCGGGGGGATGCCATCGCCGAACTCGCCGGCTTCGCCCGCACCGACCTGCTCTGCTACCGTGCGGCCCAGCCGGAGGCGCTGACGGACCGGCAGCGACGGGACTGGCAGCCATGGCTGGACTGGGCGAGCCGGGAGTTCGGCGCACGCCTCGAGACGACCACCGCGCTCGAGCCGGTGGCCCAGCCGGAGGAAGCGGTGGCGCGGCTGGTCGCTCGCAGCGAGGCCCTCGACGACTGGCGGCTCGTGGGGCTCCACGCGGTGACCCGACTCACCGGTTCGCTCGTGCTCGGCCTCGCCGTGGAGCGGGGCGAGCTCGACGCGGAGCGGGCCTTCGCGCTCTCCCACCTCGAGGAGCTGTGGGAGATGGAGCACTGGGGGCGGGATACGGAGCAGGAGCGGAGGCTGGCCGCGATCCGGCGCGATCTCGTGGCCTCCGGCCGCTATCTGGCGCTGCTCCCCGGGCGGGGCGAGCGGCGGCCGGGATGACGGTCCGGCCGACATCGCGGGCGGGACGACTTTTGCCGCCGGCTGCGACGTGCTAGCTGCGGCGGGGACGACAGCGGGAGCGCAGGGACGGTGCAGGAAATCTTGCGGGAACTCGAGCGCAGGCGCCGGGCGGCGCGCCTCGGCGGGGGCGAGCGGCGGATCGAAGCCCAGCACGGGCGCGGCAAGCTCACTGCCCGTGAGCGGATCGAACTGCTGCTCGATCCGGGCTCCTTCGAGGAAGTCGACATGTTCGTCGAGCACCGCTGCAACGATTTCGGGATGGCCGAGCGGCGCATTCCCGGCGACGGGGTGGTGACCGGCCAGGGCACCATCAACGGTCGGCTGGCGTTCGTCTTCAGCCAGGACTTCACCGTCTTCGGCGGCTCCCTGTCCGAGGCCCACGCCGAGAAGATCTGCAAGATCATGGACCGGGCGATGCGTGTGGGCGCGCCGGTGATCGGCCTCAACGATTCGGGAGGCGCCCGCATCCAGGAGGGCATCGCCAGCCTCGCCGGCTACGCCGAGGTGTTCCAGCGCAACGTCCTCGCTTCGGGGGTGGTGCCGCAGATCAGCATGGTGATGGGCCCCTGTGCCGGCGGTGCGGTCTACAGCCCTGCGATGACCGACTTCATCTTCATGGTGCGCGACACCTCCTACATGTTCGTCACCGGCCCCGAGGTGGTGAAGACGGTGACGCAGGAGGAGGTCACCCAGGAGGAACTCGGGGGCGCCGCCACCCACACGCAGAAGTCGGGCGTCGCCGATCTCGCCTTCGACAACGACGTGCAGGCGCTGCACGAGCTGCGGCGGTTCTTCGACTTCCTGCCGCTGAACAACCGCGACGGGGTGCCGGAGTGGCCGAGCTTCGACGATCCGGAGCGCGAGGAACCCTCGCTCGACACCCTGGTGCCCGCCGATCCCGGCCGTCCCTACGACATCAAGGAGCTGATCCTGAAGGTGGTGGACGAGGGGGACTTCTTCGAACTGCAGGAGGCCTACGCGCGCAACATCGTCATCGGCTTCGCGCGCATGGAGGGGCGGACGGTGGGCATCGTCGCCAACCAGCCGATGGTGCTGGCCGGCTGCCTCGACATCGCGAGCTCGGTCAAGGCGGCGCGCTTCGTGCGTTTCTGCGACTGCTTCGGCATCCCCATCGTCACCTTCGTCGACGTGCCGGGATTCCTCCCCGGCACCGCCCAGGAGCACGGCGGCATCATCAAGCACGGCGCGAAACTCCTCTTCGCCTATGCCGAGGCCACGGTGCCCAAGGTCACGGTGATCACCAGGAAGGCCTACGGCGGCGCCTACGACGTCATGAGCTCCAAGCATCTCCGGGGCGACGTCAACTATGCCTGGCCGACGGCGGAGATCGCGGTGATGGGGCCCAAGGGCGCGGTCGAGATCATCTTCCGCGGGGACGCCGGCGACCCGGAGAAGATCGCCGCCCGCACCGAGGAGTACCGGCAGCGTTTCGCCAACCCCTTCGTCGCCGCGGCGCGCGGCTATGTGGACGACGTCATCATGCCTCGCGGCACGCGGCGGCGGATCGTCCACGCGCTGCGCTGGCTGCGCGGCAAGCGGCTGGAGAATCCGCCCAAGAAGCACGACAACCTGCCGCTCTGATCCGCTCTCCGGGTACGCCACGGCGGAAGAACCGCGGCCCGATCGGGAAAAAGGCGGAAAACGGCTTGCCTTTCCCGCGCCATGCCGTATCTTGCGTTCAGGTTTTCTGCTCGCCTTCACGGTCTCGCGACCGCCGGTCGCGGTGTTCTCCCGAACAGATGCAGAAGTACCCCACGTCGTGGCGCGTTGCCCGGCGTGAACGTCTTGGTTACGAGGTAAGTCTTGAATACCGGTACTGTTAAGTGGTTCAACGCGACCAAGGGCTACGGCTTCATCCAGCCGGACAACGGCGGCCCGGATGCCTTCGTGCACATTTCCGCGGTCGAGCGTTCCGGCATGGACACGCTGCGGGAAGGCGAGCGGGTCGAGTACGAGCTGGTGCGTGGCCGCAATGGCAAGAGCGCCGCGGAGAATCTCAAGCGCGTCGGCTGACGCCCGAAGACTTCGCGAACGCGACACCCCCGGGGCGACCCGGGGGTGTTTTGCGTTGCGGGCCGGCGAATCCTTCACCCGTGCACGACCGGCCGCCGGCGGTCACCGATGACGGGAACGGGCGATGGACCTCCGTCACCTCCGTACCCTGCTCGCGATCGCCGAACTCGGCAGCTTCGCTGCCGCCGCCCGCGCCGTCGGCCTGACCCAGAGCGCCGTCAGCCTCCATGTCAAGGCGCTCGAAGAGGAGCTCGGCACGCCCCTCTTCGACCGCAGCCGGCGGCCGCCCACGCCGACCCCCCGCCGGGCGCGCCCTGGTGGCGGGGGCGCGCCAGATCGTCGATCTGTGCGAGGAGATCCGGGCCTCCATCCAGGGCGGCGAACTGGCGGGGGAACTGGAACTCGGCGCGGTCCCGACCATCCTCGCGAGCCTCCTGCCGCGGGCGCTTTCGGACTTCCAGGCCGCGCACCCGCGCGTTCGCATCCGGGTGGTGAGCGGGCTTTCCGCGGAGCTCGCGGAGATGGTGCGTCGCGGCGCCCTCGATCTGGCGGTGGTGACCGGACCGCGCCATCCTCCCGAGGGCCTCGTCTGGCACGAATTCCTGCGCGAGCGCTTCGTCGTCGTGGCACCCGCCGATCTGCCGGGCGACAGCGACCGGGAACTCCTGGAATCGCGGCCCTTCATCCAGTTCAGCCGCCGCACCTGAGCGGGCGAGATGATCGACCGCCAACTGCGCCGGCGTCGCATCCGTGTCACTGTCGGCATGGAAATCGACTCTCTCGAAGCCATCCGCGCCATGGTGCAGCACGGCCTTGGTGTCTCGATCGTGCCCCTGGCACCCGGTGCGGTGGCGCCCGCGGGGCTGTGCCTCTTGCCCTTCGGCGATCCGCCCCTCGAGCGTCCGGTGGGAATCGTGGAGCGTGACGGCAATCCGAAGACACGCCTCGTGCGGGCGCTGCTGCGGGAGCTACGGCGTCCGGCGGCCGGTTGATCGAGGAATACTCGAGCAATGCTTCACGATAACTCGTTTGCTCGCGGAATCGTGAAGTCGTAGCCTCCCGTCACCATCGGCGGCCGCGGCGGTGCGGCACCGGGATGCGGGAGGGCCGAAGATGACGGAGCTGTCCCCCGAGCAGGAAGCCGTACGCGACACGGCGCGGCGCCTCGCGGTCGAGCACTTCGCGGCACGGGCGGCCGAGATCGACCGCAGCGAACGCTACCCCCACGGCAATGTGGCGCGGTTGCGGGAGGCGGGGCTGCTCGGGATGACCATCCCGGAGCGCTACGGTGGCCCCGGCCGGTCCCTGTTCGACGCGCTGTTGGCGATCGAGGAAGTGGCGGCGGCCTGCGGCGTGACGGGCCGCATCCTGGTCGAGACCAACATGGGCGCCATCGGCGCCATCATGGCCTACGGTACCGAGGAACAGAAACGTCTGGCGGCCGCGCAGGTGCTCGAGGGGGACAAGCCCGCCATTTGCATCACCGAGCCCGAGGCGGGCAGTGCCGCCACCATGATGCGCACGCGCGCCGTCCGCCGCGGCGGCGTCTACGTGATCGACGGCCGCAAGCACTGGATCACGGGTGGCGGCGTCTCGCGGCTCCATCTCGTGTTCGCGCGCGTGTTCGAGGACGGCGAGGAGCGGGGCATCGGGGGCTTCATCGCCATCCGCGGGGAGACGCCGGGGCTCATGATCGGCCGGCGCGAGCCCACCATGGGCTTGCGCGGCATCCCCGAGACCGAGATCCTGTTCGAGGAGATGGAGGTCCCGGCCAGTATGGCGGTGGTGCCGCCGGGCGGCTTCCGAGACGGCTTTGCGGCCCTCATGCGCGCCTACAATGCGCAGCGCGTGGGAGCGGGTACGGTGGCCCTCGGCATCGCGCGCGGCGCCTTCGAGCTGGCGCGGGACTACGCCCTCACCCGCGAACAGTTCGGCCGACCCATCGCCGAGTTCCAGGGCCTGCAGTGGATGCTCGCCGACATGTCGATCCGCCTCGCCGCCGCCCAGGCCCTCCTGCACCGTGCCGCGCTTTCGGGCGGGGATGGGTTTCCGGAGATGACGGCCGCCGCCCAGGCCAAGGTGCTGGCCGCGGAGACCGCCATCGTCGTCACCAACGACGCCCTGCAGGTGTTCGGCGCGGCGGGCTATTCCCGCAACCTGCCGCTCGAGCGCATGGTGCGCGACGCCCGCATGTTCACCATCGGCGGCGGCACCGCCCAGGTGCTGCGCAACCAGATCGCCTCCGGCATCCTGGGGCGGAAGTTCCCGCAGACCCGGGAAGGCGACCGGCGCGGGGACGGCCGCACCCGCCGGCGGAGCGCCTGTCTTGCCTGATGTCGCCACCCTCGTCGCCCGGCGGCTCCACGAAGCCGGCTGCCGCTTCGCCTTCGGGATCCCCGGCGGCGAGGTGCTGCATCTGATCGACGCGCTGGAGAGGGCCGGCATCCGCTTCGTCCTCTGCAAGCACGAGAACGCCGGCGGTTTCATGGCCGCAGGCAGCTACCACGCCACTGGCGCACCGGCGGTGGTGGTGGCCACGGTCGGTCCCGGCGTCGCCAATCTCGTCAATGCCGTTGCCGACGCCTACCTCGACCGCGTGCCGATGATCGTGCTCACCGGCTGCGTCGATGCCGCCGATACCGTCGGCTTCACGCATCAGATCCTCGATCACCGGGCGCTGCTCGCGCCGGTCGTCAAGGCGGGCTTCACGCTGGTACCGGAAGCCGCCGGGGCAATGGTCGACAAGGCCCTCGCCATCGCCACCGATCCGCGGCCGGGCCCCGTGCATCTCGATGTGCCGATCCGGGTGGCGCGGGCCGAGGCCTCCGGCCCCGTGCCGCGGCGCGCGACGCCCGCTCCGGTGGGGCCGGCCGCCGGTGCCGAACTCGACGCCGCCCGGGCGCTCCTGCGCGCTTCGCGGCGGCCGATCGCGGTGGCGGGCCTCGACATCCTGGCGCGCCCGGAGACGGCCGCACGGGTGGCCAGCTTGCTCGAGCGGTTCGAGATTCCCCTGATCACGACCTACAAGGCAAAGGGAGTGCTACCGGAAGACCACCCCCTGGCGCTCGGTGCCGCCGGCCTGTCGCCCAGGGCGGATGCCGTGCTGCTGCCGCTCCTCGGGCGATCCGACTGCGTGCTGCTGCTCGGCTACGATCCCGTCGAGACGCGGGCCGGCTGGCGTGATCCCTGGCCCGCCGGGGCGCCGGTGATCGAACTCGCCTCCCTCCCCAATACCCACTACGTCCATCAGGCGCGCCACGCCTTCGTCTGCGACATCGGCGCCGGCTGCGAGGCGCTGGGGCGGGACCTCACGCGGTCCGGCCCCTGGCCGGCGGGCGAGATCGAGGAGGCCAGACGGGTGCTGGCCGCGGCCTTTCCCGCCGACGAGGCCTGGGGACCGGCGGCGGTGATCGACACGGCGCGGCGGGTGTGGCCGGAGGACGGGCTGGCGACGGTGGATACCGGCGCGCACCGCATCCTGCTCAGTCAGATCTGGCGCTGCGCGCGACCGCATACCTTGCTGCAGTCGACCGGTCTGTGCACCATGGGCTGCGCCCTGCCGCTCGCCATCGGTCATGCGCTCGCCCGCGGGGGCGAGCCGGTGCTCGCCTTCACCGGCGATGCCGGCCTCGAGATGGTGCTGGGCGAACTCGCCACCGCCCGCGATCTCGCACTGCCGGTGGTGGTGGTCGTGTTCGTCGACGAGGCGCTGGCCCTGATCGAGCTCAAGCAGCGCGGCGGCCAGTATGCGGTGCGGGGCACCACCTTCGGCGGCACCGATCTGGCCGCGGTGGCGGAGGCCATGGGCGGGCGCGGGGTCACCGTCTGGGATCGTGACAGGCTCGCCGCCGCGATCACGGAGGGCCGCCGGCGTCGGGGCTTCACGCTGATCGCCTGTCCGATCGGTGCGCGCGCCTACGACGGACGGTTCTGACCGGCCTCTGCGGGTTTGCGGTCCGGCAGGGTCAGCTCGCCCAGCTCCTCGTGCAGCGCCTCGATGCGGCGCATGCGCCGCGCGGCGCGGTCCGGCATCTCCCGAAAGACCGCGGCGCACAGGAGGTTGAGCAGGCTCATCGCGCTCGCGTAGCTGTCGAACAACGAGCCCGAGCCCAGCCGGCACAGGAGCGTCCAGCGGGCGAAGCGGGTGATGCGCATCGCCGAGGGATCGGTGACCAGGAGCAGCGAGGCGCCGCGCTCCCGAGTGATGCGGGCGACCTCGCCGACCGCCGCCACGCGTCGGCGGAAGGCCACCAGTACCAGCACGTCCTCGCCGCCGAGGTCGGCGAGGTCCTCGGCCAGGGTCTGACCGGGCGCCGGGAGCAGCGCCGTGC
>Ga0256830_1003206_pt1 | contig 10318 bp, 10 predicted proteins | sample 128326metaG_FD_190537 | JGI IMG/M metagenome (GOLD analysis project Ga0256830, IMG submission 190537) | Hydrothermal vent microbial communities from Lau Basin, Pacific Ocean - 128-326 | ecosystem: Environmental > Aquatic > Marine > Hydrothermal vents | place: Pacific Ocean: Lau Basin | collected...
ACAGCCATCTGTTTCCCGCATTTCGGGCATATCTTGGAAGTAAGCTGAATCTCCTCCTCTTCAACTGTAATTTTCCCGGAAGAATCACGGCTGAAATTGGCTGTGTTTTTACATTCCGGGTAGTTCGGGCAGGTGAGGAATTCACCCATCTTGCCCCACTTTATAACCATGTTGGTTTTACAAAGATCACATGGAATATCAGTGAGCACCTCCTCTTTTTTTACGTTACGCATTGTGTCCCTGGCGGAAACCAGCGCTGAATGAAAAGGCTCGTAAAACTCCTTCAAAGCATGCGCCTCATCCTCTTTCCCCTCCTCTATTTCATCAAGCTTCTTTTCCATATTTGCCGTAAATTCCACGTTGATGATATCGGGAAAGCTGTGAACCAGAAGGTCCGTAATTAACATGCCAAGTTCAGTGGGAAAAAAGACCTTCTTCTCGAGCAGGACATACTCCCTGTCCTGAATGTTTGATATTATCGCCGCATAAGTGCTTGGACGACCAATCCCTTTTTCCTCCAGTTCTTTAACAAGCGTCGCTTCCGTAAATCTAGGAGGCGGCTCCGTAAAATGCCGTCGAGGATCCAGCTTCAGAAGTTTCAACACCTCACCCTTATTGAGAGAAGGAAGGCTGTCTTCCTTCTCTTCTTCATCGACCTTGTCTTTACCCTCGGTATAAATTTTCATAAATCCCTGAAACTTCACAATAGAGCCTGTTGCCCTGAAAAGCGCGTCTCCCGCTGTAATATCGATTGACGTCTGATCAATAAGCGCAGGGTTCATCTGGGATGCGACAAAACGCTTCCATATCAGATCATAGAGACGAAGCTGGTCTTTTTCCAAAAACTTCTTTGCCACTTCAGGTGTATTGGCCATTGATGTGGGCCTGATCGCCTCATGGGCATCCTGAATGGCCTTTCCCTTTTTAAACTGTCTCGGAGAATCTGGCAAATACTGTTTGCCGAATCTTTCAGCTATAAAACTTCTGACATCGGCAACAGCCTCATCGGCCACTCTGACCGAGTCGGTCCTCATATAGGTTATAAGACCGACCGGCCCTTCGCTTCCGAAATCGATTCCCTCATAAAGCCTCTGGGCCAACATCATAGTTTTTTTTGCGGAAAACGAGAGTTTTCTTGCGGCATCCTGCTGAAGTGTGCTTGTAATAAAAGGAGGAGACGGATTTCTTTTTCTCTCCTTTTTCTCGATTCTTTCGACCAGGTACCTGGCGCCTTTCAAGGAAGCCAATAAGGCTGATGTCTCTTCCTCGCTGCCCAGATTAATTTTTTTGTTTTTAAATTTAAAGAGTTTTGCCTCAAATGGGGGCGGAACCTCACCCTCGAATTTTGCAGTCACAGACCAGTATTCGGTAGGAACAAATGCCCTGATCTCACTTTCGCGTTCACAGATCACCCTTACAGCTACAGACTGGACTCTGCCTGCCGAAAGTCCTCTTCTTACTTTCTCCCATAATATAGGTGAAATCTTGTAGCCAACAAGCCTGTCCAGAATACGCCTTGTCTGTTGTGAAGCATATTTGTTGAGATCAAGCTTCAAAGGGTGTTTGATGGCCTCATCTATACCCTTTCTGGTAATTTCGTTAAAAAGGACACGGTACACTTTATCTTTATCCTTGATTTCTTCAGCGATATGACATGCTATGGCCTCACCTTCCCTGTCAGGGTCCGGGGCAAGGTAAACCTTTTCAGCCGACTTTGCCGCTGATTTGATATCACGTATAACCTTTCCTTTACCTTTAATGGTTTCATACAGGGGTGCAAAATCGTTTTCTATATCCACCCCAAGCTGACTTTTAGGCAGGTCTTTGATATGGCCAACCGAAGCCATAACCTCAAACTCCTTTCCCAGATACTTCTTAATTGTCCTGGCCTTGGCCGGAGACTCTACCACTATTAATGATTTCGGCATTTGACACCTACAATATGGTTTTTGTAAAAAAATTGCCGGGGTGACGTTTCACTACCCCCATAAGTTCGAGCTGCAAAAGAACGGCAGATATGTCTGAAACACTCATTAAAGACTTATCTATTAACTGGTCGATACACACAGGCTTTGAACCAAGACATGAAAAGACCTTGTTCTCTTTCGCATTTAACGGGGTAGTAAAATGTAAACTGTTTACCCTTGGCGAAGGAATTTTCCCCGATGGATTGAGATCCGTCAGTATATCTTCCGGCTTATCAACCAGTTTGGCCCCCTCTTTAATAAGGCTGTTGACTCCCCTGCTCTTTTGAGAATTGATTTGACCTGGAATGGCGTACACTTCACGGCCCTGTTCCAGGGCGTACCTTGCAGTAATCAGGGAGCCGCTTTTTTCAGACGCCTCTACGACGAGAACAGCTTGAGACAGACCGCTGATCAACCTGTTTCGTTTTGGAAAGTTCACACGATCGGGAGGGGTGCCCAAGGGGAACTCAGCTATTACCGCCCCTGATTTTTCGATCTTTCGCCTGAGCCCGGCATTTTCTGCAGGGTAGGTAATATCGATACCGCAGCCCATAACGGCAATCGTCCTGCCCCCTGCCGCTAAAGCCCCTCTGTGGGCGGCAGTATCTATTCCCCTTGCCAGACCGCTTACAATCGTAACCCCGGTTTTTGCCAAACGGTAACAAAAATTCCCGGCGATTTCAAGACCGTATGATGAGGCATTTCTGGCTCCTACAACTGCAAGGGCAGCTGCTGCATCCCTGTTATCTAATTCACCTGCCGCATATATTACAGGAGGAGGATCGTAAATATTCAGGAGATTTGTTGGGAAAAAGGTGTCTTCCCAGCTCCGTATTGATATGCCGCAACTCCCGGCTTTACAAATTTCCTTATCTATGTTTCCCCAATCCTTAAAATCCTGAATACTTTTTGCAATATCAGGGGTCACTCCTTTAACGTCCAGAAGAGACTTTAACGATGAATCAAATATCTTTTCAGGAGTCTTGAAATGTCGAAGGAGAGATTTTACCGTCGCCGGACCGACACCCTTTATAGCTTTTAGAGCGAGCCAGTATCTTATCATTTCTTCCATGTTTGATTAATAAAACACACTTTAGAGAGTGAATCCACGGCAGGCGCCTTTTCAGAGAAACGGCCCGCGGAAACGAGGTCAGGCGTTCTTGCGACGGCAAATAGCGATTGAAAAAAGCCGACTGTCGTTACCAATCTCATCGTTTATCAAAAAAAAGGGTTGCAGCTTTCTCTGCAACCCCTTCCGGAAAAACTGTTATAAAATACTACCTGATTTCAGCTTTGATTCTTTCACCAACCAACATCTCTTCGATACTGTCAAGAATGAGCGCCGCTGAAGTATTTTCCTTAACATCAATTACAAACAGCCTGCCTATCGTTGCCGAAGGAAGAGTGTATTCGGTTTCCGTTACCTTGTCTCTTACTGTGTCTCCCTTTCTATAAATCACAAAACTGTTGCCGGCAACAACACCGTCTTCCCTGCCCAGATCCAGATAAACAACATCATTTTCCCCAAAATTCCTCTGATTTTCCTTTGTGCCGATAATATAGCCGTCGAGGGAGGATTCTGAAAGCACAGGGCTTATACTTTCCGGCAGATCCTGTTGTTTCATTACGGGGTTTCCACGGAGTATTGCATTATAAGCTTCGGTTATTTGCGCCGTTGCCAATCCGTCATTAAAACTTTTTATCTCCATTGCGCCCAGAATAGTTACTTTATATCCAAGGTATTCTCCGGTAACAGGATGAACTATCTTGTCTTGAATATCGTATATGGTGTAAATATCCCCCCGGTCGGGAGTTTCGCTCAAAGCTGCATACACAATATCACCGGCACTGAGCATTACCTTTTCATCTTCCGCATTCAGAATTTTCCCGGCCCTTTCCATTTCATTCAGAGAAATCAGACCTGTTGACTTAAGCTCCGGGAAACTGTACTTCGGAACATCGTCAACCGTCCCGGTCTTGACTTCTTCCTGATTTTCCTCAACAACCTCCTGTGCCTCAACCTTCATTTGCGGCCGCTTTACCGTTACTTCCGGTGGATAAAGTCTTATCCTGTCGCCGGGATAAATAAAGTGAGGATTTGTTATATAATCATTCCATTGCCAGAGTTTGGGCCATAGAAAGGGATTACCGAGATACTTTTCAGAGATATCCCACAAAGTGTCTCCTTTAACCACTGCATGCACTTTTACCACCCTGCTTTCGGCAAAGAGCAGACCGCTGGACGGAACTATCAGTACAGCGATGATCAGAGCCATTAAGGCGGGCCTAGAGATTAAACGCATAATAATGTTATCTCCCTGATCTAGATGGAGTTTAATTTGACTTCGGCTTTCTTGGCGGATTCACTGAACGGATAACGGTCTACAACTTTTTCCAGAGCAGCCTTGGCTTTATTAAAATCCTGCATTTCAAAGTAGGAATAACCGATCTTTAGTTGCGCGTCGGGGGCTTTATTCTCTTCAGGAAACTCTTTTACAACTTTTTCAAAATCACTGATTGCCGCTTCAAAATTCAGCATTGAATAATTTATCTCCCCCTTCCAGTACAGCGCGTTATCAGTATAATCCGAATCAGGATATGCGGATATCAATTTATCAAACTCTGCCGTTGCTTCAGCAAATAGTCCCTGTTCATAAAATCCATAAGCTTTTCTGTACAGATCTTCCACCGGCGGAACCTCTGCCGGACTTTCAACGGCTGCCATGGAAGTCTCAGCAACCATCTCTTCCTTCTCCGCTTCCTTGCCTGTTACCGGTTCTTCAAGAATATCTTCTTCGGCTCCGGCAAGTTCGGCATCTTCAACAGCTTTCATATCTTTCATTTCCGAGAGACCGAGTTTAACACTGTCCAGACTATTTGAAAGAGAGGTAATCATCAAATTATTGTTATCTACTTCCTGGCTGAGCCCGTCAACCCTCTGGGAAAGATTTGACAAACTCTGCCGGGTCTCGGAGATCTGTCTTTCATGGTCTGCCTGCATTGCCTCATAGTTGGACTGAGCACACCCTGAAAACAATGGGGCTAAAACGAAAGTTAAAATTATATTGAGTTTTCTCATAGTTATCCCTCCTGAAGACTAATTGACAGTTATGCGAAAACATTAACCATAATAACAAGGTATTGTCAAGGGAAATAAAGGCTTGATGTATGCCCGTCCTACATACTTTTATTGTGATAATATATTGTGTTATTATGCCGATCATGGAAAGACCGGAACTGCTGGCTCCGGCAGGAAATATGGAGAAACTGAAAACCGCAATTCATTTCGGAGCCGATGCGGTTTATCTTAGCGGTAAAATGTACGGGCTCCGCGCCGCCGCCGGAAATTTCAGTTATGGTGAAATGAAAGAGGGGGTTGAATATGCCCATAAAAGAGGTGTTAAGGTTTACGCAACTGTTAACATCTTTTTTCACAACAACGACATTGAAGGATTGCCGGAATATTTGGATTACTTGGGCAGCATCGGCATTGATGCGGTAATAATATCCGACCCCGGAGTAGTCGCTCTAGCTCAGGAAATAATACCGGACATGGAAATCCATATCAGCACGCAGGCCAACACTACAAACTGGCGCGGAGCCGATTTCTGGAAAAAAAACGGCGCCGCAAGAGTTAACCTTGCCCGCGAGTTGTCACTTGAGGAGATTAGGGAGTTAAAAACTAAAACGGCTATTGAAATTGAAACTTTTGTTCATGGCGCAGTATGTATGGCTTATTCAGGTCGGTGTCATTTGAGTTCTCACATGACGGGAAGAAATGCCAACTATGGAGACTGCACTCATTCTTGCCGCTGGGAATATACCATCAAGGAGGCCAAGAGGCCGTCTGAAGAATTTGACGTAGAGGAAGATCAAAGGGGGACTTATTTTTTCAATTCCAAAGATCTCTGCATGATAGAACATATCCCGGCTTTAATAAGCGCCGGAATAGACTCGTTAAAAATAGAGGGCCGGGCCAAAGGCGTCAACTATGTGGCCGGAACGGTAAGGAGTTACAGGCTGGCATTGGACAGCTATTTCGAAAACCCGGAAAAGTACGGTTTCAACCAGGCATGGCTTGATGAATTACAAAAATTAAGTCACAGAAATTACGACACAGGCTCTTTTTTCGGTAAGGAAGGCGGGGCTCTGACGGACTCCTCTTACATAAGATCGTATGATTTTGTCGGAGTCGCAAAAAAACGTATTGACGAAAACAGGATTCTTATTGAAGCCAGAAACAAATTAGAGGTCGGTGACGTGCTGGAAATTCTGGGAAAATCAAATCAGATCAAATCATTCAAGCTTGACAAAATAATCGGGCCCGAAGGAGAAGACTTGTCCGTTGCACAGCCGGGCCAGCTTTTTTTTATAGAAACCGGTATTAATATAGAGCCGCTGGATATCTTGAGAAAGCAAAAGGAGCAAACGATCCATGGCGATAAAAAAAATGTTTAAGGCCTCTCCTTCTGATCTTTATTATATAAAAAGTATCTTCGAGGGGTATGATAATGTGGCTGTAATGACAACTGTTCTGGCAAAGGATGGTGTTTTTGAGCTGCTATGTCCGGATGGGATGGAAGTTGAGGCAATGGCGATAATTGAGGAACTTAAAGTGGAGGAAGTTTAAAATAGGTAATGTCTGCCTGTTTTCTTAAGCTTGAAATCAACTTTTCTATCGCTTTTGTCTTCTTTTTGCCCAAAAGATATTCTCTAATCTGTTTTTCCACATCCTTAAATTCTTTATCAGAAAACAGATGCCTTTCCTGATTATAATAATTTTCAACCTCTTTCGGAGATACGGAAACCATGTAAGGCAGCTTTTCGGCAAGATAAGCAGATCCTACGCTTATCTTTAAAAAACGATCTGCCAGATCATCCGCCATCAGTCCTTCTCTGTTCATAAAGCGGTTAAGCTCTTCAGGGTAAATAAATTTTTTTTCAAAACCAACCATCTCTTCAAATATATCAACCTGTGTTGAAAATGATTTAATATTTATAGCTTCCCGGTAAATCAACTCCCTGTTAATCATCTGATCAAGGGTATCCCGGCTGAAAGATGCGTCAGGAGAACTGCCGACGGTTTTTTCCCCTTGTTGCAAAATGGTTGCAATTTTATGTTCCGTAATAACCTCTCTAATTGTAATAACTCTATCCCCGACCTTTGCGGCTAGTCCGTCAATAATTTCCGCATGGCAAGGTTCGTTCAATAAAAATATTGCCGCAATAATTATAAATATATTCATTTTTGTCATTGTCTTCTTGAAACTACCGGGGATGGGCGGACTGAGGGCTAAAGGCTGAATGAAAAACAGTCGTATTCGCTTTCAAAAAAGCCGTGTAACTATTCAGCTAATTCGAAATCAGCCTTTTTCTAACGCTCCCTAACCCCCTCTTTCGTAAAGGGGGGGAACTTTTTCTCCTCCCTTTGTCCCTTCAGTTACCTGCCACATCAAGAATTCCGGACAAAACATTGGACGTCTCAATAAAAACAGGCTTACTTTCCAATCGGTGTTTTATTTCTATTTTCCCATCCCTGATTCCTCTTGAACCGATGGTTACCCTTAACGGAATACCGATAAGCTCGGAATCTTTAAACTTTACACCGGGCCTTTCATCTCTGTCATCGAGAAGCGCCTTTACTCCTTTATCTATAAGAGAGCGGTAGATAGATTCAGACATTTTACGGACATCTTCATCTTTCGGATTAATGGATGTAATTATGACCTGAAACGGCGCAATTGAAGACGGCCATATAATGCCGTTTGAGTCATTATTCTGCTCTATTGCGGCTGCCGCTGTTCTTCCCACACCTATACCATAACAGCCCATTATAACAGGTTTTTCCACGCCTTGCGCATCAAGGAATACGGCGCCCATCGCTTCTGAATATTTTGTCCCCAACTTAAAAATATGTCCTACTTCTATACCTCTGTGAAGTTCAATTGAACCGTGACAATTTGGACAATCGTCACCTGTCACAACAGACCTCAAATCATAAAAACCTTTAACATTAAAATCGCCTAAATTAACGTTCTTAAGGTGAGCATCAATCTCATTCCCTCCTGTGATAAAATTACGCATCCCCTGAACGGCATTATCGGCATATATATCCATCTCTTCAAGGCCGATCGGGCCCGCAAATCCCGAAGGCGCTCCGGTAACTCTCTCAACTGTCTTCCGGTCAGCCAAATCAAGGTTCTTGCAGCCTGTCAAATTTTTTAATTTAACCTCATTGAGTTCATGGTCCCCTCTTACCAGAACCGCTATAGCATTACCGTCTGCCTTATAGATCAAGGTTTTTACCAGTTTTTCAGGCCCCACGCTCATAAATGATGTCACCTCTTCCACCGTTCTCATCCCCGGTGTATAAACCTTTTCAACAACATTTTCAGTTTCAATTTCTTCAGGGAGATATCTCCTGCTTTTTGTGACTGCTTTTTCGATATTTGCGGCATAGTCGCATTTATTACATGAGGCAATGGAATCTTCGCCTGATTCGGCAAGTACGACGAATTCATGAGAAGAACTCCCGCCTATTGCTCCGGTGTCTGCCTCTACCGCCCTGAATTTGAGGCCGCATCTTTCAAATATTCTTTTATAGGTTTCAAGCATATTGCCGTATTCTCTCTGTGCGTCTTCTTCAGTCGAATGAAAAGAATACGCATCTTTCATAATAAACTCGCGGCCTCTCATAAGACCAAAACGAGGTCTGATTTCATCCCTGAATTTAGTCTGCACCTGAAAGATATTTATTGGAAGATCCCGGTATGATCTGATTTCGCTTTGTATCAAAGAAGTAATTACCTCTTCATGGGTCGGTCCGAGGCAGAAATCCCGTTTATGACGGTCCTTCAATCTGAGAAGTTCTCTACCGTAAAAATCCCACCTTCCGCTCTTTTTCCATAATTCGGATGGAACCACCATAGGCATCAAAACTTCCTGAGCGCCGGCCCGTTTCATCTCTTCCCTGATTATTTTCTCGATATTTTTTATTACCATCAAGCCGAGTGGAAGGTAGGTGTAGATACCGGCCGCCACTTTTCTTATGTAACCGGCTTTCAACATAAGTTGATGGCTCGCTACTTCAGCTTCGGAAGGTGTCTCCCGCAAGGTTGGAATCAATATTTGCGAATATCTCATTTAGTTGGCCCTCCAAGCCTATTTTGGAAAAAGATTCTATTTTACGCAACATCATTAGTCAAATGAAAAGAGCCAGACATCGGAGAGAAAACTGTTTGTAATTTTTTTGAAAAAAAATTATTTTTTCTCAAGTAAAATTACTCTTTGCCGATAACATTGAAAACCGGCGCAAATACAGACAAATTTTAAATGAAACTTTTTAATGACAACTGAATCTAACTTGAACAATTCATTAATTCTGAAAGGAGAAAACCATGAGAGAAATACAAACAAACAAAGTAATGCGATGTGAACATTGCGGTGGGCCGTTAAGGTTATACAGAGACGGAATAAATTGTCTTATGTGCGGAAGATCGCTGGACCACAAGTGTGAAAATTGCAGGTGCTCAACTGAAATGACTGCTGCCGAAAGAAAGGTTGCGTAATTTTATCACTGCATGTATGCATTTATTTGTCTTGGTGAGGTGATTTTGCTTGAGTCATCGGCCGATTTTGTGATATAAGAGTTGGCTTATAAATTTTTATCACCTAAGGAGACAGGAAATGGCAAAGATCTGTGAAATATGCCACAAAGGCCGTATGGTTGGCAATAATGTGAGCCACGCACACAATAAGACTAAAACTACATGGAACGTCAACCTGCAGACTGTCAGGGCGGTTATCAAAGGTCAAATTAGAAAAATACGTGTATGCACCCGTTGTATCAGGTCAGGGTCGGTAATCAAGGCAGCTTAACCGGCAAAGGCAACCACATCTATCTCAATCTTTGCTCCCTTTGGGAGCCTGGCTGCTTCAATTGTTGATCTGGCGGGAGAGTTATCACCAAAATATTTCTCATAAACTTTATTTACTATAACAAAATCATCCATGTCTGAAAGATAAATCGTTGTCTTTAAAACATTGTCCAGACAAGATCCCGCAGCTGCCAATATTAATTTGATATTCAACAAAACCCTTTCAGTCTGTATTTCTATCCCGCCGCTCACGATTTCATTGTTCTCAGGATCAAGAGGAATCTGGCCTGACAAATAGATAATATTTGAAAATTTTACAGCCTGTGAATAGGGCCCTGCCGCTGCAGGCGCAGCGTCGGACCTGACAATCTCTTTCTTCATAATTTTCACCATTTTTCTTGTCACGCAACTACGCGTTCGACCTTATAAATACCCTTTACTTTCTGTAAAGCGGTAATCACTTTTTCCAGATGG
>Ga0256830_1003207_pt1 | contig 10317 bp, 8 predicted proteins | sample 128326metaG_FD_190537 | JGI IMG/M metagenome (GOLD analysis project Ga0256830, IMG submission 190537) | Hydrothermal vent microbial communities from Lau Basin, Pacific Ocean - 128-326 | ecosystem: Environmental > Aquatic > Marine > Hydrothermal vents | place: Pacific Ocean: Lau Basin | collected...
CGTAGAAAACGAGGAGACTCCACATCGTCGGCACATTGAAGAGCGGAGTTCCGTCGTCCCTTTTCGAGTTGCGAATGCGTTCGAGCAATCCACTGTCTTCGATGTCGATGTCTTCATCCCCGACGGTCAGCACGGCCATGGTCGAAACGAAGACTTCTCGTGCCAAGAAAGAGGATAGAACTCCGACGGTCAACTGCCTGTCCATGCCGAGCGGGGCGAAGACCGGTTCGAAAAGTCGACCGAGCATCCCAGCGAAGCTGTTGCTGCGCGCGTGGCGGACGGTGATGCGTTCGGCTTCGCGCATCAGTTCGGAGGCCAAAGCGGGGTCGCTCGCCGAAATGGTATTCGCGCGCGCCTGGATTTCCATCGCTTCCTGAGGTGGTGCCGTATAGGGGTAGGTACTCAGCCACCACATGACGATGCTGATGGCCAAGATGATCGTCCCGGCATTCTTGAGGAAGACGAACGCACGATCGAGAGTCGTCGTCAATGCGTTGCGCAAAGAAGGCATCTTGTAGGAGGGGAGTTCGAGAATCAGCGGTCGGCTGTAGCCTCGAATCAGTGAGCGCCGAAAGACCAGCGAGGTCGCCAGTGCTGCCGTCGCGCCGAGCAGATAGCATGCGGCGAAGGCCAGCCCGGCAAGAGCCGGCTGATCGGGAAAGAGCATTCCCGTCAGTAGGACATAGACGGGTAGTCTAGCGGAGCAACTCATGAACGGAGCGGCGAGCACGGTGGCGAGGCGGTCTTTGCGGTCCGGAATGAGGCGGGTCGCCATGATACCGGGAATGGCGCAGGCGTGGCTGGCGAGCAGGGGAACGAAGGCACGACCGGAAAGCCCAAAGCGCCGAAGAAGCCGATCGGCTACGAAGGCAGCGCGGGCCAAGTAGCCGGTGTCTTCGAGCAGCGAGATCAAGAAAAAGAGCAGGCAAATCTGCGGCAGGAAAACGAGCGTTCCGGAGATTCCTCCCACCACGCCTTGAGATAGCAGATTGGAGATGGCGCCCGGAGGAAGTAGGTTGGAGATCCACGATCCGAGGGCATCGAAGATATGTTGCATCAAATCCATGGGCAGAGCGGCCAGAGTGAAAATACTCCAGAACAGCGTGCCCATGACGGTGAGAAAGACCAGCGATCCCGGCAGCGGGCGAGTCAGCCAAGCATCGAGACGATCTCGACCGCTCGAATTGCTACCGCCACGCGGGGTTGCTACGCAATAGGCCGAAACCCGTTGAATCCAGAGATCCATTGCGCGGGGATCTTTGGCATCGGGAAGTTGCGACGGATCGATCATCCCGCCGTCGCCGGAGGTGTTTTCTCTGTGGTGTTCGAATCTCGCGAGGGCCTCGACGAAGCGATCGAGCCCGGCCCCGCTTCGTGCGGAGATACCGAAGGCCTCGATGCCCAATTCGCGACGCAGAGCGGCGATGTTGACTTCGATTCCGTCAGCTTCCGCAAGATCGATCATGTTCAGTGCAACCACGATCGGTAGGCCGCTTCGGGCCGCATCGGCTAGCAGGGGGAGATGGTGGGCAAGGTGGCTCGCGTCGAGAATGACGATCAAGGTATCGGGGCGGGGTATGCCGTGCGCCCCCTCAATCATTTCGCGGCAGGTCTTGGCTTCGGGCAGATCGAGGTCCAAGCGGTAGGTGCCGGGCAGATCCACGATCTCGGCGGGAAAGCCGACCTGTGCATCCATCCGGCCGGTGCGGGCCTCCGAAGTGATGCCTGGAAAGTTCGCGGTCTTCGATCGAAGGCCGCAGAGCCGATTGAAAAGCGTCGTCTTGCCGGCGTTGGGCGCGCCGAGCAGAGCGTACCGCACGGGAGCGGTCCGACCGAGACGTTCCACCTTCCCGGGTGTCGTGCGCTGACTCGGTCTCATAGTCGAAACCCTACGACCCGATGGTGAGTCGATGCGCGTCCCGTCGTGCTCAGGTCGCTGAGCCCGTAGAGACGAGCACTCGACGTGCGAGAAAATCTGAGAGAGCGATCCGGGTCGAGCGGATTTCGAGAATCCACGGTTCGCCGGCTTTCTTGATTTGGAAGAAGGAGCCTTCGTCGAGGCCGTGCGCGCGCAAGACCTCACGATCGGCGAGGGGGACTTCAGCAGTGATGACTCGCCCCCGGTCGCCGGTGTCGAGCTCTGAGAGCGGGCATGTGTCGTCTACGGGGAGGGGGTTGCGGCGGGCCATGAGGGTCAATTCTCCCTGAAAGTATTCAGTTGCGAACCGATTGCATCTGACTACTACGAAGATACTCCTAAGTGTTTGAGGAATCCAGTATTTCGGCGAGTTTTCTACTGCCTAGGCACCCAAGGCCTCTCGAAAAAACGCAGGCGAAACAGTGTCGACACAAGAGCCGCAGGAGCCGGACGGCGACGCCGGGAAAGCACGTTCGGTCAGGGAGAAGGATCGGGCTAGATCTTGAGCTGGTCGATGGCTTCAGGGTTGGCCACGGAGGCTAGGGAGCCCGGCTCCTCCCCGGCGAGCACACGACGAATGACGCCTCGGACGATCTTTCCCGAGCGCGTGATCGGCAATGCCTGGACCCAGAAGATCTCCGATGGGCGCATGGCCGGTCCCATCTTGACTCCGATGTGGCGACGCACCTCTTCCGTCAGATCTTGGCTAGGTGGATGCCCTTCGTGGGCAACGGCGACCAGCACGAGTCGAGTTCCCTTGATCTTGTCGGGAAGGCCTACGGCGGCCGCTTCGCGAACGGCAGGGTGGTCGACTGCAGCCGTTTCGACTTCGCCGGGCCCGATGCGTTTGCCTGCGATCTTCAGTGTGTCATCGGCGCGTCCGGTCAAGAACCAGTAGCCGTCCTCATCGACGATCGCCCAATCACCGTGGAACCAAATCTCTTCGCCGAACTTCGCGAAGTATGTATCGAGGTAGCGCTGATCATCGCCTAGAAAACTTCTTGTCATGTTCGGAGCGGCGTTACGGCAGATCAAGTAGCCCACTTCTCCTCGCACGCTCTCACAAGACTCGTTGACGACATCGACGTCCATGCCGAGTGCGGCACCCTGCAGTGTGCTGGCCTTGAGCGGTTCGACGGGAAGCGGTGCGAGCAAGCAACCCATCAACTCCGTTCCTCCGGAGATGTTGATGACCGGACAGCGCGATTCGCCGGCGTGTTCGAAGTACCACGCATAGGATGCGTCGTCCCACGGCTCGCCGGTGGAGGCGAGCACACGCACACTCGAAAGATCGTGCGCCTTCGGCACCTGTTCGCCAAAGGAAGCGAGCAGCCGTACGGCGGTGGGTGCAAGCGCAAGGTGAGTGACACGGTGCCGTTCGACCATGCGCCAGACGCGTTCCGGCGTGGGGTAGTCCGGTGCTCCATCGAGAAGCACGACTGCTCCCCGGTGAAACAGAACACCGAGGATTTCCCAAGGGCCCATCATCCAGCCGATATCGGTGAGCCAAAACATGGTGTCGTTCGGACGCAAGTCCATGTGGTAGCCGACTTCTTTGGCGGTGACGATCTGCACCCCGGCATGAGTATGGACGACTCCTTTGGGCTTGCCGGTCGTTCCCGAGGTGTAGAGGAGCAAGGAACGTGCATCGGCATCGACTTCGGATGTCTTCCACGTGGGCGAGGACATGACCTCCACGTCGTCCCACCAGAGGTCGCGGCCGGGCGTGAGCGTTACCCTCTCGGCACCACGGCGTACGAGAATCACGTGCTGCACCGAAGGTGCCGCCTCGCAGGCTTCGTCCACGGCGGGTTTGAGTTCGAGCTTCTTGCCGCGCCGGGTCGTTGCGTCAGCCGAAAGAAGAACTCGCGCGCGTGCATCATTGAGCCGCGCGGCCAAGGCCTCGGGACCGAATCCGGCGAAAACGGGAACGGGTACGGCGCCGATTTTTAGACAGGCGAGAAGGCCGATGACGACCTCTTCGCACATCGGCATGTAGAAGCCAACCGCGTCCGAGACGCCGACGCCCATACCGTCGAGTGCTGAGGCTAGGCGACAGACCCGCTCGTTCAACTCCGCGTAAGTGAGGGAAGTAGCGTTCTCCGCATCGTCTTCGGCGATGACGGCGATCGACTCGCCATGGCCGTCGCGGATATGTCGATCAAGCACGTTGTGCACGATGTTCAGCCGTCCTCCGATGAACCAGTCGGTCCAGGGAAGGCCTCGGCTGTCGTCGTAGAGCCGATCGTAGCTCTTGAACCACTCCACTCCGAGGTCTTGCAAAATCGCGGGATAAAACCACTCCGGCTCCTTCGCCGCCCGCTCGCGGAGCCGCGCGGCCGTTCCGAGATCGTGCCTGCGGATGAAGCGGCTGACGTTCGAATTTTCCAGATCGTCCGGGCGGGGCCGCCAGATGACGTCGCGTGGGGCCATGTCGAAAGTCCCTCTTGGTTTGGTCGAGTTCATTCTAACCCGGTTTACGGGTGAAGCCTTCAAGCGAGAGCGGTCTTGGCGAAGGGCTTCCCGGATGATCCCGAATGTCCCGGACAGACCGAGCGAAGGCGTGAGTGCAAGGATTCGGGATCGGTGATTTCCGTCGTGCCGATTCTCGGCCGACGTGACGCTCTCCCCATGGCAGTTTCAAGAGCGGGAGCGATGCCGGTCCTTCTTTCCGAAGCGTCGCCTGAGAGAGTCGAAGAGCGTCGCAGGGAGAATGCGTTTGAGGACGACGCCGTATCCTCCCGAAAGCTGGTGAGACCAGAGCTTCCACCGGCCCGCCAAGCCCGGTCGCGGCATGACGTAGGCCCAGTTCTCCCGCTCATCCTTGGCCCAGCGGTATTTCCAATCGCTCCGGCCGCGCAGCATGTCGACCTTGTTGATGCCACGGTCAATCAGTTGCTCGATCATCAAGCCCAATAGCACCGTACCGAGGCTGTAGCGATAGTGCTTCGGATCCAATCCCATCTGATAGCCGTACCAAGTCCGACCGTAGACGAAACCGTAGTTGACGGCGGCCGGTTCGCCGTCGAGTTCCAGGACTTGCAGCATCAGCCAGCCTGTCTCGGCGAATTTCTCTGCGATTGCGCGGTTGAAGCGAGTGTAAGCGTCGTTTCGGAAGTTGCCGCCACGCTGGGTGTCTTGCATGCGCTTTTGATGTAAAGAGGCAAGATCGTCCATTCCGCGAGCCGTGCTTCCCGGTTCCTCGTAGGCCACGATGCGGGTTTCATGCTCGCGCTCGATCTTTCGGCGGTCGCTGCGAAATTCCTTGCGAAGCCGCTTACCGAGTCCGGCGATGAATTCTTCGAAAGTACCTTCTATCTCGAAATAGGGGCAGATCGTTTTTCGTGAAGCTCTCAGATCGAGGCGGTGTCTCCGGGCTTCAACGGAAATCGCGCGCACGCTGGCGGAACCGTTCCACAGATCGGTGAGATGAATCAAATCCCAGTCTGCGCTTCGTTCCATGATGGCAGCGAAAGTCGCCCGCATTGCAGCTTCGGTCGTGTTGGGTTCGAAGATGAAATCCAAGTGGTCGGGGTTGACTGCACCGCCATGGCCGATGAATTCGAGGCGACGAACCCAGCCGAAACGCCCTCGCGTTCGGACGATCTGCAATGGCGCGATGCCTCGCAGCATCCCTTCCCGATCCCGAAGCGTGAGTATCGCAAGGCGGGAGTCTTCGGCGAAGTGCTCCCACCAAGTCTTGATCCACTCGAGTGTCAAGAAGACGTTGTTGGCGGGTGATCGGGCCAACAGGTCGTTCCACTCGCCGGATAGATCGTCAAATGCACGGGCATCTTCATGCCAGCAGGCAACGAATTCGTCCCCCGAATCCCGGGTGTTGCGATGCGTCGTGCCGCCGCCCGGTTGAGCGCGTGATGGTTCGGCAGTGTCCGGAATCGTCATCGTATCCATATCATCTTCCGCGGCGTCTCATCTGTCATCGCACCCGGCATTCTTCGTGCGACGAGGACAGGGACCACGATAGGTTCCCCTGCGGAGGTCTGTCTAGCAGCGCCGACGGCAGCGCTCCCACCGCGGGGAGGGGCGCTTGCTCATGATGACTCGATTCCACGTTCGAGGGAAGGGGGAAGGTCGGGAGAGAGGGGGAGTCAGCCGGCGCTGGTGGAGGTCTGGGGGCCGGGGCTGTCGGCCGAAGACCATTTGGTATGGGGTGTCTTGTTCAGTACGAACCAGTTCCAGAGCAGTCTCGAATAGGTGACCGGCACGAGCCCACGTTCTTGGTAGAACGGGCGCAGGGCGAAATGGAGACGCCTGAGTTTGTAGAAGGGCACGCGCGGGAAATAGTGATGCTCGAGGTGATAGTTCGACCAGAGAAAGGCGATGTCCCAGAAACGCGAGGGGGCCACCAGCGTGCTCCATTTGGCGGGGTCGGAAGGGTCGATATCGTAGTGTTGCCCCAGGCGGTTGAGCATGAAAGCCGCAGGGAAGACGCAGAAGATCGGTACGATATAGAGCTTGAGTGCGATCGAGGGGGAAACCCAAAGGAGGCCCGCCAAGATCGCGAGGTGCAGGAAGATCGTGATTCGCCGTTCGATGCCGACTTCGCGCTGCAAGTCTTCGTCGTAGTTCGCCGTTTCCAGCCGAGCCGCACGAAAGTAGATGAAAAAGAGCGCGGGCGTGCAGTAGAGCGCCTTGTACCACCGCTTGTGCTTCTTGGGCGAGAGGTGATGCCGCTTGGGGTCGCCGACGGCATCGCCGAGTTGCGCATGGTGATCGAGGTGCCAGCGGGTGAACTGGGCTCGTGAGATGCCGGAAGGCAGCGCGTAGAGATATCCCAAGAAGCGGTTCAGTTTGTCGCGGCGTCTCGGCGCCACGGCCTCGTGCACCACTTCGTGCAACATGACGGTGAAATTGAAGATCGTAAAGCCGATCACGATCGAGCAAGGGACCCAGATATACCAAGAATCAACGAGAACAGCCGTCGTGCCCGCCGCCGCCAGCAGGAAATACTGCCAAGCGAGCACGAGAAAATGCCGCAGGGGCGAGAGCTGATGCAAGTCGAGCAGGGTCTCGCGAGGAATGGCTCGGGCCAATTCTCGTCTGAGTTCGACGGTGTGTTTCGCGTAGTAGGATTCTCGGCTCACGGTATAGGCTCGTCTCATTCGTTGTCGTATCGAGTGGTTCGCGTCCCGGCCCGATCGGAAGATCGCCGTGGATTCCCGGAACGGCCCCGTCGCTCTAGCGCGGTCTATTTTGGACTTCATCGAGGTCTTGCGCGAACCGGGGGGAAGGTCGGGCCGCGGGGACCGAAGACCGCCCGCATGGTGCCGATGCGGTCTTATACGGCGATTCGATGCGGGTGGCCACCTTACGGGTCGAGTCCCGGCGGAGGGCGGGTGGTCGTGGGCGCGCCGGCATGTCCGCGAAGTGGCGATGGTGTACCCTGTGCGCTTCTGGGCGCAGCTAGTGCGCTCGACAGATGCCCTGTCGACGCAATCGGTCGATCGACAGACGGACCCCCTAGGTCGAGGTCGGCCTGGGGTCGGGAGCCCGCACGATGGATGATGCAGCGAAGGTCGCGAACTTCGAGAAACGGATCGCCGAAGGCGATAAGATCGAGCCGAAGAATTGGATGCCGGAACGATATCGCAAGCAATTGATCCGCATGATGTCTCAGCATGCCCATTCGGAGGTGATCGGCATGCAGCCGGAAGGCAACTGGATCACCAGAGCGCCTAGCCTCAAGCGCAAGATGGCGCTCTTGGCGAAGGTGCAGGATGAAGGCGGTCACGGCCACTATCTTTACAGTGCAACGGAGACGCTCGGCATCGATCGGACGGAAATGATCGAACAGCTCCATGAAGGACGTGCGAAGTATTCGAGCATCTTCAACTATCCGACCCTCTCCTGGGCGGATATCGGCGTGATTGGCTGGCTGGTGGACGGTGCGGCGATCGTCAATCAGACGATGCTGGCAAAGACCTCCTATGGTCCCTACTCGCGAGCGATGATTCGCATCTGTCGGGAGGAGAGCTTTCATAAGAAACAGGGCTATGAAATCGTCACCACCCTGGCCCGGGGAAGCGAGGCACAAAAAGCCATGGCTCAGGATGCGGTCAATCGCTGGTGGTGGCCTTCTCTGATGATGTTCGGGCCGCACGATGCCGATTCTCCGAACAGTGCCGAACTTCTGGGATGGAAGGTCAAGATTCAGAGCAACGACGAGCTGAGACAGCGCTTCGTCAACATCACGATTCCTCAAGTGCGTGCCATCGGCCTGACCGTCCCCGATCCGGACTTGCGCTTCGACGAGGAAAGCGGCGACTGGAAGTTCGGAGAGATCGATTGGGAAGAGTTCTGGCGCGTAGTCAAAGGAAATGGGCCCTGCAATCGTCAGCGTATGGAACATCACCGTCGCGTTCATGCGGAAGGCGAGTGGGTTCGCGCAGCGGCGGAGGCATACGCGGCAAAGAAAGCCGCGAACGCATCATAGAGTTTCGGTTCTTGTATCTCGGCTCAATTGCGCCCAGGAAGACCTGCGATGGCGCAACGCGAGAGGCTATGAAAGAAAAGGGAATGCAACGATGAGTGGAAAAGATGAAGGCCCTCTTTGGGAAGTCTTCGTGCAAGAAAAAAGCGGTGCGCCGCACGAGCATGTGGGCAGTGTGCATGCGGCAGACGAGGAACTCGCTTTGCAGGGTGCACGCGACGTCTTCGCTCGACGAGGGCGCTTGCTGAGCATTTGGGTCGTTCCGGCCTCCTCGATAACGGCCACGACGCCGACGGATGACGGGCCTTTCTTCGAGCCGGGCAACGAGAAGATCTATCGACACCCTCAATTCTATTCCGTGCCCCGTGGCGTGAGGGACATTTGATGAGCGTTTCAAAGAACTCGTCGCAAATCGATTCGCCGCGGCGCGAAGACTTGGCTGTCTATTGCTTACGCCTAGCGGACGACCGCCTCGTTCTGGGGCATCGCCTCTCCGAATGGTGCCGTTTCGGCCCAACCTTGGAAGAAGACATCGCCCTGACCAACATCGCATTGGACTTGGTGGGGGAGGCGAATCACTTGTATACGATCGTCGGCACACTTCGCGGAGATGGAAAGAGCCCCGATGATTTGGCCTATCTGCGGGACGAACGAGAGTATACGAACGTTACGCTCGTCGAAGTGCCTCGGGGCGATTTCGCAGTGACCATCACACGACAGTTCTTCTTCGATGTCTATAGCGCGCTGCTCTTCGAGAAGCTCAGCACTTCGACTTTCGAGGACCTCGCCGGCATCGCCGCGCGTTCGCTCAAAGAGACACGCTATCATCTGCGTCATTCCAGCGAGTGGATGCTGCGCCTCGGCGACGGTACCGAAGAAAGCCATCGTCGTGTGCAAGAAGCGGTCGATGCGTTGTGGATGTACACGGGAGAGCTTTTCGAAAGCGATGACATCGAGAAACGACTGGCTGAGGTAGGTTTGGCTCCGCTCTCCTCCGATTTCGAGAGCAGCTGGAAGGAGCAGGTGGCCGCCGTTTTAAAGCAAGCGACGCTTAGCGAGCCAAGAGATACGCACCAGGCGACCGGTGGTCGCAGCGGACTTCACACCGAGCATCTCGGCCACATGCTTGCCGAGATGCAGATCTTGCCTCGCTCATATCCTGGAGCGAAGTGGTGACTCGAGGCCTCTGGTTGCCGCGTTGCTGTTCCTGCGGTCGGAGATCCGGATACCGAACGAACGAGGAGGCAGCGGTGCGGAGGCGACCAGGAATGCAAAGCGTGGCGCTTCCGCTGAATGAGGAAGGCTAGAAGAAGAGATGAACGCCGAGATCCAGAGAGTTCGGCTCCTTCTCGAGAAGGTCCGCGATCCGGAGATACCTGCTCTGAGCATCATCGACATGGGTATCGTTCGTGACGTATTGGTGGATGAATCCACGTGCCGAGTCAAGATTACGCCCACGTACTCCGGCTGCCCGGCGATGGCTATGATCGAGCAGGAAATCATCGATACGTTGGCCGCGGCGGGCATTCCCGACCCGCAGGTTGAAACGGTTTTCTCTCCGGCATGGACCACCGAGTGGATGAGCGAAGATGTCCACCGAAAGCTCCGAGAATGCGGGATCGCCCCTCCGGGATGCCGGTCGGAGATGGATGACGGTCCCTTTCCCGGTATCGCGGCCGAAATTATTTGCCCGTACTGCGATTCCTCGGATACCCGCTTGACCAGCCCCTTCGGTACGACGGCATGCAAGTCGCTGCATGCATGCAATTCCTGTGGTCAGCCCTTCGACCACTTCAAATGCATTTGACCTTCAGGTCGGAGGTGGTGTCAGTCGCTCCAGTTTTCGAGGATCGAGCAGAATCGCGTGAGGAAGGTATTGGCCATGAAGCCATCGAGGACGCGGTGGTCGACCGTTAGGGTGACGTAGGCCATGGGCCGAATCTGCAAC
>Ga0256830_1003208_pt1 | contig 10316 bp, 7 predicted proteins | sample 128326metaG_FD_190537 | JGI IMG/M metagenome (GOLD analysis project Ga0256830, IMG submission 190537) | Hydrothermal vent microbial communities from Lau Basin, Pacific Ocean - 128-326 | ecosystem: Environmental > Aquatic > Marine > Hydrothermal vents | place: Pacific Ocean: Lau Basin | collected...
TTGCGCGCTTTTTCTGTAACAGGGCGGTGTTGAGATTCCTTGCAGCGGGCCTGTTGCTATGCGCCATTTTGTTTTTCCCCGAAATAAATAGACGCACACTTGAAATCCGAATTTCTAACATTATGGGGCTATATATGTTGCCTTATTTTGCAAGTTCGCGGAGCTTTTCACGAAAATAACAAAAGCTGGCAGACCTGTTGTTATCTACATCCATATGCGGGGTTATTTTTTCGGACCACGCTGTTTTCTCTGCTCCGATTCTTTGCCAGCCTTTGGCTTTTAGCGCTTGTGAACCTCCAGGGAAAGTGGCGTCTGCGAGACATTCCCAAGTGCCGCAAATCGAATCATTAACATACTCATTGAGCACGGAATTCCTGGCTTTTGGGTATGCTGTTTTGATTGCCGGAATATCACCAAGAAACCAGGCTTCACCTTCTTCAATTGCGATACAAAATCGTGTCTTAGGTTTCGGATCGCAGTTATTTAAAATGGAAAATAATTCTTGTCGAAACTCTTCCAGACATTTGTCATCCAGATCACAAACCAAAATAACAAAGGCAGGGTAATTTTTTGGGTAATCGGAAAATGTTTTTCCATAGCCTCTTAGTAAGTTGGGAAGCCGATTAAGCAAAATACGTTTTTCTACGCCAGTATTGCCTTTAGACTTACGGGGGATTCGGCCAATTCCTTTATATGAATGGATTTTAAATGTGTGCTCATTATTGAGTATTTTCGGAACAAGTATATCAAGTGCTTTTTTTCCAGACTGGTCTTCAACGAGTATTTCAAAATGCATTGGATTATCTCGCATCCAGATAATCGCTGTACCAAAGACCGCCTAGAGGCAATCCCTCTTCTACCATGTTTACCACTAAAGGGTCATCACTGGCTCTTTTGATAACGGAAAAGCCGTTAATATCTTTTTCCAGAATCCAGACTTCATTTGGGTCAAGCGAATCCACCAAATAGGGTTGATGTGTTGTGATGAAAACCTGTGAGCCGCCTTTACGTCCTGTAGCATGTTCGCGGAATTCGTGTGCTAAAGATTCTAAGAGTTTGTGGTATAGACCATTTTCGGGTTCTTCAATACACAGGAATGGCGGAGGGGTGGGGTCTTCGAGTAGTAGCAGGTAGGCGAAAACTTTTAGCGTTCCATCTGACATCTGTTGAGCATAAAACGGGTCGTGGAAGCCCTTGTCGTTGAATCGGAGAAGTAATCGGCCATCATTTGTTGACTCTGTGTCAATTTTGTTTATTCCCGGGATTTTTGCGGCAATTCGTTCCAAAATGATTTTGAAGCGCTTCGGATGTTCACGTTCCATAAATTGGACAACGTTGCCAAGATTATCGCCATGAATATTAAGATGTTTTTGGGGGCCCGCGAGAGGCAGGCTTCTTGCCGCATTTGGAGCAAAGTAGCTCAGGTACCAGCCTTCGATAAATCTGCGAAATGCGGAAATTCTTGAATGTTGCTTCAAAGAGCCAAGTGTAGCAATGCCAAGTTTACGTTTGTCTTCAAGTTCAACAACTTCGGTTTCTTTGGATTCCTCTTTTTCCTCCATTTTGATGGATTCCATAAATTGGACCAAGTCAAAGTCATTGCTTTCTTCGTCAATCTCTTTTCCTCCTTGTTCACCTTTCCAAACGACGCCTTTGCCGTCGTTAAGCATAAGAAACGAAAAAGGCCAGCCGCGCTTTTGGTTTTTACGTCTTTGGCGAAGGCGTTCCTTCAAAACGTAAGGTCGACTTGATCTATCCAGGTCAATCGCAAGTTCATAGGTAATAGGGCGTGCATTCCCATCTTCTTTGTAGTAGATTTCAAATTCAATGGGTTTTTTCTGTCCATGTGTCCGGATTTTTTCAAATCCACCGCGACCGTGAACATCGCAGGCTTCTTCAACCCCTAGTTTCAGGCAATCAGCCAAAAACCCAAAAGCATCAAGTAATGAGCTTTTTCCTACCCCGTTTTTTCCGATCACCGCTGTCAATGGAGTAAGTGGGTCAGTGTGTTGTTGGTTCCATAGCCGACCGAGAACGACATCTTTTAGCGATTTATAGTTGCGCACTCTAAATCCTTCAATTTTTGCCATCGTATAATACCCTTTGATTTCGTAGCTGGCTGGTTGTGCCTGTAAGCAATGGTTGTTGCGAACCGCCACGAAGTTATCGTAACTTATCAATGCTGATTTTCAGTATTGACGGCCCATAACCTCAAGCTTAACTGCCGGTGGTCCTTGGAACGTGACAATATTGCGGTAATTTATAACAATCCGCAAAAAAAATGTATGTCACAAAACTGTCATATTTCTTCCCTATCATGCGCTGATGTCTGACAGTACCGCGTCCAATCCGCCTCCCAGTCCGGTCCTGCCCGCAACGGGCAGTGCCGAGAACCGTCGCCGTCGCCGTTGGCGTATGTTGAAGGACTGCCTGGCATCTTATGGTGTGGCCATGGGTGGCATGAGCGTCATTCTTGCCATTGTATTGATTTTTTTCTATTTGCTGTTTGTGGTGTTGCCACTGTTCAGTCCGGCCAAGATGGAGCGTGTGGCGGACTATGATTTGCCGGGCAGTGAGGGGAATCGCGGTAGCCGTCCATCGCTGTATTTGGCCATGGAAGAGCAAGTGGAAATCGGTTTTCGTTTGACAGGCGGTGGCCGCGCCGTTTTTTTTGATCTGCAAAATGGCAAGCCGATTGATGAGCAAATGCTGGCGTTGCCGGCAGGTGCGGGAATCAGCAGTTTTGTCGCAGGTGATCCGGGGCCGGCACGGTTTGCTTTGGGTTTGTCCAATGGTTCCGCCCTTATTGCCCGGCACATTTATAACGTCAGTTATCCCAATGATAAACGCCTGATCACGCCAGAGATTGGATATCCTTTGGGTGAAGAGCCGCTGGAGATTGACGAAGACGGCGAGGCTTTGGTGCAGATCGCTTTTCAGGACGGCGAGGAAGAGGCCACCGTGGTGGCGCAAACAGCAGATGGCCGTTTGTTGCTGACCCACTTTCTCAAAGAGGAGTCCTTTACTGATGATGCGCCCGAGCTGGAGCGTGAGCAGGTGTTGCTATCGTTCGTGGAACAGCAGGGGACGCAGGCGGATATTGTGCAACTGTTGCTGGATAAAGAACAGTCCAATCTCTACATTATCTACGCCGACGGCAGTTTGATTCACGTAGATGTCAGTGACAAGAGTGAGCCCCGTCAGGTGCAACAATTGCGGTTGGTGGATGTTGGGCTGAGCGTTACCAGCGTGCAGTTTTTAACCGGCGATGTGTCGCTGTTGGTGGGAGACAGCAGTGGCCGGGTCGTGCAGTGGTTCAGTGTGCGTGATGAGCGTGGTAACCAGACACTGAAACCGATTCGTGAGTTTACCGAACAGTCGCATGCCGTGAGTGATCTGGCTCCGGAATTTTCCCGCAAAGGATTTATCGCCGCTGATGAGAGTGGTCTGATTGCGATTTATCATGCCACGGCCCAGCGTTTGTTGTTGGCGCAGCGCAGCAGTGAGGTTGCGATTAACAAACTGGCCATCGCTCCGCGTGCCAATGCCTTGCTGGTGGAAGATGCCAGGGGACGGTTGTCGTTCTGGCGCGTGGAAAACGAGCACCCGGAAATTTCCTGGTCTTCGCTGTGGGGCAAGGTATGGTACGAAAGTTACGAAGAGCCGGTGTATGCCTGGCAGTCCTCTTCTGCCAGTGATGATTTTGAGCCCAAACTGAGTATTACGCCGTTGGTGTACGGCACCATCAAGGCCGCGTTTTATGCCATGTTGTTGGCGGTGCCGCTGGCCATTTGCGGGGCGATTTATACCGCTTATTTTATGGCCCCGAAAATGCGCCAGATTGTGAAGCCCAGCATCGAAACCATGGAAGCCCTGCCTACGGTGATTCTTGGTTTTCTTGCCGGGCTGTGGTTAGCGCCATTGCTGGAAGCCAACCTGCCGGGTATTTTCAGTTTGTTGATTGTGGTGCCGCTGGGCGTGCTGTTGTTTGCTTTCCTCTGGCAGCAGTTACCCGCGCGTATTCGCCACTTTATACCTGAAGGCTGGGATGCCGCATTGCTGTTGCCTGTGGTGCTGGTTTTGGGTGCCGTGTCGTTTGGTATGAGTGAGCCCCTGGAAGCCATGTTGTTTGATGGTGATATGCGCCACTGGCTGAGCAGCGAACTGGGTGTGGGGTTTGATCAGCGCAACGCTCTGGTGGTGGGCCTGGCCATGGGGTTCGCGGTAATCCCGACGATATTTTCCATTACTGAAGACGCCGTGTTCAGTGTGCCCAAACATTTATCGTTTGGTTCCCTGGCATTGGGAGCTACGCCGTGGCAGACCCTGGTGCGGGTGGTCATACTTACCGCCAGCCCCGGTATTTTTTCGGCGGTGATGATTGGCATGGGGCGCGCCGTGGGAGAAACCATGATTGTATTGATGGCGACCGGCAATACGCCCGTGATGGATTTCAGTATTTTTGAAGGTATGCGCACCTTGTCAGCCAATATCGCAGTGGAGATGCCGGAGGCGGAGGTCGATAGCACGCACTACCGGGTGCTGTTCCTTGCAGCACTGGTGCTGTTCGGCTTTACCTTTGTGTTTAACACCCTGGCGGAGATTGTGCGCCAGCGCCTGCGTGCCAAATACAGTTCATTGTGAGTTACTTATGATCATACAATGGTTCAAGTCCGGCAATCCCTGGATCTGGCTCACTGCCAGTGCGGTGAGTGTGAGCCTGATTCTGGTGTTTGGTCTGTTGTTGCTGATTGCCGCGCGGGGTCTTGGGCATTTTTGGCCGGCCACAATATGGGAATACGATTATAAAAACCCGGACAACAGCGTAACACGCCTTGTGGGTGAAGTTCATGATGAAGAAACCGTCGGAGCGCAGCGTTTGCGCGAAGCGGGATTGGCTGTCGACGGTGATGCAGACGTTACCCGTTATTTACTCAAGACAGGTAACCGTGATGTTTTGGGTCAGGATTTTCGCTGGGTGTTGGAACCCGCTATTCAGGAAGCACGCACGCCGGAAACCCTGATGACGGTAGAGCGCCGTGAATGGGGCAATTTGTATGGCTATCTCAATGCCGTGCAGGAAGACCGGCAGACAGTGGCGGAGGGCAGGAATGCATGGGAAAGCCTGCAACAACGTCTGCAACGTGCGACGGCACTGTTTGCACAAATTCGCGCATTGGAAAAAGGTAAGATCGGTTCCATTAACTATGGGCTGGAACGTTTGCGTTTGCGTGAGCGTGGCCTGGAATTGGAAAACAATACCGACCCGGCGGAACGGGAAAGCATCAAGCAGGCGCGTGCCGCATTAAATGCCGACTATGCGGGTCTGCAACAGCGTCTCACGGATTTATACAAAGCCATTAACCGGGATCAGATGACCGTCACGGTATCCACCGGGGAAACAGTGACAGTGCCGTTGGCCAAAGTAGTGCATGCCTACCGGCCTAACGCCATGTCGTTACCCGAGAAACTGGGTTTTTACGTAGCCAAGGTATGGGAGTTTGTGAGCGATGAGCCTCGTGAGGCCAATACTGAAGGCGGTATTTTCCCGGCCATCTTTGGTACGGTGATGATGGTGATTATCATGTCCATCATGGTGGTACCCTTTGGTGTGGTAGCCGCAGTGTACCTGCGTGAATATGCCAAGCAGGGCCCGTTGACACAGTTGATCCGTATCGCCGTGAACAATCTCGCTGGTGTGCCATCCATTGTTTATGGCGTATTTGGCCTGGGTTTCTTTGTGTATTTTCTGGGTGGTAATCTGGATCAACTGTTTTTCCCCGAGGCATTGCCGACCCCGACCTTCGGTACCCCCGGCCTGATGTGGGCATCATTAACATTGGCATTGCTGACCGTGCCGGTAGTGATAGTGGCCACAGAAGAAGGCTTGTCACGGATTCCCAAATCCGTGCGTGAGGGCAGCCTTGCCCTGGGGGCGACCAAGGCCGAAACGTTATGGCGTACCGTACTGCCCATGGCCAGTCCGGCGATTATGACAGGATTGATTCTGGCGATCGCCCGTGCCGCCGGTGAAGTGGCTCCGCTGATGCTGGTGGGCGTGGTGAAGCTGGCGCCTTCGTTACCACTGGATGGCAATGCACCCTTCCTGCATCTGGATCGAAAATTTATGCACCTGGGTTTTCATATCTACGATGTGGGTTTTCAAAGCCCCAACGTTGAGGCGGCACGGCCGCTGGTGTATGCCACGGCATTATTACTGGTGCTGGTGATTGTCGCGCTGAATCTGGCGGCCATTGCCATTCGCAATCACTTGCGTGAAAAATATCGCGCGCTTGAGAATTAATCCGACCCCTTCTTCTGGTTGAAATAACGTATGACTGATACAAAACAAATGCCCAATACATCAGTGGACGGTAACACGCCAACGCATGCTATTGATATCGAAGTATTGTCGCGTGGCCGCAATGCACGGCAAATGGCCGATGAAACACCGTGTCTGCAAGTACAGGGACTCAATCTGTTTTATGGTAAAAAACAGGCGTTGTATGATGTCGATATGGTAATCCCCAAACAGCGGGTAACTGCCTACATTGGCCCCAGTGGTTGCGGTAAATCCACCCTGCTACGCTGCATTAATCGTATGAATGATCTGGTGGATGGTGTGCAGATAGATGGCCGAATTTTGCTGGACGAGCAGAATATTTATGACAAATCAGTCAACGTAGCCGATTTGCGTCGTCGGGTGGGCATGGTGTTCCAAAAACCCAACCCATTTCCCAAATCCATTTATGAGAATGTGGCCTATGGACTACGTTTACAGGGTATAAAAGATCGTCGCACTATGGATGAGGTGGTGGAAAATGCACTTAAGAGTGCGGCATTGTGGGATGAAGTGAAGGACCGGTTGCATGACAGTGCTTTTGGTTTGTCCGGCGGCCAGCAACAGCGTTTGGTGATTGCGCGCGCCATTGCCATTGAGCCGGAAGTGTTGCTGCTGGATGAGCCAGCCTCGGCGCTGGACCCCATTTCCACGCTGAAAATCGAAGAATTGATTTATGAACTGAAAAACAAATACACCATTGTCATCGTTACACATAACATGCAGCAGGCGGCGCGGGTGTCGGATTACACGGCCTTTATGTACATGGGCAAACTGATTGAATATGGTGATACCAATACGTTGTTTACCAATCCACATCAAAAGCAGACCGAAGATTATATTACGGGTCGTTACGGCTAGAGCGCAGAGGGATTACACATGGGAACAGGAAATATCAGTCATCACATTTCGCAACAATTCAACGAAGAGCTGGAGGCTGTTCGTCACAAAGTATTGACCATGGGCGGTCTGGTGGAGGAGCAGATCGAAAATGCAACCACCGCACTGGTGTCTGGTGATGTTGACCAGGCGGAAGGTGTGATCAGTCGTGATTATCAGGTGAATGCCTTCGAAGTGGCTGTCGATGAAGAGTCAATACAGATATTGGCGCGACGACAACCGGCAGCGGGTGACCTGCGCTTGATTGTCGCGGTGATTAAAACCATTACCGATCTGGAGCGCATGGGCGATCAGGCAGAAAAAGTGGCGCGTATGGCAATTCATCTGGCCGATATGGAACGACCCAAAAACCAATACAGCGAACTGGAGCACCTGAGCGAGCAGGTACGCAAAATGCTGCGTGGCGCGTTGGATGCCTTTGCGCGCATGGATGCAGAAGCCGCAGCCAATGTGGCGCAGGAAGATCTCAAGGTGGATGCGGAATACGACGCCATCATGCGACAGATGATTACCTTTATGATGGAAGATCCGCGCAATGTACGGCGTACCCTGGATACCATGTGGTCGGCACGTGCGTTGGAACGTATTGGTGATCATGCACGCAATATCTGTGAATATGTGATTTATCTGGTAAAGGGCAAAGATGTGCGTCACATCAGTCTGGAGGAGCTGTCGAAAGAGGCGAGTGACTGAGGAGCGTACACGTTTCTTGTTTTCTGGCGCCTGCTCAAACAGCCTCAATCGTTTTGCGCAGGCCCACTTGCGGCTTTTGAGAGGGCTTGAGTAAAAGCAAAATCCAGCGTCATATTTGTACAAATTGTTCCATGCACATTTCTGAACAGGGTTAATCCGCTTCTTTCAACCACTGTGCCGCACGTTTGGCGAAGTAGGTCAGCACTCCGTCAGCACCTGCACGTTTAAATCCCAGTAACGATTCCATGATCACAGCCTTTTCATCCAGCCAGCCATTTTGTGCGGCAGCCATTAACATGGCGTATTCTCCACTGACCTGATAAACATAGGTGGGAGCGCCAAATTGATCTTTGACACGGCGAACGATGTCAAGATAGGGCATGCCGGGTTTGATCATGACCATATCGGCACCTTCATCCAGGTCCATGCCGACTTCCCAAAGGGCTTCATCACTGTTGCCCGGGTCCATTTGATAAGTGTGCTTGTTACCAGCGCCAAGGTTGGCGGCAGAACCCACCGCATCACGAAATGGTCCATAAAAACTGGATGCATACTTGGCGGCATAGGCAAGGATGCGGGTGTGAATATGGCTGTTGGCTTCCAAAGCGCCACGAATCGCACCGATGCGGCCATCCATCATATCGGAAGGGGCCACAACATCGGCGCCGGCCTCAGCATGTGAGACGGCCTGTTTGACCAATACTTCGACAGTTTCATCGTTCATCACATAACCGGTCTCATCAATGAGACCATCCTGTCCGTGGGTGGTAAACGGGTCTAATGCAACATCGGTAATCACGCCCAGCTCAGGGTGCGCAGCCTTTAATGCGCGCACTGCGCGTTGTGCCAACCCTTCCGGGTTAAAGGCCTCGCGTGCATCCAATGATTTGGCTTCCGTGGGGGTAACTGGAAACAGGGCCACCGCAGGTACACCCAGGGCAACCAGTGCATCGGCCTCCTTGAGCAGCTCATCAATGCTGACACGTTCCACACCGGGCATGGAAGGCACGGTTTCACGTTGGCCTTTGCCTTCGAGTACAAACATGGGATAAATCAGGTCATCCGTTGACAAGCGGGACTCACGCATCAAACGGCGGCTGAAGTCATCACGCCGCATGCGTCGCATGCGTGCCATAGGATAGCGGCCTTTTGTGGTTTCAAGTTTGCTCATGGTGTAACTCCTGGCTTGATGGTGATGCGTTTTAGGGAATATTGTGTGTCTGTGGTTCAAGACAAATGAAAAGAGGTAAGCGAGCATCACCACAGAGGGGGCTCGTTGCTAAAAACCATTGTATTTTGCAATTGCCGATGGAAAATGCCTGAAAACAAAACGGGCACACAAGATCGCTTGTGTGCCCGATTGTAATAGCGCCCCCTGCTGGAAACAAGCCAGGGGCGCTTGTCGCGCTAAAAGGTCATCAGCCGGCTAACGGTATTTACCTGGCCTTTGCTTTTTTCTTTCTGGCCTTTTTCTTGACGGATTTTTTCTTGGTGACCTTCTTTTTGGTCGTTTTCTTTTTCCGGGCTACTTTTTTCTTGGTGGTCTTTTTTCTGGAGACCTTCTTTTTAGCTGTCTTTTTCTTTCTGGCCTTCTTTTTGACGGCCTTTTTCTTGGCGGCTTTTTTCTTTACCGCTTTCTTTTTGGCTGCTTTTTTCTTCACTGCCTTCTTCTTTACTGCTTTTTTCTTTACCGCTTTCTTCTTAACGGCTTTTTTCTTAACGGCTTTTTTCTTAACGGCTTTTTTCTTCACAGCTTTCTTTTTCACCGCCTTTTTCTTGACTGATTTTTTCACGGCTTTTTTCTTAGCCGTGGTTTTCTTTTTAACGACCTTCTTTTTGGCCGCACTCTTGCGAGCTTTCTTTTTCACCGCCATGGTTCTTGCCTCCTTAATGGCACCGCTGCTTGATTGTAATGGTGGTACTTCTGGATCTGTTTCGGTTGTGTTCAAAACTTCTTTAGCTTTTTGCTCTAATTTAGTTGTTTTTTCAAAAGTTTCCACCTTTGGGGATGAATCTTTTGGCGTTTTATCAAGGCCTGATGTTTCCGGATTACTTGATGTTGATTGCTCCAGTGCTTTACACAAGCGGATAAAGATCCTGTCAATGTTATCGTTTCCATCTATGCTCATTAATTTTCCTTGTATCTGGTAGTGCCTGACCATGGGCTCGGTTTGCGTTTCAAACACGCGCAAACGATGGCTGATGGTATCTTCGTTATCGTCTGCACGATGATGCAGTGCCCCACCGCATAAATCACAGTGGTTATCTATTTTTGGCGGCGATGTATATATGTTATACATTTGTCCGCAGGATTTGCAGGTACGTCGCCCTGTGATACGTTGTATCAGCAGGTCAAAGTCCACGTTAATCAGGATGGCGGATT
>Ga0256830_1003209_pt1 | contig 10314 bp, 5 predicted proteins | sample 128326metaG_FD_190537 | JGI IMG/M metagenome (GOLD analysis project Ga0256830, IMG submission 190537) | Hydrothermal vent microbial communities from Lau Basin, Pacific Ocean - 128-326 | ecosystem: Environmental > Aquatic > Marine > Hydrothermal vents | place: Pacific Ocean: Lau Basin | collected...
ATCGCCGCGCTGATGCTCGCCCTCGCCTACAATATCAGCGCCGCCCTCAGAGCCGTAGCAATCGCATTCGAGAGAGCAATGCAGGAAAGAGATAGAGTTTATGTTTTTGTGGTAATTCGTCGACAACCCCGTTGTCACGAAAAATTTTAAATACTTTACCTTCATATGACGTTAGGAGATGTAGAGAGATGGGAGGGTTGGTATGTCTCCCCATTTCGGAACAAAAAGCGAATTTGATTAATATCATGTTAGATGAAATTGGGAGTAGATGGTTTACATTATATGAAAAATTTATAAGGATGGTATAATAATGCCCAAAGAAAGCGTATATACTAAGTTTGTTGAAGCTATGGCAAAAGAAATACTTAGTAAGCTTAATGGTACACATCCCAATTTTAAAAGAATTGAATTTTTTGATAAACCCTCAAAAATTATTATATTAGGAACCTTGGGGGATAAAAGTAAAGATTATTCGCTTGATGTTAGTGATACAGCCAGAACTTTAACAAGTGTAAAGAGTAATTCAATGTCGGTAAAGTTTTTAACAGAGGAAAAATTGGGGACTATTATCGTTAAACCTTCTTTGTCGCTTTACTATAGGGTTTTTCCAAATTTAGAAGATGAAAAAGCCTTTATAAATAAAAATTACAAAAATTTGCCAGAGAAAGTAGAAATTGCTAGAATTTGGAAAAGACACGACTGCCTCTTTGAACCAATTATAGTTGATATTTCAAAGAAGCATTCAGAATATTCTCTAAACTTTGAACATATCATTAACTCTATAAAGAATGACAAAGAGCTATATAAAGGTGGAAAAGAGATAGAAACTGAATATTTAAGTGATCAAATCACATATAAAGAAAAAATAAAAGAAATAAATGTAGGTAATTCTCCAAAATTTAACTGGAAATGTAAAATTTTTGCAGACATTGATGATTTTACTCAAAACGGGAAAAAACTAAAATTAATAACTATAACAATGGTTAATGATACAGAAAAAAGTGATAAGTACGAAACATTCTTTTTTAACTGCAAAATTAAAATAGATCTAAAATCGATTAAACTAGAACCTTTTAGGTATGAATATGATTATGAAGGGCACGCCTATCATTATGAGAACTATTTAAGATGTTTAAATTGTCATGCAGATTATGATAAAAGGAATAATAAAGTAATAACAAAGCATTTTGCAGTATTTAAGCAAGAAAAAAGATTTCCTAAAGATACTATAAATTCTATTTCATTTTCATTTGAAGATTTGGTGTCAAGAGATAAAAATGTATATTTATTAGATAAATTATATAAATACATGCATGATTATCTTGATTCATATAAAAAATCATCAAAATATATCTTAGAAGAAAAATATAGAGAAAAGGTAGAAAAATTCGAAAAGATGGTAAAACGATTTTCAGAAGGCTTTGATATATTAAAGAAAAATGATAATGCATTGAAAGCTTTTGAATTACTAAATGAAACTTTTAAAAAAGCAAGTAAGTTTTATAAATGGAGGATATTCCAATTAGTATTCATTGTGAGTCTTATTCCCGATATTATTGACAAATCTAAACGAAGAGATATATGTGAAATTCTTCATGTGCATACTGGTGGCGGTAAAACAGAGTCGTACTTGGGATGCGTGATATTCTCGACGTTTTATGATAGACTCTCTGGAAAACAATTTGGAACTAATGCCATTGTAAAATTTCCATTAAGAATGTTATCAGTTCAACAGTTACAAAGAATAGCTAATCTGTTTATTTGGGCAGAAGAAATTAGAAAACAAAGAGGAATAAATGGAGAGCCCTTTTCTGTTGCATATTTTGTTGGTTCTACTGAAGAATTCCCGCGGTATACTAAACATATAATACATAAGCTGAAAAAATTAAAAAAGGAAGGAAAAGAAACAAAAGGGAAAATAATTGAAGCGTGTCCTATATGCAATGGAAAAGTTATATTAGATTATAAGAGTAAGGAAAGATATATTATACACAAATGCAAAAATTGTTATAGAGAATTCAGATTATTTTATACAGATGAAGAAATATACAGATTTTTACCGACTCTCATTGTATCTACTGTTGATAAATTCGCAGGAATTGCATTAAATAGACGATATAAAAATATTTTTGGTGGGAAAATAGACAAATGCCCAGAAGGACATGGTTTTATTCCTCACAACGATGAATGTGAAATTGAATTGGATACTGGTGAAAAATGCAAGAAAAAAGGTAAATTATGTGATATAAACTTCAAAACAGCTCCTAATCTAATAATACAAGACGAAATGCATTTGGTTCGTGAAGCTTTTGGTACTATCGACTCCCATTTTGAGAGTTTTATAGAGGCTTTGCAAAAAGAGTTTTGTGGATATATACCAAAAAGGATCGCAATGACTGCTACAATATCGGGTGCTAAAGAACAAATTGAACATTTGTATCACAAAAAAACAAATGTTTTTCCAGAGGAATCACCTGATGGAATAGGAAATAATGACTTCTTTTTTGAGTATAATTTGGATGAAGAGAATAAGATTATTCAGAGAATTTTGATTGGTTTGAAACCAAATCTTAGAGACAATCAGTTTGCATCTTTATTGACCATTAAATATCTTTCAGAATTCATAAAAAATATAGAAACCGATGTATATGAATTTTCCCAAGCAATTGGAATAGAAAATGAAGATTTATTAAAAATAATAGAAAATTATAAAGTATTTCTTACATATCACAGTAAAAAATCAGATGTTCATTCAATGAATTATTATCTAGAAGCTGTAGTAAATTCTAAGCTTGAGGATTATAAAATTAAACCTAAGACATTAACTGGTGATAATACTTTAGATGATATAAAGGATTTAATCGGCTTAGTAGACAGATTCTATGATGAGCCAAAAAATAGACGGAGCTTATTATCTGTATTCGCAACGAGCATAGTCTCTCATGGAATTGATATTGAAAAATGGAATGTGATGATTTTCCAAGGTATCCCAAGAAGTACTGCAGAATACATTCAAGCATTAAGTAGAGTTGGAAGGAAACATTTGGGGCTCGTATTTGTTTGGTTTTATCCAAATAGGACAAGAGATTTAAGTTATTATCAAAATTTTGTAGATTATCATAATATCTTAGAACATAAAGTAGAAAATGCTCCATTATCAAGATGGGCAAAGCTCGGCTTTGAACAAACCTTCACTTCAATTTTCAATGCAAGTATTCTTAACTACATGTCGGAGGTAGTTGGTGAACCAATATATAAAGTAGATAAAGTAAATGAAATATTTTCCAAAAAAGAAAACAGAAAAATATTGATAGATTTTATTAAAAAAGCATATGTCTCTAATTCTAAAATGGTTGGTGCGGATTATTTTGATAGAGTAATACCAAATAAAACAGAAGAAAGGCTAAATAAGCTTGCGACTTATACTGGTGGTGAAAGAAACTTTTTCCCAAATGCATTGAGAGACAGAGGCAACAAATATTATAGAACACAGTATGGGATGAGGGGAATTCAAGATACTATAGTTTTAATTCCGGAAGATGATATCATAGAATTCCTAATAAAATCTCAAGGGTGATGGTTATGGATGAAGAAACAATAAATAAGACGAAGTATACTTTCCCGGCATATAGTACATTATACCATACAGTTAAGGGACTAATATTCATGAGAGGTGATTTTGCATACAAGGTAACTTATTTGTTGCGTGATGAAAATGGCAAAAATTTAAAGATTAATAATGAAAATCGACTGAAAAACAAATTATTTAATGAAATAATTAGAAGATACCAGTCACGAATCGATAAATATAATTTACTTGTTGCAAAACTTTCTAAATCAAGAAGAAACGACGTTGAGATTGTCAAATTTAAATTAGTAGAAAGTATGGATGAAGAAGAAAGTGGATACAGCGGGAGATATACTATTTATCCTAGGACTTTTGTATGTTCTAAATGCGGTGATTTTAGAGTACTCAAAAAAAAAGAGCTGAGCACATTCAATCCAAATAAATGCAGAATTCAAGGATGTGATGGAAAGTATGAGCAAGTCTCAATTCTTATGTTTTGTGAACAGTGTGGCAAAATTGGTCCATTTTACTATTACTGTAAACCAGGACATAGACTAAAATTAGAATGGAAAGAACAAGATTCGCTAACTACATGGAAAATAAGATGTATTGATTGCAAAGAGGTAGGTATTGACCCTTTTAGATTCAATTGTAAACATATAGACGAAAATAATGAAAAAATATGTGCTGAAAAAGAAAAGAAATTTAAGCCACTAACCATAAAAGAGGGAGGAGTTTATACACCGGTAGTAATAACTTCCGTAGATATCCCTCCTACTGAAAACATTCACTTAGAAGATTTAGAATACATCTTACTGGCACTTAATCTTGGAAAGTTGAATAAAATAGCCGAACAAGAGGGTTCTGTAGATTTAGAAAAAATAGAGAGTTATTATAACGCATACAACGATGTTAATCTCAGAAAACATCTATCCCAAGATGTGATAAAGTATGTTAATATTATTGAGAAAGCAGTTGAAGAGTTAAAAGCTAAATATAGTACCATTGATTTAGAAAACTTCAATGATTATTATGCGGTTAAAAGTAACGGAGCTAAAAGTTATAAAGAATATATTAAAGAAATAGATGATGAAACCAGAAGAGAGATCTTAAAGCAGAACTACCAAGATATAAAAAATAATTATGGGATTGAAAACATTACATATGTACCCTCTATTAATTTGGTATCTTCATGTATAGGTATTATAAATGGGATTAATAGATTCTATGAGGATGGTTTTGTACCTCACTTTGAGCCAATTTGGAAGAATAGAAAGAAAAAAGATAAAATGCTTATATATGCGTATCCATTTGAGACTGAAGGGATATTAATAGATATGGACAAAATCCAAGTATGTAGATGGTTATATGATAATGATTTAATCGATAAGGTCCCCAAAAACATACCAAAGGTAAGGGAAATCCTTCTGAGTATTAGAAAAGGCACAGAAGCTTATAATGCGCTTAAAACTCTTTTGCACACACTTTCGCATGTTTTAATACGTCGCTCTTCCCTATATACGGGCCTTGACAGTGATTCGTGCAGTGAACTAATATTTGTGAATCCTGCAGCTGTGCTGATTTATTCTACATCAAACGTAAACATTGGAGGTTTTGAATTTGTATTTGAGCATTCTTTGAGAGAATGGTTTAGGGAAGTAGAATTTGAGGTTAGAGAATGTACATTTGACCCTGTATGCATCACGGAGAGGGGTACTTGCTTTTCATGTTTGTATCTTCCTGAATATATTTGTACTGAATTTAATCATTATTTAGATAGAGATGTTTTCATAGGCAGGAAGAGATACGATGCCGGATATTGGCAGTAAACAAGAAAAGTTGAGGGTTGGAGAGAAATATTTTTATCTTTTTAACTCATTGTTAGATATAATCTCTAAAAATCCAGATATTAGAATATGTGACCTTAAAAGAAAACTTTTAGAAACTGGTTATAAGGAGGAAATTATCACTGAAAGTATATATTATCTTATTTCAAGGAATTTTATAATAATAACTACGAATAATAGAGAATTCGAAAGAAATAAAATTCAATTAAATAAAAAGCCAGAGTTATATTTAATTGAGAAAAAAGAGTCAAAATATCCAATGTTGGTTATAAGTCTTCCTCCATATAACTTGTTTGGGTTGGAATCTGAATTAAAACATTCTGGAGTACAATTCTCAAATATGAAAGATGAAATAATGAAGATATTCAAAAATGCAAAAAAAAGTATCTATATATGCTCACCATTTCTTCAATTTAATGGAATAAAAAATTTTTTACCTATTCTAATTTTAAAAGCCAAAAGTGGTGTTGATATCAAAATAATATCAAGACAAATTGGTATGGCAGACCATCATAGTAGATATTCAGAAATAAGAGAGATATATAGAAAATTTAAAAATGAAAATGCTAATGTTACGATAAGAAATTATCATTATCAGTCTAAAAGAATAGATAGTAGCACACACGCGAAATTAATTGTGTGTGACCACCAATACGCATACCTAGGAAGTGGCGAACTCCGATTTCAATCTTTTGAAAAAAATTTTGAGTTAGGTATTATATTAAAAGGAGAATTAGCTCATCAATTAGGAATAATTTTCGAAAAGTTATTTTCGATCTCGATGGAAGTTAATTTTGATGGTGGTTAGAAATGAAAAAATGGTATGAATTTATACCCGATTTATATACATATAATCCATATTTAAACGTATATCCTGAAAATGTTAGACTTTCAGGCGAATTGAGCCCTTTAACAAATTTTTTCTTAAATATTTTTGCGAATTCTTTAGAAAAAAGAAATCTCATTGTAGCAATTCCTGATATAATTTTACGTCCTATTTCCATCCTTTCATACTTATACGCTTTTCTAAAAAATAGGAGTGTAATTGTATTTACACAAAAAAATTTAGTAGATAGTCACTATAAAAAATATCATCTTTTAAATGATGGAAGTAGGTATCTTTTCTATGAAATACCATTAGGGATTATATCCGATGAATGCGTAGAAGCTAAAATTTACATGCCACGAGCCAAAATAGGTTTAAAACAGAGATATATTCAAAAACAAAAAGAAAATTTCTTAGAAGATAGCAAACCTAAGGTATTATTATGTCAGAATGATAAAAAAATCGATAATAATATAATTGATAAAATTATAATTGATGAAGGGAGACTTGATAATTTTAAGGTTAATTTTGATTTAGGATTAATTATTTTTGAAAATGTTGATAGATTTGTTTATTCGCAATACTCTACTCAAGTCTTTTTGGGGTGGTTGTCCCCATTGTTAGAGGAGGAGATAACCTTCATTTTTCATTTTTCTAATTCAGAATCAAAATTTATCAATACAATTAAAGAGAAAACAGACTCATTGGCAATGTTATTTGGTACTGCTCTATTAAAAAGTAATGAAGAACTTCAAAAAGTATCTATTAATTATTTTGAGGAGAGATCTAAAGATTGGAAAAAAGCGGAAATGGAATTAATAAATAAGTACAACATTGATAGACAACATTTTTATGAGAATATAACAACTATTGAAATAGCGCATCCTTTATTAAAAGCAGGTAATATTAACTATCATTTTAAAATTACAAGAAATTTATTAAGAAAAATTAATGAAGATAGGATAAAAAATAAAAAATTGTATTACCTTGTGAAAAGTTTTTTATTTAAGTTACCGAATCTTGCTATCAACCCTTCTAAATACAAAGAACTATATAGTGATGATTTTGTTAATTGGAGGTATTACACGATACCACAGATGCTCCAGATGTTCAGGGACCGTTTATCCGAAGAAAATGAGGATAACATAATATATTTAGAGGGGTTGATATCTGAGGTGTACTCTATATATTTAGAGTTGAAAGAATGTAGAAGATATAAAGAAGAAGAAACATATTCTCGCATTGCAAAGGACTATAAGATATTGGAAATGATTGAAGAAGTATGTAAACATAATTGTAATGAAATTGTGGTGGCTACATATTCTCCTTTTGAGAGAAATATACTGGAAGGTGATGTAAATGGACTGCAATTAGAAAATGGATTTAAAATAGAAACAATTGCCCAGATCAATAGGTCAATATTTGATGTATCTGAAAAAACTTTGGTATTACCTGGTCCTGTTCGTATGAAGTATCTATCTGTTTTGCTTCAACCTTACAAGAAAATAATTGTTTTGGCTTATGAAGGTGAGAATTATAATCTGGCAAAAGGACAAATTGATTTATTTTATAAATACTCTATCGAACGCGAGGAAAATTTAATGTCATATTTAGAGGAGATCTATAATTTCATAGGTATCCCAAAGGATAGCTTATTTAAAAGCTACTACGAAAGAAAAAAAAGAAACAAATTAGAATCTGTTGATGATGAGAAAACGACTCCTGTAGGGGGGTTGGAAAAAAATGAAACCGACTTTTTAAATAGAATCAAGGATATTATAAAAATAGAGCCTAGATATATCCACTATAAAGAATATGATGATGAGATAACGAAATTAGAAAATATTCTTGCTGAACTTGACAAAAAACCACATATGATTGAAAAATATATAACAAGTGCTTTTTATGAGGTATCTTTAAGAAAAGTAGGAGAAACACAAATAATAAAGAAATTGTTACCTGTCGAAAAAACATATATTTATCTCGAAAAAAAAGATGGTAAAGTTCACGAAGGAACTCCAATAAATTTAAAACCAGGATTTTATGTTATAATATTAGATAACGATGAAAGGAAAACTCTATTAGATTTGATAGTTGAGATTTTTGGATTGAAACAAAGTGTAGATAAACATTTAATAGAATTGTGGAAAGAAAGATTAATAAAATTTATCAATATGTATAATTTATCTTATCAAGAACTTTATAAATTATACATCAAAAATAAAGGTAAGAGAAAATATCATACGGTACTTAACTGGACAAAAGGTAATGTATTAGCGCCAGATGATCCTGTTGATATACAGATTATTGGGAAAATATTAAAAGATGAAGAAATAATAGAAAATTATGAAATTATATATCGAGAAGCTAATAAACTAAGAAATATTCATAGGATTGTTGGAAGAAAACTAAGAAAGATAATAAAGGAAGTATTGAGAGGAGAATTGGACCCTACAAAACTTAATTATGAAGAATATGCCATATACGAAAAAATAGAGAGTGGATTTTATGAAGTCGTTGGAATAAATAAAAAATTTAATAACGGTGATATAAAATGAAAATACTATTAGTTGAGCCAGATTTTCCTATTCCTCCTAAAAGTAAAAATCATAAGAACTTTTTACCAATTGGTTTGCTCAAATTGGCCTCTTATTATCGTGAACGGGGTCATAGAGTAAAACTTATTCGTGGAAACAAAAGTATAAAAGATATCAAAAGAAACGGAGATGGTAGATGGTATGTCCCTCATAAAATACTGATTACTTCTCTTTTCACTTATTGGGCTGAATATGTAAGAGATTCTGTCAAATATTACAAAAAACTTTTTCCAAACGCCAAAATAATAGTAGGTGGTATATACGCATCATTAATGCCTGAACATTGTAGAGAATTTACGGGTTGCGATGAAGTAAAGGTTGGGGTTGTTGAAGAAGCTGAAAAATATTTCCCTGCTTATGATTTAATCCAAAATGCCAATCCCTATCCGATTGATTATCAGATAATTCATACTTCAAGAGGCTGTGAAAGAAAATGTCCTTTTTGTGGAACTTGGAGAATAGAACCAGAATTTATATCAAAAAAAAGTATTAAAAATGAAATTAAATTTAAAAAAATTGTTTTTTATGATAACAATCTTCTTATGAACACATATATTGAAAACATATTGCAGGAACTTATAGAACTGAAAAAGAAGAGAGAAATAATCTGGTGTGAAAGCCAATCCGGATTTGACGGTAGAATTCTACTCGAAAAACCACATTTAGCCAAGATGATTAAAGAGGCTGGTTTTAGATATCCACGTATTGCATGGGATTGGGGATACAAAGAGTATCCCAAAATAAAAAAACAAATAGACATCTTATTGGATGCTGGTTATAGTTCTAAGGAGATATATGTTTTTATGGTCTATAATTGGAACATACCATTTGAGGAGATGGAAAAGAAAAGAATTAAATGTTGGGAGTGGAAAGTCCAAATTGCCGATTGTAGGTATAGGCCTTTAAATCAATTCTATGATAACTATGACTCACGTAAAAAAGGACAAACATCTAAAGATTATTATATACATGAAAAAGCAGGTTGGACTGATGTATTAGTAAAGCAATTCCGAAAAAATGTGAGAGAGCAGAATATCTGCGTTAGACATAATTTTCCTTTTTATTCTAGGAGTTTTGAACACAAAAAATTTGGTAAAGAAATTATGAGAAAATTAAAAGGGTTGGAAAACATGACTGATAAAATAAGATTTCTTGAGAGTATAAGGGTAGATTACTGGTTCCCTGATAAAATTAGATATCCCCCTGATAATAGCGTGGAGGTTAGATAAAATGCCGCCATCTGCAACTCTCTCCTTTTCTAAACTCCTTAAACTTACACAGGCACAAACTGGCTTTAAATATTCTATTTTCATAACCAATTGATGTATTGACACGATCCCAATCACCTCTACCAACCACAGCCTTTATATTTCCAAAGTGCTTAACCCCAAGCTATGCCAGAGGACTTCGTGGTTACGCCCTGGGAAGTTGTGGGCGAGGTGGACTACGACAGGCTAATAGAGAAGTTCGGCACCT
>Ga0256830_1003210_pt1 | contig 10311 bp, 12 predicted proteins | sample 128326metaG_FD_190537 | JGI IMG/M metagenome (GOLD analysis project Ga0256830, IMG submission 190537) | Hydrothermal vent microbial communities from Lau Basin, Pacific Ocean - 128-326 | ecosystem: Environmental > Aquatic > Marine > Hydrothermal vents | place: Pacific Ocean: Lau Basin | collected...
GGTGCGCAGCAGGGGATTTCGCAACAAGAGCCGGTTTCGGGCCGCCATCTACTTCCACCTCGGTGGTCTGGACCTCTATCCCAAGACAGCAAGGGTGCTACGAACCCACATGAATTGATGAAGAGCCTGAGAAGAATCCTGGGCCATGGAGGGTGCAGGTCGGATCCATGTATGATGACCAGAAAATACCATCAAGGGGGACGACATGATTATTGAAAGACAACGTGGAAGCGCCTTGCCCTGGTTTATTGCAGGTATCGCCGTTGCGGCGGCGGTCTATCTCGGGATTCGGGGCGGCGGAGAGAGTGTGGCCGCGGAGCAGCGGCAGGCTATCGCCATGCCGCCCGCCTTGAAGGATGTGGCCCGGGTTGCCATCATCTTTCCCAAGGACCCTGGCAGAAAGCCCATGGTGGTGGACGGTTCCGGAGAACCCGTGGCGAGTTGCCACACCTGCACCGAGGCCTACCAGCAGAAGTACGGTCCGGATTGTGCCAAGGCGCCGCCGCAGGCGCGGGTGTGCAAGGCGCTCAAGCCCATGGTGCCCATCGAGGCCGGGGCCATACCCTGGTTCCATGCGCGGGGCTCGGACTGCTGGTTTTTCTATCCCAGTGGAGACGAGCTGGTGGGTTATCCGCCAGGATGTCTTCACTGAATCGGATTTTATCCGGCACTCTTGTGGAAGCCGGTCTTCGGGCCGGCTTTTTCATTTCAGGTCAGCAACTTGCCACTTGCCACTTGTGAATTTTTCACATCCCCGGCGGTGATTCCGCACTGAGGCAAGGGCTTTGCCTCCGTAACCTTTGACTGCACAGGACGTGCCCCAGGCCAGGGAGGGCCCCGGAATCCGGCCCGCGCGCCCGCTGGCGGTGCGGGTCTGCTGTCGAAGAGGTACGGAGCATGCGAGGTTTCAGTGCAGGACTGGGTGTGGTGTTCGCGCTGCTCGCCGGTGCCGCGGGCGCGGTAACCCATGAGGTGAGGCACGATGGCGGCGCCCACAGGCTCCCGCAGTGGACGCCCGCGGTGCTGGTGGAGGCTGTGCCGGGGGCATGGCCGGAGTGGCAGGCGGGCGGCGTGCACGTGGCCCGGGCGCTGGAAGAGCAGTTCTACTGCCTGGAAGAGGTGCCGGTGGCGGGGTCCGCCGCCCCGGGGATGGGGACCGGCCCGGCCCGGGCCTGGCCCGCCGGCATCTGGGCGGCATGGGACGATGAGTGCTGATCGCGGCATCCTGCCCCCGGCCTTCCACCGCCGGCGCCGCCCGGCCGCCCCGGTGCGGGGCCAGCGGCTGGAGGCGGCGCTGCTGGCCGCCGGTCTCGTCCTGGCCCTGGCCGTGACCTGGCTGTTGCCCGCGCAGGAGGCCGGCCCCGCGGCACGCGGCGCGGAGGCCGCCGCCGCCGGGTTCCGCCCGCCAGTCCATGTCGCCTGCCGGCGCCGGCCCGCCTGCCCGTCTTCTCCCGGCGGCTGAATCTTTCTCTCCCTCGTCCTTGCACCCCGCCGGCCTCCGGGTTAAAACCGGTCCCATGATCCGCTCGTTCCGGCGCGTCCTGTACGCCTGCATTCTCTTCGCCCCGCTGCTGTCGGCACCCGCCCACGCGGTGCAGGTGGGGGTACGGGTGCTGGACGGGCGCGACGGCCGGCCGCTGGCGGGTGCCGCCGTGTGCCTGGGCACGGCCGCCAACCCGTCCCAGTTCGGTGCCTGGCTGACACCGGCGGACGGCACGGTGGTCTTCCGCGAAGTCCCGGACACCACTCTGGTGCTCACGTTGTCATGCGAGGGTTTCCATGGCCGGCGCCGGGTGCTGCCGCGGGCCCGCTACGATCGCCACTACAACATCACCCTGTACCGCGGTGGCCTGGGGCCTCAGTGCGAGGGCGCCCGGCCCTACGGCCGGCCCGGTCCGGCCGCGGTCACCGTGCGCAACTTCAGGCTTGACGGCGGTGCGGCGGTGACCCGGGATCGCGAGGTGACGCTGGATTTCGAGGCCAGCGCGGGTGTGACCCATTACCGTGCGGCGGAGAGCCCGGACCTGGACGACGTGCCCTGGCGGCCGCTGACGGACCGGCCCGTGTTCAGGCTCGGTCCCGGACCCGGGCGCAAGACCGTCTACCTCCAGGTGCGCAAGTACCGCAAGACGCGGGGTGCGGCGCTGGAGCTGGTGTCGGCGGTGGTGAGCGACACCATCGAGCTGGCCGCACCCTGAGCCGGTTGTCCCGGCCCTGCATTCCCGAGCGACCGGGCGCCACCCCGCCGGCCGCCGGCAGCAGGTATACTCGGGCATCGTCCACCCACCACCGGATCCACCGAGGGGATGCCATGGGGACCTGGCTGCCGGGCCGGCTGCCGCCTCTGACCGCGATTCTCGTCGCCGCCAGCATCGTCGCCGGGTTGCTGACCCGCCTCGGCGGCAACGCTGACTTCGTGTATCCGCTACTCATTTCCGTTCACCCGGGTGCCGGCCTGCCCGAGATCCGGCACGGCGAGCTGTGGCGGCTCATCACGCCCATCTTTCTGCATTTCGGCCTGCTCCACATCGTGTTCAACATGCTGTGGCTGTGGGACCTGGGTGGCGTGATCGAGCTGCGCCAGGGACCGGCCCGGCTCGGCCTGCTGGTGCTGGCGGCCGGCGTGGCCGGCAACCTGGCCGAGTACGCCTGGAGCGGACCGGCCTTCGGCGGCATGTCGGGCGTGGTCTACGCCCTGCTGGGCTACGTCTGGGCCCAGGGGCGGTTCAATCCCCGTGCCGGCCTGGCCCTGCACCAGCCGGTGGCGGTGATGATGCTCATCTGGTTCGTGGTCTGCTGGCTGGGGCTGGTGGGCAACATCGCCAACATGGCCCACACCGTGGGCCTGGTCACCGGCCTGGTGCTGGGCCGGGTGTTCGCCCCGCGCCGGGCATGACGCGCGAACCGCGCCACCGGAGCGCGGTCCAAGGACTTGCCGCCTGTGGGAAATGATCGAGGGAACGACGCCATGACCGAACGCCTGCACGAGCCTCACCAGAAGGCTTCCGCCATCAACCGTGACCGGCGCCTGTACGGCACCATCGCCGAGATCGGGGCCGGCCAGGAGACCGCGCGCTGGTTCTTCCGCGTGGGCGGCGCCGCCGGCACCATCGCCAAGACCATGTCGGCCTACGACATGACCTTCTCCGATGCCATCTACGGGCCGGCGCCGCGCTACGTCTGCCGCGAGCGCCTGCGCGCCATGCTGGACCACGAGTACGGCCTGCTGCTGGAGCGGCTGGACGCCGGCCGCGGGGCCGAGACCTGCTTCTTCGCCTTCGCCAACACCGTGGCGGCGCGCTCCTTCACCCGCCGCGAGGACGGCCACGGGTGGCTGGGCATTCGCTTCCAGACCCGTCCGCGGGAGGCGCCGTCCCAGATCGAGGTCCACGTCAACCTGCACGGGCGCACCAACGTGGAAGACCAGGAAACCCTGGGCACGCTGGGCGTGAACCTGATCTACGGCGCCCTCATGCTGCACCACGACCCGGAGGCGCTGCTCCTGTCCCTGCGCGACAAGGTCTACCCGGAGCAGGCCGAGCTGGACATGGTGGACTTCTCCGGCCCGGCCTTCGACGGTGTGGTGGACAACCGGGTGGTGGCCCTGCGCCTGGTGGAGCACGGCATGTCGGACGCCGCCATGTTCACCGCCGACGGGCGCGTGGCCCAGGTGGCCGACGTGCTGTGGCAGCGGCCGGTGCTGGTGGAGCGCAGCCGCTTCCGCCCGCCCACCCTGCTGACCCTGGACCTGCTGGAGCACGCCCGGCGCGAGCTGGAGCAGGAGGTGGATCCCCATCGGCTGGTGGTGCTGGCGGAGATGACCCTGCGCAACCTGGGCGCGGGGGAGGGCGAGGCCATCGACACCCATGATTTTCTCAACCGCGCCGACATCCTCTGCGCCCTGGGCATGAACGTGCTGGTTTCCAGCTACGGTGCCTACTGGCGCCTGGCCCAGTACCTGTTCCGCTACACCCGCGGGCCCATCGGCCTGGCCATGGGCCTGCCGTCGCTGCGCGAGATCTTCGAGGAAAAGTACTACGATGACCTGCCGGGCGGCATTCTCGAATCCTTCGGCCGCCTGTTTCGCCACGACCTCAGGCTCTACGTCTGTCCGGAGCTGGACGCCTCGGGCCAGGTGCGTGCGCTGGAGGATTTCCGGCCGCAGGCGCACCTGCACCACCTGTTCGCCTACCTGCGGGAGACCGGCCACATCCGCCCGCTGGGCTCGGTGCCGGCGGAACGCCTGGCCATTCACTCCCACGAAGTGCTGGAGCACATCCGCAACGGCGATGTCCGCTGGGAGGCCCAGGTCCCGCCCCACGTGGCGGAGATGATCCGTGCCCGCGGCCTGTTCGGGTGGCGCTCCGCGGGTTGAATGACAGGGTGTGTCCAGAGGACGGAAAATCGTAGGGTGTGTCCGCGAAGCGGACGCACCGCTCCTTCCGGTGCGTTCGCAGGCGAACGCACCCTACATTCGTCTGTCCTCTGTTTTCCGTCCTCTGTCTTCTGAATCGCAGAGACGCAAAGACGCAGAGGGCGCAGAGATTGTTGTTGTAATCGAAACAAATCGATATCGGTGAAATTGTGGCAGTTTGTCACGCGATGGACATCGCACAGGGTGTGCCGGCAAGGCCTGCGTACCGCGCCATCCGATCATCTGTCCTCCGTCGTCTGTCCCCTGGATCGCACAGCGCGCATGGCCGATCATGGGGTTTCGGGAGCCCCGAACGTGCCCGCAGGGTGTGATCGTGCGGCGACCGTGCCGGGCTCCGGGCCGCAAGTCGTCTTCCCTCTGCGTCTCTGCGCCTCCGCGCCACTGCGTTGAGATCGCGGCGTTCATGAAGACAGGGGAGGCGGATATTCGCGGCGAGGCGCCGCTCCTGCGGGGCATGTTCTCGTGCAGGAGCGGACCCCGACCGCGAACGGCCTCACTCGCCGCCCAGTGCCTGCAGGCGCCGGCGCAGGATTTCCAGTTCTTCCAGCAGGTCCAGGGCGAGGGCGGCGCCGGGCAGGTTCAGCCCCAGGTCGCGCTGCAGGCGCAGGGCCACCTGCACCCGCCGCACGGCGGGGCCGGGGAAGCGCCATTCCGCGGGCGCCGTTCCGCGCGGCTCCAGCAGGCCTTCCTCCACCATGGCCAGCACCGTCTCGGCGTGAACCGAGCAGGCCCGGCACAGCTCGGCCAGGGTCAGCTCCACCCCTTCGTCCAGCAACTCCTGCAGCAGCTCGCGTTCGGTCATGGGCTCAGACCCCCAGTTTCGCCCGCGGGTTGAACGGCATGGTCTCGGCCATCTTGCGGTAGAACTCGCGTGCGGCCTCGGAGTCGGCGGGCGGGGTTTCGATGCGCAGCACCACGTATTGATCCCCGGGCGGGCTGCCCGGCAGGCCGCGGCCCTTGAGGCGCAGCCGCCGCCCGCTTTGCGAGCCGGGCGGGATCTTCATCTCCACCTTCCCCCCCAGGGTGGGCACGGCGATGGTGGCGCCCAGTGCCGCCTCCCACGGCGTCACCGGCAGATCCAGATAGATATCGCGGCCCTCGGCCCGGAACAGCGGGTTCGGCCGGAAGTCCACCTCCAGGTAGAGATCACCCGGCGGGCCTCCGCCCATGCCGGGCCCGCCCTTGCCCTTGAGCCGGATCTGCCGGCCGGCAGTGATGCCCCTGGGGATCCTGACGTTGAGCGTCTCCTCGCGGGTGACCACGTGGCCCTGGGCATCCACCTCCGGCACCTTGAGGGCAATGGTGCGGGTGCCGCCGTGATAGGCGTCCTCCAGATCGATGAGGATGCGGGCATGGCGATCCTGGCCGCGGGCGTGAAAGCCGCCGCCCGCACCGCCGAAGCCGAACCCCCGGCGGCCGAACAGTGATTCGAAGAAATCGGAGAATTCCTCGGCCCCGGTGAAGCCGCCGCCGGAGAATTCAAACCCGGCGTCCCAGTCCGGCGGCGGGGTGAACTCCTCGCCCGCGTGCCAGCCGCCCCGCCGCAGCTCGTCGTAGGCGGCGCGCTTCTCCGGATCCTTGAGCACCTCGTAGGCTTCCCCGATTTCCTTGAAGCGCTCCTCGGCATCGGGCTCCCTGGACACGTCCGGGTGGTACTTGCGCGCCAGCTTGCGGTAGGCGCGCTTGATCTCGTCCTGGGTGGCCTCGGGCGAGACCCCCATGATTTCGTAGTAGTCCTTGAACTTCATTCTTGTCGCTTGTTCCAGGGTGTGGCGGCGGTCCCGCCCTTTTCAAATCGGGGCGCGTCGTGCCCGCTTCAAGAGGACCGGCCGGCAAGAAAGGCATGCACCGCCCGTTCCGTGGCGGCACGCAGGAGCCGTTCCGCCTGCGCCATGCACTCGTCCACCGCCAGCGGCGGCGGGCACAGGCCGAAGGCGGCGGTGAGTCCGGGCAGCTCCGGCGGGGGTTCGGGGACCCGCCCGGCGATGGCGATGCAGGGCACCCCCGCGGCACCGGCCCGCCGGGCCACCTCGGCCGGCGCCTTGCCGCCCCGGGTCTGCTCGTCCAGCGCCCCTTCCCCGGTGAGCACCAGGTCGGCACCGGCGAGCGCCGCATCGAACCCCAGCTCGTCCAGCACCAGCGCCGCCCCCGGGCGCAGCCGGGCGCCCAGCACGCCCGCCAGCACGGCGCCGGTCCCGCCGGCGGCCCCGGCACATGGCAGCTCCGCCACCTCGCGCCCGCAGCTCCGGGCGACGGCCCGGGCCAGGGCGGCCAGGCCCCGTTCCAGCCGCCGCACCTGGCCGGGATCCGCGCCCTTCTGCGGGGCGAACACCCGTGCCGCCCCGCGCGGGCCGGTGAGGGGATTGTCCACGTCGCAGGCCGCCTCCAGGGTGACCCGGGCCAGGCGCGGGTCCAGCCCCGAGGTGTCGATGGCGGCGACGCGCTCCAGCGCAGCGCCCGAGGGTTCGAGTTCGTGGCCCGCGGCATCGAGAAACCGCACCCCCAGCGCCGCGGCCAGGCCCGTGCCGCCGTCCACCGTGGCGCTGCCGCCCAGGCCCAGCAGAATCCGCCGGGCGCCTGCGTCCAGCGCCGTGCGGACGAGCTCGCCGGCGCCCAGCGTGTTCGCCGCCAGGGGGTCGCGGCGGTTCTTCGGTACCAGGGCCAGCCCCGAGGCCCGGGCCAGCTCCACCACCGCCAGTCCCATGCCGGGTGCCAGGAGCCAGGTGGCCTCCACCGGCTCCCCCAGCGGACCGCGGACCCGCCGGACCCGGCGCTCCGCCCCCAGCGGGGCCTCCAGCACGTCGAGAAACCCGTCGCCCCCGTCGGCCACCGGCAGCCGGTGCACCATGGCGCCGGGGGCGGCGGCGGTCACGCCTGCGGCCATGGCCGCGGCCGCCTGCGCGGCGGACAGGCTGCCCTTGAAGGCATTGGGCGCGACGAGCACGGCAAGGGGCATGGGCCTGTTGTAACACGCCCGGCTTGCGGCGGCACCCGGCGCCGGCGATCATGGCGCCATGAGCGTTTCTTCCGGTGCCTGGTACGTCTACCTGGTGCGCTGCGCCGACGGGACCTTCTACACCGGCATCACCACCGACCCGGCCCGGCGCCTGGCCCAGCACAACGGCGAGCGTGCGGGCGGGGCCCGCTACACCCGCAGCCGCCGGCCCGTGGTCCTGGTCTGGTGCGAGCGCTGCGCCGACCGCGGCAGCGCCGCCCGCCGCGAGGCCGCTCTCCGCCGCCTGCCGGCCGCGGCCAAGCGCACCCTGGCCGCCGGCGCAAATTGACCCCGCCTTTTCGCGACGGCACAATGCCGCGACTCTTTTTCAACCCCGATGTTCAACCGAAACATTCACAAGAGGATTCGCAACCGATGAAACTCATTCTCCTGGGCGCGCCCGGGGCCGGCAAGGGCACCGTGGCCAAGATGCTCACCGAGCTGGACGGCTCGGTCCAGATTTCCACCGGTGACATTCTGCGTGGCGCGGTGCAGGCCGGCACCGAGCTGGGCAAGCAGGCCGAGGCCTACATGAAGCGCGGTGACCTGGTGCCCGACGACCTCATCATGGGCATCATGGAGAAGCGCCTCCAGGAGCCGGACTGCGCCAGGGGCTTCCTCCTCGACGGTTTTCCCCGCACCATCCCCCAGGCCGAGGCGCTGAAGAAGCTGCTGGAGAAACTGGGCATCACCCTGGACATGGCGGTGAACATCGATGTGCCGCGCGAGGTGATCCTGGACCGGCTCACCACCCGGCGCACCTGCTCCAACGCCGACTGCCAGGCCATCTACAACGTCAAGAGCAATCCGCCCAGGGTCGAGGGCGTGTGCGACAAGTGCGGCAGCCCGGTGGTGCAGCGCGAGGACGAGACCGAGGAGGCCATCTCCAAGCGCCTGGAGACCTACAACGAAAAGACCGCCCCCCTCATCGGTTTCTATGAAAAGGAGGGCCTGCTGCTGACGGTGAAGGCCACCTCCAGCGAGGCGGTGATCGAGGCCATCAAGGCCAGGCTGGCCGCCTGAGCCCGGTCCTGCCACCGGGTGCACCGGGGCCGGCCCGCTGTGCGGGCCGGCCTTTTCATTGGCGGGTGCCGCGCGGGTGGTAGAATCGCGCCATGGAGCCGCCCCGCGATACCCTGCAGGAGAGCATCGAGCGCCAGCGCGAGATACTGGCCGGGCTGCTGCAGGAGCCCCTGCGCCGGCTGGCGGAAAACTGCGCCCGGGTGTGGGGCGATCGCGAGGCCCTGGACCGGGTACTGGAAGAGGGCCTGGAGTACGTGCCCTGGGCCAAGTTTCTCTACGCCCTGGACACCGACGCCCGCCAGATCAGCGACAACATCAGCCGCGAGGGCATCATCGAGCGCGATTTCGGCCGTGACCGCTCCACCCGCCCGTACATGCGCGAGGCGGTTCCCGCCAGCGGGTTCCTCCTGTCCGAGGCCTATATTTCACTGCGCGCCCGGCGACCGTCACTCACCGCCATTCAGATCGTGCGCGACGCGGACAACCGTGCCCTGGGTTTCGTCGGCGCCGACTTCGACCTGCGCGACCTGCCGCTGACCCGCGAGCTGTACGAGGAACCACGCTACTGGCGCCAGATCAAGGGTGACCCCTCCATCCGCGGCACCGTGTTTCACCAGACCCGGACCGAGTCGGAGCTGGACCGCCACATCGACACCGTGCTCGGCGTGGTGGATGAGCTCATGACCGACCACGGGGTCTACCACGTGATCCTGCACTTCTCCAGCAGCCGCGCCATCGTCTGGCACATGGACGACCCCTACCGTTACCGGCTGCTGGACATCGACATGCTCACCAACCCCAACATCTGCCTCGCCTATCCCCGGCGCGACTACCCCGCCGACGCCGCGGTGCCCGCGGCCCGCATCCGCGACGTGCTCGACGGCTTCCGCAGGCTCCGCTTCATGGACGAGATGCTCTACCTGCGCTCGGGCACGCTCAACATCTTCAACGGTATCGTCGGCCTCACCTTTTCCTGCGACGGTTCCCACTACATCCCGTGGGACGAGTTCCTCGACAAGGATCATGCCTTTTGGGTCACGGGGATCGCGGCGGCCTCGTGAAGGTCCATCTCCGGCGGCTACGGCCGGTGGAAATCTTCAACGCAAAGGCGCAAAGGTGCGAAGGACGCAGAGCGTGTGCGCTGGAAGTGTGATCTGTTTGAACCGGAGCCGATGCCAAGCCGGTTCCGCCGCCACGGGTGTCGCTGGAAAGGCTTCAACGCAGAGGCACGAAGGGCGCGAAGCAGGCTTGTCGTGGGGGCGCGGTGACGAATGTGCCAGTATGGAGGGCGCCGGGCTACACTTGTCGTCCCTCGTCCCTCGTCCGGTCGACCTCTGATGTGACGTGACAGATGGTTTGCGACTACGTGCGATTCGCGCAAAAACGCGCGAAACCGAGATTTTACGAGCAGGAACAGGTGGTTAACTTGAAAAAATCGTGCCGCCAAAAAAATGGCGGTGACAAATGGATTGCGACTGGTACAAGGTGTCGGCGGATGGTTTGCGACTGAATCGCACGTTAGTTTCCCGGATTTTCAAATAGTTACAAGAATATTAGAAACAGCTGAATCGCACATGACGTGCGATTCTCAATAAGTAGTTGATTTAACGCGGAAAACATCGAGTCAGACGCGTTTCTGACGTGCGTTTCTGTGGATAACTTTCGATGGCTGCAGGCGGCTACAGTCGCCGGCCGGCCCACACCACCCGCCCGACGATTTTGAGCTGGTCTGCAGCCGCTTCCAGGTCGACCTCAAACGGCTTGTACGCGGCATTGTCGCTGCTCACCCTCACCCGGTGGCCCGGCAGTCTCTGCAGGCGTTTGACCAGCAGGGAATCATCAAGCCGGAGGAGATAAA
>Ga0256830_1003211_pt1 | contig 10308 bp, 11 predicted proteins | sample 128326metaG_FD_190537 | JGI IMG/M metagenome (GOLD analysis project Ga0256830, IMG submission 190537) | Hydrothermal vent microbial communities from Lau Basin, Pacific Ocean - 128-326 | ecosystem: Environmental > Aquatic > Marine > Hydrothermal vents | place: Pacific Ocean: Lau Basin | collected...
AGCGCGTTGACCATGACGTGTGGCCCCGACCTTCCGCTGTCGAAGGTCGTGACGTAGGGCACGCCGGTATTGCCGGCCGCGTAGGCCGAGATGTCGATCGGCAGGATATCGACCGGCGGCTGGGCGACGGCCGGATCGGGGTCCGGGGCCATGGGGCGGGCTCCGTGGATCGCTTCGTTCGTCGTGGTGTAGCACCTCGCCGGGCGCCGGTCCATCGCCGTCGCCGACCGGGCTTGTTCCGCGCGCGCATGGCGCGGGGCGGCGAAATGACGGTCAGGGCGCGCCGCTCGCGCGGGCGTCGAAGCGGAAGCGGAGGTCACGGTGACACCGGCCCTCGAAATGCATCATGCAGCGCTTTTCCGCGGGGGCGATGTCGTAGTCGATCCCCAGCGCGTCGAGCCACGCGCAGATCCGCTCGAAGATGCCGCACTGGTACTGCTCGATCGCCCCGAGCCTGGTGATGCCTTCATGGGCGAAGCACCTCTCGACGTCGACGCGGAGGCTTCCGTCGTGCCGCCAGTTCCACTCGAACGCCATGAAGTCGCCGCCAACGAGCTGCATCGTGCCCTCGAGGAAAAGCTTGAGCCGGTCGGGGTCCTCGACCTCGTCGATCCCGAGCGCCCGGAGGATGCGGCGGACCTCGATCGGCGCCAGCGACCGAATGGCGCCGAGATTGAGCCGGTTCGCCGTCTCGATCCCGACCTCCTTCAAGGCGTTCGCGAACCACATCGCGTCGTGGGTCATCCAGCAGCGGACGAGGAGCTGCTTCAGCTCTTCCTTGTCGATTCCGTCGACGGCGTTCATGGTCTTGGTCCTTGGGTCGGCGCCGGGGCCAGGGCGCACGCGATGTCCGCGCATCGCGCAGATGCTCCCGCTCCAACATTCGGTCGCAGAACCTGTACCGTAGTCGCATGATCGCCGCGCGCGCGAGAAAAATTCGATCGACGCTCTCGCCGCCGGTCAAGACAAGGTTAATGATTGCCTCCTAGCATGGGTCGGCCCTGAGCCCATGGACCGGAGCCTATGCCGACGACCCGCGCGTCCCGCGAGGGACCGGCCGGGCCGGCCGAGGTCGACGACGGCCTCGACCTCGTCGCCGGCCTCGCCCGCGACCTCGCCCGTGTCATCGCCGATGCCCGCGACCTCGACGCGGCGCTCGCTCGCGCGCTCGACCGCATCGCTGGTGCCGTCGGGGCCGAGGGCGGCGCCATCTATCTCGTCGAGGCCGACAGCGGAGCGCTGGTACGCCGTGCCGCGTTCGGGCCCGGCGAGGGTTTCGCGCGTCGCCTGGCGGCGGACGCGCCCGAGGTCGGGCAGGGGCGGGCGGCGCTCTCGCTGGCCTTGGAGGCGGGCGACGAGCGGCTCGGCGTCCTCGTCCTCACGGGCGCCGGCGTCGGCGCTTTGGACGAGGAGGGGCGGCGGCGTCTCGGGGCGGCCGCCGGGGTGGCGGCGCTCGGCATCGTGAACGCGCGGCTTCGCGAGACGCTGGCCGAGCAGGACGCGGTGCGGCGCGACCTCGCGCTCGCCGCCGACCTTCAACGCGGGCTCCTGCCCGAGAGCGACTTCGCGCGCTGCCCGGTGATCGGCCTCAACCGGCCGGCCCGCCTCGTCTCGGGCGACTTCTTCGACTTCTTCTGGCGGCCCGACGGCCGCATCCCGTTCGCCCTCGGCGACGTCGCCGGCAAGGGCGTCAACGCGGCCCTCCTGATGGCCAAGGCGGCGAGCCTCTTTCGCTGCATCGCCAAGACCAGCGACGACCCGGCGGCGCTGCTCGCGCTGCTCAACCGCGAGATCTGCGAGACCGCGAGCCGCGGCATGTTCGTTACCATGGTGGCCGGGATCTACGACCGGGCCGCAGGACGGGTCCGGTTCGCCAACGCCGGCCACGAGCCGCCGCTCCTGCGCCGCCCCGACCGGAGCTACCAGACCTTTCCGGCCGAGGCGCCGCCGCTCGGCATCCTGCCCGAGCTCGTTTTCCGCACCCATGAGATCGAGCTCGCGGGCGGCGAGTTCTATATCTTCACCGATGGGCTGACGGAGTTCAGCTACGCGGGCGGCGAGACCCTGGGCGTCGACGGCCTCGTCCAGATGATCGAGGCGTCCGCCGACATGCCGCTCGACATCCGCCTCGACGACCTGCTCGAGGAGCTCGACGGGGCCGGCTGGGAGGCCCGCGACGACCTCACGGTGCTGGCGATCGACGACGATTGGGTGCGGGGCGATGGGTGAGGCGAGCGAAATGCGGGCGCGGCCGGACGGGGGCGGCCGGGTGGCGCCGGCGACGGGAGCGGCGTCCGAGGCGATGCTCTTCGATCTCCACTTCCCGGCCCGCGCCGACCGCCTCAAGCTCGCCCGTGCCGGCGTCATGGCGGCGGCCCGGATGTGCGGCTTCGCCGAGCCGGCAGCGCGCGACATCGTGCTCGCCGTCGACGAGGCGTGCCAGAACGTGATCCGCCACGCCTACGGCGACGAGGCAGCCGGCGACATGGCGCTCACGCTGGTCCGGCGCGGGGGCTCGCTCGTGGTCAGGCTGCGCGATTTCGCACCGACCGTCGATCGGACCACCATCGCGCCGCGCCCCCTCGGCCGCATCGTTCCCGGCGGGCTCGGCACCCACTTCATCCGCGCGATCATGGACCGCGTCGCCTATCTCGAGCCTCCCGACGGGTGCGGCAATCTGCTCGAAATGGCCAAGGTGATCCCGAAACAGGAGAACGCGAGCGATGAACTCACCGGTTAGCGAAGAACCGGGCCGCGTCGTGGTCCGCCTCGCGGGCGAGGTCGACCTCGAGCACGCGCCCGGGGTCCGGCGCCTTCTGCTCGACTGCGTCGGGCGCGGCAAGGACATGCTCGTCGACCTCTCGCGGGTCGACTATATCGACAGCTCCGGCATCGCCAGCCTGATCGAGGCGCTGCAGGCGACCAAGGCGCGCGGCACCGGCTTCGGGCTGGTGGCGGTGAGCGCACAGGCAATGCGCGTCCTCGAGCTGGCGCGGCTCGACAGGGTGTTCGCGATCCACGCCGACCTCGCCGCCGCCTGCCGGTCCGGAACCTAGGCGAAGAGGACGCGGTGCTCGGCCTGGTCGAAAGCCTCGGACGCGGCACCGTGCGCGGCGTCGAGGGCGTCGGCCACGCCGCCATGCTCTTCGCCGAGAGCCTCTATCTCGCGATACTCGGCCGCCGCCGCCGCCAACCCGTGCGCCTCGCCTCGGTCGGCGCCCAGATGATGCAGACGGGCATCGCGGCGCTGCCGATCGCGACGCTACTGTCGGGTGCGATCGGCGCCATGCTGGCGATCCAGAGTCTCTACTCGCTTGGCCTCTTCGGCGCCGAGTCCTTTGCCTATGTCGGCATCGCGCTGTCGGTGGCGCGCGAGTTCTCGCCCCTCATCATCGGAATCCTGGTGGCCGGCCGGTCGGGTTCGGCCCTCGCCGCCCGGCTCGGGACCATGACGCTCAACCAGGAGATCGACGCCCTCAAGGTCATGGGCATCGAGCCGGTGCGCTATCTCGTGGCGCCGGCGCTGTTCGGGCTCGTGGTCATGGTGCCGGCGCTCACCGTGTGGTCGATGATGGTCGCCCTCGCCGCGGCCGGGCTCTACGTCGCGGCCGCACTCGATATCACGCTCGTTGCCTTTCTGTCGGACGTGGCCACCGTGCTGACGCCGGGCGACGTGCTGCACGGGCTCGGCAAGAGCGCCGCCTTCGCGGTACTGATCGCGCTGATCGGCGCGGTCAACGGGGCGGCGACCACCGGCGGGGCCGAGGGCCTCGGCCGGGCCACGACCCGGGCGGTGGTGCAGTGCATCTCGGCCATCGTCATCGCCGACATGGTGGTCGCCTGGGCGCTGGCGGCGTGACATGACCGAAACCCGACTCGCCGAGACCGTGCCCGAGGTTCGCATTCACGCCGCGCCCGTGCCCGACGTCGAGGTCGTCGGCCTCGACGCCCACTTCGGCCACCGACAGGTCCTCCACGACGTGGCCCTCGAGGTCCAGCGGGGCGAGATCATGGTCATCATGGGCGGGAGCGGCTCGGGCAAGAGCACGCTCCTCCGTCATCTCGTCGGCCTCGAACGGCCGAGCGCCGGGACCGTGCGTCTCCTGGGCCGCGACATCGCCGGTCTCGACGCCGGCGAGTGGCTCGATCTCCGGCGCCGGATCGGCGTCGCCTTCCAGGGCGGGGCGCTGCTCAGCTCGCTCAGCGTCGCCGAGAACATCATGCTGCCGCTCCGCGAGCACACCGGCCTCGATCGCCGGACCATGGAGATCATGGCCCGGCTCAAGCTCGAGGTGGTCGAGCTCGCGGGCTTCGGCGACTTCATGCCGGCCGAGCTTTCGGGCGGCATGCTCAAGCGCGCCGCCGTCGCCCGGGCCATCGTCATGGACCCGCGCCTGCTCTTCTTCGACGAGCCCTCGGCCGGCCTCGATCCGGCCGTGGCGTCGGCCCTCGACGACCTCATCCTCCGCCTGCGCGAGGCGATGGACATGACCGTCGTCGTGGTCACCCACGAGCTCGCCAGCGCCTTCAAGATCGCCGATCGCATCGCGGTGCTGGACGACGGCCGGGTGCTGGCGATCGACACGGTCGACGGCATCCGTCGAAGCGCCAACCCACGCATCCAAAACCTGCTCAACCGCCGCCCCGAGACCGGCGAGGTGGACGCCGCCGAGTATCTGCGCCGCCTCACCGGCGAGGGGTGAGGCGGGAAGGGAGGGCGGGAGCCCCCGCCCCGGAGACGCCGGCATGCGAGACCGCAACATCAACTATGTGATCGTCGGCCTGTTCGTCGTCGCGATGACGGTCGCGGCGATCGCCGGGCTGGCGGCGCTCGGCGGTCGGACCGAGTCCCGCGACGTCTACGTCGTCGTCCTCGACAATGTCGCCGACCTCAAGTTCGGCACCCAGGTGCGGTACGAAGGCTACCCCGTCGGCCAGGTCGAGGCCATTCGGCCCGTCGCCGAGGGCGGGCGGGTTCGCTTCCTGGTCGAGGTGAGCGTCACCCGGGGCTGGCGCATCCCGCCCGACAGCGTCGCCCGCATCGGCGCGTCGAGCCTGCTCGCGGCCAAGACCATCGACATCGAGGGGGGACGGGCGGAAGGGGCGATCGCGCCCGGCGGCCGTATCGCGAGCGCCCCGCCGCGCGACGTGTTCGCCGCCGTCAGCCGCGTGGCCGACGACATCTCGGCGTTGAACCGCGAGAGCGTCAAGCCCCTGATCGACAATGTAAGCGGCCTCGTCTCGCGGCTCGGCGGGGCGCTCGAGCGCGACATGGGGAGCCTGCTCGTCACGCTCAACGACCTCGCCGCCACGGTCGAGCAGCGGGTGCCGCCGATCCTCGTCTCGCTGGAGAGCTTTGCGACCCGGCTCGACGCCACGGTCGATCCCCTGCAAGAGATACTCTCGGCCGACAACACGGCGGCGGTCCGCCGGACGGTCGGCAATCTCGACGCCGCCTCGGCCGACTTCGCGGCGCTCGCCCGCGATCTCGGCGCGACCGTCCGCCGGGTCGACGCGCTCGTCGCCGAGCTCGACGACGCGGTTCGCGCCAACCGGCCCAATATTGACAAATCCCTAACCGACGTTCGCTACGCTCTGCGTCAGATCGCCGAGAACATCGGCGCGATCCTGAACAATCTGGACGGGACGTCGCGCAACATGAACGAGTTCAGCCGCCTGATCCGGCAGAATCCCGGCCTCCTGCTCGGCGGCACGGCCCGTCCCGAGGTGTCGCCGGCAAGGCGCCGGGGCACGCGTGCGGCGGCGAGCGGGTCCGGGCGATGACGCCGGCTCGCTTCCTTCGCGGCCCGGTCCTGCTTCTCATGCCGCTGGTTCTCGGCGCCTGCCTCGGATCGGCGCCGCCCCTGCCGCGCGACCAGTACTACCGCATCCTCCTGCCGCCGCCGCCGGTGACCGCGCCGAGCGCCGCCTATCCCGGCGTCGTGACGGTGGCCCGGCTCGAGGCCGACGGGCTGCTGCGCGAGCGGCCGCTCCTGTTCAGCGCCGACGGCGGCGCGCTCGGGGTGCAGCAGCACGACTACTACTATTGGACCGATCCACCGACACGTCTCATCCAGGGCCAGATCGTCGCGCTCCTGCAGAAGAGCGGCCTCGCCCGGACCGTGGTCACGCCGGAAATGCCGATCAGGCCGGACTACGAGGTCAGGGGCCGGATCAACCGGCTCGAAAGGCTCCTCGGCGACGGGCCGCCGCGGGTCGTGGCCGAGCTCAAGCTGGCGGTCGTCGATCTCGAGGCGGGCGAGCTGATGCTCGACAAGACCTACGCCGCCGAGCTGCCGAGCGCCGACGACAGCGTCGACGCCGCGATCGCCGCCCTCAACCGGGCGCTCGCCGACATCCTCGCCCGCTTCCTCGCCGACGCCTTCGAGGCCGGGCCCGAGCGCGGTCTCGCGCTCTCGGACAGGACTCGTTCCTGACGACATTGCCGCCGCCGGCACCGTCCGCGATTTGACCTCGGGCCCCGCCTGGGGCACTGTCGCGCCGCGCCCGGGGGCGGCTGGGCGGACCGCCGCGCCCCCTTGCGGTCGGGAGGGGGCATCTTGGAGGCGGCGGCGTTCTTCGCGAAAGGGTTGGTGATCGGCGTCGCGGTGGCGGCGCCGGTCGGGCCGATCGGCGTGCTCTGCATCCAGCGCACCCTCGCCGGGGGGCGCCTCATGGGATTCGTCTCGGGGCTCGGGGCGGCCACGGCCGACGCCGTCTACGGCGCCATCGCCGGGTTCGGGCTGACGCTGGTCGCCGACTTCCTGGTCGCCCAGGCGACGTGGCTGCGCCTCGTCGGCGGGGTCTTCCTTCTGTATCTCGGGGTCCGAACCTTCCTCGACCGCCCGGCCGAGCCCGCCGCCGGCGCCACCCGCGGCTCGCTCGTCGCCGCCTATGGCTCGGTGGCGGCGCTGACCGCCGCCAACCCGGCGACGATCCTTTCCTTCGTTGCCATCTTCGCCGGGTTCGGCGTCGCGGGCACGGGCGGGCATCTGGGCCTCGCCGCGGCGCTGGTCGCGGGAGTCTTTCTCGGCTCGGCGGCGTGGTGGCTGGCGCTCAGCTTCGGGGCCGGTCTGGCGCGCCGGCGCACCGGCCCCGAGCTCATGCGCCGGGTCAACCGGGTCTCGGGCGTCGTCATCGCGGCCTTCGGCGTCGCCGCTCTCGCGGCGGCGCTCTGAGGCCATCGCCGGCCGCGCCGGGGCGGCGACGAGCCTCTGGACTCTTGTGCGGTCGCGGGCAACACTAACCGGAGCGAGCCGATTCGACGGTCATTCCGTGGCCGGCCGCGGGCGCGGAGGGGTGCGGTTTGCCGCGTCCGGTCGCGATGGGGACGGCCGCCGACGATCGGCGGCGCCAACAACGGGGAGAACAATCGATGCGGTTAAAATCGATCATCCTGGCCGGCGCGATAGCCGCGCTTGCGGCCGTGCCGGCGCAGGGCAAGGAGCTGCGCTACGCCTTCCAGGGCAGCCTGAGCTCGCTCGATCCCTATGCCCTCAACGAGACCTTCACGCTCGGCTATCTCGGCAATATCTATGAGGGCCTGATCCGGCGCAACTACGATCTCGGCATCCAGCCGGCGTTGGCCGAGCGGTGGGAAATCCTCGAGCCGACGCGGTGGCGCTTCTACCTGCGCAAGGGTGTCAAGTTCCACGACGGCCGGCCCTTCACGGCCGACGACGTGATCTTTTCGGCCCAGCGGGTCCGGGCCGACGGCTCCGATCTCAAGACCCGCCTTTCGAAGGACACCAAGGTCATCAAGATCGACGACTACACGGTCGATTTCGTGACCGCCAAGCCCAACCCGATCCTGCACGTCGAGTGGGCCTCGTGGTACATCATGTCCAAGGGTTGGGCCGAGGAGAACAACGCCGTCAAGCCGCAGTCGGTGACGGCCGGCGAACAGAACTACGCCACCCGCCACGCCAACGGCACCGGCCCCTTCAAGATGGTCAGCCACGAGGCCGACGTGAAGTCGGTGGCGGTCGCCAACCCCGACTGGTGGGACAACCCCAACAAGGAGCATAACCTGAGCAAGGTTATCTTCACGCCCATCGGCTCGGACGCCACCCGGGTCGCGGCGCTGTTGTCGGGCCAGGTCGACATGGCCTACCCGATCCCGGTCCAGGACCAGGCGCGGGTCGAGGGAAATGCCGGCACCAGCATGCTGGTCGGGCCCGAGCTGCGCACGATCTTCCTCGGCATGGACCAGTACCGCGACGAGCTGCTCTACTCGAACGTCAAGGGCAAGAACCCGTTCAAGGACAAGCGCGTCCGCCGGGCCTTCTACCAGGCGATCGACATCGAGGCGATCAAGAAGAAGGTAATGCGCGGGCTGTCGACGCCGTCGGCCCTGATGGTGGCGCCGGCGCCGGGCATCAACGGCGGGGACGACCCCAAGAACCCGAAGTTCAGCCGTCTGCCCTACGATCCGAAGGCGGCCAAGAAGCTGCTGGCCGAGGCCGGATATCCGAACGGCTTCGAGGTCGGCATGGACTGCCCCAACAACCGCTACGTCAACGACGAGGCGATCTGCACCGCGGTGGTCGCGATGCTCGCCAAGATCGGCGTCAAGGTGAACCTCCTGGCCCAGCCCAAGGCCCAGTACTTCGCCAAGGTGCTGGCGCCCAAGCTGGACACCAGCTTTTATCTGCTGGGTTGGACGCCGGGCAGCTTCGATTCGTGGAACCCGCTCTACAATCTGCACGGCTGCTACAGCAAGGAAACGGGCTCGGGCAAGTTCAACCTCGGCCGGTACTGCAACCCGGAGGTCGATGCGCTCACCGCCAAGATCCTGACGGAGACGGACGACGCCAAGCGCAACGCCCTGATCCAACAGGCCTGGAAGATTACGCTCGACGACATCGCCTACATCCCGCTCCACCAGCAGGCGGTGGCCTGGGGCGTCAGCGACCGGGTATCGGTCAAGCAGCGGCCCGACAACCAATTCGCGTGGCGTCACGCCGTGGTCAAGAAATAGGCCCGGCGGCCTGACGGTCTTCGGCCCGGGACCGGTGCTCGAGCGCCGGTCCCCGGGCCGCCCTTCTTTCACGGGGGCACTGTTCGACCGGTGATAGCGCTCGTCATCCGGCGTGTCGTCCAATCCGTCGTCGTCATGCTGACGGTGGCGCTGCTCGCCTTCACCCTGTTCCGCTATGTCGGTGACCCGATCTCGCAGATGGTCGGTCAGGAGACGCCGATCGAGGAGCGCGAGCGGATGCGCGAGGAGCTCGGCCTCAACGACCCGGTGCTGGTGCAGTTCGCGCGCTTCGTCAAGAACACGGTCGAGGGCAGGTTCGGGATCTCGTTCCGCATCGGCCGGCCGGTCAACGAGCTGATCGTCGAGCGCCTGCCGGCGACGTTGGAGTTGAGCTTCGTCGCGGCCCTGTTCGCGCTCGTGGTCGGCATTCCCATGGGGGTCTATACGGGGCTCCACCCCGAGCGCTGGCTGAGCAAGGTCTTTCTCACCGTGTCGCTGGTCGGCATATCGCTACCGACCTTCCTCATCGGCATTCTCCTGATACTCTTGTTCGGCGTGATTCTCGGGTGGCTGCCGACCTTCGGCCGCGGTCCGGTCGTCGATTTCGGCTGGTGGTCGACGGGGCTCCTGACCGTCGGCGGGCTCAAAGCGCTGCTCATGCCGGCGTTTACGCTCGGCATGTTCCAGCTCACCCTGATCATGCGGCTGGTCCGCTCGGAGATGCTCGAGGTCCTGCGCACCGACTATATCAAGTTCGCCCGCGCCCGCGGCCTCACCGACCGGGCCGTGAATTTCGGGCATGCGCTCAAGAACACCCTGGTCCCGGTGATTACCATCACCGGCCTGCAGCTCGGCTCGATCATCGCCTTCGCCATCATCACCGAGACCGTGTTCCAGTGGCCGGGAATGGGGCTCCTGTTCCTGCAGGCGATCCAGTTCGCCGACATCCCGATCATGTCGACCTATCTCATTCTGATTGCGCTCTTTTTCGTGGTGATCAACCTGATCGTCGACCTTCTCTACTACGTCGTCGATCCGAGGCTACGGGTGGAGCGGCCGACCACTGCGGGGCACTGACGATGTTCGCCGCCACGCGCGCCGTCGATTCGGTCCGCCGGTTCTTCGACAGCGACATCTATTTCGCGTTCAAGGGCTCGAAGGTCACCATCGTCGCCTTCGCCTGGACCGTGATCGCCGTGCTGAGCGCCCTGTTCGCGCCCCTGATCTCGCCCCAGAACCCGTTCGACCCGGCGTCGCTCAGCCTGCTCGACGCCTTCACCCCGCCCGTGTGGAGCGACGAGGGCACCTGGACCTTCTGGCTCGGCACC
>Ga0256830_1003212_pt1 | contig 10303 bp, 8 predicted proteins | sample 128326metaG_FD_190537 | JGI IMG/M metagenome (GOLD analysis project Ga0256830, IMG submission 190537) | Hydrothermal vent microbial communities from Lau Basin, Pacific Ocean - 128-326 | ecosystem: Environmental > Aquatic > Marine > Hydrothermal vents | place: Pacific Ocean: Lau Basin | collected...
GCCGAGGGTGACCACCACCAGCGCCTGGGTCTCGCCGCGGGTGAACAGGGCGCTGCCGTGGACGCGGGGCAACACTCCCACCTCGGCGGAGATCGGGCGCACGGTCTCGAGATCGCGGCCGTCGATGCGCCTGCCGGTATCCAGCACCTGACCGCGCACCAGGTTCTTCTCGAGATGCTTGAACTCCTCGACCACGGCCGCCGCCAGCTCGACGTCGTCGCCCGCCAGTTCCTCGATCGCCTGCGCGCGGATCTCGGTGATGCGGTCGTGGCGCTGCTGCTTGAGGGGTTCGGCGTAGGCCTCGCGCAGGGCGTCGGCGAAGCGCGCCTCCAGCCGGGCGTAGAGATCGCCGTGGTCGGGCAGCTCCAGCTCCCAGGGCTCCCGGGCACAGGCCTGAGCCAGCTCGAGAATGAGGTCGATCACCGGCTGGAACTGGTTGTGGCCGAACATCACCGCCGACAGCATGGTCTCCTCGGCCAGCTCGTGGGCCTCGGACTCGACCATCATCACCGCGTCGCGGGTGCCCGCCACCACGAGATCGAGCTTGCTCTCCTTGAGGGCGTCGATCGAGGGGTTGAGCACGAACTCGCCGTCGATGTAGCCGACCCGGGCGGCGGCGATGGGACCGAGGAAGGGGATGCCGCTGATGGTCAGCGCCGCCGAGGCGCCGATCATGGCGACGATGTCGGGGTCGGTCTCCCCGTCGTGGGCCAGCACCGTGCAGATGATCTGGGTCTCGTTGCGGAAGCCCTCGGGGAACAGCGGTCGGATCGGCCGGTCGACGAGGCGCGAGGTCAGGGTCTCCTTCTCGGAGGGCCGTCCCTCGCGCTTGAAGAAGCCGCCCGGGATCTTGCCGGCGGCGAAGGCCTTTTCCTGGTAGTTGACGGTGAGCGGGAAGAAGTCGATTCCCGCCCGCGGGGTCTTGGCGGCCACCGCGGTACAGAGCACGACGGTCTCTCCGAGCGTGGCGAGCACGGCGCCGTCGGCCTGACGCGCGAGGCGGCCCGATTCGAGGGACAGCGTCTTGCCGCCCCATTCCATTTCCTTGCGTGTGATCTCGAACATCCTTTCTCGACCTTTGCCTCGACGAGGCGGGAGCCGCGGGTCGCGGCACGTGGGGGATGCGACGGCGGCCCGTGCCGGACCGTCCGCGGCATCCTTCACCGATGTCAGCGACGCAGGCCCAGCCGCCCGATCAGCTTCTGATAGCGGGCCGCATCCTTGCGGCGCAGGTACTCGAGGAGCCGACGCCGCTGACCGACCATCATGAGCAGGCCGCGTCGCGAGGCGAAATCCTTGCGATGGGTCTTGAGATGCTCGGTCAGATTGGCGATGCGCTCGGTGAGGATCGCCACCTGCACCTCCGGCGACCCCGTGTCGCCTTCGTGGGTGGCGAACTCCTTGATCAGCTGCTCCTTGCGTTCGGCCGTGATCGACATCGACTCTCTACTCCCGGCATCGATCCGTCATCGGGGGGTGAACACCCGCAGGGGGCTCAGCTGCGCACCTTCCAGGCGGGCGAGCGCGACCAGCTCGCCGCCCTGCATGACCCGCACCGTACCGCCCTCGTCGGCGGTCTCCGGCAGCAGCGCCGGAGAGATGCGGATGGTGTGACCGGAGCGCATGCGGAGCGCCTGCGGTTCGGTGACGGCGAGCGCCGGGATGCCGGCCAGCGCCGTCGCCACCGGGATCAGCACCTGGGGCAGGGTCTCGTCCTTGACGATCTGCTCCAGGGCGGAAAGGGAGATCGCGTGATCGAGCTCGAAGGGGCCGACGGCGAGCCGCCGCAGCTCGGCGACATGGGCATGGCAGCCCAGGGTCTCGCCCAGATCGCGGGCCAGCGCCCGCACATAGGCGCCCTTGCCGCACACCACCTCGAACACCGCCGTATCCGGAGACGGCCGCTCGACCAGCTCGAAACTGTCGATCCGCACCGGGCGCGGTTCGAGCTCCACCGCTTCGCCCCGGCGCGCGAGATCGTAGGCCCGTTCGCCACCCACCTTGACGGCGGCGAAGATGGGGGGGCGCTGCATGATGGTGCCGGTGAAGGCCGGCAGAGCGGCGATGATCTCCTCGTCCGTCGGGCGCCGGTCGCTGGTGGCGATCACCCGGCCCTCGGCGTCGTCGGTGTCGCGGGCCTCGCCGAAGCGCATGGTGAAGCGATAGCGCTTGGGCGCGTCCATGACATAGGCCACGGTCTTGGTCGCCTCGCCGAGGGCCACCGGCAGGACACCGGTGGCCAGCGGGTCGAGGGTACCACCGTGACCGGCCTTGCGGGCGTTGGTCAGCCGCTTCACCACGTTGACCACATGCGTCGAGGTCATGCCGCGCGGCTTGTCGACCACCAGCCAGCCGTCGATGCGGATGCCGCTTCGCTTACGACGTGCCATTCGGGTTCTCTTCCTCGCGGAGGGCCGACCGCGCGGCCAGGCTCTCGCGCAGCAGCCGCTCGATCTTCTGCGCCTCGGCGAAGCTGGTGTCGGCGGTGAACACGAGCCGAGGCGCGTATTTGAGGTGCATCTCGCGGGCCAGCCGACCGGCCAGCCGGCCCGCCGCCGCCGCCAGCGCCGCCCGCACCGGCGGGCTCAGCTCTCCTCCGAGCTCGCTGGCATACACGGTGGCGTTGCGGAGATCGCGGCTGACCCGCACCTCGCTCACCGTCACGCTCACCCCTTCGAGGCGGGGATCGTGGATCTCGTTGCGCAGCAGGTAGCCGGCCAGCAGATGACGCATCTGCTCGCCGACCCGGAGCTGGCGCTGGGAAAGCGGCTGGGCGCCGCGGCGTCTCGTCATGCGGGTTGTCGTTTCGGCCTTCGCGATCGTCCCGGTTGTCTGCAAGATAGGGCGCCTTCGGCGGTTGTCATCGGTCCAGGGTACGGGTCACCTCCTGCACCTCGTAGGCCTCGATCACGTCCCCCTTGCGGATGTCGTTGTAACCCTCGATGGCGATGCCGCACTCGAATCCCTCGCGCACCTCGCGGACGTCCTCCTTGAAGCGCCTGAGGGAGGCGATGGCGCCCTCGTAGACGACGACGTTGTCGCGCAGCAGCCGCACCCGCGCGTTGCGGCGCACGACCCCGTCGGTGACCATGCAGCCCGCCACCCGGCCCACCTTGGTGATGGAGAACACCTCCCGCACCTCGGCATGGCCCAGGATCTGCTCCCGGGTCTCGGGGGCGAGCAACCCCTCGAGCATCTTCTTCAGATCGTCGAGCAGCTCGTAGATGATGGCGTAGTAGCGGATCTCCACCCCGTCGCGGCGGGCCGCCTCGCGGGCGGGGGCGTTGGCCCGCACGTTGAAGCCGATCACCAGCGCCTTGGAGGCGTGGGCGAGGGCGATGTCGCTCTCGGTGATGGCGCCGACGCCGGCGTGCAGCACCCGCACCGCCACCTCCTCGCCGCCCAGCTTCTCGAGGCCGGCCAGGATCGCCTCCAGCGAGCCGTGCACGTCGGCCTTGACCACCACCGGCAGCTCCGCGAGCTCGCCCTTCTTGAGCTGGGTGAACATCTCCTCGAGGGAGGTCCGCGCCCCGGTGGCCGGCCGCTTCTGCTCGCGCAGCTTGCGCAGGCGGTACTCGGCGATCTCGCGCGCCCGCCGGTCGCTCTCCACCGCCACCAGCTTGTCGCCGGCCTCGGGCACGCCGTCGAGGCCGAGCACCTCGACCGGCACCGACGGTCCGGCCGACTTCACCTGGCGGCCGCGATCGTCGATCAGCGCCCGCACCCGACCCCAATGGGCGCCGGCCACGACGATGTCGCCGACATGGAGGGTGCCGTTCTGCACGAGCACCGTGGCCACCGGCCCGCGGCCGCGGTCCAGCTTGGCCTCGATCACCGCGCCATGGGCCTCGCGATCGGGATTGGCCTTGAGCTCGAGGAGCTCGGCCTGGAGCTGGATGGCCTCGATGAGCTCGGTGAGGCCCTGCTTCTTGATCGCGCTCACCGGCACGCAGAGCACGTCGCCGCCGAAATCCTCGGGCACCAGATCGTAGTTCAGGAGTTCGTTCTTGACCCGTTCGGGATCGGCCTCCGGCTTGTCGATCTTGTTGATGGCGACGATGATCGGCACCCCCGCCGCCTGGGCGTGGCGGATGGCCTCCACCGTCTGCGGCTTGACGCCGTCGTCGGCGGCCACCACCAGCACCACGATGTCGGTCACCGAGGCGCCGCGGGCGCGCATCGAGGTGAAGGCCTCGTGGCCCGGCGTGTCGATGAAGGTGACCGGCGTGCCGGTACCGATATCGACCTGGTAGGCGCCGATGTGCTGGGTGATGCCGCCGGCCTCGCGGGCGGCTACGTTGGTCTCGCGCAGGGCGTCGAGGAGCGAGGTCTTGCCGTGGTCGACATGGCCCATGACGGTCACCACCGGCGGCCGCGGCCGCAGCTTGTCGGGGGTGTCGGGCGCGCCCTCGAGCCCTTCCAGCACGTCGGCCTCGCTCACCCGCTTGGGCTCGTGGCCGAACTCCACCACCACGAGCTCGGCGGTGTCGGCGTCGATGGTCTGGTTGATGGTGGCCATGATGCCGTTGCGCATCAGCGCCCGTACGACGTCCGCACCCCGCACCGCCATGCGGGAGGCGAGCTCCTGCACGGTGATGGTCTCGGGGATCACCACCTCGCGCACCGGAGGCCCGCTCTGCTCCGCCTTCTGCTGGCGCTTTTCGCGCTCGCGCTGACGCCTGAGGGCGGCGAGACTGGGCTGGCGGACCTCCTCCTCGGCCTCGCCGTCGGGAGTGAGGACGACCCGCAGCGGCCTCTTGGTCTCGCGCGGCTCGGGCTTGCGCAGACTGGGGCGCCCGGCCTTCCCGCGCCGGCGACGTTCGGCGAGCTCCTCTTCCTCGAGCTCCTTCTTGGTCTTGGCCCGCTTGGGCGGGACCGCCGCCTTGGCGGCCGGCGCCGCCGGCGTCTGGGCGGTCGCCGGCGGGACGGCACCCGCGGCGCCGGTGGCCGCGGCTTCCTGTTCGCGCCGCTTGGCTTCCTCCTCGGCCAGGAGCTTCTTGGCCATCTCCTCGGCCTTGCGGCGGGCCTCCTCCTCGGCCTTGCGGCGGGCCTCCTCCTCGGCCTTGCGCCGGGCCGCCGCCTCCTCCTCGGCCTTGCGGCGGGCGGCCTCCTCGGCGGCGCGGCGGGCCACCTCCTCGGCCCGCCGACGGGCCTCCTCCTCGACCTTCTTGGCCTCGCTCAGCGCCTTGAGGCGGACCGCCTTCTCCTCTTCGGTGAGGGGCTTCAGAACCACCGTGCGCCGGTCGCTCGCGGTCTTGGCGGCGGCCTGCCCGCGGCCGTGGGTGGTGGTCTCCAGCACGCCGGTTTCCGCCTGTCGCTGGGCCGCCGCCTCGCCGGCGGTCGCCGCCCGGGCGGTCCGGCGCCGCTTGACCTCCACCGCCACCGCCTTGCTCCTGCCGTGGCTGAAGCTCTGGCGGATGGTGCCGCTCTCGACGGTCTTCTTAAGCTCGAGCCGCGCGGACGGGCGGGACAACCCGATGCGAGTGTTCCGATCCTGTCCTTTCCCGTCGCTCATCTGTCTTCCGCATCCTCGTTTGCATGTGTTCCTTCGCCGCCGGCGGGCATCCCGCGTCCCGCGGCCCTCGCGTCCGGTTCCGACACGGACCCGCCCCGCAGCCCTTCGAGGCGCCGCGCTTCGGCCACCAGCTTCGCCGCCAGCCGCCCCGGCGCCAGCGCCACGTAGACCGCCTCCGGGCGGCCGAGGGCGGCACCGAGGTCGGCCCGGTCGAAGGCCTCGATCCGGAGGGTGTCCGGCGGCAGCTGCCGGAAGCGCTTGCGGGCGTTGGCACTGGCGTCCCGCGCCACCAGCAGCACCGCGACCTCGCCCCGGGCGAGCGCCTCGCGCACCTTCTCGAAGCCGGCCACCGCCTGTCCCGCCCGTCGCGCGAGCCCCACGAGCTCGAGGCAGCGGCGCGCGAGCATCCGCTCGAGCTCCTCGTGCAGGGCCTCGAGGTCCACCTCGCGGGCACCGGCGCGGGCGAGATTCTTGCGGGTCCGCGGCGCCAGCAGCACCTCGCGGTCGGCACTCAGCCACAGCCCCCGCCCCGGCAGCCGTCCGCGCAGATCCGGCACCAGTCGCCCGCCGGGACCGATCACGAAACGGATCAGCCGGTCCCTGGGCTGCGATCTCCGCCGGGCCACGCAGCGACGGCGCGATCCCGTGGTGTCCGCTCCGGCCGTCGGGGTCACGGGTGCTCTTCGACCTCCTGCGCCTGTTCGCCACCGGCACCCTCGGGCGCGATCCAGCCGAGGCGCACCCGCGCCTCCATGATCATCTCGCCCGCCGTCGCCTCGTCGAGACCGGCCTCCGGCAGCATCTCCAGGAGCTCGTCGGCGGCGAGGCCGGCGAAATCCTCGAGGGTCTTCACATCGTGGCGCGCGAGCGCCACCACCGAGGTCAGGTCGAGCCGCTCGAAGGCCAGCAGATCCTCGCCGACCCCGAGCCGCTCCGCCTCCTCGCGCAGCGCCGCGTCCCGCGCCTCCAGCCATTCGAGCGCCCGCTCCTTGAGGGCCTGGGCGATTTCCTCGTCGAAGCCCTGGATCGCCGCCAGCTCGGCGAGCTCGCTGTAGGCCACGTCCTCGATCGAGCCGAAGCCCTCGGCCGCCAGCAGCTGGGCGATCATCTCGTCGACGTTGAGGTTCTCCATGAAGAGCTGGGTGAGCTCGCGGAACTCCCGGGTCCGCCGCTCCGATTCCTCGCTCTCCGAGATGATGTCGATGTCCCAGCCGGTGAGTTGGGAAGCGAGCCGCACGTTCTGGCCGCGGCGGCCGATGGCGATGTGCTGCTGCTCGTCGGGAACGATGACCTCGATGCGCTTGGCCTCGGGATCGAGCACCACCTTGGTCACCTCGGCCGGGGCGAGGGCGTTGACCACGAAGGTGGCGGGATCGGGCGACCAGGGCACGATGTCGATCTTCTCGCCGGCCAGCTCCTGGACCACCGCCTGCACCCGTGATCCGCGCATGCCGACGCAGGCGCCCACCGGATCGATGCCGCTGTCCTTCGAGTAGACGGCGATCTTGGCCCGCGAGCCCGGATCCCGGGCCACGGCCTTGATCTCGATGATGCCGTCGTAGATCTCCGGCACCTCCTGCTCGAACAGCTTGGCGAGAAAGCCCGGATGGGTGCGCGAGAGGAAGATCTGCGGGCCGCGGGTCTCGTGGCGCACGTCGTAGATGTAGGCGCGCACCCGGTCCTTGGGGCGGAACATCTCGCGCGGGATCATGTCCTCGCGCCGCAGCACCGCCTCGGCACGGCCGAGGTCCACCAGGATGTCGCCGCGCTCGATGCGCTTCACCTCGCCGACCACCACCTCGCCGATGCGGTCCTTGTATTCGTTGTACTGGCGCTCCCGCTCGGCCTCGCGGACCCGCTGGACGATCACCTGCTTGGCGCTCTGGGCGGCGATGCGGCCGAGATCGATGGGCGGCAGCGGGTCGAGGATGTGATCGCCGATCTGGGCCGCCGGATTGCGCTGGCGGGCATCCTCGAGGAGGATCTGGCGATCGGGATCGGCGATCTCCTCGACCACCTCCAGTTCCCGGTAGAGCCGCAGCTCGCCGGTCTTGCGGTCGATCTCGGCGACGATCTCGTGCTCCTGGCCATACTTGCGGCGGGCGGCCGTCTGGATGGCCTGCTCCATGGCCTGCAGCACCTCCTCGGCGCTGATGCCCTTCTCCTGCGCGACCGCATCGGCGACCCGCAACAGCTCGGCCCGACTGAGCCCGGCGGTGGTGTCCATAGCCAAGGTCTTGTCCTCACTCCTCGCTCTGCCGCTGGGCCGCCGCCAGCAGGGCCTCGGTGAGGACCAGCTTGGCGCGCTGGATCAGGGCAAAGGGTATCTCGATCTCCTCTCCGTCGACGGCGAGCAGCACCCGCTCTCCCCGCACGCCCCGGAGCAGGCCGCGGAAACGGCGCCTGCCGTCCACCGCCTCCCTCGTCTCCACCCGCGCCTCGAAGCCGGCGAAACGGGCGAAATCCGCGAGTTTGACGAGCGGCCGGTCGATGCCCGGCGAGCTCACCTCCAGAACATAGCTGCCGGCGATGGGATCGGCGACATCGAGCACCGCCGAGATGGCGTGGCTGATCTCCGCGCAATCCTCGACGGTCATCGGCCGGTCCGGGTCGGCGGGCTCCGCCATCACCTGCAGCCGCGGCCGCCCGCCCCCGTAGAGCTGCACTCGAACCAGCTCGAAGCCCATGCTCCGCAGCGTCGGCTCGATCAGTTCAGCGATCTCGTTGAATGGACCAATCCCCGTTTTCAAGGTTGCATGCAGCCGCAGCGGCGCGGGCCCCGGCCCACACCGCAGCGAACTCCAACGTTCCCGAGTTGCGCCTATATATGCGCCTGCGATCCCCGCGAAGCAAGGGCATACGCCGGCCGGCGCGCCCTGTCTAGAGGCGGCGGAAACGGAAGTAGATCGGCCGCCGTCCCGCCGCCAGCGCCTTGCGCTCGTAGCGGGTGGGCGGCTGGTCGGCCGGCCGCTCGCGCCAGTCGGCGGCGCGTTCGGCGAGCCAGTCGAGGCGCGGTTCCGCCAGGAGCGCCTCCAGCATCCAGCGGGCGTAGCCCGCATCGTCGGTGGCCAGACGGAGCTCGCCGCCGGGGGCCAGGATGCGGGCGAATTCGGCCGCCGTCGCGCGGTTGACGAGGCGGCGCTTGTGATGGCGGCGCTTGGGCCAGGGATCGGGAAACAGCACGAACAGCCGGGCCACCGAGGCGTCCGGCAGCGCCGCCAGCAGCAGCCGGGCGTCGTCGGTGAAGATGCGGATGTTGGCGAGCCGCCCGCGTTCGATGCGGGCAAGCAGCGCCGCCACGCCGTTCACGAAGGGCTCGACGCCGATGAAGCCGATCCCGGGATGCGCCGCCGCCTGGGCGGCGAGATGGCCGCCGTCGCCGAAGCCGATCTCCAGCCAGAGCGGACGCCGGTCGCCGAACAGCGCCGCCGGATCGAGCGGCTCGCCTTCGCGCAGCCGGATCTCGAGGCGGGGCAGCAGTTCGGCGAGCAGACGCCGCCGTCCGGGCCGCAGCCGATGGCCGCGGCGCCGCCCGTAGAGGACGCGCCGCCGCGCCGGCGGAGCGGCTTTCGGGCCGGCCGCCACCGGCGGACCGGTCTCAGTTGAAGGCGCGGCGGAGCTCGTCGACGAGATCGGTGCGCTCCCAGGAGAAGCCGCCGTCCTCCTCGGGCTCCCGGCCGAAATGGCCATAGGCGGCGGTGCGCGCATAGAGCGGGCGGTTGAGGCCCAGCCGCTCGCGGATGCCGCGCGGGCTGAGGTCGAGATCGGCGAACAGGTCGGCCAGCCGGGTCGGATCGACCTGGCCGTCGTCGCCGAGATCGACGTATATGGAGAGCGGCTTGGAGACGCCGATCGCGTAGGAGAGCTGGATCAGGCACTTCCTGGCGAGACCGGCGGCGACCACGTTCTTGGCCAGATAGCGGGCGGCATAGGCGGCCGAGCGGTCGACCTTCGTCGGATCCTTGCCCGAGAAGGCGCCGCCGCCGTGGGGGGCGGCACCGCCGTAGGTGTCGACGATGATCTTGCGCCCGGTGAGCCCGGCATCCCCCTCGGGGCCGCCGATCACGAACTTGCCGGTGGGATTGACGTAGAACTCCTCTTCCGGGCACATCCAGCCCTCGGGCAGCACCCGCTCCACGTGCTCGCGCACGAGTTCGCGCACGCGGGCCTGGCTCACATCGGCCCGGTGCTGGGTGGACACGACCACCGAGGTCGCCCCCACCGGCCGTCCGTCGGCATAGCGCAGCGTGATCTGGCTCTTGGCGTCCGGACCGAACTCCGGCAGCAGGCCGGCGTGGCGAGCATCGGCGAGGCTCTTCAGGATGCGATGGGCATAGTAGATGGGCGCCGGCATCAGCGCCGGGGTCTCGTCGCAGGCGTAACCGAACATGATGCCCTGATCGCCCGCACCCTCGTCCTTGCCGTCGCGGGCGTCGACGCCGAGGGCGATGTCCGCCGACTGCTCGTGCAGCAGGACGTCGATCTCCACCGTCCGCCAGTCGAAGCCGGGCTGCGTGTAACCGATCTCCCGCACCGCGTCGCGGGCGATGCAGCGGATGTGGTCGTGAGTGATGGTATCCGGCCCGCGTACCTCGCCGGCGATGACGATGCGGTTGGTGGTGGCGAGTGTCTCGCAGGCCACCCGCGCGTAGGGGTAGGCGCGGATGTAAGCGTCCACCACCTCGTCGGAGATCCGGTCGCAGACCTTGTCGGGATGGCCCTCGGCCACCGATTCGCTGGTGAAGACGTAATCCGAAACCGCCATGAGTGCGCTTTCTCCCTCCGCAC
>Ga0256830_1003213_pt1 | contig 10301 bp, 6 predicted proteins | sample 128326metaG_FD_190537 | JGI IMG/M metagenome (GOLD analysis project Ga0256830, IMG submission 190537) | Hydrothermal vent microbial communities from Lau Basin, Pacific Ocean - 128-326 | ecosystem: Environmental > Aquatic > Marine > Hydrothermal vents | place: Pacific Ocean: Lau Basin | collected...
GAGGCGGTGCTCGGCTTCTCGGTCCCGGGGCTCGGGCTGGTGCTTGCCTTCGTGGTGGTCCTCGCCACGGGGGCGCTCGCGGCCAACTTCCTCGGCCGCCGCCTGGTGGCGGGCGGCGAGGCGCTGCTGCGGCGCGTGCCCGTGGTGCGCTCGGTCTACGGCGCGGTCAAGCAGGTGGCCGAGACGCTCTTCTCGGCGCGCGGCGACTCCTTCCGCAAGGTGCTGCTGGTGGAGTACCCGCGCAAGGGCTGCTGGACGCTCGCCTTCCAGACCGCCTCCGCGAGCCCTGCGGTGGAGGGCGCGGCCGGCCGGCCCCTGGTGAGCGTCTTCGTCCCCACCACGCCCAACCCCACCTCGGGCTTCTTCCTCATGCTGCCGCGCGAGGAGGTGGTCGAGCTCGACATGAGCGTCGACGAGGGCCTGCGCCTGCTGCTCTCGATGGGGGTGGTCCAGCCCGGGCGCGAGGTGGCCGCCCGCCCCCGGCTCCGCTAAGATTCGCCGCTCCCGAGGCGACGAGCGGCGTCCACCGGAAGATGCGCACACACGGCTGCGGCGAGCTGCGCGAGAGCCACATCGGCGAGACCGTCACGCTGTGCGGCTGGGCGCAGCGCCGCCGCGATCACGGCGGGGTGATCTTCATCGACCTGCGCGACCGCAGCGGCGTCGTGCAGCTCGTCTTCGACCCGGACGCGCGCGAGAGCTTCGCCGTCGCCGAGCGCGTGCGCACCGAGTACGTGCTGCGCGTGCGCGGCCGCGTGCGCCGCCGCCCCGAGGGCACCGAGAACCCCAGGCTTCCCACGGGCGCGGTCGAGGTCGTGGGCGAGACGCTCGAGATCCTCAACCGCGCCGAGCCGCTGCCCTTCCAGCTCGACGAGGAGGACGTGGGCGAGGAGGTGCGGCTGCGCTTCCGCTACCTGGACCTGCGCCGCGAGGCCATGCGCGAGCGCCTGCTGCTGCGCGCGCGCGTGACGGGCACATTGCGCCGCTTCCTCGACGAGCGGGGCTTCGTCGACGTCGAGACCCCGATCCTCACCCGCGCCACGCCCGAGGGCGCGCGCGACTACCTGGTGCCGAGCCGCGTGCACCCCGGCAGCTTCTACGCGCTGCCGCAGTCGCCGCAGCTGTTCAAGCAGATCCTCATGATCGGGGGGCTGGAGCGCTACTACCAGATCGCGCGCTGCTTCCGCGACGAGGACCTGCGCGCCGACCGCCAGCCCGAGTTCACGCAGCTCGACATGGAGATGTCCTTCGTCGACGAGGACGACGTCATGGGGCTGGTGGAGGACATGTTCCGCGCGCTCTTCGACCGGGTGCTGGGCGTGGCGCTGCCGGACCCCTTCCCGCGCATGTCCTACGCCGAGGCCATGGAGCGCTACGGCACCGACCGGCCGGACCTGCGCATCCCGCTCGAGCTGGTCGAGATCGCCGACCTCGTGCGCGAGTCCGGGTTCAAGGTCTTCGCCGGCCCCGCGCAGGACCCGGCCGGGCGCGTGGCGGTGCTGCGCCTGCCGGGAGGGGCGGAGCTCACCCGCAAGGAGATCGACGGCTACACCGAGTTCGTCGGGCGCCACGGCGCCAAGGGGCTCGCGTGGATCAAGGTGCAGGACCCGGCGCGCGGCCGCGAGGGCCTGCAGTCGCCCATCGTCAAGTTCCTCGACGACGCCGCGCTCGCCGGCATCCTCGAGCGCACCGGCGCGGCGGCCGGCGACATCCTGTTTTTCGGCGCCGACCGCGCCGAGGTGGTCAACGAGGCGCTCGGGGCGCTGCGCGTGCGCCTGGGCCACGACCGCGGGCTGGTGCGCGAGGGCTGGCGGCCGCTGTGGGTGGTGGACTTCCCCATGTTCGAGTGGGACGCGGACGAGCGCCGCTGGGTGGCGCTGCACCACCCCTTCACGGCCCCGCGCGTGGACGATCCGGCGCGGCTCGCCGACAGCCCCGCGAGCGTGCGCTCGCGCGCCTACGACCTCGTGCTCAACGGCACCGAGGTCGGCGGCGGCTCCATCCGCATCCACCGCCCCGAGATGCAGGAGGCGGTCTTCGGGCTGCTCGGCATCGGCCCCGAGGAGGCGCGCGAGAAGTTCGGCTTCCTGCTCGACGCCCTGCGCTACGGGGCGCCGCCGCACGGCGGCATCGCCTTCGGCCTCGACCGGCTGGTGATGCTCATGTGCGGGGCGCGCTCCATCCGCGAGGTCATCGCCTTCCCGAAGACCCAGACGGCGGTGTGCCCGCTGACGCGGGCGCCGGCGCCGGTGAGCGAGCTGCAGCTGCGCGAGCTCAACCTGCGGCTGCGGCGCGTGCCCTGAGGCCGTGGCGCCGGGCCGCTGGAGGCGCCCGGTCTCGGTGCTGGTGGTGGTGCTGGGCGGGGGCGGGCGCGTGCTGGTGCTGGAGCGGCGCGAGCCGCCGGGCTGGCGCCAGTCCGTGACGGGCGCGCTCGCCGAGGGCGAGACGCCGCCCGAGGCGGCGCGGCGCGAGCTCGCCGAGGAGACGGGGCTCGAGGCCGGGCCCGAGCCGCTCGGCCTCGTGGCGCGCTACCCGATCCACCCGGCCTGGCGCGGGCGCTACGCCCCGGACGTGCGCGAGAACGAGGAGCACGCCTTCGTCGCGCGCGTGGCCGGCACGCCGGCGCCGCGCCTGGGGCCGGAGCATGTCCGGTGGGCGTGGCTGCCGGCGGCGGAGGCCGCCGCCGCGGTGAGCTCGCCCACCGACGCGGCGGCGATCCGCCGCGCGGCCGGGCTCGACAAAACCGAGCAAAACAGTCAGAATTAGCGAACGCAACTCCATGGAGGAAAAGGCGGGCCGCGGGCCCGCGGCACCGATGGCAGCCAGTCCGCTCGCGATCCAGTCCTACGCCCTGCTCGACGACGCCGAGTGCGAGGCGCGCATCGTCGCCGCCAAGGAGAAGCTCGGCGACGAGCTCGTGATCCTCGGCCACCACTACCAGCGCGAGGAGGTCTTCCGCCACGCCGACCGCACGGGCGACTCGCTCAAGCTCTCGCGCCAGGCGGCCGCCTCCGGGGCGCGCTACATCGTCTTCTGCGGCGTCCACTTCATGGCCGAGGTCGCCGACATCCTCTCGGGCCCGGGGCAGGTGTCCATCCTGCCGGACCTCGCCGCCGGCTGCTCCATGGCCGACATGGCGGTGCTGTCGAAGGTCGAGCGCGCCTGGCGCGAGCTGACGGAGGTCCTGGGGGATGCCGACGCCGCCGTCACGCCCGTCACCTACATCAACTCCGCCGCCGACCTGAAGGCCTTCTGCGGGCGCCACGGCGGCATCGTCTGCACCTCGAGCAACGCCGCGCGGGTGCTCGAGTGGGCCTTCGCCCGCCGCGACAAGGTGCTGTTCTTCCCGGACCAGCACCTGGGCCGCAACACCGGCTGGTCCATGGGCATCCCGCTCGAGGAGATGGCGGTCTGGGACTACGACCGGCCCTACGGCGGGCTGACGCCGGAGGAGATCCGCAAGGCGCGCATCCTGCTGTGGAAGGGCTTCTGCTCGGTGCACCAGATGTTCCGCCCGGAGCACATCGACGCCTTCAAGGCGCGCTATCCCGAGGCGAAGGTGGTCTCGCACCCGGAGTGCAGCTTCGAGGTCTGCCGCAAGTCCGACGCGGTGGGCTCGACCGAGTTCATCATCCGCACCGTGGCGGAAAGCCCGCCCGGCACGCGCTGGCTGGTGGGCACCGAGCTCAACCTGGTCAACCGCCTGCACGAGCGCCACAAGGCCGAGGGCAAGAACGTCCATTTCATGGCGCCGACGGTGTGCATGTGCTCGACCATGTTCCGCATCGATCCCCAGCACCTCGCCTGGACGCTGGACAACCTGGTCGAGGGGCGCGTGGTCAACCGCATCCGCGTGCCCGAGGACGTCGCCGCCCAGGCGCGCGAGGCGCTCGACCGCATGCTGGAGGTCTCGCCGTAGGCGGTGGACGGTGTGCGGCGCACGGCTTCGCCGGCTCGTCGGGATGCGGCGGGCCCGTCGCGGACGGGGCTGACCCGGGGCGTCCGCCCGGCATAGGAAGCCGGATCCCGTGCCCGCCACGGTCGGCCGCTCCCGGGACGCCCGGTCCGGCGCCGCGGTCGTCCTGATCCACGGCTTCTGGCTCAACCCGGCGTGGATGGCGCCGCTCGGCCGGCGGCTCGCCCGCCGCGGGCTCGAGCCCTGGCACCACCGCTACGCCACCACCCGGCGCGGCCTCGAGGCGGCCGCCGCGGGGCTCGCCGCCTGCGTGGCGGCGCTGCGCGCGCGCGGCCGCGCGCCGGTCCACCTCGTCGGCCACAGCCTCGGCGGGCTGGTGGCGCTGGCCGCGCTGCACTCGGGCCTTGACCTCGAAGGCGGACGCGCCGTGCTCCTCGGCACGCCCGCGCAGGGCAGCGCCGTCGCGCGCCGCCTCCGGCGCTGGGGGCTCGGCTGGCTCATGGGGGCGATGGCCGGGACGCTCGCGGCCGGCATCCCGCGCCACGAGGGGCCCGTGGAGGTGGGCGTGGTCGCGGGCACCCTCGACCTCGGCGCGGGCCGGCTCCTCGGGGGCTACGACGGGCCCGGCGACGGCACCGTGGCGCTCGCCGAGACCCGCCTCGAGGGCGCTGCGGGCGAGGTGGCGCTGCGCGCGAGCCACCTGGGGCTGCTGTTCGCGCCGCGCGTGGCCGAGGCCGTCGCCGCCTTCCTCGCGCACGGGCGCTTTCCCGGGGCCTAGCCGGGCCGCCCGCGCGCCGGTGTACACTATCGCGCCGCGAAACAGAGGGACACTCTGATCAATCCGCTCGCGGATTGATCGGCGCTAAAGCGCTTCGCGGCCGTTTTGAGTTTTCCTACAATCGGCATGCACTTCCGTGTGCATGCATTGTCCCGCGGCCATCCCTGGCCGCGGGGAAGCTCTGAAAAATCGAATTTTTCAGCGCTTCCATGTGTATACTACGCGCGGCCGCGCCGCCGCTCCCGCGGAGCGGGCCGGCGAGAGGCCGCAGCGGAACCGCACGCCCACGAACGCCTGAAGCGCATGCCTCCCGCGACATTCCCTCCGCGGCCGCAGGACAGCCGGGGGCCCCACCGAGGGCTGCTTCTCCCGTGAACCGGGCCTACGACGCCTCCGCGATCGAGATCCTGAGCGGCCTCGAGCCGGTGCGCAAGCGCCCCGGCATGTACACCGACACCTCGCGCCCGAACCACCTGGCGCAGGAGGTGATCGACAACGCCGTCGACGAGGCCATCGCCGGCCACGCGCGCCGCATCGCCGTCACCCTCCACAAGGACGGCTCGCTCGAGGTCGAGGACGACGGGCGCGGCATGCCCGTGGACCTGCACCCGACCGAGAGGCTGCCGGGGGTGGAGGTCATCCTCACGCGCCTGCACGCGGGCGGGAAGTTCTCGGGCAAGAGCTACCGCTTCTCGGGCGGGCTGCACGGGGTGGGCGTCTCGGTGGTCAACGCCCTGTCGCGGCGGCTCGAGGTGTGGGTGCGCCGCGACGGCAAGGTCCACCACATGGCCTTCGAGGGCGGCGAGCGCGTCTCGAAGCTCAGGGTGGTCGGCGAGGTCGGGCGGCGCAACACGGGCACCACGGTGCGCTTCTGGCCCGATCCGCGCTACTTCGACTCGCCGCGCTTCTCGGTGCCGCGCCTGCGCCACCTGCTGCGGGCGAAGGCGGTGCTGTGCCCGGGGCTGGAGGTGCGTTTCCGCGACGAGGCCTCGGGCGAGGAGGCGGCGTGGCGCTACGAGGGCGGCCTCGGCCAGTACCTCGCCGAGGCGCTGGGGGAGGGCGAGCGCCTGCCGGACCCGCCCTTCACCGGCAGCCTCGAAGGGCGCCACGAGGCCGTCGACTGGGCCGTGACCTGGGTGATGGACGAGGGCGAGCCGGTCGCCGAGAGCTATGTCAACCTGGTGCCGACGCCGCAGGGCGGCACCCACGTCAACGGCCTGCGGCAGGGGCTGACCGAGGCGCTGCGCGAGTTCTGCGAGCTGCGCGGGCTGCTGCCGCGGGGGCTGCGCATCGCGCCGGAGGACGTCTGGGAGGACCTGGCCTACGTGCTCTCGGTCAAGCTCGAGGACCCGCAGTTCACGGGCCAGACCAAGGAGCGGCTGTCCTCGCGCGAGTGCGCCGCCTTCGTCTCGGGCGTGGTCCGGGACGCCTTCGCCGACTGGCTGCACCGCCACGTCGAGAGCGGCGAGCGCATCGCCGCGCGCGCCATCGAGCGCGCCCAGGCGCGCACGCGCGCCGCGCGCCGGGTGGCGCGCAAGCGCGTCACGGGCGGGCCCGCGCTGCCGGGCAAGCTCGCCGACTGCACGGCGCAGGATCCGGCGCGCACCGAGCTCTTCCTGGTCGAGGGCGACTCGGCGGGAGGCTCGGCCAAGCAGGCGCGCGACAAGGAGTTCCAGGCGGTGCTGCCGCTGCGCGGCAAGATCCTCAACACCTGGGAGGTGGAGCCGGCCGAGGTGCTCGCCTCGCAGGAGGTGCACGACATCGTGCAGGCCATCGGCGTCGAGCCCGGCTCGCGCGACCTCTCGGGGCTGCGCTACGGCAAGATCTGCATCCTCGCCGACGCCGACTCCGACGGCGCCCACATCGCCACGCTCCTGTGCGCGCTCTTCCTGCGCCACTTCCGGCCGCTGGTCGCCGCGGGCCACGTGCACGTGGCGATGCCGCCGCTCTACCGCATCGACGTCGGCAAGGAGGTCTACTACGCCCTCGACGACGCCGAGAAGGAGGGCGTGCTCGACCGCATCGCCGCCGAAGGGAAGAAGGGCAGGGTCACGGTGACGCGCTTCAAGGGCCTCGGCGAGATGAACCCCATGCAGCTGCGCGAGACCACCATGGCGCCCGAGACGCGCCGGCTCGTGCAGCTCACCCTCGACGCGCCGGAGGAGGCCGAGGCCCTGATGGACATGCTGCTCGGGCGCCGGCGCGTGGCCGACCGCCGCGCCTGGCTCGAGCGCAAGGGCAACCTCGCGGAGGTCTGATGCCGGACCGCAGACCGCAGACCGCAGACCGCAGACTGCAGACTGCAGATTGCGGGCTGCGGACCGTAGGCTGCGCACCGTAGAGCGAGGATGGTCGACCTCTAGGCAAGATGGCACGCAGACGGAAAAAGGACGGAGAGCGCGGGGAGGCGGCGCGGCAGGCGGCCGCGGCCGAGGTCGAGCGCATGCCGCTCGGGGCCTTCGCCGAGAAGGCCTACCTCGACTACTCCATGTACGTCATCCTCGACCGCGCCCTGCCGCACGTGGGCGACGGCCTCAAGCCCGTGCAGCGGCGCATCGTCTACGCCATGTCCGAGCTCGGCCTCGGGCCCGGCGCCAAGCCGAAGAAGTCGGCGCGCACCGTGGGCGACGTGCTCGGCAAGTTCCACCCGCACGGCGACGCCGCCTGCTACGAGGCCATGGTGCTCATGGCCCAGCCCTTCTCCTACCGCTACCCGATCATCGAGGGCCAGGGCAACTGGGGCTCGCCCGACGACCCCAAGTCCTTCGCCGCCATGCGCTACACCGAGGCCCGCCTCGCCCCCTACGCCGAGGTGCTGCTCGCCGAGCTCGACCAGGGCACGGTGGACTGGGTGCCGAACTTCGACGGCACCCTGCGCGAGCCGGCCGTGCTGCCGGCGCGCCTGCCCAACGTGCTGCTCAACGGCGCCACCGGCATCGCCGTCGGCATGGCGACCGACATCCCGCCGCACAACCTGCGCGAGGTGGCCGCCGCCTGCGTGCACCTGCTCGAGCACCCGAAGGCGACGGTGGCGGAGCTGTGCGGGCACATCCTCGGGCCCGACTTCCCCACCGAGGCCGAGATCATCACCCCGCGCGAGGAGATCGTGCGCATCTACGAGACCGGAACGGGATCGATCCGCATGCGCGCGCGCTACGAGCGCGAGGACGGCGCCGTGGTGGTGACCGCGCTGCCCTACCAGGTCTCGGGGGCGCGCGTGCTCGAGCAGATCGCCGCCCAGATGCAGGCGAAGAAGCTGCCGCTGGTCGCCGACCTGCGCGACGAGTCCGACCACGAGAGCCCGACGCGGCTGGTGATCGTGCCGCGCAGCGCCCGCGTGGACGTGGCCGCGCTCATGGACCACCTGTTCGCCACCACCGACCTCGAGCGCAGCTACCGCGTCAACCTCAACGTCATCGGCCTCGACGGCCGCCCGCGCGTGCGCAACCTGCGCGAGCTGCTCGGCGAGTGGCTCGAGTTCCGCACGCGCACGGTGCGCCGCCGCCTCGAGCACCGCCTGGAGCGGGTGCGCGACCGCCTGCACGTGCTCGAGGGCCTGTTCGCCGTCTACCTGAACCTCGACGAGGTGATCGCCACCATCCGCGCCGCCGACGACCCGGGGCCGGCCCTGATGGAGCGCTTCGGGCTCAGCGAGCGCCAGGCCGAGGCCGTGCTCCAGATGCGCCTGCGCCAGCTCGCGCGCCTGGAGCAGATCAAGCTGGAGGCCGAGCGCGGGGCGCTCGAGCGCGAGCGCGGCGAGCTCGAGCGCACCCTGGGCTCGCCGCGGCGCCTGCGCACGCTCATCCGCAGGGAGATCGAGGCCGACGCGGAGCGCTACGGCGACGCGCGCCGCTCGCCGCTGGTCGCGCGCGGGCCGGCGCGGGCGCTGGACGAGGCCGCGCTGGTGCCGAGCGAGCCCGTGACCGTCGTGCTCTCGGCGAAGGGCTGGGTGCGCGCGGCGAAGGGCCACGACGTCGACCCCGAGGCCCTGGCCTACCGCTCCGGCGACGCCTTCCTCGCCGCCGCGCGCGGGCGCAGCAACCAGCTCGCCGTCTTCCTCGACTCCACGGGGCGGGTCTACGCGCTGCCGGCGCACTCGCTGCCGTCGGCCCGCAGCCTCGGCGAGCCCCTCAGCGGCCGCCTCAACCCGCCGGAGGGGGCGCGCTTCGTCGGCGTCATGGCGGGCGAGCCCGACGACCTGTGGCTGCTGGCGAGCAGCGCCGGCTACGCCTTCCTCGCGCGCCTCGGCGACCTGCAGGCGCGCAACCGCTCGGGCAAGGCGGCGCTCAGCGTGCCAAAGGGCGCGCGCGTGCTGCGCCCGGCGCCGGTGCCGGCGGGCGAAGGCACGCTGGTCGCGGCGGCGGCGAGCGACGGGCGGCTGCTCGTCGTGCCCGCCGCGGAGCTGCCCCGGCTCGCGCGCGGGCGGGGCACGCGCCTGCAGGGCATCCCGTCGAAGAAGCTCGCCGCGGGCGAGCTCGAGATGGTGGCGGTGGCCGCGGTGCCGGCGGGCGGCGCCCTGGTGGTGCGCGCCGGGAGGCGCCGCATGACGCTCAAGGCGAAGGACCTGGAGGCCTACCGCGGCGAGCGCGGCCGGCGGGGCACCCTGCTGCCGCGCGGCTGGCGCGGCGTCGAGGCCCTGGAGGCCGCAGCGCCCTGAGCCCTCAGGGCGCGGCCTGCGGCGCCGGGCGCAGGCGCCGCAGGCGCGCCAGCACGCGCTCGGCCCGCTCCACCCAGCGTGCGAGCTCCGTGTCGTCCGGCGCGAGCCGGCGCGCCTCGCGCCAGCGCGCGAGCGCGGCCTCCACGCGCCCCGCGGCGTAGAGCCGCTGCCCCTCGCGCTTGAGCGCTTCCGCCCGCCGCCGCGCCGCCGTCTCCACCTCGCCGGCCAGCGCGCGCACCTCGCGGTCGTCCGGGGCCAGGCGGCGGGCCTCGCGGGCGGCCTCGAGGGCCTCGGCGAGGCGGCCCGCGGAGAGCGCGGCACGCGCGCGCTCCATGGCGCGCCCCAGCGCGGCCCGCAGGCGCGCGGCACGCTCGGCCTCGCGCCGTTCGGCCCGTGCGCGCGCCGCGGCCTCCCGCCGGGCGCGCAGGCGCGCGGCGAGCGCCTCGGCCTCCGGGCCCGCGGCCCCGGCGGCGCGGGCGAGGGCGAGGAGACGGGCGGCCCTCTCGTCCTCTCCGTGCGCCAGCGCCATCCGCACGCAGGCGAGCAGCGGGCCGCGCAGGGCCTCGAGCCGGCGGCGCGCCTCGGCGGGGGCGGCCTGCGCCTCGAGCTCGTCGGCGAGCAGCGCCGCGCGGCGCTCGAGCAGGGGAAGGCGCGCGGCGAGGGCCTCGGCCTCCTGCCCGCGCAGCCGGCAGTCGAGGGCGGCGAGCGCCTCGCGCCGCGCCTGCTCCAGGCGGCCGCGCAGCGCCTTCAGCCGCGGGTCGTCCGGGAGCTCGCGCTCGGCCGCCTCGAGGGCGGCGAGCGCCTCGCGCCAGCGCCCGCGCGTCTCCGCCGCGCGGACCGCCGCGGCCGCCCGTGCCCGCAGGCGCGCCGCGGCGGCCGAGCGCGCGCGCTCGAGGGCGGGGATCGCCGGGTCCTCCGGCCGGGCTTCCCGCAGGCGCGCGAGCAGGGCG
>Ga0256830_1003214_pt1 | contig 10300 bp, 12 predicted proteins | sample 128326metaG_FD_190537 | JGI IMG/M metagenome (GOLD analysis project Ga0256830, IMG submission 190537) | Hydrothermal vent microbial communities from Lau Basin, Pacific Ocean - 128-326 | ecosystem: Environmental > Aquatic > Marine > Hydrothermal vents | place: Pacific Ocean: Lau Basin | collected...
CTCCCGGCGGGTTTCGATCCATTCGTAGATGACGGGCAGCAGCAGCAGGGTCAGCGCGGTGGAGGTGAGCAGGCCGCCCACCACCACCGCAGCCAGCGGACGCTGGGTCTCCGCGCCCACGCCCGAGGACAGGAGCATGGGCACGAGGCCGAGGATGGCGACGCTGGCGGTCATGAGCACCGGGCGCAGTCGCAGTTCGGCCCCGCGCCGCACGGCCTCTGCCACGCTCAGCCCCTTCTCCCGCAACTCGTTGATGAAGCTGATGAGCACGATGCCGTTGAGCATGGCCACGCCGAACACGGCAATGAAGCCGATGGCCGACGGCACCGACAGGTACTGGCCGCTGATGAACAGGGACACGATGCCGCCGATGGTGGCAAAGGGCACGTTGGCGATGATGAGGGTGGCGTAGCGCACCGAGTTGAAGGCTGTGTACAGCAGCACGAAGATGAAGAAGATGGTCAGCGGCACGATGATGGACAGCCGCTTGAGCGCGCGCTGCTGGTTCTCGAAGGCGCCGCCCCACTCGATCCAGTAGCCCGGCGGCAGTTCCACCCGGTCCCGGATGGCCGCATCGGCCTCGCGCACGAAGCCGTCCACGTCGCGCCCGCGCACGTCCATCTGGATCACCGCGTAACGCTGGAGCTGTTCGCGGCGGACGAAGGAATAACCCTCGGCGACCGAAACGTCCGCCACCCGCGACAGGGGAATGATGGCCCCGGCGGCCGTCTTGAGCGGTATCTGGCGGATGGACTCCACCGAGGCCCGGGCGGCGTCGTCCAGGCGCATGGTGATGTCGAAACGCTTGACGCCGTCGATGAGCGTGGTGACGGGCTCGTTGCCGATGCCGGTGCGGACCACTGTCAGCACGTCGTCGGCGTTGAGGCCGTAGCGGGCCAGCTCGGTGCGGTTGACCTGGATGCGGATCTGGGGCTTGCCGATGTTGGCCTCCAGTGACAGGTCGGCGACCCCGGGGATGGTGGCGATGACGTCCTTGATCTCCGCGCTGAGGCGGTCCAGCTCCGACAGCTCGGGGCCGTAGATCTTGGCCGCGAGGGTGGCGCGCACGCCGGAGATGAGTTCCTCCACCCGCATCTGGATGGGCTGGGTGAAGGCGATCACCGCCGTGGGCACCACCCGTTCCAGTTCCTCGCGCATGGCATCGGCCAGCTCCTCGATGGTGCGGTCCCCCGGCCACTCGTCATGGGGCTTGAGCTCGGTGTAGATTTCCATGTAGTTGACGTCAGCGGTCTCCCCCTTTTCCGCCCGGCCAATCATGGCGATGGTGGTGTTGACCTCGGGGAAGCGGGAGAGGGTGTTCTCGATGCGCTTGGAGATCTCGATGGACTCGTCCAGCGAGGTGGAGGGGATGGAGGTCACCCGCCACATGATAGAGCCCTCCTGGAGCTGGGGCATGAACTCCTTGCCCAGGAACGGGAACAGGGCCAGGCTCAGGACCAGCGCAGCCACCGCACCGCCCACCACCTGCTTCCGGTGCCCCAGGCACCAGTCCAGCAGCGGCAGGTACCACTGCTTGAGCCGCGCCACCAGCCAGGTGTCGCGTTCCTCGCGCGGTTTGAGCACCAGCGCGGCCAGCACCGGGATGATGGTAAGGGTGAGAATGAGGGAACCGGCCATGGCGAAACTGATGTTGAACGCCATGGGCTTGAACAGCTTGCCCTCGAGCCCCTCGAGTGAGAACAGCGGCAGGAAGACCACGATGATGATGAGGATGGCGAAGGCCACCGGGCTGGCCACTTCCCGCGCCGCAGTGAGCACCGCGGCGGTACGGTCCACCTTGCCGTCCCGCTCGCGCCACTCGGCCATGATGCGGAAGGAGTTCTCCACCATCACCACCGCACCGTCCACCATCATGCCGATGCCGATGGCAAGCCCCGCCAGGGACATGAGATTGGCCGACAGGCCCGCCTGTTCCATGAAGATGAAGGCGATGAGCATGGCCAGCGGCAGGGCGACGATCACCACGATGGCGGAGCGGAACTCCCCCAGGAACAGGAACAGGACGATGGCCACCAGGATGGAGCCCTCCACCAGGGCCTTGGTCGCCGTGTTCACCGCCTTTTCCACCAGGTCGGTGCGCTCGTACACCGGCCGTACCACCACGCCCTCGGGCAGGGCGGACTTGACGATTTCCATTTTCTCCTTGACCGCGTCCACCACGTTCTTGGCGTTCTCGCCGATACGCGACAGGGCCATGCCCAGGACCACCTCCTTGCCGTCCCGCGTCACGGCGCCGAAGCGCAGGGCCGGTCCCTGGCGGATGGTGGCCACGTCGCGCAGGTAGACCGGCGTTCCGTCACGCACCTTGACCACGATGTTGCCGATGTCGGCCTCGTTGCGGACCAGTCCCAGGCCGCGCACCAGGTACTGTTCGGGGCCCAGGTTGATGTACTGCCCTCCCACCTGGCGGTTGTTGGCTTCGAGCACCTGCATCACGTCGTGGAAGGTGAGGCCGTATTCGATGAGGCGCAGGGGATCGATCACGACCTGGAACTGCCGCTCCTGTCCGCCCCAGGACAGCACGTCGTCCACGCCCGGTGCGGTGCGCAGGATGAGGCGCACGCTCCAGTCCTGCAGCGTGCGCAAATCCATGTCCGTGATGCTCTCCCTGAGCTTCTCGTCGGCGCGTTCCACCGTATACCAGAACACCTGGCCCAGCCCCGAGGTGTTGGGGCCCATCTCCGGCGTGCCGTAGCCCTCCGGGATACGGTCCGCCACCTCCTGCAGGCGTTCCATCACCAGGCGCCGGACGAAATAGATGTCCATGTCATCGTCGAAGTACACCGCGACGTAGGACAGCCCGAACAGCGACACCGAGCGTATTTCCTTGACCCCGGGCAGGCCGGCCATGCCCGACTCGATGGGAAAGGTGAGGAGCTGCTCCACGTCCTCCGCCGCCAGGCCCGGCGACTCGGTGTAGATGTTCACCTGGGTGGGGGTGACATCGGGAAAGGCATCGATGGGGACCGAGGTCACCGCATGCCAGCCCAGTGCGGACACCACCCCGAAGAGGATGATGACCAGGAACTTGTAGCGCAGCGAGACTTCAACCAGCTTGTTCAACATGATGAATGATTCCTGTTCCCGTTGGACCGCGGCTCAGTGCGCGTGGCCCTCGCCCATCTTGGACTTGAGCATGAGCGACTTGATGAGAAAGGCGCCCTTGACCACCACGGTCTCGCCCTCGGCCAGGCCGGCGCGCACGGCGCGCCAGCCGCCACGCGGCGGCCCGGCCTCCACCGGCCGGGGCTCGAACCGATCGTCCTCGAGCACGAACACCGTGGGCTGGCCCTCCATGAAGATCACCGCCGGGGCCGGCACCGCGAGGACCGGTTCGCCTCGCCCCGTCTCCAGGGTCACTTTCACGAACTGGCCCGGATGCAGCAGGTCGCTGCGGTTGTCCACGGCGATGCGCACGGCCTGGGTGCGGGTGGTTTCGTCCAGGACGTGATGGCGCTGGATGACCTTGCCATCGAGCCAGGAAGCGCCGTCGGCACTGACGCGGGCAGGTGCGCCCACCTCGATCCGTGCCGCATCGTCCGGCGACAGCCGGGCCTCGATCCACAGGGTGCGCTCGTCGGCGATCTCGAACAGCACCCGTCCCGGCTCGATCATTTCGCCCACCACGAACTCGTCGCGGATGATGCGGCCGTCCTGCGGTGCCAGCAGGTCGAAGGTGCCGCTGGCGCGGCGGGCGTCGCCGGTCTTGAGCAGGGCGGCGATCTGCTGTTCCGCCATGCCGTAGCCCAGGACCCGGGCGTAGGCCTGCTGGCGGCGGACCTGTGCCGCCACGTAGCGCTTCTCCGAGACCACCTTGCGCCCCAGCTTCTTCACCCGCCGCCACTCGCGGTCGGCCACCAGCAACTCGCCCTGGGCCTCGGCCATTTCCACGCTGGACAACGTCACCAGCCGCTGCCCGGCCTTCACCACGTCGCCCAGCCGGGCATGGCGGGCGATGACCTGGGCCGCAATGCGTGGTGTCACCTGGGCCGTGCGGTAGGCGTTGAGGCGTACTTCGCCGGGGGCGGACACGGTCTTGGCCAGGCGCCGGCGCTCCACTGTTGCCGTGGTGATGCCCATGCGGGCGCGGGCCTGCTCGTCCATGCGCACGAGGCCTTCGCCGCCATGCTCTTCGCCTTCGTGTCCCTCGCCATGCTCACCGTCCTTGTCGTCTTTGTGTTCGCCGTCTTCGTGTTCGCCGCCGTGCCCGGCCCCATCGTGGCTCTCACCGCTGGCATGTGTTTCGCCGGGGGCCGCAGTGCCGGTGGTACCGCCGTCGCAGCCGCTGACGACCAACAGCACGGCAAAAACCAGGGAGAGGAGGGCGGGGATGGAAAATGCGTTTTTCATGTTCAGTTCCGTCCTGTCGTCTGGGCGATGTCGAGCCAGGTGAGAATACGGCCGGTGGCCAGCAGCCAGTCGGCCCAGGCACGCCACAGCCGGCCGCGGAGTTCGATGCCGGCCGCGCGGGTGTCGAGGGTCTGCTGCACCTGGACCAGGTAGTCGGCGGTGCTCATGTCGCCGGCGCGCCACAGGCGTTCCAGCAGGGCGAGCTGACTGCGGATACTGGTCTGTCCGGTGCGCCTCCAGTCGCGCCACGCGCGCCGGGTGAGGCGGTAACGCTCGGCCACCGAAATCAACTGGGCGCGGGCGAGGCGGTAGGCCTGGGCGGCCTCCTTTTCCGCCTGCAGGTACTCGGCGCGGGCCGCATCCACCTCGGCGGAGAATGTGTTGCGCACGTTGAGGGGCAGGGTGACGACAATACCGGTGAGAGATTCCTCGCCCTCCTTGCCCCCGCGCAGGGCAATGGTGGGGTCCCAGGCCCGCTCCGCCTCGCGCAGTTGCACTGTGCCCTGGGCTGCTTCGACCCGGGCGCGCACGGCGCGCACGCGGGGCACCTGGAGCAGAAACGCGTCCACGTCCTCCGGCAGCCGTGCCTCGGGCAGGTCGGCATCGAGGGAAGGGAGCCGCCGGGGCAGCGGGTCGAGCAGGGTCCGCAGTTGCTCGCGCGCCTCCAGCGCATCGGCCCGGGCCGATGCGGCCGTGACGACGGCCTCGTTGAGGGCCAGGCGGGCCAGGTTGAGTTCGGCCGGCCCCAGGTCACCGGCGGCGGCGCGCTCTTCCGCCACCCGCGCGAACTCGTGCATGAGGTCCAGGCGGCGCTGTGCCAGGCGCGCCAGCGCGGCGGCAGTGTCGTGCGCGGCCAGTGACGCCAGCAGGTCACGCGCCAGTGCCTGGAGCTGGTGGCTGGCGGTGGCCTCGGCCGCTTCCAGCAATGCCTGCGCCTCGCGCGTGCGGGCACCCCGCCGGTCTCCCAGGTCGATGCTCTGGCTGAGCTGGACGGTCGAGGTACGGACCCCGCCCGCTTCCTCGGTCTCCAGCTCCAGTTCGGGGTTGTAGACGGCGCGGCTGGCCGCCCGCAGCCGGGCGCGGGCGGCGGCCAGCGCCTCGCGCGCGGCCTCGGCGCGTGGATGGGTACGCAGCACCTCGGCGGCCAGCGCGGACAGTGGCCCCGGCGCGCGTTCCGTTCCTGCCCACAGGGCCGGCGTGGCGAGCATCAGTCCCAGCCACAGGGCCGGGCGAACGAAAAAGACTTGCATGACATCTGAATCCTCGGTCGGTTGCATCGGCGCGCGGGCGGTACCCGCCGCGCGCGGTTCCCTGACGAACCGGACTCAGACGTTGGGTGGCGGCGTGGGAGGTGCCCAGGTGCGCGAGCGAATGGCAGGGTCGGCGCGTGTTCCGGGTGGCTCGAAGCCCCGGGCCACGTTGTGGTAGGAGGACTGCGGAACCATGCCGCTCAGGTGACCGCTGGCATGGCAGAAATGGCAGCAGACCTCGGTGCCTGCTGGAGCCCCGGTGCCATCGCCAGCGGTACTGCAGGCCACGGGAGCACCATGACCGGCCAGCGGAGCATCGGCGGCAAGGTCCACGGCCCAGGCCATATTGACCATGACGATGCAGACCACGAGGCTCTTGGCGATAAGACTCAGCATTGGGAGCCAATCTTGCCTGCCGGCGGCGGGAATGGCAAGGCCGGCGCCGGATGTGCGCATAAGACATATTATGTCAACTTTCCGGCGTCACCGGGCCCCCGCCTGGCGCCGGGCCGTGGCGGGATTCCTGGCCGCCGTGGGGCTGTTGGGCGCCCCGGTCATGGTGTCCGCGGCCGACGCCGGCACCTGGTCGATCGAGCTCGGGCTGGGCGTGCACCCGACCGGCCTCGATGCGCCCGAGGTAAACCTGGACCCCGTGGTGGGCACGGTGGCCTTACGCTACCAGCGCGGGGCCTGGGCCGTGACCCTGGAGCACACCAGCGGGATCACCACCACCGAAAGCGGCATCGGTTTCAACGTTTTGACCGTGCGGCGGCGCTTCGATCTGTGAACTAGATCACGCCCCCGCGCCTCGCGTGGTTTCCCCGTTTGTCCCCACACTGAAAGGCCCCGTGCGGTCTGGCGGGGCGAGGTGGTGATCCGTGCAGTACACCCAAGCCGATCTGCCAGCGCTGGCGCTGTCCGCGCGCCTGGCGTGGCGCTCCCTGCCTGAAGTGCTCGGCGTCGATGCGCGCACCCTGCGCCGGTGGCGCGCCCAGGGACGGGCGCCGGTGGTGGTGGTGCGCTTCCTGGAGGCCCTGGCCGCCGATCTCGGCGGCCGTCATCCCGACTGGGCGGGTTGGCGGCTGTGCGGTGACGGCCTGTTGCGTGACGATGGCGGCAACGCGTTTTCTGTCGGCGACGTGCGCGCCCTGTGGTGGTACCGGGCTTTCATGTTGGACACGGTGGGGCGGCGTTATCTGGGCCGCCTGGCGGAGCGCAGCGCGCCCCACGACGACGGCGACAGGACGGCGCGGGTCTATCCGTTCCCGTTTCCCAGGCGCGAGCGCGGGTGAGCCCGGCGCTCGAACTCCAGCGCCCTGATCCGGTTTTCGTGGTCGCGCTGGCCCTGGCGCAGATAGCGGAGCTCTACCCGGATGGTGGCGATGATGGTGATGCCCCCCACCGCTCCGGTGATGACCCCGGAGATCACCGCTGAGATGATCGCGTGCTCGATCACCGCGCCCTCACCTGCAAGTGCATGTAGAGCCGGTCACCGAACACAAAGGCGAAGGCGGCCAGGGCGCCCTGCTGGGCAAACTCGATAGCGTCCGGTGACATGGCCAGCGCATCCCACCCCCACAGGCTCGCGGCCATCCCCCAGAGCATGACCACGCCGGCGGCGACGTAGCGGAAGGCCGCGCGCAGGTTGGCCACCCATGGCGAGATCGGCCCCGTGGGCCGGTCGAGCTCGGCCAGGGCGCGCAGGCGCTCGGTCTGCGCGGCCATGAGCTCGATCGCCTCGGCCGTGGTCTTGGGCGCCGCGGGCGCGGTCCCGGTCAGCCGCCCTACTCCGGCGCGCACCGCGTCGGCCACCGCCGGCACCAGGGCGGGGACCAGGGCGGTCAACAGGGTCTCCAGCATCACCGCCCCCGCCGGGCCTGGATCCGGCGCAGCGTGTCGGCGATGAGCGCCGCCAGGACCCCGCCCACGGTGGTGATCGCGATGGAGCGCAGGGCGCTCTTGTCCAGCAGTGCCACGGCTCAGGCCCTCGCCCGGATCGCCTGGATCGCCTCGGCCTTGGTGGTGTAGTCCAGGCCCAGGCGCTCGGCCAGCGCGCGCACCTGGTCGGCGGACATGGCCCGGAGCTCGCGGGCGCTGGGGATGGGCACCGCCTGGCCGGTCTCCCGGCGGCGGATAACGGCATAGCGTCGATGCAACCAGCTCATGATCTCGTCCTCAGAAGTCCGGGGGGTGGGGAAAGGTGCCGGATGAGCCCAGGGCGCGCACGTCCTCTTTCACGGCCGCGGGGTCCGGCGGGCTGGGCTCGTCCTGGCGCAGGTTGGGGCACACCACAGGGTTGCGGCGGCTGTCGAACGGGTTATAGCAGAACAGGAGATGCCCCAGATCCTTGAACCGGCCGCCGGTGGTGTCCTGCACCACGGCGGTGACGCCACGGTTGATCACGTTGCGGTCGCTGGCCGGGTTCAGGTCCTCGGTGATGACCCGCTTCGCCCGGCGCAGCACAAACACCGCCGCCAGGACTCCGGCGCCGGCGAGCGCGATCTTGGCCTTGGTGTCAGTCTTCACGCGATACTCTCCAGGTAAAGATCAGGGGCGCCATATTCGGCGATGAGCTGGGACGGTTTGAGCAGCGGCAACTGGGCGTGGGGCCCGTCGAAGGACCTCCAGCGCCCGCCCCACTCGAAGCCCTGGGCCTCGATGATGCGCCCGAGCTCGTCCCAGTCCGATCGCGGCCGGTCCCAGGTCCAGCGGCCCAGCCGGTCCAGAAACACAAAATCCACAGCGAGGCCCCAGGGGTGATAGCTGTAGCGCCAGTCGCGCACGCCGGAGGTGCCACGCTGCATCACCTGCCGTTGTCGGGCCTCGGTGCGCCACCCCTCGAACACCCCCACCCACAGGCCGCGCGGGTTAAAAACCCTGTTCGCCTCGCGCAACACAGCCAGGGCGCGGCGCTTCACCTCGGGATGCAGGTTTTCCCACGACGGGCCGAGACGGGAGAGCTGGGCGCGCACCGCGCCCAGGCGCGAGGCGGCCACGCCAAGCATGGCGGCGACCACAGGCAGGGCGATTAAGGCGGCGCGGCTCACACCTCTTCCCATTCGAAATGCACATACAAACCCTTGTCGGCGGAGTCGTTCCGCACCGCCCAGGAATATCCCTCCTCCAGCACTACCGGATCGGCGCCGATGGTCTCAAACGGTTGATAGGTCTGAAGCCATGGCCCCACCGTGGCCCCAAAGATGCTAGGGAAGGTGGATTGCTGATATTCCACGGACGCCACCGAGGCGGGCGGCGAAGCTTTGGCCAGCTTATTCCATTCCGAGGTGACATTCAGAAACGCGGCGTTGTGATAGCCGAAAGAAATAGTGCCGTAGCTGGTCGTCACCCCATCATTGATTCCGGCCACCGCCCGGCGCACGACCAATTTCTTTCCTGACCCCGGCGGATTGCGTAGCTGGATGGCCGACCATACCGTGCCGGAACCGTTCCCCAGGCGGTAGCCCATATAGAACCGATTGCCGGCGGTGGTCCGCTCCCCGGGCATCGCGTCGATCGGCTGCCCCAGGAGCGTGACGGAGCCCGCCACCTTGGGGACGTTCACCGGCATGTCGGAGAGCGCCACCTGGACGGTCTGCGCGCTGCCGTCGCTGCTGCGGATCTCGATCTGCCCGAAGGCCTCCAGAAACGGGCCGGCGGTAAAGCCGGCCTCCACACCGCGCGCCTCGCCGGTGCGGGAGTGCTTGGCCTTAAAAGTCACGTCCACCGGCGATGAGGCCGCCAGGATACCGAAAAACGTCGCGCGGCCCTCGACGATGGCGGCACCGCCGGCGGGGATGGAATAGTTGCGGATGTCGAGTTTCGACGCCATCAGTTGAACACCCGCGGCAGCACGGTTGCGGCGACGACGCCGGCCACCGCCAGGGCGCCGAGTTGCAATAATCGCTCGTCGTTGCTCTTGCCCTGGGCCTGCACCAGGCGTGCCAGCTCGCCGGTAAAGGCCCGGTTCTGCGCCGTCACCGCGCCCAGCACCTCGGTGGTCTGCTCCCGCCCCGATCGCACCGCCGCGAGCGCCACGTCCCGCGTGGTCTCCAGGGCGTCGGCGCCGAAGTCGGAGGCGAAGCCCAGGGCCTCGCGCACGGCGCCGGCGTCGGTCTCGAAGAACGTCACCCGGGCGCCCTTGCCGGCGGCAATCGCGGGGCCCTGGACCTCAGAAAAGCCCTGGTTGTTGACCTCGTTTATGTTGCGCGTTTCGCTCGAGGAACGCGAGCTGAACAGCCCCATAAATCACCCCTTGCGACGGCGCCCAGACATCACCGCCAGGACCACGGCGCCGGCGATGATGCCGGCGATCACAAGCTGGTTGTTTGCGCCCGGCGGGGCGAAGTTGACCCCGCCGATGGTTGCGGGGCCGATATTGCCGCTCTTGGCGCTGGCGCTGCTCGATGATTGCAGCGCGCCGCCACCAGTCAGCGACTCGAAGCCGAAACCGGGCAGCGCCATGACTACCGAAATCGCCCGGTCAGGAGCGCGAACGTCAGGCCGGCGGCCACCGCCAGGCCCGCCCACTGCCAGGGCGCCAGGCCGCCGGGCACCCTGGGCGTGGACGGTGCCGCCACGGCGGGGGCCTGCCCGGTCCTCACGTCCACCTGATCGGGGATGTTGTTGTCGTCGCTGGGGCGCTCCACGTCGATGAGCCGGGCGCGGCCCACGTCGATGAG
>Ga0256830_1003215_pt1 | contig 10297 bp, 11 predicted proteins | sample 128326metaG_FD_190537 | JGI IMG/M metagenome (GOLD analysis project Ga0256830, IMG submission 190537) | Hydrothermal vent microbial communities from Lau Basin, Pacific Ocean - 128-326 | ecosystem: Environmental > Aquatic > Marine > Hydrothermal vents | place: Pacific Ocean: Lau Basin | collected...
AAATCCCTTTGCACAGAGTAGTCTATATATCTTATATTCCACCACCAGATAAAGATATCTTATATCATTTTTAATACACCAGTGATATACACCTTTATAAAGAAACATGGAGATATTATAGGTGCCGGAGTTACTGACTAATCTTTCATTTCTTGCCTCTTCAGCCACACATAATCTGGAGACCTCTACTGTATCCATCTCTTTTCTGATATGGTATTCTCCATCAACTAACATTGAGAATTCCCTCTCCAGCATAAAAGAGTGTTCTGGCAGAATAAGTCTCAGAAAGGCCAGCAAACTGCTGTTTTCATTAAAGACACCAAAGAAGATGGCGTTTCTGTCATAATCATCTATTTCCAGGAGGTTTTCTGATTTAACCCATCCCAGTTCCTGACAGAATACCCTATGCCTTAGATGATATGCCTGAATCTTCTCATCTTCATGAATGAGATTTTTGACAATAAATTTTCCTTCCTGGATCAGGACAGATGAAAAAGATAACTCACTGGAATGTTTGTCTATTAAACCTCTGTATCCTGTTCCCTCCCCTTCCACGGTATTTTTATTGCTGAAAGGGAACAAAAAAGTCACCTGTCATTTTTGACAGGTGACAAAATTATTATATTTCTAAAATAATACCATACGGAGTTTATAAATGATTAACGTCGTTAAAGAATATAGTATAAGTGGATAGTAAAATAGCAGAATTAGATGAAAAAAGAGCATACAGGAATTTAATTAAAAGTTTTGATTTGGTTACTTTTGAAGTAGTATATAATGAGACAGATTTACTAGTTTCTGCAAAAAGTGATCTAAAAAAGCTAACATTTGAATTAATTAAAAACTACTATAGAGAAGTGGAAAACTATATAAGAAAAAATCCATTATTTGGGAAAAGTTTTTTTCCCATAGAAGTAGAAGATGAGGCGCCAGAGATAGTTAAAAAAATGTCTGTTGCTGGCAAAATTGCAGATGTGGGACCAATGGCTGCAGTAGCAGGAACCATTGCTGAATTCGTTGGTCGAGACTTATTAAAGTTTACAGATGAAGTTATAGTCGAAAATGGTGGAGATATATTTATGCAGACTTTAAAAGATAGAGTGATAAGTATTTATGCAGGGAACTCAGAAATTACTTATAAGGTAGGCATTAGAATAAATCGTAAAAGCTCTCCTTGTGGTATATGCACATCAAGTGGAGTAATAGGACATTCTTTCAGTTTTGGTAAAGCAGATGCAGCAGTAGTAGTGAGCGAATCTGCCGCCATAGCTGACGCTTTTGCCACAGCTATAGGAAATATAGTAAAAACAGAAAAAGATATAAAAATTGCAATAGACTTTGCCAAAACAAAAAAATCTATCAGGGGTGTAATTATCATTATAGAAGATAAAATAGGCATATACGGAGACATAGAGGTTGTTAATCTGCACGGCCAGAGTGATAAAAGAATGTACTCAGGTCAATACAACTCTAACTTTGATTCTAAGAAAAATTATTAGTCAGAGGAGGGAATTAAGATGGCGAAGCTTACATTTTCCAGTCTTATCTCGAGTAGATTCAAATTACCAGAAAAAGAAATCGATGTTCCTGCTAATACCTTAGAGGAACTATTTGAAAGATTAGAGGATAATGCAAATGGCCTAAAGGAGTTTATATTTATTGAACGAGGAGTAGTTAATCCATTTTGTGCTATCTTTTTAAATAATAAGAAGATTGAAGGAGACTGTCTCAATATTACACTAAACAAAAATGACAATATAATGATTCTGAACATGATTGCAGGAGGCTGAGAAATGGCCATTAGTCGGATAACTGATAAGCTGGAAAAGCTCTATTTTACAAGAAATCTCTTTTCTGAAATCGTAAATACTTGTAAACAGCATTATCCACAGTATACGAGAGGATTGATTACCTCAAAAGGAAATCCTATGGAACCGACTAAAGTTTATTTTTTTGAAGATAATTTGCGATCAAAAGATGATGTTTTTGAAGAATATTTTGAAAAATTTGGCCCTTATTATAAAAAACATAAAGGATTTGTAACTAATCCCACGGAGTTAGTCACTATAGAAAATGAAATCAGCAGGAATAAAGAAACTATCTGTGGTATTTTTCATGTTCATATCGATTTTCCTGCGTGTCCAACCAAACTGGATATTGAAACATTTTCTCAAACAGTTTTGGACACTGAAAATATTTGGTATCTAATTATTTCTTTTTTAATACCAGAGGAACTAGATGTTCGAGCCTTTTGGATTAACAATAAGCTCATACGAGAGATAGAAATTATCATAAAAGAAGTAGGAGAATAATTATGGAGCAAATCAGAACTATCGATGAAATAAATTCAAAAATTTCAAAAGGAAAGGCAGTAGTTATTGGAGTAGATGAGTTTAAAAAAATTTGTGAAACCGAGGGAGTAGAAAAGGCTGCAGAGAGAATAGATGTTGTCACATGTGCTACTTTTAGCCCAACTTGTGGAACAGGGATGATAATGAATTTGGGCCATACGAATCCTCCTATAAAGTTTAAAGAGGCATATTTTAATAATGTAAGGGCTTATACGGGCTTTACATCTGTAGATGCCTATATAGGAAGCGATCAGCCAAATGAAGATAATGAGATAAATATCAATTATGCTGGCGCACATGTTATGGAAGATTTGCTAAATAATAAAACAGTTCATTTTAGAGGGATTGGCTTTGGCTCAGAATGTCATAGTTATCCTAGAGAAGAAGTGGAGACATACATAACCTTAAATGATATAAATGAAGCATTTTTTATAGCACATCGCTTTTGTGTGCAAAAAGGTAGCGGATATGTAAATTCTTCTTCTAAGACATTGGGTACATATAAAGGGATTGTATTGCCTTTCTTCGGTAACTGTGTCTATACAGGCACGGGAGAATTGAATCCTTTAATTAATGACATAGATGGTGAGGTCATTGGAATTGGAACAAGGATTTTATTGTCAGGTGCTCAAGGTTATATTATTGGTGAGGGCACTCAACATGATCCAGAAAAAACTGCATCATCAACCATGTTACGTTGCCGTTTCAGGGATATAAAGCCAGAGTATTTTAGAGCTGTTGTGTTCGAGAATTATTCATCTTCCCTTTATATCGGATTGGCAGTCCCTATCCCAATTTTAAACTTGAAGATAGCTAAGAATTGCGCAATTAGGGATTATGAGATACAAACTGTAATTAAAGATGCAGCAGACCAAGAACACTGGGATGGAGAAAAAACTGTAATTTGTAAAGTTAATTATCACGAATTAAAAAGTGGTAAAATAAAATTGCCTAACGGGAAAACTGTTGTATCTTCAAGCGTTTCAAGTATAGTAATGGCAAAGAAATTAATGAGAGAATTAATCCAGCAAATAAATGATAAAAAGTTTTATTTAACACCCTGCTTAGAAAGATTGCCACGGTCACCATATAAGAGTCTAAAGCCTATGAAAATTACAAAGCAAAATTTAAATGGAGACGGATTACGATGATAAGAAAAAAAGTATATAATGGGATTATTAGGTGTGTTGGGTGTGGTTACTGCGTTGGACTTTGTCCAGTAGAAGCAATAATATTTACAGAGAAAGGAATTGCATTTGCCCATGAAAAATGCAGGTATCCTTTCTGCCAAAATTGTTTAACAAAGTGCCACGTTAGAGCACTTGAGGTTTATAGGAGGGAGGAAGTACAAAAATGATAAAAGAACCATATTTTTATTATAAAGGTAAAAAATTTATGGTTGAAAATATTAGTGTGGAAGAAATAATTAACAAAGTCGGTACACCTGCTTATATTTATAGTAGTAATTTTTTTAAGGAGCAATTGTCTCTGCTAAGAGCGGCTTTTCAAGAAGTTTCCAACATTATTTGTTTCTCTTTAAAGGTTTGTCATAACATCAATGTAATTAAGTTTTTTGTAAATAATGGTTGCGGTTTGGATATAGTATCTGGCGGAGAATTATTCAGGGCATTGAAGTCAGGCGTAGACCCAAAGAAAGTAGTATATTCAGGCGTGGCTAAAACAGAACAAGAAATAAAAGAGGCTATTAATGCGGATATTTTGATGTTTAACGTAGAGTCTGAAGATGAATTGGGAAGGATTAACCAAATAGGTAACTCTTTAAATAAGAAGGTTCCTATTGCAATAAGAGTAAACCCAAATATTGATGCAAAAACACACCCATACATTACAACAGGGATGAGGAAGAATAAATTTGGCATAGACCATGAGCTGGTTCTACCTGTTTATAGAAAGGCGAATGATATGAAAAATATAGAGGTTATAGGAATTGATTGCCATATCGGCTCACAATTATTGGATGTTATGCCTTACCATGAAGCATCGCGTATTATAGCTAGTTACGTTAAAACATTGAGAGATGAAGGGATTCAAATAAAATATGTTGATATGGGAGGGGGTCTCGGTATCCCATATAAAGAAGACGATCCAGTTGTTTCTTGCAAAGAATATGCAAAAGCCATTACAGAACCTTTTTCTGATATACCAGATTTAACTTTTATTTTAGAGCCGGGAAGGTTTTTAACTGCACAGGGAGGAATATTAGTAACTAGAGTTCAGTACATTAAGGAAAATTCGGCTAAAAAAAGGTTTGTTATAGTTGACACAGGTATGCATCATTTAATACGACCGTCATTGTATCATGGATTTCACGGGGTTGTTCCAGTGGAACGGAAATCTAATAAAAAAATAAAAGTTGATGTAGTTGGTCCTATTTGTGAAAGTACAGATTTTTTGGCGAAAGAATATCTATTAGAAGAAGTATTTCAGAATGATTTATTAGCAATTACAGATACCGGTGCTTATGGTATTGTGCTATCTTCTTATTACAATTCGCATCCTTCACCAGTCGAAGTGTTAGTCAATGGAGCGGACTTTAAAATTATAAGAAAAAGAGGAACCTATAAAGACATGCTTATCAATGAGATAAATACAGAGTGAGGGGTAAGATATGTTTATAATTAATCCTATTAGATTAGGTAAAGGATTAAGACCAAAAAGTATGTATACTTATTTAAATAATTATGAGGAGAGGGTTTCTATTTTCTATGGTATTTATCTAATACAGAATGGGAAATACAATATTTTAGTTGACACAGGTGTAGATTCTAAAGAGTATTCTAGATTTTCGCCTCGTCATTTCGAAGATGTTAAAACTATATCTCAAGGACTGCTTGATTTTGGATTAAACACAAATGACATCAACTTTATTATTCAAACCCATTTGCATTTTGACCATACCGCATTTTTGAAAAATTTCCCAAATGTTAAGAAATATCTACAGAAAAAGGAGTTAGAATATGCTCTTAACCCGCACTCCCTTTTCAAGAATTTATACTATAAACCATATTTTGAAGATGTAGAATTTGAATTGATTGATGGAGATAGAAATATATTACCTGGGTTAGATGTTATTTTTCTGCCCGGGCATTCTCCTGGTTGTCAGGGTGTTCTGGTAGAAACTAAAATGGGTAAAGTTGCATTAACTGGATTTTGTTGCATTACGAATAATTTTGTACAAAATGATAATAAAAAGACTCTTATTATCCCCACTTATCATGAAAATCCATTTTTAGCCTATGAAAGTATGCAGAAGATAAAACAGATTGCTGATTACGTTTACCCCATTCATGAGGCAGAACTAGTCAAAGTATAAACAACTTTTAATATAGAGGATGTGTTTACTATGTATAATTCGTATACCTTTTTATTTGTTAATTATAGTGGCTATCCGGAGTACATGGAATACTTGTACATGGAAAATGGCCTATCATATTTGTGTTCACTGCTAAAAAAGAATGGACATAAATGTATTATTTTGGACTACGTGACGTTAAGCATTGCTGAGAGATTGTATCCCAGCGAATATATGACTGATATAACTAAGCTAAGAGGAATAGCTTTAAATAACATTATAAAATACAAATCTATTCCTTCTGATTTGTTGAAAGAAATTAGCGAACTGGAGGGATTAATTGATGAAAGAAACAGGAGGGTTGTGGATGAGATATTAAAGGAGATAATTTCGTATATAAGAGAGATGCGTGTAGATTGTGTAGGTTTTAAGCTATGGAGTCAACCTTCATTAAAGGATACTTTTTATATGGTCAAGGAGATAAGAAGGACTTTCCCTAAGTTGCTTATAGTTGGTGGCGGACCTCATGTTGATTTTTTCAAGGAAAATATTTATGAAGACACCGGAGATATTTTTGATTTTTTAGTATATGGTGACGGTGAAATTGCAGTGAATTTAATCCCAAAATATTTAGATGGCTTAATTACTTTAGAAGAAATACCAAACATTGTTTATAAAAAGAATGGCAAAATCATTAGTAACCCTGAACAAAGAGTTGAAAAATTGGCTTATGATGTTAATGTTGATTTTGATGAAGATACGTATTGGGGAATTAATAAACTAGATGAGAAAGTTAGACTTATACCTCTCGAAAATGCTCGCGGTTGTAATTTCAATTGTGGTTTTTGTATCCACCCCATAAAAAGTGGCCGTTACAGAGAAAAAGATCCAGAAGCATTTATTGAAGAAGTTTACTTCTTGAAAGAAAGATACGGCTTTATAAATTTTTATGCGGTGGGCTCAAACACAAGTCATAAAAATTGCATTGAAAATCTTAAGAAGGTATATGAACGGGGTAATGAAGTTATTTTATCATTTTTTCAATCAACAAGAGACTTTGATTTAAGCAACGAATTTTTTCTTAAAGATGCTAACGTTGGATTTTTTTGGATAGGCGTGGAAACCTCTTCTCAAAAAATAAATCAGTCAGTAATCATTAACGGTAAACAAGTTTCAAAGGTGGAGGCTGTTTGTCTATTACTAAAGCAACTGGGAATACGTGCCTATACTAGTTATATTTATCCATTACCTGGCAGTAATGAAGAACTTGCTGATGAGACATTAAAAATGATGCAGAAGCTCAATTCTGAGTGGGTTGTTATTTATCCGCCTTTAATACAACCACGCACACCATGGTTTAGAGGAACAAGTAAACACATTAAGTTTGTTGATAAAAAGGCATTTGTTTTTGCAAGTATGTATGGAATAGATGAGATTGAAAATAAGGTTTTACCTAGAATCATAACGGATGATGTGTTGGCAGAGTCTGTTTTAATAAATGGGAAGACTTACAGAGAGATTTACTATGAATATCTTATTTTTAAGAATCGGTATAACAGTGACAATCCAGTATTTGCACACGAGTATACTATTAAGGAGTTAGATCTAAGCCTAAGAAGAAATTGGCTTTATTCTATTACGGATAAAATGACTAATTCTGTAATGAGGGCTTTAACTCATGGAGAATTTGATCGGGCTAGAAAAGATTTGAAAAGCTACAACTTATTCTGTACATCAGGTTCTTTATTAAAAAATTGAGAAGCATATTTCCCCTATAGATTTTCTGCATGCTATACAGTAAAGATAAAATTATGACCAGTAATATAAAGTGGGCAACGGAAGAAGTAGTTAGAGAGGGAGCAGAGTTAATGCGGAATGGTGAGGTGATTGTTTTTGGTTCACCAGGTGTTTATGTGCTATGTTGTGACCCATTCAATAAGAAAAGCGTTGAGAAAATATGTAGACTTAAACAAAGAGATATAAGTAAGTCCTTCCAAGTAGGAATTGCCCCAGAAGATGTTGATAAATATGCCAATGTTAACCCTTGGCAAAAATCTATCATTTCAGCATTATTGCCAGACACGATATCATTCATAGTTCCTAATCGCACATTCCCTTCGTTTGTTGCCAATGTTTCTTTAAATACAATTTGTGTTGTATGGATGGATAATTGGGTAATGCAAGGTCTGTATAAATATTTTGGAGGACCTTACATTGGAACTTCTGCTAATTGTAGTGGCAAAGAACCGCCTGTAACAGTGCAGCAAGCTTTTAATTATTTTGGTAACAAAGTTCCATTGTATATTGATAGTGGACCGACACGTTTTGGCGTTGCTAATACAATAATTGATTTAACTACGAAGCCAATTAGATGCATTAGGGAAGGGAGGTATTCGCTTGAGGATATAAAAAATATGATAAAAGCCAAAGGGATAGAATGTGAGTAATAGTGTTTGGTAAAAGGAATTTTTATGGTAGATAATAAAATATGGACAGAGGATTTTCTTGGGCTTATTTTTCTTGCCGTGATTTGCAATATGGGTGTGAGTTTACTTATTCCCATTATACCATTGCTTATGAAATCTTATGGTTTTTCAACACAACAGATGTCAGCAGTCTTTTTTGCCCAAGTTTTGGCACGGTTTCTTTCCGCTAATATCGCAGGATATTTATTAACAAGAATTAATAGCTATAAAGTTCTTTGGGGGGCATTGGGGATTTATATACCTGTTATGGCGTGTTTTCCATTTGTGAGAACTTTTCCACCGTTTGTTATTCTAAGGGCATGCGAAGGTATTTTTGAAGGACTTGGCATTGTTTCAATAAATAATTTAGTTATTAGCTTATCAACAAAAGATGACCGTGGTCCGAAAATGGGGTACTTCACTGCTGCCTTCGGGTTAGGTTTTATTCTGGGTCCACCTTTTGGGGCATTTGCATATGGAGTAGCTAAGCAATTCGGTTTATTTTGGTCCACGGGAAGCTTGGCTTTGATCGGGTTTATTTGGCTTATCTTTAAACATCGATTATTTAGTCATGTTTGCGAAATAGACCCGTCTAAGACACCAAAAAATATATTTCAAAGTTATGATAAAACATTTATTAGGATATTACCTTTTTATTCTCCTTTGGTATTGAGGCGTGTTTTGCTTCTCTCATTTGCTATATTGCTTCCTTTGTATTTAAATGAATTGTATAACCTGCCAGCGACGAAAATTGCTTTTTATTTTACTGGCTCAGCTATTATTACAACATCACTTATGCCTTTTACAGGGAAAATATTGAATGGCACACTTTGCAAATGGAAAGTAATAGTTGCATTATTAGTCATGGGTTTCTGTGTATTAGGTTTTGGTTTTGTGTCTAACCCTATATCCTTTACTATTCTTTATATAATTGAAACAGTTGCATTTAGTTTTCTAATACCTGGCGTTATGAAGCTGTTTGGTGATATCATTGAAGCTCATCCAAAGAGAGGCCAGATACTGGGAGCAGGAACAGGTCTTGCAGAATTATCTGCCGTGTTTGTTCCTATAACGGTTCTTCCCCTTTACAAAATTAATTATATGTTGCCGTGGATTTTATTGAGCAGTTTAGCCTTGAGTGCTTCTATCCCTTTCTGGAAGTTTAGACATGGGTATGTATTTAATGATGAATAAATATGAGTGGAGTGGACGATGGCAAAAAATTCCTGCAAACTTTTGGTTATTTATCATTCTATTATTAATTTTTTTGTTTATTTTTAACAGCATTTTTTTAACAAATAGTGCATTTTCAGATTGCGAAGAAACTTCCATTGTTGAAAGTAAGGAAACAAAAGGCTCTGCCTGTAAAGAAACTGATAAAGCTATTAGTAAAAAATACTTTAATATTAATAGATTACAATATAAACATTCTTTTAAGAACGGAGACAATATATTTTCAGAGACAAGCAATATTGTTTTTCCCAATAAATTCTTCCTATTTGCTCATTTTGAATTTGTTGATAACGGATATCATTTTTTAGAAATATATACAGGGAAACCATTCTTTAAGGATCATATTTTGTGGAAAAGTTTTGGTTGGGCAGCGAGAACGGAATCTGAAAAAGATAAAAAAACCATATATAGTCTCGGAACCATATGGTATATTTCAGACACTCCCGCCATAGATGAGTTGCTCAAAAAGATAGAATTTAAAAGTTTTTTAGAAGTTTTCTTTATCAAATCAAATAATGACAGGGGGTCTATAGACCTTTTCCATCATTATAATTTCCCAATCTTTAAAAGTTTATATCTAAGAGGTTATAATCGCGTTTTTTTCGATACAAATAAGGGAACGTTATTTTATGCAGTTCAGGACATAATTTACCCACTAACAAACCATATAGATGTTTATTTACGGCATGATTATCAAAATGTAGACGGTTTTCAGAATAGAAGTAAAGGTACAGAGTTTTCGGTTGGTACGAGATACAATTTTAGTTTTTAAGCCTCTGCCCACATTCAGCCTTAACGTGTAAAGCTTTAGGGAGATTTCAGTAATTCTCAGAATAAGTGAAAGGACAGTTAATTTTCATATAAACAATATCAAGCAGAAACTTGAAGCTGTAAGCAGAACTCATGCCCTGGCGATTGCCATTGAGCAGGGCTTG
>Ga0256830_1003216_pt1 | contig 10297 bp, 6 predicted proteins | sample 128326metaG_FD_190537 | JGI IMG/M metagenome (GOLD analysis project Ga0256830, IMG submission 190537) | Hydrothermal vent microbial communities from Lau Basin, Pacific Ocean - 128-326 | ecosystem: Environmental > Aquatic > Marine > Hydrothermal vents | place: Pacific Ocean: Lau Basin | collected...
TGTGGCGGGCCAAATGGAGGAAGCTGCAATGCCCATGGTGGCGGAAAAGCGAGCCGGCAATATGTACATGCACGAAACAGTTGGTTAATGGTTTACCCCGAGGTGCTCGACTCGGGGAAGAAGGAGAGTTTTCTTTGCGCGCCTCGGGTGATTATTTTTTTGTCTCGCGGGGTGAGATGCAGGCACGTTGCCGCCATCGATCACGGGGTGGGAGACGTGCCGGGTGCGGGTCGCAATGCCGGCGACGGGCCTTGGGAAAGGAGACCGTCATGTTACCGATGCAGACAGTTTTCAAGACCATGGTTGTTTCCGGGCTGGTGCTATTGCTGAGTGGTTGCCTGCATGGAGAGCGGGACGATTACCGCGGCTCTACTTTTGAATCCCAAGATCGGAGTTGGGGGAGAGCAAGCGAGCTGGAAACCCTCGACGGCAGCCCGGCGCCGTAGCGCCGGGTCTATTTCACCGCTTCACCGCTGGCTTGCAGGTCGGCGTGATACGACGAGCGCACCATCGGCCCGCTGGCGACGTTGGAAAAACCCAGCTCGCGGGCGATGTGGGCCAGGCGGTCGAATTCCTCCGGTGGCACGAAGCGGTCCACCGCGAGGTGGCTGAGGCTGGGCTGCAGGTACTGGCCCAGGGTGAGCATGTCGCAGCCGTGGGCGCGCAGGTCCCTGAGTACCTCCACCACCTCGTCGAAGCTTTCGCCGAGGCCCAGCATCAGCCCGGACTTGGTGGGCACGTCCGGGTACATCTCCTTGAAGCGCTGCAGCAGGGTCAGTGACCACCGGTAGTCCGCGCCGGGGCGGATCTTCTTGTACAGGCGTGGCACGTTCTCCAGGTTGTGGTTGAACACGTCCGGCGGGGCCTTGGCCATGATCTCCAGTGCGATGTCCATGCGACCGCGGAAGTCCGGCACGAGGATTTCGATTTTGGTTTGCGGCGAGGCCTCACGCACCGCGCGGATACACTCCATGAAATGTCCGGCGCCACCGTCGCGCAGGTCGTCGCGGTCCACCGAGGTGATCACCACGTACTTCAGCTTCAGCAGGGCTATGGTGGCCGCGAGGTTTTGCGGCTCATCGCTGTCCAGCGGCAGGGGCCGGCCATGGGCCACGTCGCAGAACGGGCAGCGGCGGGTGCAGATGTCGCCCATGATCATGAAGGTCGCGGTGCCGTGACTGAAGCATTCACCGAGGTTCGGACAGGCGGCCTCTTCGCAGACCGTGTGCAGCCTGTGCTCGCGCAGCAGGGTCTTCACGCGCTGGGCCTCGGCGCTGGTGGGCGCCTTGGCGCGGATCCAGCGCGGCTTGCGTTTCATCTCGGTGGAGGGTTCAACCTTGATCGGGATGCGGGCGACCTTTTCAGCGCCGCGCAGCGGGACGCCGCGTTCGACGGGTTTGCCGGGTTTGTTCATGGGATCGTAACCATTGCCGAAAGGGCGCCGATTATACACCGTTGTTCCGGCTGGGCGGGTCGTAGCGCCGGGTGACCAGGATCAGCGGCAGGGCCAGCGCCGCGCCGGCGGCGATGGAGGCCAGGTCCAGCGGGTCGAATCGCCCAGCCAGGAAGTAACCGGCGGTGTTGTCCAGCACCGGCACGCGGTCGAACCAGGCCGGCGTCCAGCGCGCCAGCGTGGGGGCGACGGCCGGGTGCTGGCCGATTTCGAAGGCTCCATCCACCAGCAGCCAGCCGGCGCTGATGGCCAGCGCGCCACGCCGGCCCACGCGCAGCAGCGCGGCGGTCAGCAGGCAGAAGGCCAGTACATGCAGGAAGGTGGGCAGGTGCTGGCCGAGGGCGCCGAAGCTGCCATGGAGTTGCGCGGGCAGGTCGAGGTCGTCCGGCAGGAAGTAGGTGCGGGCCGCGGGGCGGTCCAGCGCATAGACCAGTACGCCCAGCGCCAATGCGGCGAGTCCGAGATACAGGCGGGCCGGGTTGAAATAGTGGCTTCGGAACATGGCGCTGGCAGGTGGCGATCGGGTTGCTGGTGGCAGGGGCTTTCGCGGAGTATCCGAAACCGTCGTCTTGAATATCCGAAACTGTTGTTGTATAGCTTTGAGGGCGTGAGGGGGACATGTTCTCACAGCGGGTTCAGGCAGGCGATAGCAAAGTCTCAATTCCGTGGGGCAACGGACGTCAGCCCGCAAAATGCGGTGACTGAGCGGCGGCGCCGACGCGGCGAAGAATAAAAGTCGTTCACTACAGAGGGAGTTGTCATGGGTATTTCTGCGCCAAGGGTTCGTTACTACCTTCAGGGACTGGGAGTGATCTCGGTGTTTCTGCTGGGCCTGTTGAGCATCATAGCCACCGGTGACGGCGGGGGTGGAAACGACGGCGGCCCCGGCACGACCCCGGGCAAGGTGACCATCACCGGTACCGTGAAGGGCAATGCGGGCCTGCCGGAGGTGACCGTGTCGGCCGGTGGCGAGACCACCACCACGGATGCCAACGGGTTCTACGAGCTGCCCGATGTGCCGGTTCCCGGTGGTGACGGCCTGCTGGTGCTGACCTATGAGAAGACTGGCTACGCGACCTTCCAGCGCACCCTGCCGGTCGCTGCCGGCGAAACCTACTCGGTGGTCGCCAACCTGCTGCAGTATCACTTCAACCAGACCATCGACGCCACGCAGGCCAACGACCTCACGGTGCTGGACCCGGCCAATACGAGCGGCCCGGCGCTGGCCCAGCTGTCCTTCCCGGCCGGCAGCCTGGCGGCCAGCGGCAACGTGACCGTCGACGTGGCCGTGGGTGACCCCACCACCGAGGATGGGCGCGCGATCTTCCCCGGCGACTACATGGCCGCCAGCAGCGCGGGCGGCAGCGCCGATACGCCGCTGGAGAGCATCGCATTCACCGAGATCACCGTGACCGACGCCGATGGCAACGAGCTTACCCAGCTCAATGAGCCGGCCACGGTGACGGTGCGCCTGCCCGATGCGTTGCAGACCGTGTACTCGGCCGGTGACACGATTCCATGGTGGTCCTACGACGAGACCTCGGCCACCTGGGTGCGTGAGGACGCCGACCCCGCCACAGCGGATCTCGATGATGCGCAGGTGATCGACCTGAACAACGATGGCGTGCTCTACGCCCAGGCCAAGGTGACTCACTTCACCTGGTGGAACGTGGACAAGCCGATGAACCAGCATGCCTGTCTGTGTACAACCGTGGTGGGCGGCAACGGTGAACCGGCGCAGGGCGCCCGCCTGCTCGCGGAGGGCGTGACCTACTACGGGGTATCGCGGCCCGCGCGCACCGATGCCGATGGCCGTGGCTGCGTGACGGTCAAGCGCAGCATGAACGGTGCAACCGAACGGATAAAGCTGTACGTCGAGGGCGGTGGCGTCAGCTTCTACTATGACGTCACCGATGCCGGCGAGGGCGACGTGGCGCTGGACGAGATATTTACGCCCACCACCGAGGGCAGCACGATCTACGACACCGGCCAATGCGTGGACCTGGCCAACAACATCGAGCGTCGCTTCGATGGTGTGATCAGGGGTACCGTCACCTACGAGTCGACCGGCGCGCCGGCGGCGGACTTCAGCATCCTGACCGATTTCGGGGCATCGGCCGTTACCGGCGCCGATGGAACATACAGCATCGACGTGCCGGTAGGGGTGCCGGTGTCGCTGTTCGCGGTGGGCCTGGTCGGCCAGACCGTCACGGTGGCCGACACCACGCCGGTCACGGTGGACTTCGTGATCCCCAATCGCGCGCCGGTGATCAACAGCTTCACCCGGTCGCCGAGCGGCGGTGTGAACAGTGGCGACACGGTCACCCTGAACGTTTCCGCGTCCGACCCCGACGGCGACAACATAAGCTATGCGTGGAGTGCCACCGCGGGCAGCCTGGACCGTACCGATGCCACGTCTGTGGTGTGGACGGCCCCGGCCACCGGCTCGGGCACCGCAGAGGTGACCGTGGTGGTCAGTGATGCGCTGGGCGCGCAGACCAGCCGCACCGCTACCATCGTCTACACCGAGGTCGCGCAGCCGGGCAGCCGCTTGAGCTTCGTGATCAAGGACCAGCCGCGCAGTGATCAGCCGGTCAGTGGCGTTACCGTCGCGGTCTACAATGCGGACGACACGACCATCGCGCAGACGCTGACCAGCGACGCCAGCGGCGTAGTGGACTTTGGCGATATCGGGCGCTCGCGTGCCACGGTCACCATCGCCTACGTAGATGGCATGGGGAACCGCATCATCGAGACCTACGTCGGCATTCCGGTGGGGCAGAACATGGTCTACTACCTCGATGACGGCTCGGATCGCGATTACCTCGACATCGGCACCCCCGTCGCCTCCGTGAATGTGGCCCTGAGCGATGTCCCACAGGGTGCCGCCTTTACCATGGTTTCCCCGCTGGGGAGCTTCTTGACCGGCCCCGGAACAATAACCAACGTGCAGGTTGGCAGCGCACATCTGCAGGGGGACGGCAACCTGAGCCTGCTGGGCCAGAGCTTCAATCAGGACTCGCCGCCGGCGCTGATCGGCTACGGTTACCTGCTGGACCAGGCGGTGACCGAAGGGGCCAACTACGCCCTGTCGCTGGCCACCGCCCCGACCACGCTGGGCTGGACCACCAGCCCCGCCGGTAACCTGAGCGTGATGCAGATATCCGGCAAGCGAAATGGCGTCGAATATGACCTGACCGGGATGCAGGCGCCCCAGGCCTCCTCGGGCACGCTGCCCTACGCCAGCGAGTTCCCGGTGGATTACTACAGGATCCTCGCGACGCAGTACGCGAGCCAGGGCAACATGCAGATACTGGTCAGCGATGAGCGCTTCGACACCCTGGCGCAGACGGTACAGATCACAATGCCGGACTACGCGATCAGCGGCTTCGGGTACACCGACACCACCCGCAGTTACAGCTGGCAGATCGCCGGTACCACCGAGAAGGACGTGATCACGCTCGATATCGTGGTGCCCGACATCAATTTCGAGACCATGACGGAATGGACCGTGGTCCTGCCGCCAGATCGCACCAGCTGGACGTTGATCGACCTGCCCGCACCGGCGAGCACCTGGGTGGATACCACCGACACATCCACGCTTAACGACGACGAGAGCGTGAGCGTCTGCGACGTGGACGTGGGCAGCGGCATGGACGACCTGTGGCTGTATTTCGTCAACGGCGGTTCGAGTGACGGGATAGGATACACCCGTTGTGCCGAGCTTCCGATCTCGTTCCAGGTCGGGCTCGGCAGCACCGCCACCCGGGCCACGGCGGACGGCGCCGGTGACGCGGCGCGCGTGTCGAAGCCACGGGTTCTGTCACGCCTGCGCCGGCGTTGACCGGCCAGCGGCAGCACCCCGCGGGGGCGGCCTTCGGGTCGCCCCTTTTTCGTTACCGCTTCAACTGTACGAAAGACTTGCCAAAACCGATGCGAAGCCTGCGATGGACAGCCGTGGCCCTGATGCTGTGGCCGCTTCCATTACCCGTCTGGGCCACGGCGATCGTATCGCCCGCCCAGGGTCCGGCCTATGTCGCCGGCGAGTTGCTGGTCAGGTTTGTTGGTGATGCCACCAGCCCGCGCAAGCGGCTGGCCGGGGTAACGGCGAAGCGGCTCGGGAAAAGCAGCGTCCACTTGTTGCACCTGCCGGCAGGGCTGACGGTGGCGCAGGCCCTGCAGCACTACCGCAACGACCCGGCAGTGGCCTACGCCGAGCCGAACTACATCGTGCGCAAGGCGCTGGTGCCGGACGATTCACGTTATGCCGAGCAATGGGCGCCGCCGCTGATGCGTTTACCGGAAGCCTGGGACATCACCACCGGTGACAACGCCACCGTTATTGCCATCGTCGATACCGGCATCGACTATGGCCACGAGGACCTGGCCGACAACGTCTGGGTCAACTCCCTGGAACAGGCCGGCGTGGCCGGTGTCGACGACGACGGCAATGGCTATGTGGACGATATTTATGGTTATGCCTTCGGAGACAATTACGGTTATCCATTCGCCGCCAAGGAGCTGGGCCAGGATGGGTACGCACTGGCCAGCGGCCGTGATCACAATGACCCACGCGACGACGACGAATACGAGTCCCATGGCACCCACGTTGCCGGGGTGGCGGCCGCGGTAGGCAACAACGGCATAGGGGTCAGCGGCGTTGCCGGGCAGGCGCGGCTGATGGCGGTGAAGGCACTGCATGGTCCGGATGGCATCGGCACCACGCGGGATGTCGCCATGGGAATCCGCTACGCGGCGGACAACGGTGCACGGGTGATCAATCTCAGCCTGAGCCTCGGCGGATACAGCCGGACCCTGGCCGATGCCGTGGATTACGCGGACCGGCGCGGCGTACTGGTGATCACCGCGGCGGGCAACGCCGGCGTCGATCTCAGCAACAGCGCCGGCATGCCCGCCGCCCTGCGCAACGCGAACAACATCACCGTCGCCGCGTCCACTGCCAGCGACCGGCTTGCCGGCTATTCCAGCTATGGCCGCTTTCACGTGGACCTGGCCGCCCCCGGGGGGGATGGCCAGTCGAACCACGGCGGCATACTCAGTACGCGCTGGTCCGGCGTAGGGTCGGGGCTCTATGGCAGCCTGTCCGGCACATCCATGGCCACGCCGCAGGTGGCCGGCCTGGCGGCCCTGGTGTGGGCCGTCTATCCCGGCCTCGATCACTACCGGGTCAAGGCGCGCATCCTCAACGGGGTCGCACCGTTGGCCGGCCTAGGAACGCGGCTGATCACCGGCGGGCGCGCCGACGCATTCCGCGCCCTGACCCTCCCCGAGCTGCCGGCGATATTCGATCTGAGCGCTACGCGCCTGTCCGCCGGTGGCCGTGTGACCATTCGCGGCGTCAACTTCGGCGTCAGCGAAGGCAGCGCGAGTCTCGATGGTCAGTCGTTGGCCGTGGTGCGCTGGCAACCCGATGGCCGGGCCGTGGAGATCCAGACGCCATCTTGCGGGCTCGGCGGCCGGCTGCGGGTGAACGATGACGGTAGCGGTTTTCCGATCGAACTGGAACAGTTGCCGGTGGTCACCATTGCGGCCCCGGTCGAGGTTGCCGACGCCCCCTACACGCTGCGCCTGGAGGCGCTGGCCTCGGATCCCAACGGCCAGGTGGTGCAGTACGAGTGGGACACGGACGGAAAAGGTTTTCGCCCACCGCAGACCGGCGCCGGCCTGGTTGCCGGCTTTCCCGCCGCGGGCAGCTACACGGTGCGCGTTCGCGTGACAGACGATTGCGGTTATACCGCCAGTGCAGTTCGCGCGGTCACGATAGGCGAGCCGGCCAGGCCGGCGGCGTCCGACAGTCGGTGTTTCATCGCCACCGCGGCCTGGGGCTCCAGCCTGCACCCGCGGGTGCAGGCATTGCGCGAGTTTCGTGACCGCTACCTGATGGGTAACCCGCTGGGTCGTGCGCTGGTCGAGGGCTACTACCGCTGGAGCCCGCCGCTGGCGGATGCGATTCGGCGCAGCCCGCTGCTGCGTCGGCTCACGGTCGCGATACTGACGCCGCTGGTAGCCGGCGCCGAATGGCTGATGAGCCGGCCCGCCGCGCCGGCCCGGGACGATGGGCCGATGCCGGCATTGGTACCGGGCGACCCGGCGCCACTATTTCGGCGCGGCCCGTTCCAGTACCCGTTGCAGCAGCCGCTGGCCAACCCGGGCGGGGTCGATGTCGGCCCGCAGGTCCTTCAACTGGGTGGTTTGCAGTCCCCGGTAGCCGCAGGGGTTGATGCGGGAGAACGGCTCCAGGTCCATGTCGATGTTGAGGCTGAGGCCGTGGTAACAGCAGCCGCGACGCACACGCAGGCCAAGGGCGGCGATCTTTGCGTCGCCGACATAGATGCCGGGCGCGCCGGCGCGGCGCTGGCCATGAACGCCGTAGTCGTCCAGCAGGTCGATGACGGCCTGTTCGATGGTGTTCACCAGCGCCTTGACGCCCAGTCCACGGCGCCTCAGGTCAAACAATAAATAGATGACAGCCTGGCCCGGCCCGTGATAGGTGACCTGTCCGCCACGGTCGCATTTCACCACCGGGATATCGCCGGGGGCGAGCAGGTGTTCCGGCTTGCCGTTGAGGCCGAGGGTGAATACCGGGGGATGTTCCAGCAGCCAGATTTCATCGCGGGTGTCGGGGCCGCGGCTGTCGGTGAACCGCTGCATTTGGTGCCAGGCGCTGAGGTAGTCGCGTCGGCCGAACTGGCGCACGACGAGGTCCGGCTCTCGGGCGGCGGGTCGGTTCACAGCGCCATCAGCACCTGCTCGCAGGCGGTGAGTTCGAGGTAGATGGCGTCCAGTTGTTCGCGGCTGGTAGCGTTGATGGTGACGGTCACGGATACATATTTCCCGTTAGCGCTGGGCCGGCTTTTCAGTGCCTGCTCGTCGGCCTCGGGGGCGTGGCGTTGCACGATGTCCAGCACCGTGGTGTGCAGGGTTTCGGAGGCCAGGCCCATGGCCTTGATCGGGAACTCACAGGGGAATTCCAGGGCGGGTTTGTCGTGGTTGCTGGTGCTCATGATTCCGTGGCCATGGTGTGCTGGTCGCGCAGGTGTTGCTTGTAGTCCTGATATAGGGCCAGCATGCGCCGGTACAAGGGGCCGGGGCTACCGTCGGCGACCGGCCTGTCGTCCAGCCTGGTTACCGGCAGGATCTCCTTGGTGGACGAGGTGAGCCAGATTTCATCGGCGTCGCGCAGTTGCTCGTGGCGGATGTCGTGCTCGCGATGGGGGATGCCATTGGCCTCGGCCAGTTCCAGGATCAGGTCGCGGGTGATGCCCGGCAACAGCAAGGGCCCGGTGGGCGGGGTGATCAGGGTGTCATCGCTAACGATAAATAGATTGCTCGCGGCACCCTCGGTGGCCAGCCCGTCACGCACCAGGATGGCCTCGGCGGCGCCCTGGTCCAGCGCCTGCTGGCGCAGCAGGATGTTGGGCAGCAGGCTGATGGCCTTGATGTGGCAGCGTTGCCAGCGGATGTCGTCGAGGGTGATCGCGGCGACACCGTGTTCGCGGATCTCGGCGCTGACCGGATGCAACGGGCTGCTCATCGCAAACACCGTGGGCTCCGGGTGCTCCGGCATTGCGTGGTCGCGCTGCGCGCTGCCGCGGGTCACCTGCAGGTAGATGGACTGCTCGCCGCCGTGATTGCGCGCCACCAGTTCTTCGAGCAGGGTGCGCCAGTCGGCATCGCCCAGCGGCTCGGGTATGCGCACCGCGTGGAGACTGTTTCGCAGCCGTTGCAGGTGTTCGTCGAGGCGGAACAGCCGGCCGCCGTAGACGGGGATCACCTCGTAGACGCCGTCACCGAAGATGAAGCCGCGGTCCAGTACCGGGATGCAGGCTTGATCGGCGGGCAGGAATTCTCCATTGAGATAGACGGCGGCCATCGGCTTATTCGAACAGCAGCTTGACTTCGTCCAGCAGGTTGCCGAACAGGCCGCCCTTCTCCACGCTGGCCAGCGCCACCAGCTTGCGTGACGCGTATCGCTGGTCGCCGAGCCTGATGTCGACCGTGCCCAGCGCCTGGCCGGCCTTGACCGGCGCGGTGATGCGGGCGTCGATCTTCATGCTGGCGTCGAGTTTCTTGTACTGCCCCTTGGGGATGGTCACGTACAGGTCGTCGGCCAGGCCCAGCGGCAGCTCTTCCTGTTCACCCTTCCATATCCGTGCATTGCTCAGAGGCTCATTGGCCGCGTACAGGCGGTGGGTCTCGAAGAAGCGGAAGCCGTAGGTCAGGAGTTTCTGGCTTTCGCTGGCGCGGGCCGCTTTGCTGTTGGTGCCCAGCACCACCGAGATCAGGCGCATGCCGTTGCGCTTGGCCGAGGCCACCAGGCAGTAGCCGGCGGACTCGGTGTGGCCGGTCTTGATGCCGTCCACGTCCTTGTTGCGTCCGAGCAGGGTGTTGCGGTTGTACTGCTTGATGCCGTTGTAGGTGAACTGCTGTTCCGAGTACCACTCGTAGTGCTCGGGGAAGTCGCGTATCAGTGCGCGGGCCAGGCGCGCCAGGTCCCGCGGCGTGGTGTAGTGATCCTCGTGCGGCAGGCCGGTGCTGTTGACGAAATGGCTGTCGGTCATGCCAAGCTCGGCGGCATGCTGGTTCATCAGCGATACGAAGGCGTCCTCGCTGCCGGCCACGTACTCGGCCAGTGCGACGGTGGCGTCGTTGCCGGACTGGATGATGACGCCCCTCATCAGGTCTTCCACCGAGACTCGCTTGCCCACCTCGATGAACATGCGCGAGCCGGGCATGCGCCAGGCCTTTTCGCTGACCGTGACCTCGTCGCCGAGGCCGATGTTGCCCTGGGCCAGTTCATAGGCCACCACGTAGGAGGCCAGC
>Ga0256830_1003217_pt1 | contig 10293 bp, 10 predicted proteins | sample 128326metaG_FD_190537 | JGI IMG/M metagenome (GOLD analysis project Ga0256830, IMG submission 190537) | Hydrothermal vent microbial communities from Lau Basin, Pacific Ocean - 128-326 | ecosystem: Environmental > Aquatic > Marine > Hydrothermal vents | place: Pacific Ocean: Lau Basin | collected...
AGTTTTAACAGCATTCACTATTTTTTTATCAGGAAGCTTTGATTCGACTTTAGATAGGAAGAAGGTATCATGCATTTCCCTTGCAGGATGGTCCTGGGGAGTAAACAAAGAGTCAAATGCCCAAAAGGAGCTTACAACAACGCTTCCGGTCATTTCCTGAAATCCCATTTCAGTCCACACTCTTCTTGCATAGTCAATTGCTTGGTTTACAAAATGCCTTTTCCCTCCATGAATTTCTGGAACACTTGAAAGAATATCATATCTCCTGAATTTTTTCCCTTTCCATAGCTTTTCATTTTTAAGCATTTCAGGAGTTATCTGCTCAATCATTTCTTCTTTCCCTATTCTGGAATTCATAATCTTGTTTCCGAGCTCAGTAACTTCTATATCTATCCTCTTTTTTTCATTTATGTGTATTATATCTTTTCTGTTCTGAAGAGATTTTAATGCATATGACATCTCAGGCGAGAGAGAGTCATATTCTAATGGAAGGCTTTCAAGAAAAATCTCCTCAAGAGTCTTTTTTGACACCTCTTTTCTATCTGCACTTAAAATAATTTTACCGTTTTTTATCCCAATCATTGCTTTTTTCTTCAAAACTCCAATTGAAACCTTAAACTCCTCGTCTGACAGTCCTGCCTGTTTCTGCGCTTCTGCAAATCTTAGAATGCTCTTCTCACTTAGCGCACTTAGAAGCCTTCTTTCAGGAAGCCCTTTTTTTCTGTATAAAGCACCATTAACTCCAAGCTCGATTATCTTCTTCTTTTCTGAGGAAAGCCTGATTATCCCTTTGTTCTGAAGATATTCAAGAGCTCTTATTACTGATGTTTTGTCAAGGTTTGATTTTCTGCAGATATCCTTTACATCATCTTTCAGGTACTGGATAATTCTTCTTTCATTTGGGCTCAGAGCCTCAATTATTTTTCTTGCATCCATTTTATTTTTAAATAAGCTGCATTAAAAAAGGTTTGTCTTTGAAGTTAAAGGGAGAGGCTTTTTGTCATCCAGGTAGGCATTCCAAGAACAATTCCAAGTGATTTTAGGTCATGAGAATCTCTTTGATTTTCTTTTTTAAGTGCAATAAATCTCATCTTTACTTTATTTTTAGAACACAGCTTTATATTCTGCCTCACTCTTGCAAGAATCATTGATTTTTGAAGAGGCCCTGATTCAATTATCTCATCAAGGTTTATTCCAATTTCAATGTTGTTTTTTTTGGCTATTTTTGCAAGAACATGGTTAAGCCCAGAGTTCCTCTGTTTTAAAAAATCTCTTCTTTCTGACTGGCTTAGCAAAAGCAAGTCTATCGGCTCTTTTTCCATCACTTTTCTATTTAACTCATCGTCATTGCTTGAGAAAACTATCTTCTGATTATTTGCTTTTTGAAGATTCCTTATCTCCCTTCTTGCTTTTTCAAAGCTTTTTTCATGAATTAATATGTAGTTCTCCATAATGTATAAACAAAAATAATCTTTATAAACATTAAACCCTTTATAAAAAAATGCAAAAAAGAGGACTATCCAAAAGCAGAAAAGCCCTTAAAAAAATGAAAAAAAAGAGCCTTTCAGCAGTCATAACCTCGCTGATTATGATTCTTCTGGTTTTGGTTGCAATAGGAGTTGTATGGGTTGTTGTCAAAAACACAGTATATGATGAAACAGAACAGGTTTCTTTAAGCCCTCTTACAGTAGATATCGAAGTTGAGGGGATAAGGGACAATGGGGACACGATTGATGTAAGGGTAAAGAGAAATGTTGGAAAGGGGGAAATTGAAGGGCTGAAGTTTATTGTTTCTGACGGAGTAAATTCAGAAATTTTTGAAGAGCCTGCAAATCTGAAAGAGCTTGGGGAAAAAACATTTACTCTGAATTATGAAGGGCTTGTTAAAGAGGTTTCAGTCGCACCTATTATTAAAACAGAGTCTGGAAAAGCATCTGCAGGCAATATTGCAGATACCTTAAAGCTCTCAAACAAAGAAATACTGAAAAACCTTGGAGCAGTGTCATGGTGGAGATTTAATGGAAATGCGAATGACGAAATAGGCGGAAATCACGGAACTCTCGGAGGAGGAGTTGATTGCAGTGCCGAAGGCAAATACGGAAGAGCCTGCAGTTTTGACGGGATTAATGATTATTTCATAGCCCCCTCTAACTTAAGGATTGAAGACAACATTACGGTTGTGTTGTGGATAAAGACTTCTGATGCTGAGGGAGATATCATCAGATCGTCTCTCAGTTCATATGTTGGGAAAAAGTCGAGCATTGATTTAGTGCAGTATTTATTGTATCTGTCTGAAGGAGTCATTTACGGAGACTCTTTTTCAGAAAGGCTCTCTCACAGACACAGAGGTTTGAGAGATGCTAACAACACCCCTGTTAATGATAATGAATGGCACCAGATAGCATTTGTAAGGAATAGCTCCAGAACTGAAGAAATTGGTGCAGAAGATTACAGAAAATTTATAGCATTGTCAAGGATGTTTCTTTACAAAGAAGGGGAAGAGTCAGACAAAAACCATGCAAGAATTATGGCTTCTAAAAAGATTATTCCTGGAAGCCGACTCATAACTGCAGGAGGATACTTTGGAGATGGAGGAATAAGCAGAGGATACAAGGGAATGATTGATGAGGTAATTGTATTCAATAAATCCCTGAATCCTCAGGAAATAAAATCCCTGTACTATCTCAATTTAGAATAAGTTAAACTATTTTGCAATAACTGTCCCTTTGAATTTTCTTTTGTTTAAGAGATTATCAAGATGATTCAGGTTTTTTCCGAGTATGTATGTTGTGATTTTATTTTTCATAATTATCTTTGAGGCAGTCTGATCAAGGACAAAGTGCTGTCCTGGCTTGAAGCCATGATTATTTGCGATTTTATGAAATTCCTTCCAGCTTATTTCAGGAATAAATTTTGCATTCTTGCTGTTTAAGGGGTTTTTGTCATACAGCCCGTCGACATTTGTCAGATTTATGAAGGGGGCCTTAAAATGGCTTGCAATTTCTGCAGAAGTTGAATCAGAAGTCTGCTTTGGCTTGTATCTTAAAGCACCGCAGAAAACAATCCTCCTGCTTTTTATTGATTTTTCAAGAGCCTTTAGATTATGGGGAATCCCTTGTGACGGGTTTGATGCAAACAAGTAGCTCATAAACCTCGCATTCATTCTTGTAGCTGAAATTCCTGACAGGCTCTGAAGCTTTTCGCCTATGCCTGCCTTGTCAAGAGCAGAGATATATTTCCTTGCAATGCTCCCTCCACCGCAAACAATTATAAATTTCCAGTTTTTTGTGTTTTTTAATATTGTTTTTTTGAATTCCTTAAGAAACTTTATATCCACTTCCCCTGGGATTATAAGGCTGCCTCCAAGGCTTATAACTGCTAACCTCTTTTTCACCATTTTATTAGGAGGAAGGCTGGCTTTTTATAACTTACTTTACTGTAAACAGCCTGCTGTCTTTCACGTCAAATATATCAAGCCTTACTCCTGCGTCAATCCATCCATGTGCATAATTCAGTGCAGCAAAAGCATTCACAAGATCGCCTTTTTTTTTGAAATACTCTGCATCAGAAAGGTAGTTTGACACCATCTCAATTATCTCTTCTGCAAATCTTTCCTTCCCTTTAATCACGCTCTTTTTAACTTTTTTAAGGGCAGATGATGTAATCATAAAATATTTTTCAAGCTTTTGTTTTGTTATTATGTTCTCCATTAATAAAAGAAGTTCATGGCGTATTTAAATATTGGTAATGATTTTGAAAAATAGCAATTATATCTTTTATTCCTTTAAACTCGTGATTTTCCGGAGCAAGCTTTTTAAACTAAGTTTGATTCTTAGTGTCAGGGTTAAGAGTTTCTGCCAGAATTAAATGCCTGCAAATGTCTAAATAATATTTAAGATGAAAACAAAAAAAGGTTATGGTGCAGAGTCTATAAAAGTCCTTGAAGGTCTTGAAGGAGTAAGAAAAAGGCCTGCAATGTATATTGGATCTACTGGAAAAGACGGCCTGCATCATCTGGTTTATGAGGTTGTAGACAATTCTGTAGATGAAGCTCTTGCAGGCTACTGCAAAAATATAAAAGTTTTAATTAACAAAGACGGCTCTGCTACAGTGGAAGATGATGGAAGGGGAATTCCTACAGAGATTCATCCACAGCTTAAGATTCCTGCAGTAGAGGTTGCACTGACAAAGCTTCATGCAGGAGGAAAGTTTGATAAAAAGTCTTATGCTATTTCAGGGGGGCTTCATGGCGTTGGCATCTCATGCGTAAATGCTCTCTCAAAAAAAATGATTGTAGAGATAAAAAGAGATGGAAATATTTACACTCAGGAGTATTCAAGAGGGATTCCAAAAACAAAGCTGAAAATTGTAGGGAAGTGCAATAAGAACGATACCGGAACAAGAATTACTTTCTGGCCTGACGAAGAGATTTTTTCAACAGTTGATTTTGATTATAAAGTGCTTGAAACAAGATTCAGAGAGATAACATTTTTGAATGCCGGATTAAGAATCATTCTTGTTGATGAAATAAAAAACAAAAAAGAAGAATTCTTTGCTGCAGGGGGCCTCATCGAGTTTGTTAAATGGGTTAACAAATCCAAGGAAGTTCTGCATAAGCCGATATATTTCAAAAGAGAGTCAGGAAGCACTATTGTGGAAGTTTCTATTCAGTACAATTCAGGGTATCAGGAAAACATATTCGGGTTTGTAAATACAATAAACACTGTGGAAGGAGGGACTCATGTTTCTGGATTTAAAACAGCCTTAACAAGAGTTATAAATGACTATGCAAAGAAAAAAGGAGTGTTGAAAAACGGAAGCCTCTCTGGAGATGATGTTCGCGAGGGGCTTACTGCAATTGTGAGTGTAAAGCTTCCGGATCCACAGTTTGAAGGGCAGACAAAAACAAAACTCGGAAACAGCGAGATTAAAGGCCTTGTTGACTCTGCAGTCAGCGTTGCACTTTCAGAATTTTTTGAAGAAAACCCTTCAATTGCCAAAAAAATAGCCTCAAAAGCCTTAGATGCTGCCAAAGCAAGGCTTGCTGCAAAAAAAGCAAAAGACCTTGTAAGAAGAAAAAGCGCGTTCTCTTTAGGAGGATTGCCGGGAAAGCTTGCAGACTGCTCAAGCAAAAAATCAGAGAATACTGAGCTTTATATTGTTGAAGGCGAAAGTGCAGGAGGGAGTGCAAAGATGGCAAGAAACAAGGAATTCCAGGCAATTCTTCCTATCAAGGGAAAAATTCTCAATGTTGAAAAATCAAGCCCTGCAAAAGCCCTCTCAAGCGAAGAGATAGCTAATCTAATAACAGCCATAGGCACAGGGGTTGGAGAGAATTTTAATATCGGCAAGCTGAGATACAATAAAATAATAATCATGACTGATGCAGATGTTGACGGAGAGCATATAAAGACTCTTTTATTGACATTCTTCTTCAGGTTTATGCCACAGTTAATTGAAAATGGAAATGTCTATGTTGCCCTGCCTCCATTATACAGAATCAGAAAGAAAAAAGACTATTATGTTTATTCTGATGAAGAGCTTAAGAAAATTCTTGAAAAATCAGGAAGCAGTGCGGCTGGGAATGTAACAAGATTTAAGGGTCTTGGAGAGATGTCTTCAGAACAACTATGGGAGACAACAATGAATCCAAAGTCAAGGAAGATTAAGAAGATATTTATAGAAGATGCTGTCGAAGCTGACAGAGTTTTTTCAATGCTTATGGGAGATGATGTTTCTTCCAGAAAACAATTCATCTCAGAAAATGCGAGGGAGGCGCAGCTGGATATTTAAAATGATGCTGGAGGCAATTAGTGCATTTCTTGGAGTCCTCGGAACATTGCTTATAACCTTCAAGAATAAAAACGGCTTTTTAGTATGGATAGTTGGAAATTTCCTCTGGGTTGTATATGGATTTATAACTCAGCAATATTTTTTCATGACGCAATATATTGTTTTCACTTTGCTTGCAATATTCGGATTTTCCAAATGGATGAAGAGTGATATTTTAAAAAAGAAGTAAGAAAAATGGAACTACTCAAAGCAAAACAAGTACAGAAAGCCTGGGGAGAGGAGATATGGCTTGTAAATAATGAAAAGTATTGCGGAAAGAGATTAATCCTTAAAAAGGGAAAAAGGTGCAGCCTGCATTATCATAAGGAGAAAGATGAAACTTTTTATATCCATGATGGCAGAGTATTGATGGAGGCTGGAGGCAAGACAATAATCATGAACAAAGGGGATGCCATACGCCTTAAGCCTATGACAACCCACAGATTCAGCGGCATCAGAGACTCAGTCATTATTGGAGTATCAACACACCATGACGATGAAGATTCATACAGGACAGAAGAGCAAATTATAAATGATATTCCCCAGGAAATAATGGAGAAATATTCATAATGGCAAAGAGAACAAAACTAAAAACTCCGGAATGGATAACAGAAGGGTATGACTCAGAAGAAGATTACCTTAAGGCAAAGGGGCTTGACAAAAAACAAAAAAAGCATGGAAAAACATTTAAGATACGCAAATGCCCTGAATGCGAAAGCGATGATGTAGGAGTTGTGCTTGGAGGAGAAGAAGGAAAAGGTTCCAGAGGATGGGAGTGCCATAAATGCGGCTGGAAAGGGAATGATATAAATGAGATTGAATTAAGCGAAGAAGAGTTTATGAAATATCTTGATGAGAAAGGAGAGGAAGTTGGTTAAGACATATAGAAAAAATAAAATTAAATTTTAATAATTAAAAACATAAAAAAATAATGCAAATGGCAGATAAAGAAAAAGGGCCTATAACAAAACACCCTCTTGAAGAGGGCAAGGGAATAGTGAATACTGAGATTTCAGAAGAGATGAGGAAGGCGTATCTGGACTATGCAATGTCAGTAATTGTTTCCAGGGCTATTCCAAGCATTGAAGACGGATTAAAACCTGTGCAGAGAAGAATTCTTTATTCTATGAATCTAATGGGATTAAAGCCTGGAAGCCAGACAAAAAAGAGCGCAAGAATTGTGGGAGATGTTATTGGTAAATTTCACCCTCATGGAGACAGTGCTGTTTATGACGCTTTAGTGAGAATGGCGCAGGATTTCTCCCTGAGATATCCTTTAATTTTCGGACAGGGAAATTTTGGAAGTATTGATGGAGATCCCCCTGCTGCCTACAGGTATACTGAAGCAAAGCTAATGCAAATCTCCTCAGAGCTTCTTCAGGACATAGACAAAGAGACTGTGAAATTTGTTTCAAACTTTGACAATTCACTTAAGGAGCCTATGCTTCTTCCAGGAAAGCTTCCTGCTTTAATGCTTAATGGAGCTACAGGAATTGCAGTTGGAATGGCTACTAACATCCCCCCTCACAATCTTGCAGAAGTGTGCGATGCAATTACAGCCTATATTAAAAAACCAGATATAAGTATTGAAGAATTATGCGAGATTGTGAAAGGGCCTGACTTCCCAACAGGAGGAATGGTTCAGGGAAATATGGTTGAGCTGTATAAAACAGGAAGAGGAAGGCTGATTATCAGAGGCAAAATAACCTCTGAAACACTGAAAAACAAGGAACTGGTTGTAATTACAGAGATACCGTACATGGTGAACAAATCAGCCCTTGTTTCGCAGATTGCAAGCCTGATACAGTCCAAGAAACTTAAAGACATATCTGATTTAAGAGATGAGTCGTCTAAAGGAAAGATAAGAATCGTTATTGAGCTGAGAAAAGGAGCAAACCCAAAATTTGTAATAAATTCCCTCTACAAATATACAAGAATTCAGGATTCTTTCAATGTTAATTTTCTTGCTTTGGTTAATGGACAGCCAAAAGTGCTTACTCTGAAGAATGTTGTTGAAGAGTATGTCAAATACAGAAAAGAAATAATCACAAACAGAACAAAATACGAGCTGAGAAAAGCAAAAGAGAGGCAGGAAATTGTTGAAGGTCTTTTAGTGGCATTAAAGAATATTGATAATGTTATATCAATAATCAGGAAATCAAAGAGCGCATCAGAAGCATCAGAAGCCCTGATTAAAAAATTCTCATTAAGCAAAAAACAGGCACAGGCTGTTTTGGAGACAAAGCTCCAGCAGCTTACTTCTATGGAAGTTGGAAAGCTGAAGAAAGAGTCTCATGAACTGAAAGAGAGGATTTTGGCATTTGAAAAGATACTCGGAGATGTTAAGGAGGTTTTAAAGATAATCTCCAAGGAAGTTAATGAATTAAAGAAGAATTATGGAGATTCAAGAAGGACACAGGTTCTTCAGAGGATTAGTGAAATATCTGAAAAAGACCTTATACAGAAAAAAGATGTCATCATATCCATAACTGAAAAAGGATATTGCAAGAGAATAGATGCAAAGGCATACAAGGAGCAAAAAAGGGGTGGAAGAGGAGTTATTGGGAGCAACCTTGCCACAGGAGATTTTGTAAAGCAGCTTATCGCCTGCTCAACCCACGATTACCTTATGTTCTTCACAACAAGAGGAAGAGTCCTTTGGATGAAAGCCTATGACATTCCGGCAGCTGAAAGATACAGCAAGGGGAAAGCAATTGTCAATATGCTGAACTTAAAGGATGAGAAAATCACAAATGTAATTTCTGTAAAAAGCTTTAATGATTTCCTGTTCATGGCTACTAAAAAAGGCCAGGTCAAGAAGATATCTTTAAGCCACTTTTCAAAACCAAGAGCTTCTGGCGTAAGGGCAATTAATCTTCCATCCGATAATTCAGACAGCCTTATAGGAGTAAGAATTGTTAAAAAAGGCCAAGAGGTTCTGCTTGCAACAAAAAAAGGCCAGGCAATCAGATTTAACAGCGATGATGTCCGGGAGATGGGAAGGGCAAGCTATGGCGTTACAGGCATAAAACTTGAGAAAGATGACGAGGTGGTAAGCTTAGAGACTTTAGATACTGATGCAATTCTGACAATAACCAGCAAAGGGTATGGAAAAAGAACTGCTGTCAAAGATTACAGAAAAACAGCGCGTGCAGGAAAAGGAGTCATAAATCTGAGAGTATCTGAAAAAACAGGAGAAGTTATTACAACTGTTGCAGTTGATGATAAAGACAGCATCATAATAACAACTGCAAAAGGAATAGTAATCAGAACAAGCCTAAAAAACATAAGAGTAATGGGACGTGCTGCACAAGGTGTAAGGATTGTTAAGCTTCAGCAAGGAGACAGTGTAACAGATTTAGTGAGAATGCAGGAATCTGATTAGATGATTAAAGGCAGAGGAGATTGTTAATCCCAGATATCAAGCTCCTTTAATTCATTTTTAGCATCAGGCACTTTCATTCTTAAATAATTTTTTAGCTCTTCTTTCCTCTTTTCCTCTTCCTTGTCTTCAGGTGATTTTTCATTAAATTCATGGCATATATTGTTATACTCGCACCATTTGCATAAAATGCTTTTGTTTGGAAAAAATTCTGTTGTTGACTCTATCTTTTTTATAAGCTCAAGGGTTTCCTTTTTTAGCTGCTCAAGCTGTTCGTTTGTTCTCTTTGAGCATATTTTAATGTCATGCGCAAGATAGTGCCAAATCAGAGATACTTCCTTCTCATTCCCAAAAAGCTCTTTAACTGCAATAGCATACAATGCAAGCTGCCTGTCAGATTCAATATCCTCTTTTTTTGGAAGACTGTTTGACGTCTTGTAGTCATGAATCTCATATTCCCCTGTTTTTGGATTGTATGAAAGCCTGTCAATAAATCCTCTTATCTTATATTCTCCATTTTCATCAATTGTTATTGAAACCTCTTTTTCAATCTCAAGAGTATTGTCATCAAAAGGCTCGTGTTTCAGATAATAATTAAGAATGAACTGAATTCCCTTGTCAAAATAATCTTTAGGTGTGAACTGTTTCTTTACAATTACTATATTTGGGCTGTATCCTTTTTCCCATCTTTGGGAGTAATAGACAATAACCTCTTCAACAGAAGGAATATTTCCTTTTTTCACCTCTGTATAAAGCCACTCAAGTGTTTCATGAACAACACTTCCAAGATGAGCTTCTATGCTTTTTTCAATTTCAGGAATTATTTTATCAATGTATCTGTATTTGTATCTAAGACTGCACTTTTCAAAAGTGCTTAATCTTGAATGAGAATATACAGGCATGGGTTAAAAAGAGAAAATAATCTTATAAACTTAACTGATGTGTATAAAAGGATTATTGTCAGATTCTGTAAAGTAAACCTCTAAACTTAACATTTACAAAACCGAAAATTAATTCTACTATGTTTTATTTAATTGTAAAAAGAGGTTGGGCAGTTTTACCTGCCCATAGCACATGAG